>ERZ773150.1110-NODE-1110-length-25042-cov-17.252811_pt1 | contig 25042 bp, 13 predicted proteins | sample MGYA00580845_ERZ773150 | MGnify/ENA primary metagenome ERZ773150 (study PRJEB29015, sample SAMEA2737848) | human gut metagenome | biome: human gut; feature: human-associated habitat; material: faeces | place: China | collected 2012 ...
CTGCCGCACCTCGCTCGCCGTATCGGCACTTAGAATTATGCGGTATTGCCTTAATCTAACCGCGGGTTGCAAAAACGGGCACTCCATGCCGTGCGGCATCTCTTCGTTGCTGTTATAGCTTCTATTATATCATATGCTTCGCGCGTGTCAACGAATATTTTGACGAATATTATGCAGGCATCTCTTCGTTGCTGTTCACGCATTTTCTCTGCCGCTTTTCCTTTCCATCCTTCTTCACTTCATCCAGGCATTCCCGCTCACCTATTATCCCAAGGTCTATCTGAAATCAAAAAACGCCGGATATTTCCATTTCTCAGCTGCACCCCAACAAAAAAGCAGCGGCCAGCAATCTGCCAGCCGCTGCTTACCTTATTATTATAGCGCTCCCGGATGTTCCGCTCCGCTTCATCTCAATTACTCTTCGCTGTCATCCGGGATATCTTCCTCAAAAGCATCCATCCAGCTTTCGTTGTGCCACTTATCTTTTTCACCTTTTTCCTTGGCGGCAACCTTCTGCCGTTGTGCCTGGTCGTTCATTATGGTGCCGATCGGGTTCAGCGCGCGTTCTTCAATAATGTGGTAAAACAGCCCCATCGGGTTATTCACGTTGGGGTCCTTGGCGGCCTTTGCCCAAAACACATCAAAGTCCAGTTCATGCGCCATAGCTTCCATCAATGGGGTCAGGCTGCCATACTTTTCAATCACTTCATTCATGCAGGCCAGGTAATGCAGCCGCATTTCGTCTTTCAGCCCATTGCGCAGGCTGGAAGGCGATGGCACGCACCGCGCTGCCAGGTGGCGGTAAATTTCGTGGTAAGCGCCGCGCTGGCCGCTCGTCAACGTCTTTTCCAGGTATCCATCATCTACAAACTTTGCAAACTCTTTTCGCATATCCTGCCGTTTTACAATCGTTTCGGGAATCAGCTCTACCTTGGGCGGCTCCGGCTCCGGCATCGTTTGCTGCACCGGCTCGTCCATCACATGGTACTCCGCTTCCAACAGCTCCTCTTTGGGTTCTGCTGCCGGCTTTGCCTTGCGGAAAATATAAATGCGATAGTTATCCATATCCTCGCGCAGCACCTTGTTCAGGTACCGCGCCGGGCTGCGCATCGTCTGCGACCGGGGAATGATCTCCTGTGCATAACGGGGTGCCACACCGGCCAGCCAACTGGTCAGCCCGCCGCAATCCAGGATGATGGCATTCATCTTTCCAAACACCGTTTTGTTGCCGCCGTCCTGCTCGCCATCGCCTGCCTGGATGGTGCAGCAGGCATCTGCCAACACATCAATGATCACTTCCACCGCGTGCAGCTCTTCGGGCGTAATCTCCGCGCGCAGCTGATCCATGCGCGCTTTCACAACAATTTCCTCCCGCAGCTCGGTGCGGTGGCGTCCAAAGGAATAGGGGATCGTTGTTTCCGGTGCCGAAACATAATCAAAGGTGATCACGCTGGGGTCATCCAGCAGCGAATCCTCAATTGCCACGGTGGGGCGGCCCTTCTTTTTGCTCTTTTTGCGCACTGTGCTGTTAATGCTGTCCAAGTTGGCCTGTGCAGCGGCATCATCCACCGGGTCAATCGTTACCACCAGCGAAAGAACCTTCTGCCCCTTTTTTTCGTACACATTGTAATTAAAAATAATATCCGTCTTTTCGTTAATTTCCGCCTTTGCCTTTTCCAGTGCCAGGCGGCGGAAATCCGACCATCGGTTGGCCGTATACGAAAGCTGTTCATACAGCATGCTCAGGTTCCATACCAGCGGTTCCCCGGCCGCTTTCTTTTTCAGGTACAGGCTCTGGTAGCTCTTGCACAGCTCGTAAATGCGGATGGAATAGGTGGACCGCATCAGCATGGTGTAGGTCACATCCATGGTGGTATACAGGGTTTTCAGCTGCACCAGGTGCGGTTTCAGCACCGGATCCAGCGTGATGGTCATGCGCGCGCGGCCCTCATCAATGCGCACTTTATCGATCCAGCGGAATGTTTCCACCGTGGAAGTTCCATTATTCTTGATCCACTGGATGGGCGCGTTGGCCAGCTCCTCAATATTTTTGCGCACCTGCTTGTACAGCGCCCCGCTGTGCGGGTCCATGCCGGTCATCTTGATAAAATCATAAATGCTCAGCTCATAAGAGGGCAGGTCCGTATCCTCCGGCTTAATCATCGAAAAAATATGCAGCATCAGGCGCTGCTGGCTCAGCGTCAGGTTGTTGCGCGTCATCTGTACAAGGTCATTGGATTTGCGAACGATGGTCTGGTCCCCGCGTTCTTCAAACGTAACGACAAACGGATCATCTTTTTTCTGTTTACTTGCCGCCATAAGCAGGGGCCTCCTGTATCGGTTGCTGTATCCTGGGTGGTCACGCACATCATGTTAGATATTATAGCACATCCTGTTGTTCAGCGCAAGAATTGCAAATTTACACAGGGTTTCACCGCCATTACCCTGTGCAAAATGCAACACCCGTGTTGTGGTTTGCCATATATCCTGTGGGGGTTGCAGCCCGGGTGCAGGTTACACAGGGTTTTATTGTGCTTTTCTGTCCTGCTGTTTCAGGGTTCTGTAACCTGATGGAATGGCAACACCAATTTTTTCCCGTTCTCCCCCATCTCCCGGCTTACCTCTGGTTGTTATTATGGCTTAGATGTTTAGTTCTATATTAGTAATAGGTAGAGCCTGTGTAATTTAACAACGCAAACCTGTGTGTTCAACCAACTGCAGCCTGTGCATTCCACCACCATTTTCCTGTGCGGAAAGCAACCTGCGTAAAGTTGCAAATAAGCCAAAAACAGCCAAACCTGTGTAAATTGCAACACGGGGAACGGGCCTATCCTGTGTGGTTTTCCAACAGGTACGCGGGTCACGGCGGGGCAGGGGGAACGGGAATACCCTGTGTAAAATTGCAACTGTTCCGGGGCTAACCTGTGCGCTTTTCCAACGGTAAGCGGCATAGGGAAACAAGGCAATCCTGTGCGTTTTTCCAACACGTTTCGGGAATGTTCGGCACAGAATGTGGGCAATACCCTGTGCAAAATTGCAACAGCTCACAGCTGCTTCAAATAGATCAGTTGCAAATTTACACAGGGTAGCACCCCTATATTATAAGGTAAGTGCCGCACAGAATGGCGCGTGAGGGGTTGCAGTTTACACAGGATAGATTGAAAGCTGGGAGCTGGGATCTATCTGAAACGTCAAAAAGCTCGTCTGTTTCAGGGCAATACCGCATAATTCTAAGTGCCGCAGCTGCCGGAGCGGTGCTTAAGCCGCAAGGCGGGAATTGTGCGGTGTTGCCTCAGTAAACGCAGCCGGATTTTGTGCTTGCGAAAGATCCGCTGTTTTCGTTGCTTTCAGATGCACCTCAGGAGCTGGCGCAAATAGAAATCGGCAAGGGGGAACCGGGAATCAGGGGCAGGGCAGGGGGGACAAAAAAGCGAATGGCATATCTGCAGCAAACCCGCATCCCGTTGTAAAGGGAGAACGGCGTCCCGTTGGCGGGCGTGCAATCCACCAAACACACACCCGCCGCCGCAAACACCGCAAACCGTTTGCAGGGGCGCGGTGTACCCATCGCGCCGCAAAAAAACGGGAACCGTGCGCCGCAAACCTGCCATCCCTCCCACAAGGCGCCCACCCAGCCGCCAGGCCCCGCCGCAAACAGGCGCATGCGAAACAAATAATTGCGCAAAAACAGGGAAAAGCAACAAAAAAGGCGAATTTTGCTGCAAAGTTGCGCTCTGCGTGCGCAGAGGATCATAAAACGCGCGGTCAAAGTATATAAAATGACCGCTGCCAAAAAGAAAATTAGAAATAAATTATACAAAGGCTTTGAACATATTGTATAATCGGAGGAAAGCGCAATCAGTAAAAATGCTGAAAAACAGGAATTTGCGTGGATTGTATTGCCTTTCTGGTGTAAAGGTGCTATATTTTAACAATAAAAAGTAAATGCGCAATGAGAAAACTCGATGCGGTTTTTTTTTGAAAACAACATGGCAACGGTTGCGCAAGTAAAAGAAGCTGGCTTCTTTTACTGTTTCACAGGGATCCCCTGTGAAACAATGTGCTTCCATCAAGCCAGCGCGAAAGGCGGGTGAGCAGATTGAATAGAACAGGAAACAACACAACAGGTTGGGCGCGCCGGCTGACAGCGCTGCTTGTCACCGCTTGCCTGGTTATGGCAATGGCCCTGCCTGTATACGCCGAGGAGGATCCTCTGCCCGACGCACCTGACGAAGTAGAGCTGCTGGAGGATGGGCCGGGAACGGCCTCCGGGGAGGATACCGCTCTGCCGGAGCAGAACGCCGCCACCCCGGTGCCGGATGCCGCCACCCCGGAACCGGAACAAAGCGCCGGGCCGGAGCAGCCCGCCCCGACCGAAACGCCGGAGCCAACGGCAGAACCTACCCCGACCCCGGAACCGGCAGCCACCGCAACGGCCACCCCTGTGCCGACCGTGACCCCCACCGTGACCCCCACCGCCACCCCGGAACCGACCGAACAGCCGCAGAAGATGTACGCCGCAAAAAGCGTGGATAACGTGCAGGCAGTTAGTGAGACGGGAGTGCCGGCTACTTACACGCTCTATTTTGCAGTGCCTAGTGGCTGGAGAGATTTTACAAGCGTTAAAATTTATGCAGTAGCTACAAATGACACTAACAAGAAGCCGTATACGTTTGATATGCAGGAAGCTGACAAAACGAAGGACGGAAGAAAAATTTATTCTGCGGTCCTGAATAAGGACAAGCACTATCCACATGGAGGATTGAATGGACTAGAATTTCACGGATATAACGGGAATACGTTGGTAAATGAAGTGGTAATTGCTGATGCAGATGCAAATCCACGTACGTGGTGGAAGACGTTCGATCCAAATGATAGCACTTCTTATATCGGCGGCAACTACTATGATGCAGATGCAAAGAAGTGGTCTACCTATACGGTTACGGTTCGCCATAATCAGTTCGCTGGCAAAGAGATGTCCTTTGAAAATAAAACCGGTGAAAAACTAACGAACGTCCAAGCCTGGTTTTATGAACCGAATGATAAAGGAGAGCTTATCCAGGTCGGTAAACCAATAGCCTCAAATAGTGCTGGGGCGGATTCTGGTATTGCTCCTAATTCCACAGCAACCTTTACCATTCCTAACGAGCTTTGCTCTTATGTTAAGTTTACATGGGGTGAGGACAATCCCCAACAATCCAGCAAATACTATAACTTCTATGGTGAAGATGTTAGTGGTGATGATAAAAAATCCTTTACATACAACAGTGATACAAGGAACTGCTTTATCTATACTGGCGTAGACAACGAAAGATGGGGTATAGAAAACTCTGTCCTTATCTATTACGATGCTACTTTCTCAAAGCTGCCAACAACAGGTAAAGATGATACTGGCGGCGACTATTCAATCCCCAAAGACAAGCAAAGTACGGTTTACTACCGCTTAAAAGGAGAAAATGGCAACGAAAGCATAAACGGCACAATGAGCCGGATTGGGAGCACAGATTACTATGCAGCAGATGTGCCGGAGGGCTATACCCAAATTGTATTCTCTTCGTATCCGTTGAGTAACGATGATAACCTTGCAGGCCGCGGCGACAGTACAGGTTGGGAAACCATCCCTGATTATAAGGATAAGGAACCGTGCTTCTATGCGGACACGAATGACGATGCAGTATATGGCAAGGGCCAACGTGGCAATGGCCAACGCGGCGGCTACTGGGCTCCAAAAGATACCCCGCGTGATGCCGAAAAGTGGAAAAATACTACAATAGTAGATATTGCCGATGCTAAATTTACGGAAGATCCAAACACAAAGTATGTTACCAGTACGCTGTATGACTATTATACAGATTATGAACTGAACGGCAAGAACCGTGATAATTACAAAGATAATGATAATAAAGCTAGTCACCGCAACTGGGTAACCTTCCGTGAATTTGATCAGGCGCTGAGCGATTACTACAGCAACAGTGGTACTACTGTTCCTTATCCTATGTACACAGGCCAGTTCCAGCCTGATGCAGTGGGTGCGGACGGCAAAGAATGGGGAATTCGCTTTAGTGAGATTGCCGATAAGCTGAATTTGTACGGCTACACAGATAAAAAACGGTTTATGGCCGTCAACAACTCGACAAGCAATATAAAAGGCGTGGGTTTAGGGAAAGATGAAACAAAGCTGTACGACGAAACCTTCCAAGGCTTGGCTGGCCCTGAATTAAAAAACGGCGAGCCTATAATGAACGGCACCAATCTTGCTATGCCGTTCTTCAACGAAGAATTCCTGCAAGGAGAAAACTCCAAAAAGGCAAAACTTGGCAATGTCTACAAAGAGGTTTCTTTCCCCTTTACACAAGATGAAGTCTTTAAAGAATCGGACGCTACCAATGCCAACGAAAAAGGCGTCAAGTACTGGTACTTCGATAGTGACAAAACGACACTGTATCTGAAAAACGATCCAGATAATGGGGGTTACTTCCTACAGAAGCAAAATGCACTGGAATCCAAGTCCAAAAACCTGAAGTCTGATTCTACGCCTGTAGAGGTAAAAAACGAGAAAGGAGAGCCGGTTTATACCTACGGCTTCTTCCCCTTCAACAGCGGGGCGAGTGAAAACCAGGCTTCTACTTATAACTATGGCTTTGGTGCTAAGCTGCAATTCCAGTTTACCCTGACAAGCGATGGTACAGTAAAAGATGATAATAACAACAACATCCCCATCAAGTTCTTCTTCTCCGGCGATGATGACGTCTGGGTCTACATTGACGGTGAGCTTGCACTGGATGTTGGCGGTGACCACGGTAAAGCTTCTGGCCTGCTGGAGTTTGGCGCGGACGAGAACGGAAACAACAACTACACCTCGTATGTCAGCGACATCAAGGAAAGCAACAACACGGTTTATAATCCTGGCGCAAACAAAACCGTAACGTATCTGGGTAACAAAATCACCTTTAAGTACGAGAGCAAGCAAACAACAACGTTGAAGCCCGGCAAGCACACCCTTACCATGTACTATATGGAACGCGGTATGTGGGAGTCCAACATGGCGGTGGCGTTCAACTTCCCGGATAATAACGAGCTGCAGGTTCAAAAAGAAGTCGATCTGACCAACGTTACTGATCAGAAATTCAAAGAATGCTTTGAAAACCAGAAGATCTTCAACTTCACCATCCAGAACCAGGCAACCCATTATGGAGAAAAAGAGGCCGCTAAACCGAATACGGGCGGTATTGAGCCCCAAAAGGTGGATTTGACTGAGAAAGGTGGTAACACGTTTAAACCCGCAACCCCAGATAAGGAAGAGGACTACATTTTCAGGTTGGAACCAAACCAATGGCCAGATTCCAATCCAGATACCGGGCAAGATACCGGGCAAAATACCGAACAGGTCCTTCACTGGTACGCACGCTATACGGATACGAAACCCGTCAGTAAATGGCGTTATAAACGTCGTGGCATCCTGACGCTGGAAAAACCCATCGATATCGAAAAAATGCGCTTCCTTACGTTCCAGGTTTACGTTTCCCAAGAAGATGGTGGTGAACTTTCCCTCAACAACCTGTATCTGGAACTGCTGGATGAGAAGGAAGTCCAAAAAGGCAGCCTTGGCACAACAGGCATTAACGGCGCAACGTATGGCTCGGTCGAACTGGTGACAGGCAAATGGGTCACCGTAAAGCTGGACCTGAACAAGATGAAAAAGCAGGCCGGTTTTAGCAACAAGGTCAAATTCATCCGCGTGGGCGATAACTATAGCCGCAACATCTATTTCAGGAACTTTACCTTCATTCCCAAAGCGGTGCCAAGTACGATGACCGGCTTTACAACCGATCAGAAGGAAATCCCGGATTACGGCTCCGCCACAAGCGGTCAGTTGAAAAACGCCGAAAACGCACAGTACACCTCCACCATGGACAACGAAACCCAGTTGGTGGACAAGGACGGACGCTTTGTTCTGGAAGCTGGAGAAACCGTTACCTTCAGCGACCAGTTCCGCCGCGGCAGCTACATTTCGCTCAGAGAGGATCTGAACCCAAAACTGTACGACACCAAATGGACGGTGTACGAGAACGGGCAGAAGGTTACTTCGATGGAAGAAGGTGAGAGCGTAATTCTTCCTAGTCCAACACCTTCGTTAATCGGGCAGGTGGGAAGCGGCCCCGATGATGGCCGAACGGAAAAAATAAGAACGAATGATGTTCAAGAGGATAATAAATATAACAAGACCAAACCCAAAGCCAACACCATCGTCTTCCGCTCCTATAAGGACCCGGACGAAACAAGCTCCACGCTGACAAAGCTAAAGGTAGAATACGTCAACACCGTCAAAACCGGCGGGCTGAAAATCCAAAAGAAGGCCGCAGATGGTGAGGATGAGAACATTAAAGGCATCTACACCTTCAAAGTTACCTTTAGTGATGTTGGCGGTGCTGGTCTGGAAAAAGAGCCCATCGAAAAACCCGTTACGATTGATATGAGCGACCCCAACAACCACGACCACACCGCGACCATCACCGGCATCCCCGTTGGCACCCGCTATACCATCGAGGAAGTCGAAAGCACCGATGGTGCCAAACTGCAAAGCGTAACCGTTCCGCCTGGTTGCGATTCCGCCCAAAAGATCGACAACACCATGGTGGAAGGCGTGATTAAGGAGCCAAACACCTACCCAATTACCGCAATCTTTACCAACACCCAGCGCAAACTGATCAACATTGAGTTCGATAAGCTCTGGGAAGGTACGGACAATCTTAGCACTGCGAACCGGCCGGATACAATCTACATCCAGCTCCAGCGCCGCCTGAAAACCGACACAACCAATGAAGACTGGAAACCGGTAAAATACCCGGCTGACAGCGAGAAAGACTATGTTACCATTGAATACGGTGAAAGCGGCTGGCGGCGTACCTTTAGCGGTTTGGATCAGTACCAAATCAATACGGGTAATAGCCACATCGATTATGTGTACCGCATTGTGGAAGGTACGGTAGAGAATGACAAATTTAAAAAGGCAGCGGCAGACGGAACCATTACGATTAAGGGCAATACGTATGTTGTAACGGCTGAAGCCACAGGAACCACCGATGGAACCATCACCGGCGGCAGCGGCAAGATTGTGCTGACCAACACGCTGCAGAACCCGAAGTTTGTACTGAATATCATCAAGAAGGACGCGGAAAATGGCGAAAATAACAAAGAAGTATTCTTGAAAGATGTTGAGTTCAAGCTGGAAAAGCTGAAAGCCGAAACAACAACCGAAGGAGAACCGCAGGTAGATACTACCTATACATTTACATTCGGTAACACCACAAGCACAGGTTCCATTACCGCCACAACGAAGGGCGACGGCAAGATCACCGGTGTGTTCACAAATCTGGAACCCGGTACATACCGCCTGACGGAAACCAAGGCACATCCGGGGTACAACCTGTTGGCACAGCCAATTAAGATCAAATTTACCCAAGACGGCGAGTGTTATATTGATGGGCAGCTAATTGATGACAAAAACAAGTTTACGAAGTCCGACAACACCTACACCCTGACCCTTACCGTTCTGAACCGTAAAACGCCTGAGCTGCCCCACACGGGTGCAGACGCGCCAAGCCTGTGGCTGCTGATCGGCATGCCGCTGGCGGTGGCAGGGCTGTTGATATTCACATTCCGCTACAACAGGAAAGGGGGCCGGCGACATTAACCATCCCCCGGAAACCCAGCAACCCCCAGGGTACAGGGCCTGCCCGCCAGTGCGCGCCCGTTTTACGGCAGGGCGCAGCCATAAGCCGGGGTATAACTGAAAAGCTGAAAATATCGCCTGTTTCTATAAGCGCAGCCGGATTTTGCGCTAAGGCTTAAAAAGCCTTGGGATCCGGAAAGGATTCCGGTGGCTCTTTGCCTTACATCCTGCTTGTGGCTGCGAAATATCCGTTATTTCCTTTGTTTTCAGATGCACCTTAAGCCAAGTGGGCAAGCGGCCCGGTTTTCCCTTCCTTTTTTCTTCACGGCACAGTGCGGGCGGCGCGGCAGCGTTTCCCCGCTGCAGCGCCCCGCACTGCACGCCGTGCTGATGCAGAACCCCTAAGCCGGGCGGCTTTGCCGCCCATCCGATGATGACTTTTTTTAAGAGAAGAGGTACTGAAATGAAAAAAGCAAAACGTTTTCTCACAGGCCTGTTGAGCGCCGCCCTGGCCCTCAGCCTGTGCGCCATGCCAGCAATGGCAGAGGAGGGCAGTGGAACAACACCGCCACCCAGTGCAAATCCGGTTTGGACGCAGGATACCGGTTCCATTACGATTCATAAGTATGAGTGGAATGGAACGCACGGAGACCCTGCGACCGGCCGCGAAGATAAAGATCAGTTGCCGTCCGAGAAAGATGGAGAAAATACGAAGACTCCGAATCCGCTGGCAGGTGCAGAATTTACTATTTATCAGGTAAAAGATGCAAATTGGCTGAGCAAGTATTATAGTGGTGCGGCAACCGTGCAGGAAGAGGAGGAATACAAAACCGCGTTTGACGCAGCCCAATATTACACAGAGAAGAACGGAACTTATACGCTTAATGGAAACTATACTAAATATGGGCCTAAAAAAACTGATGCAAACGGTAAAGTTCAGTTTGGTAAAGCAACAGACACGGAAGCTGGCATTCCTCTCGGCCTGTACCTGGTGATTGAGACGAAAACTCCTGACCAGGTTACCACTCCGTGCCAGCCGTTCCTGGTTTCTGTCCCTATGACAGTTAAAGAAAATGATAAAACCAGCAGTTATGTCCCGACAGAGTGGCTGTATGATGTCCATGTTTATCCGAAAAATAAAACAGATTATGGCAATATTACATTGATCAAAAAAGGTCAAGTTGGCAATGACAAAGCTAACACGTCGCTTCTTCCTGGTGTAACTTTCAAGCTGTATAAATTTGTGGGCACTAAAGGTACCGATGGCAAAATCTCTCCTTTTACGACTACGAATTACACGGACGAACTAAATGATACAACGATGGCGTGGAAGCAAATCAAGAAGTCTTCTACAGCTGCCGGTGATAACACGGGTGCTGAGATTGGTCCAGATGGGCTGCTCACAACAAGTAATGTAGGCAAAATTACTGTCAGTGGCCTTTCGGCAGGTTATTACTGCTTTGTTGAACAGGGCGTTGGTAATAATAAAGCATTCATCACGGATCAGACCCCGCATTACTTTGAAGTCAAGGGTAAGACCAGCCAGGAAATTACTGTTACAAACGATGGTATAGTGACGGAAAAAGCAGGCTCTACTGCGCTTGCAAATCTTGAGCTGACTGTTACTGACCCGCGCCCCGATGTTGAGAAGAAAGTTAAGGACCGTGCTCCTGCAAAAGATGGCGATGAATACGTTAAAGCATCCGACTACAGCGTTGGCGATAATGTTCCTTATAAGGTAACAGTGAAAGTGCCTGAGGTACTGTTGACTGCGACTCCTAAAGAAAATGAGGCAGACAATTTTGTATTTGAAGTAACGGATACGCCGGAAAATCTGAAGAATAATCAGGACGTTAAGGTATACACTTCTGCTAATGAAGAATATAATGGCGCTGGTGTAAATATTTCTTATGATGCCCCTGAGAACGGGTTCACTGCAAAGTTTACGCAGGCAGCACTTCAGGCACTTGTTGGTAAAAAGACAGATGGTTCCTACAACGATACATTTACCATTACATATACCGCAAAACTGCTTAAGGGTGCGGATATGACCGTCAATGGCAACAAGAACACGATCAATCTGAAGTATTCTAACAAGATTGATGCAGACGGCAAAATTAACCCGGGTACCAGCAGCGAAATTGAAGACGGTGCCGTTGTTTACACTTTCAGCATTCATGTTGATAAGCGCGGTGAAAAGAATGACGGTGATCCGCTCCCGGGTGTTAAATTCAACGTTTATAAAAAAGTTGCAGAAGGTACGCTGGATGCGGTCAAGGGTTCTACCATCGGTATTACTGGTGAAGATAAAGATAACTGGTTCGTCAAAGTTGTAATTGATGATAAGAAAAATGATGATACCAAATACGATTTGGTAACTGGTCTTGATGGCAAGGCACAAGTAGATGGCCTGGCCAATGGTACTTATTATCTGGTTGAAACAGCAACCGTAAATGGCTATAATCTGCTGAGCGGTCCTGTTAAAGTTACGATTCAGGTATCGTACTTCAAGAGTTGGACTGCAAAAGATGACTATGTTGATGACAAGCTGGTTCATCATAAAGAGACCCAGTATGAAGAGTACTTTGGTGGAAAGGAAGATGCCCCTGGAAATGGCTATATTCTGACTACCATCATCAACCGCAAGGGCTTCAACCTGCCCACCACCGGTGGTTTCGGCACCCTGCTGTTCAGCGGCATTGGTGTGCTGCTGGTTGTGGCCGGTGTTGGCGTGCTGCTGAGCCTGAAAAAGAAGAACCGCGCCTGATGCGCCCGCCGCAAGGCAAAACAATTTTACAATTCACCAATAGGGTATAGAGGGATAATCCATCATACACAGGGGGAGGGCCGGGTTTGGCCCTCCCCCTATGGTGGGTTATTGGGGAATAAATTTTTTGGGTGTACATGGCCGTTGTTCGGTTGATTTTTAGACCCTGCGTGGGGAACCACCCCACGGGCGTCAGGTTTGTGGCGGGGAGCCACCCCTCAGGCCGCTCCGCGTCCAGCTCCCCTCAAGGGGCGCCAATATCTCACCTCATGTTTGCGCTGTCTGCAACGCAGACTGAGTGGTGGTTCCCCGTGCAGAACCTAAAAATAAATATGGCAAGGCCCGCCAACGGGCCAATGGCGGGCATCGGCCCCTACAAATGATTTGCAATATTTGCGGCGCAAATGCGCCGCGGTCCACCACAATGATTCATGATTCTTTATTATTTATTCTTTCGTCTGCCTCCAATTCCTCATTGCTAATTCTTAATTCTTAATTGCATCAGATCCCAACTTCAACCCTCTCACGGAAAGGTTCGCGGTGACGCTATGGATACCACAACAAAACTAAAAGTCGGCTTTGCGGCCTTGATGATCCTGTCCGGCATTGGGGTGGCATCGTACCCGGTTATCAGCAACGCGGTGGCGCAGCGCCACGCCAGCGAAGCGATCCAAAATTACGATGATACCGTAAAAAGCATGGATACCGAAAAACTGGACGCCGCCAAGGAGGCCGCCCGCCGCTATAACCAGCAGCTGGACAGCGCCGTGGAGCGCGATGCCGCAGGCGAAGCGGAGGATACCGGCACCAGCTATGTGGACCTTGTGGATGTGGGCGAAAGCCTGGGGTATATCACCATCCCGAAAATTGACGTCAACCTGCCCATTTACGAAGGCACCAGCGATGATGTGCTGCAAAAGGGCGTTGGCCATCTGGAAGGCTCCAGCTACCCCCTTGGCGGCGAAAGCACCCACAGCGTGCTGACCGGCCACCGCGGCCTGCCCGAAGCCGTGCTGTTCACCGACCTGGACAAGCTGGAAGAGGGTGACTGTTTCTACCTGCATATTCTGGATGAAACGCTGGCGTACCAGGTGGATCAAATCAAAGTGGTGGAACCGGAGCACACCGAGGATCTGGACATCACCGCGGGGCAGGATTACTGCACCCTTGTTACCTGCACGCCGTATGCCATCAACACCCACCGCATGCTTGTGCGCGGCACCCGCATCCCTTATAATGGAGAGGAAGAAACCAACACCCCGCAGGCCGTGCAGTATCAGGCGCTGCGCACCGGAACGGTGGTCAAGCGCGTGGTGGATGCCTGGCCGTGGATCGCGGTAACGGGCAGCATTGTGATCGGCGGCGAAGCGCTGCTGCTGCTTTTGCTGCTGCACCGCTGCAAAAAGCGCGAGGAGGATGACTAAATGGGACGGCTGATTGCTAAAATTCTGGCCTGGCTGGCCATTTTGCTGGGGCTGGCGCTGTTGATACAGCCCACCGCCGCCCAGTGGTGGACCAGCACCCGCAACGCCAAAACCGCTGCGCAGTTTGCGGCCCGCGCCGAAGCCCAGCCCACCGCCCCCGCGGCGGAGGAAACCACAGCCGAACCCCCGGAGCCGGAACGCGCCTACCCTGAACTGTACGCCGCGATGCAGGACTATAACGCGGAAATTTACGCCGGGGGCCAAAGCGGCCTGACCGACCCGTTCGCCTACGAGGAAGCCCCGCTGAACCTTGCTGCCTATGGCTATGACGATGATGTGCTGGCTGTGCTGTGGATCCCGCGCCTGAACCTGGAGCTGCCCGTTTACCTGGGCGCCAGCCGCGAAAACCTGGCCAAAGGCGCGGCGCTGCTGGGCCAGACCTCAATGCCGCTGGGCGGCGAAAACACCAACACCGTGATTGCCGCCCACCGCGGCTATTATGGCGCGGAAATGCTGCGCAACGTGCAGCAGATCCAGGTGGGGGACAAGATCCAGCTGACCACCCCGTGGGAAACGCTGATTTACCGCGTGAGCGAGCTGAAAATTATTGACCCCAGCGATATCAACGCCGTGCTGATCCAGCCGGGGCGGGACCTGCTGACCCTTTCCACCTGCCACCCCTACACCCGCAACAGCCAGCGCTACCTGGTAATTGCGGAGCACGACACCGCCGCTGCGGACACCACCAAAGAGGAGGATTTGCAGGAAAGCGCCGCTACCTGGGACGAAACGCCGCGCCAGGTGACCGTGGAGGATGCCGGCGGCAGCTCCATTGCCGAAGTGGCCCCCCAGGCCCTGACCCCATTGCCGGGGGAGGGCAGCGCGGAATCCGAGGGGAGCGCGATCTCCAATACCATGATCTGGCTGGAAAACAACGCACTGTGGGCCGGGCTGGTGGTTATTGCCGCCGCCGTTGGCATTATGGTGATATGGAAAAAACACCGGGAGGATTAACCATGCAGTACACACAGCAGGCCGCCGCCGTTACGGCCGAAGTAAACAAGGCCGTGCAGGGTAAACAGCAAACGGTAAACACCATCTGGATGGCCATGCTGGCGGGCGGCCATGTGCTGATTGAGGATATTCCCGGCGTGGGTAAAACCACGCTGGCGCTGGCCTTTGCCCGCGCGCTGGACCTGAAAGAAAGCCGCGTGCAGTTTACGCCGGATGTTCTGCCGTCCGATTTGGTGGGATTTTCCGTTTACCAGAAAGAGACCGGCAAGTTTGTGTACCACGCCGGTGCGGTGATGTGCAACCTGTTTTTGGGCGATGAGATCAACCGTACCTCCTCCCGCACGCAGTCGGCTTTGTTGGAAGTGATGGAAGAAGGCACGGTGACGGTGGACGGCGCCACCCGCCCGGTGCCCGCACCCTTTACCGTAATTGCAACCGAGAACCCCATCGGCGCCGCCGGCACGCAGATGCTGCCGCAGTCTCAGCTGGACCGTTTCATGGTCTGCGCCGTAATGGGCTACCCCGATGAAGAAGCGGAGCTGGCAATTTTGGCCGGGCAGAGCAAAGGCCGCCTGCTGGACCGTGTGCGCCCCGTTGCCGGTCAGGCGGATCTGCTTGCCATGCAGCAGGAGGTCAGCACGGTATTTGTGCATGAGCTGATGTACCGCTACATTGTGGCGCTGGCCCAGGCCAGCCGCAAGGACCCGCGCCTGGCCGTGGGGTTAAGCCCCCGTGCCACCCTGGCGCTGGCCAGCATGACGCGCGCGGCGGCGTACCTGGCGGGGCGGGATTTTGTTGCCCCGCAGGATGTGACCGCTGTGTTTGATGCGGTTGCCCGCCACCGCCTGGTGCTGAACGACCAGGCCCGCGCAGGCGGCGAAACGGTGGACAGCGTAATGCAGGACCTGCTGCGCACCGTGCCGCGCCCCCGCCCCGAAAAGGCTGACCGCCATGGCAGGTAAGCTGGGCCGGGCGCTGGTGCTTTTGGTGCTGCTGGCTGCGGCGCTCATCACCCAGGCACCGCTGGCGGTGTTCCTGTTAGCGTTTGCGCTGGTGCTTCTGGTGCTGCTGCGGCTGGATGCCGCCTATCTGCGCAGGCAGGTAACGGCAGAGCTGCTGGTGCCGGACAAACCCGTGATACAGGGCGAAGATTTTACCCTGACGGTTCGGCTGCGCAACCGCAGCCGGTTGCCCATCCCTGCGCTTGTGGTGCTGCTGAACGCCGCCGATGAATGGGGCGGGGGGCAGATCGCCCTGCGCTGCGCCGCCATGCTGGGCGGCAAGGAGAGCGCCGAACAGCGCATTACCTTAAACGCAGGCAAAAGCGGCGTGTGGAGCATTGCGGTGCGGGGCATCACCCTGCGGGATCACCTGGGGGTGTTCACCGCGGCGTGCCCGGCTGCCGTGCAAAGCCGGAGCATCTGTGTGCTGCCCGCTGCCGCGGCTGGCAAAGCCAAAGCGGAAACCGCCCCCGATGAGGACGGCGACGAAGCCGACACCCGCGCCGCCCTGGGCGGCAGCTATGAGCTGCGGGAGTACCGGGACGGGGATACCCTCAAGCAGGTACACTGGAAGCTGAGCGCCAAGCTGGACCGCCTGATGGTGCGCGAACCGCTGACCGCCCTGCGCGCTGCCCTGACCCCCGGTGGGGACCTGGACGGAGCGGAGGAATGGGGGGATTTTCCCCAACAGGCGGCGAAGCACCGCAAAAACCCGCCCAAGCGCAAAAAAGAACGTACTGCCCTGAGCCGGCGCGGCGCTGCCGACCCCGGCAGTGGGCTGAAGTTTGTGGACCGTGTGCTGGTGAGCACCCAGCGCCCCGCAGCGCACCCCGCGTTGTGGCTGGCGGCAGATGCCGCGCTGCTGCTGGCGCTCACCTTTGGTTTGCTGCTGGTGCTTTCCACCGGGTTCGGCATTGCGGTGCCGTTGTGGGTGTGGCCCGCGGCAGCCGCTTTCTGCGCCGGGTGGGCGCTGTTCCTGCGTGCGCCGCAAGCCCTGCGCCGCTGGGGGCTGCTGGCGGGGGTGATTGTGTATCTTGTGGTGTTGTTCATCTGCCAGCGGAACTTTTTGGCCGGGGCGCAGCAGTGCGCCGGGAACATTGCCCAAAGCCTGAACGCCCGCCTTGGCAGCGCGCTGCCGGTGGCCCAGGGCGGCAGTGCGGCGCAGCTGGGGCTGTTTTTGCTGCTGGCCGCCTTGCCCGTTACCGGGGCACTGGCCGCTGCGGCCCTGCGCCGTGCGGATGCCCTGCTGCTGGATCTAATGCTGCTGCCCGTTGTTGTGCTGCTGGCGCTGGCCGGGGCCGCGCCTGCTGTGCCCGCCTGCCTGCTGCTGTTGGCCGGCTGGATGGGGGCGTGGGCGGCTTCCTGCTCGGTGCAGCGGCGGGCCTTGTGGGGCAGGCGCGATACCGAAAACTACTGCCAGAACCTTTGCCGCCATTATAACATCCAAAAGTCTGCCGCGCTGGCGGCGGGCGGGCTTTGCCTTACGCTGGCGCTGCCCTGTTGGTGGCTGCTGCGCCCGGCGCTGGGGGTTCCTCTTGGCTGGCTGCAGCCTGCGGCCCAGCGGGTGGAATCCGCCGCGCTGAGCACCGCCATTACCTGGCTGCCGCGGGTCAGCGGCGGCAGGCTGAACATTCAGGTAGAAGCCGCTGCCGGTGGTGTGGCGGATGGCGCCTTGAGCCAGGGCGGGGGTATCCAGGTCAGCGGAGTGACGGATCTGGCCCTGACCGCCAGCGACAAACCCGAAGAAACCGTATACCTGCGGGGATTTATCGGCGGCAGTTATGACGGCACCACCTGGCAGGCCCCTGATGCCGATGCCTTTGACAGCGCCGCTATGAACTGGAAAACCGAGGATAACGCCCGGCTGACCATTGCAAGCCTGCCGTTTTTGCGCACCGCCTATGACGGCACCGCCCAGCCCCAGACGCTGACGGTGGAGCGCATCCACGCCGATACCCAGTACACCTATGCACCGTACAACGCCTACTGGGGCGATTATTACACCATCCAGGGCGATGGCGCCGCCGCGGGCCAGACCGCGCAGGACGATGTGTTCCTGTATTACCCGCGGGATACCGCCCAAACCCAGCTGGAAGCCCGCGCCGATGCCGACCCCAGCGTGCTGGACCGGATGGAAGCATCCTATGCCGCTTACGCCGCCAGCCGCTACACCGCCGTGCCGAACGGCTATGATGAGTTGCAAACCCTGTGCGATGAAGCCAAAAAGGACCAGAAGCTGACCGAAGCTGCGGACATTGGCGATTACATCCGCGCCTATCTAAACACCAACTACCAGTATAACGCCAGCGCTCCCCAGCCGCCGGAGGGGGCCGACCCCATCCGTTACTTTTTAACGGAATCCAAACAGGGGTACAGTGTGCAGTTTGCCTCGGCGGCGGTGGTTATGTTCCGCATGTTCGGGTTGCCTGCGCGCTATGTGGTGGGCTATGCCGCGCCGCAAAGCCTGTTTACCCAACAGGAGGACGGCAGCTGGCACGCCATTTTACAGGACGATAACGCCCACGCCTGGGCGGAGGTGTACATTTCCGGCCAGGGCTGGACCCCCATGGAGATGACCCCCGGCGTGCTGGTCAGCGCCCAACAGGCCGACCTGCGCACCGACCCGCTGCCCGAAACTCAAGGTCAAGACACTGCCCCCGCAGCAGGGGAAAGCAGCGCAAACGAACCCGCAGCCACCATCGTGCCCCACAGCAGGCTGGTTTTGGCGGCGTTGCTGGGGGGTTGCCTGTTGGCTGCTGTGGTGCTGCTGGTGCTGGCCCGCCGCCATGCCATGGGGTATGGCCGGGGCAGCTGCAACGCGCGGGTGCTGGCCGTGTTTGGCAGCATCTACCGCCTTTTGGTGTGCCGCGGCCTGCCGCCGGATACACCATCCGATGCGCCGGAGTTTGCCGCATTTTTGCAAAGTTGTGTCCCCGCCCTTGAACCCCAGGATGCCGAAGCTCTGCTGGCATTGGCCCAAGCTGCCCAATTTGGCGCAGGTACGATGACTGAGCAGGATACGGACAAAATGAGAAAACTTTACCAGGTTATAAAACACACTGGAAAACGGAAACAGAGCCAGAAATCGGTTGAAAAACAGAGCCAGGAATGATATAATGACCCCATACTGGGGTAGCGTGTTCTTTGCTTTCTTTGCACAGGGGGCTACCATGATCCAGGGAAATGTGGTATAATATGTTAAGCCTATTAACCAAGTAGGGAATGGCCGGGGTGGGGGACTGGTTTCTGGAACAGTACCCTGGGAACTGCCCGTGGGGCGGAAAACCGGCAAGGACAGAAAGAAGATCTTATAGAAGCAAACGTTAACAGGAGTAAACCCATGCCGCGCCGTAAACAGACAGAAGGAGAGAAAAAAATTGACATCAGCCAGATGGCTGAAGACCTTGGTGTGTCCAAGACCACGGTATCCCGTGCCCTTTCGGGCAATGGCCGTGTCAGCGAAGCGACCCGCGCCCGCGTGGTCCAGTACGCCAAAGAGAAAAACTATGTGCCCAATATGCTGGCACGCGGGTTGGTAACCCAGCAGTCTTATAATATCTCACTGGTGTTCTCGCGCCAGTTCGGCAACCTTGCCGCACCATTTTTGCGCAAAACCGTCAGCGCCGTATACGATATTGCCACCCGCAATGATTATGATGTGCTGATGACGATGGTGGGCGAGCAGGAAACAAGCCCGATGCAGCGTCTACTGGTCAACCGCAAGATTGATGGCGTGATTCTGGCCCGCACGCTGGAGCGTGATCCGCTGATCCCCATGCTGCAAAAAAGCGGCATCCCCTTTGTTGCCATTGGCCGCCCGACTGACCAGGATGTCATCTCGGTGGACCATGATCAGGTGGGCGGCTGCCGCGAGCTGGTCAGCCTGCTGCTGATGAAGGGCCTGCGCCGCATTGCTTTGCTGGGCGGATCCATGCTGTACACCGTCAACCAGTCCCGCCTGGAAGGCTATAAGCAGGCGCATGACCGCGCCTGCTGCAAGATTGATGAGAGCCTGCTGTTTTTGGAGCTGGAAAGCGACGATCTACGCACCAGCGCTGTGGAGCTCGCGGTACAGCGTGGGGCGGACTGCATCCTGTGCATGGATGACCAGGTTGCCCTGCTGGCTTTGAGCACCCTGAGACAGCTGAACCTGCGCGTGCCGCAGGATATCCGCCTTGCCTCCATGTATGACGATGAAGCGCTGCAGGGGTGTACGCCACAGATCACGGCGGTCTCTTTTGATGCCGAACAGCTGGGCCGCCGTACCGCACAGCAGCTGCTTTCCCTCATCCGCCATCAGCCGGTGGAAACCCGCACCCTGCTGGGGTACCAGGTGGGGTTGCGTTTATCGACCCAGACCTGAGAGAAAAGTAGAAAATTATAAATCAACTGCCCGTACACGGTATGATAAGCCGTTGTGCGGGCAGTTTTTCGATAAGAAATTTTGAAAAAATATAGCGGTCACATAGTATCCCAGCGCCGCAGCGTCAAGCACAACAGGGCAGGGACACAGAAAAACAGGAGGCAACAAGTATGAAGTGCATGGATAAACATGGATTTGAGCAGCAGAATGTTTTTGGAACCGGTGCCGCAAACACTGCTTACGCCAAGTTTTTCATTGGCCAGTCGTTCCTGAACCCGCTGACCGACCCCAAAACCGGCCTGTTTTTGGCTAACGTTACATTTGAGCCCGGCTGCCGCAACAACTGGCATATCCACCACGCGGCCAAGGGCGGCGGCCAGCTGCTGGTTTGCACCGCAGGCGAAGGCTGGTACCAGGAAGAAGGCAAACCCGCTGTCAGCCTGACCCCCGGCACCGTGATCACCATCCCGGCCAACGTCAAGCACTGGCACGGTGCCAAGGCCGACAGCTGGTTCAGCCACATTGCTGTGGAAGTTCCCGGCAAAGATTGCAGCAACGAATGGTGTGAGCCCGTTACCGACGAAGAGTACGCCAAACTGAACGGATGAGCAGCCACTAATAAAGGCAACACCGCACAATTCCCGCCTTGCGGCTTAAGCACCGCTCCGGCGGCTGCGGCACGGCATCTGCGTTGCCAAAATGCTCGATAATGTCGGGTTGCGGTACCCGCATCGTGCTTCGGGGGCAAAAGCCCCTCGCACTCTGCGACCGCTGCCCCTGCTTCGGTTCGCTGTTTCCGCCACTGGCGGCGCTCACCTTTGCAGCATCCAGTATTATCTGCGCTTTTGGCTTGGCATCTGCCGCACCTCGCTCACCGTATCGGTACTTAGAATTATGCGGTATTGCCTAAAAAATAAAATCCAACCGGCACGACCCGACAAAAGAGCAGTGGGTAGTGCCAGGTTTACTTTTGGATGCTTTTTTGTCTACAGGTTCTTGCGCCGGGGCGGGCAATCTGCTACACTGAAAAAAATGTTATGTACAGGAGGCTGCAATCATGTATTATCTGGGTGTGGACCTTGGTGGAACCAATATCAAAGCTGCGCTTGTGGATGCAGACGGTGCTATTATAAAGGAAGCGAGCACCCCCACCAAACTGCCGCGCCCGGCCGAGGCCGTGTGCGATGATATTGCAGCCCTCTGCAATCAGCTGGCACAGGGCCAGCAGGTAGCGGGCATTGGCGTTGGCTGCCCCGGCACGGTGGATGGCGGCATCGTGCGCTACTCCAACAATCTGGGCTGGCATGATTTTGCCATGGGGGATTATCTGCGCGCCAAAACCGGCCTGCCGGTTGCTCTTGCCAACGATGCCAACGCCGCCGCTTTGGGCGAAGCACTGGCGGGCTGCGCCAAAGGAGCCGAAAGCGCGGTGATCATTACGCTGGGTACCGGCGTGGGCGGCGGTGTGGTGCTGGGCGGCAAACTGCTGACCGGTTACACCGGCGCAGCGGCGGAGCCGGGGCACATGGTCATTCTGGACACCCCGGATGCCCCGCGCTGCACCTGTGGCCGCCCCGGCTGCCTGGAAAGCCTGGCCAGTGCCACCGCCCTGATCCGCATGACCAAAGAAGCCATGGCAGCCCACCCCGAAAGCGCCCTGCATGGCATAGCCGCCCAAAGCGGCGGGGTAAATGGCCGCACCGCCTTTGATGCCGCCGCCCAGGGCGATGCCGCAGGCAAAGCCGTGGTGGAACAGTACATTCATTACCTTGCGGTGGGCGTTGCCAACATGATCAACATCTTCTTCCCGGAAGTGATCGGTCTGTCCGGCGGGGTGGCCAACCAGGGGGAGAACCTGCTGGCTCCCCTGCGCGCCGCGGTGGGACCAATGGTTTTTGGCAATGCTTACGCCCAAAAGCACACCCGCATTACCACCTGCACCCTCGGCTACCGCGCCGGGGTGATTGGAGCAGCGCTGCTGGCCAAAAACCAGGGATGATGCCTTTAGCGGGATAAAAAAGAGAAGATAAAACAAAAAACAGGAAGGAAACACCTTGAGTTTGAACCATACAAAACAAAAAAGCTGGCCCCAGCGCCTGCTGGCTTTGCTGGCGGCGGTGGTGCTGTGTGCCGCGCTGCCTGCCGCCGCGCTGGCAGAGGAAAATACGGCCAGCATCCAGACGCAGGTGAGTGAAACGGATGAGGATATCCCCTGGGCGGATCCGCCGCAGAGCACCCCCGAAACCGGCCGGCCTGACCCTGCCGTGCCAACTCCGCCGCCGCAGGATCCCGCCACCCCGGAAACCGCCCAGACCGGCGAGCATCTGGAAGGCTACAGCCTGAGCCTGGGGGAGACAGTCACAATTTATTTTTACGTTACCCTGCCGGAAGATACCCCGCAGGATGCCGCCATGCAGTTTACCCTGCTGGATTCCACCGTAACACAGGTGGCAGTGGCAGATGCAAAGCAGGTGGAAGTAAACGGCAAAAGCTGCACCGCTTTCCCTTGCCAGGTGGCCGCCAAACAGCTGACGGATGATATTGAAGCCCGGATGGTGGTAAACGGTAAATATGGCCCGGTTTATACTTACACCGTAAAGGATTACCTGAACTACCTGCTGGAACACGATTATCCCCAACAGGCAAAGGAGCTGGCCGGCACCCTGCTGGTGTATGGCGGCAAAGCGCAGCTGTACTTTGGCTACCGGACCGATGCGTTAGCCGACACCGCGGAGCCAAACTCCACGGCCAACTGGGGCAGCTACCAGTTTGAAAGCAGCGGCACCCAGACCGATGATTATTACGGCAGCAGCCTGCTGCTGGAGCCCGTTATCCAGATCCGCCACTATTTTATGGTGCCGGACGGCGCGGAATGCACTTTTACTTTTGCCTGGAACGCGGGTGAGCCCGAAACCGAATTGCAGCCCGTGGATACCAACACCCGCTTTGACGGCAAAAAGGTATATTATGTCGTTACACCGGCCATTGCGTTCCGCCGCGCGGATGCCATGCCGGTGGTTGCCATGCGGCAAAACGGGGCGGATCTGTGCATCCTGCGCTATGGGGTGTTCAGCTATGGCGATATGGTCCGCGCGCTGGCAGCGGTGGATGAAAGCCAGCTGCCGCTGCTGAACCTGCTCCGCGCGCTGGATGACCTGACCACCGCCGCACAGCGTTACAGCGTGGCAGGCTGATGCCGCAACGCCCCCAAATATAAAAAGGAAAACAGCAATGAAGAAAAAAATAGTCCTGGCCGTTGTGGTGGCTGCCGTGGTGCTTGCCGCTGCCTTTGCACTGCACCGGCCGCAGGCAGGTACCCAGCCAACCCCGGAGCCGACCCGGCAGGCGGAAACGAATGATGCCGTCCCGGCAGAGCCCACGCCGCAGCCCGCCGCGACGGCTGAACCGCAGCCCACGGCAACTACTGTCCCGCAGCAGACAACTGCCCCCAAGCCGACCCAGAAGCCCGCAACGAAAAAAACACCGGTGCTGAACGCCGCCGGTCAGCCCACCGCCAGTGCCGCGCCCGCAGAAAATGGTGACGGCGAACCAGCGGACAACACGAAGGAACCGACAGAAACCCCGCCCCCCAGCGCAACCCAAACCCCGCCTGTGGACGAGGAAAACATTGAATTGCCGTTTGTTCCGGCAGAATCATAGGCCATTTGGCTGCGGGCTGCAACCATACCGATGTAAAGTTACGGTGAATCTTTTGCAAAGTGCGGGCTTACCCTAGGGTGTCAGATACACCTTAGTTTTTTCAGCGTGCCATCCGGCAGCAGGGCAACGGTATCACCCTCCTGGATGTTCTGGGCAGTCAGGGCTTCATCGGGGTAGGGAAGCACCCGCTGGGTACCGGCGGCATCGGCCAGCAGAACATCACACAGCACCGGCTGCCCGGCAGGCAGCTCCTCACAGCCATACAGCTGTTCATCAATGCGCAGAACGCGGCAGGTCATAATACAATACACTCCTTTGCCTACAGGGGCGGTCATCCGTTACACTTTAAGGATACCGCTCCCGCACACGCCTGTCAAACCCCGCTTGCAATTTGGACGGGGGTATGGGATAATGGCTTACAGCAAAGGGCCATGCCGTTTGCGCCCGGCCGGATTGACCGGCGGAACGGGGCACAGGAACGCCCCCCGATTTTTCCCCGAAAGGTGGATGTTTTTTATGTTGATACGCACCGCAGTCCCCGCCGATGCCGCCGCGCTGGCGGAGGTGGAGGCCCTCTGCTTCCCCGCAGCGGAAGCCGCGCCGGAACAGCAGTTCAGGGACCGTCTGCAGGCTTATGCCGGACACTTTTGGCTGATGTTTGACGGTGAAACGCTGATTTCTTTTGTGGACGGCATGGTGACAGACCAGCCCGATTTGACCGATGATCTATACGAAAATGCCGCTCTGCACAGCGAAACCGGCGCATGGCAGATGATTTTTGGCGTGGTGACCCGGCCAGAGTACCGCAAACATGGTCTGGCAGCCCAGCTGCTGAACCGCGCCATTGCCGATGCCCGCCAGCAGGGCCGCAAGGGTCTGGTACTGACCTGTAAGGACAAACTAGTACACTATTACGCCAAATTTGGCTTTGTGAACGAGGGTGTTTCCCAATCCACCCACGGCAATGTGGCGTGGAACCAGATGCGGCTGACGTTTTAACAGGGATATAGAATGAAGCAAGCCCCCGGCAGGCAGCGGAGCACTGTTCATACGCTGTAAACTTGCCGGGGGCTTGTTTATTCTTTGGGCAACACCGCACAATTCCCGCCTGACGGCTTAAGCACCGCTCCGGCGGCTGCG
>ERZ773150.1119-NODE-1119-length-24853-cov-3.095330_pt1 | contig 24853 bp, 15 predicted proteins | sample MGYA00580845_ERZ773150 | MGnify/ENA primary metagenome ERZ773150 (study PRJEB29015, sample SAMEA2737848) | human gut metagenome | biome: human gut; feature: human-associated habitat; material: faeces | place: China | collected 2012 ...
AGACGGTCGAAATAGCCGCGTGTGAGCTTCGACGGCGGGATGATGTGGTACATCACCGCCCCGGGCACGTACCAGCACTGTTCGCCGCCGCGCCGCAGCCGTGCGAACAGATCGCTCTCCTCGCCGCCCAGCAGCCGCGCGCCGCGCCGTCCCAGTTGCGGGTCGAACGCTCCGTAGCACCCCAGCGCCGTGCGGCGCAGCGCCATGTTCCCTCCGCCGGGAATCCGCCCGCGCGGGAAGGGACGGGGCGTCGGCCCTAGATCGATCGGGTTGGCGATCGGCCGTTCGGTATAGCGCGACATCCATGCGGGACGCCCTGCGGGATACTCCGCTACGATGGGGCCGCCGGCCGACGCCACCGAGGGGTGCGCATCGAAAAAGGCGATGTATGCGGCGATGAACTCCGGCACGATGCGCTCGTCGTCGTCGATGATGGCCACGATGTCGCCCGTCGTCTCGGCGATGCCGCGGTTGCGGGCCCACGAAAGGCCCTGCCGCGTCTCGGACACCCGCCGCAGCGGCAGCTCGGGATGCGCCGTGCGAAACTCCTCGAAACGCGCGGCCGTATCGTCGGTCGAATTGTTGTCCACCACCACGCACTCCCACTCGGCCGCGGGCGCCGTCTGCGCCGCGACCGACCGCAGCGTCGTGAGCAACTGCTCCGCACGGTTGTAGGTGGCGACGATGAGCGAAAGGCGCGGCATACGGCGGAGGATCAGTCGTTGAATTCGTCGAACATCGTCGTGCTGAGATACTTCTCGGCACGGTCGGGGAAGACCACCACGATGTTGCCCCGCTCGATGCGGGCGGCCGTCCGTACGGCGGCCAGCAGGGCGGCGCCGCTCGACATGCCGGCGAAAATCGCCTCGCGGGCGATGATCCGGCGGGCCATGGCGATCGCCTCCTCGCTCTCGACCATCTCCTGAATATCGATCTTCGAGGGGTCATAGATGTCGGGTACGATCGCCTCCTCCATATTTTTCAACCCCTGGATGTAGTGCCCGCGCGTAGGCTGGGCGCAGACCACCTTGATGTCGGGCTTCATCGCCTTCAAAAAACGCGACAACCCCATGAGCGTTCCCGACGTGCCGAGGGCACAGACCAGATAGTCGATCTCGCCGCCCGTCTGCTGCCAGATTTCGAGCGCCGTCGACTGATAGTGCGCCAGGTAGTTGCTGGCGTTGGCGAACTGATCGGGCATGAAATAGCGGTCGGGCGCCGACGCTACGGCCGCACGCGCATAACGGATCGCCCCGTCGGTACCCTCCTCGGCGGGAGTGAGAATCACCTTGGCGCCGTAGGAGCGGATGATCTTGCGCCGTTCGATCGACACGGCCTCCGACATGACGATCTCCACGGGATACCCCTTGACGATTCCCACGATCGCCAGGCCGATGCCCGTATTGCCCGACGTGGGTTCGATGATGGTTTTGCCCGGCGTGAGCCTCCCTTCGCGCTCGGCCTCCTCGATCATCTTGACCGCAATGCGGTCCTTGATGCTGCCCGTAGGGTTGAAGCCTTCGAGCTTGGCGAAAATATTGACCTGCCGGTTGGGGGAAAAGTGGTTCAGGCGCACCATCGGCGTCGAACCGATCGTTCCCAGGATATTGTCGTAAATCATAATGCGGGGGTTCTCTTTTACCCTGACAAAGTTACGATTTTTCCCGACGCGATGCGCTCCCGCGGCGAAAAATATGAGATTATTCGCACTTTCACCGCCGGAGCCCGACAGCGGATCGGAGCGTCGGCAGGCGGACGAAGGGCGCATCCGCAACCCCGACAGCGGATTGCACCGCTGAAACAGGCTCGCCCGATTTTTAATCGCAAAACCCGTGTTTGCGCCTCTACGTCCGACTTTCCGCGCCTTGGCTGCGCCGAAGACACTTACGTCCGGCAATGTTCGAATAAATTCGACATTGTTCTCGCTTATTCGTATCTTTGGCTGCGCCTTAGATACTGCGGTTCGGAAAAAGAAAAACGGTCGTTTTTTCTTTTTCTCTCACCTTAATCGTATCTTTGCATCGGAATCTACGTCGCACCCGCCGCCGCGGGCCTCCGGCATGCCGCTAACATCTCATCGCATTTATGACAGTCATCAAGGGAGCAGCTACTGAACTCGGAACGGAACGAATCCGCAAATTGCTCGTCCAATACTCCGTACCGGCCATTATCGCCATGACGGCCTCTTCGCTGTACAACATGGTCGACAGCATCTTCATCGGGCTGGGCGTCGGACCGATGGCCATTTCGGGACTGGCGCTCACCTTCCCGCTGATGAACCTCGCCGCGGCGTTCGGATCGCTCGTCGGCGTCGGCGCCGCCACGCTCATCTCGATGCGGCTTGGACAGAAGGATTACGCCTCGGCACAATACATACTGGGCAACGTCGTGGTGCTCAACTTCATCATCGGACTCGGCTTCGGACTGGTCACCCTGCTCTTCCTCGACCCGATCCTCTACTTCTTCGGGGCGAGCGAGGCGACGATCGGCTACGCCCGCGACTACATGTCGATCATCCTGATGGGCAACGTCGTAACGCACATGTATCTGGGACTGAACTCCGTCCTGCGTTCGGCGGGACACCCGCGCAAGTCGATGTACGCCACGATCAACACCGTAGTCATCAACACGATCCTCGACCCGCTGTTCATCTACGGCTTCGGCTGGGGCATCCGCGGCGCAGCGATCGCCACGGTGCTGGCGCAGGTGATCTCGCTCGTCTGGCAGTTCCGGCTGCTCTCCGATTCGAGCGAACTGCTGCATTTCCACCGGGGAATCTACCGGCCGCGCAAGCGGATCGTCAAGGAGATTCTGGCCATCGGCATGTCGCCCTTTCTGATGAACGTGACGGCCTGCTTCATCGTCATCCTCATCAACAAGGGGCTCAAAGAGCACGGCGGCGACCTGATGATCGGGGCCTACGGTATCGTCAACCGGCTGGCCTTCTTCTTCGTGATGATCGTCATGGGGCTCAACCAGGGGATGCAGCCCATCGCAGGCTACAATTTCGGCGCACGGCAGTACGACCGTCTGATGCACGTGCTCAAACTCACCGTCATCGGCGCGACCTGCGTCACCTCGCTCGGATTCCTGCTGGGCGAGCTGCTGCCCCATTGGGCCGTGGCGGTCTTTACGACCGACGAGGAGCTGATCCGGCTCGCGGCCGAAGGAATGCGCATCGTCTTCCTCTGTTTCCCGATCATCGGGTTCCAGATGGTGACGACCAACTTCTTCCAGAGCATCGGCATGGCCGGCAAGGCGATCTTCCTGTCGCTGTCGCGCCAGCTGCTCTTCCTGCTGCCCGGACTGCTATTCCTGCCCGACATCCTCGCCGGCATGGGCTACAACGGCAGCTGGGGCGTATGGTGCAGTATGCCGCTGTCGGACCTTCTGGCATCGCTCGTCGCGGCCCTCATGCTGCTGCGCGAACTGCGCCGCTTCCGCAAACGAATGCAGATTTAACGATTCTACCCTACCATGAACGAAAAATTCGTCATCAACATCGGACGTCAGCTCGGCAGCGGCGGCAAGGCCGTCGGCGAACGGCTGGCCGAGCGTTTCGGCATCCCCGTCTACGACAAGCGGCTCATCAAGATGGCCGCCGAACACAGCGGCTTCGGCCAGGAATTCTTCGAAAAGGCCGACGAAAAGCCCGCCAAGGGGTTCTTCGCCCCCCTGCTCGGCTATCTGCGCAGTCCGTTCGCGGGCGACGACGCGATCTACAACAACCCGCTGAGCCACGACGCGCTGTTCAAGATGCAGAGCGACGTGATCCGCCAGCTGGCCGAGCGCGAGTCGTGCATCTTCGTGGGCCGCTGCGCCGACTACATCCTGCGCGAACATCCCCGCTGCGTCAACATCTTCGTCTCGGCGTCGCGCGAGGACCGCATCGAACGGCTCGTGCGCACGCGCCGGCTGACTCCCGAAGCGGCCGAACAGCTCATGGATTCGACCGACGAAAAGCGCGCCGACTACTACAACTATTACAGCAACCGCACGTGGGGCGCCGCCGCGACCTACCACCTCTGCATCGACTCGTCGGTGCTCGGCATCGACGGCACGGCCGCCTTCGCCGAGGAGTTCATCCGCAAGAAACTGAACCTCGCCCGCAAGGATTGAACGCTCCCCGACCTACGACCTCCCCTTATCGAGAAAGCAGCCGTCCGACGATCGGACGGCTGCTTTTTTCGGATTTCTCAGGGCCTATTCCCGTTCGATGCGCAAATCGTCGAACCACATCCGGCAGGAGTTCGATCCCGTCACGGCTCCCGTTCCGTCGAGCGACGTAGCGATCGTAAAGGTCGTCGCGCCCGTCGCGCCCGTCACACGAAGCGTATGGAGCGTATACTCCATATACCCTTTGGCATCGGCGCCCGTTTCGACAGGCGTACGATTCCGGAGCGTCTGCGTCTGCGTGCCGTCGTCGAAGGTTCCGTCGCCGTTGACGGTCACCACGACGGTCGTTCCCGACCCCTGATTGGGAGCCGTCTCGAACTTGCCGGTAGCCAGATTGGGCTCATAATAAGGCGCGGCGTTGAACGACAGCACGACATTCGCCGGCGCATCGACGCCGAGCGACGCCAATGTCGGCGTAGTCAACTTGCCGATCGCGGAGGCGGAACCGAATTTCAACGCACCGCAGACGGGAAAGAGACCCGTATTGTCCGCCTTGTCGGCCGACCACGCATAATCCGACCAGTGCACCGCACGATACGAAGCGTGCTGCTTCGTGCCGAACGCATCCTCCATACATCCCATCGGATGGCAGACCGACACGGGCAACGCATCCTCGACCGACTCTTCGGTATAGTCGATCGAAGCCTGCGTCCCCTTGACCTTATGCGCCCATGCGTTATCGATCGACGACCCTCCGTAACGTGCATCCTCGAAATCCTTATACAGCAACACCTTGTCGCCGAGAACGGGTGCAGCGTCGGTCGTCACGGAGATGTCGGTCCACGCGGAGTCTTCGAAGCGCGCGGCATCGGTCGAAACGGCCTGTACGCGAATCGTATACGACGTCGCAGCCTTCAAACCTCCGAAAGCGAACCGGTTGTAGAGATAAGAGTAGATCGTTCCGTTCTTGCCTCCGTATTTGAAACTGTATTTGTCATACGACCGCAGCACCTTGTCGCCCTCCAACAGACGGATATTGAACGTCCGCCCCTGCGTTTCATAGGTGTCCACCGACTGCTCGAACTCGGCTACGATCATGCCGTGCGTCTTGCGGAACACTTTGATCCCGGGTGCGGGAAGCTCTTCGGAGAGCGTCTCGACCGTCATGCTGCCGTCGGCTACCAATTCGTTGACATCCAACGGCATCGTATAACGCACCCCCGCTTCATAACGTTTGGAGGCCCTGACCCGCAGCGTTGCCTTCTTCGAACCGGCATAGAGCGTCACGGTCATCGGGTCCCCTTCCTCGACGACGGGATTGACCAGCAGCCAGCCGGAGACCGGTTTTTCCAGCACGGGCTTGCCGGAAAACGAAAGCGTCGATTCCGCACTTGCCGACACCGGCGTAAGCGCCGCCTCCGGATCGGTCAGATCGGCAGTAAAATCACCCGACAGATCGCGGTTGTCCACCGCAAGAACGATCCGGTCGAGCGGCTGGCCGAACAACTCGCTGCCCGTCAGATCATCGACCGTAAAAGCCAGCAGAGACAACTTGTTGCGAAGCGAAAAACGCTTCTGCGCGGCATCGTAGGAACCGATCTTGAAATCATTGGCGCCGATCGATGCCGTCGTACCGTTTTGTGTCTGTTCCGCGTCGACGGTCACGGCCAGCGTCGCGGTCGACGTTCCCGCGTCGGCCGAATAGGGATAATAGACGTACTGCGGGACAGCTCCCTTCGAGAGCGCCCCCTCGAAGCGTCCCACCGACTCTCCGGCTCCTTCCGAAAGCAGGAACGAAACGTTGGCATCGCCCTTGTCCGAAAATACGCCCAACCGATCCTGATTCTCCCACAGCACTTTCAGGCCGTCGTCGCCGAGTACCGTACGCGACCCCTGCTGCAACTCCGCCGTGAGCCGGACCGTCGTCTCCGGGCGCTGCAACTCCGAACTTCCGTCGTTCGTACAACCGGCCATCACTCCCGCAAGGGCCAGCAAACACATCATTTCACGTATCATTTCCTTATCTGTTTTTTTTACGATTTATACTTTGATTTTATTTTCAGAAACCGTCGCCTCCGCTGCCGTAATCGCCGCCCGAAGCCGAGCCGCCCGGAGTGCCGCCCGTATCGAACCCGTCGCCGCCGTCGCCATAGGATCCCCCTCCGGCCGAACCGCCCGAGGAGGCGGAACCCTCCGTATCGAAACCGTCGCCGCCGTCGCCGTAATCGCCGCCCGAACCCGAGCCCGACGATCCTTCGCTCTGACCGCCGTCGTCGCGCACGATCATCAGATCATCGAACCACATGCGATAGTAGCCTTTCTGCGCAACGGTCGAGATGGAGACGCGGGTATGCGAATCGGCACCCTTGATCCGCACCGAATGCTCCGTCCACGAATAATGTCCGTTGCCCTGGGCATCGGTCTGATCGGGGGTGAGATTGGTGAGCGTCATCTCGGTCGAACCGTTCTCGAACGTACCTGCACCCGCCCAGATCGAGATATTGAAGGTCGCGCCGCAGAGAATATAGGGGGAAACCATCAGATTGCCCGTGGTCAGATTCGGTTCGGTGTAGGGACAAGCCTTGAACGAGACGACGATATCCGAAACTCCGCTCAGACCGTACTGCCCCAGCGCCGGCGTGGTCATACGGCCGTAGGCCGAACCGCTGCCGAACTTCACGGCCCCGCAGATCAGGAACAGTCCCGTATTCGACTTTCTGGCGATATCTTTTTCACCGATATCGCTCCAATCCCAGCCGCTCCAATATTTGCGACGATACTGTTCGGGCAGCTTGGCCGTATTGAAACTGTCCTCCATACAACGAATCGGGTAGACCACATAGAGTTCGATGCTCTCCTCGGCATCGTAATCCAGATCGAGCTGATTGCCCGACGGGTGCTGTCCCCACGCCACATCGATGGCGCTGCCGCCGAACCACGCCTCTTCGAAATCCTTGTAAAGCAGGCAACCGATCGGCAACTGCGGCCGCGGATCGGTCGTCGCCTCGCAGCAGACCCAATTCGAATCCCTGTATTGCTCGGAATCCGAAACATACTGCACATAGAATCTGTAATCGGTCGAGGGCTGCAATCCGCCGAACGCCTGCCGGTTGTAGACGTAAGAGAGGTTGTAGGTAGCGTTGCTGGCGTAATTCACCCGACTCTGCTGACGGACGACCACGCTGTCGCGGTCGACCAACACGAAATTGTAGCGGCGGCCGTAGGTCGTCGTATACGGATCCTTCGTCCACTCGAAGACCAGCATCCCGTGCGTCTTGCGCAGCAGACGCACCTCGGGATCGGGCAGCAGCCCGACGGTCGTCGCCTCCAACTCGGCGGCCTCCGACGCACTGTAAATCGTCCCTTCGGCAGGTACGGCACGCACCGAGAAACGATAGGTCGTACCCATCTCCAACCCCTCGACGGCGGCCGTCGTCAGCGGCGTCGACCCTTCGGCCACCCGCACGCCCTGTTTCGTATACAGTTCGTAATCGTAGCTCTTGGCGTTGCGCACGGCATCCCACGAGAAGGTGAGCGACCGTTCGGCGATCGCGCATTCGAGCCCCTCCGGCGCAGCCAGCTCCCCGCCCAGTTCGAGCAATTCGCCCTCGGCTTCCTCTCCCTCGACGAGTGCCGGATCGTCGATCCGCACGCCATCGGCCCCGGTCGAGAGCCGGAACCAGAGCTGCGTCACGTCTTCGGCAATGTAGAAAGCGGTCATCGGACAACTCCACCCTGCCTCCGGCGCGACCGCGAACGGCACGTCGATCCATTGCGTTGCATTGCGGCTGGCCTGCAACCGCACGCTTCCGGCCGCTTCGGCCGAAGGCAGATAGAGCCCCGTCGAGAAGCGCAGATCGAGCGCACCCTTCACATCGACCGGTCCCAGCGTAAAGAGTCCGCCCGCAGCCAGGACGATATTCCCGCCGCCGCTCGCACCTTCGTATCCCGTCGAAGGAGCGTCGGCGGCCATCGTCGCCCGTTCGGCCCCGTAGACCGTTTCGAGCGCACCGCAGCCCGCGATGCGGAAATCCTCGTAATCGGAGGGTGCGACGGCCTCGTCGGCACCGGCGCCGAACGAATCTTCATAGTAGCGCAAGCGGGAGCCGGCGCCCTCCTGACGCACCTCGACCTCTTGCGTCGTACCGTCGCCGCAGCCGATCCGCAGCACGGCCGTCCGGGCCGGGCCGTCGTTGGCCTCCACGCTCAATGTCACCGTACAGCTCCCCGAAGCAGCCGAAGGATCGGTCCGCACCCACGCAGCGGAGGACTCCGCGAACACGCGCCAGTAACCGTCGGACTCGACCTCGATCGACGGGATGCGGCCGTCGGCGGTCAGTCCGTTCTTTCCGACCTCGACCCTCGCGGCGCTGACCTGCAACAGGCTCACCGCATCGCCGCCGTCGGCACACCCCGCCAGCAAGGAGACAACTCCCCAAAGCGGGATGAGAATAGATAGAAATGGATTATTTTTCATCGTCTCTTCGCTTTATCAGTTCATATCCGCAGTAAACTCCTTGGGGCGGCGCATCGTCTCCTCGTAACGGCGGCCGAAACGGTCGGTCGCCTCGACATGCAACGATGTGCGCGGCGACGAAGCCACGACACGGAACATGTGCGAGTGACGCAGCGACTCCCAGTCGTTGACCGGATCGAGCCCGTTCAGAATCCGCGCATAGTCCAGACAGATCGTATGCAGCGGATCACGATGCCACACCCGTTCGACGGGCAACTCGCGACCGTTCTCCGTCACGCGGAGCGTCCACTGCGAATCCCAGTTCCAGACATTGATGAAGACCGTATTGTCGGCCACGTCGAAATAGTCGTCGCCCGCACCGTCGTCCGCACGCCGCGGCCATTGCGAGAGAATCTCGATCACGGCCGACGTGTAGAATTCACGCACCTTGTTCATGTCGTAGGTGCGGAACTGCTTGTCGCGATCCTGACCGACACCCTTGTAGTACCAGTTCAGCTCGCGGCCATCGGCCTCGTAAACGGCGTAACCGGCCGGCGACCCGTCCTTGCAAACCCCGACGCCCGACAGTTTGCCGGCCCACCACCACGTCTCGCAGACGGCGGCGACATTGTGTTCGAAAATCGCTCCCCGCTCCATATTGGCATTGTAATGGGTATGTCCCGTCAGAAAGTGGACGTCCGAGAATCCTTCGAAACAATCGAACAACTCCTGCGTTTTCCCCGCGGGATTGAAACTCTCCCTATTCTCGAACGCCGCGTTGTAGTTGTTCATCGCCGGACAGTGCATCCCCACGACCACGGGCTGCGACTTGTCGCGCAAGGCCGCCAGATCGTCGCGCAGCCATGCCAATTGTTCGTCGGTCACATAGGAGTGGTAGTTGCGTTTGCCCATCGAACCTTCGGTGCCGCCCGTATTGATGTAAACCGTGTTGTCGAGCATGACGTAGTGCACTTCGCCCACGTCGAACGAGTAATAGGTCGGACCCAACGCCTTGCGGTAGGCCGCTTCGGCGGCGAAATCACCGGCGAAATAGGGATCGTTGTCGTGGTTGCCCATCGTGTGGTAGATCGGCACGGGATACCCCTGCATCGTGGTGCGGTAGTTGCTCAGGCTGTAAAGATTGGAGTACCAGAACTCGTCCCACGTCATGTCGCCCAACACCATCAGATAGGTAGGCACGCTCTGTGCCGAAGCGAAGGCCGTCGTCTCGGCGATAAACCCCTCGGCGAACTGCCGGAGGTCGCCCGTCGCCGTGGGACGGTTGGCCAGATGAAGGTCGGCGGCCACGATCATCACATGGCGCGACTGATCGACGCGGCGCAACTCGAAATCGTGCTGCTCGCAGACATCCGCCGCCTCCGCGAGCGGCGCCCAGAAAGCCGGAGCGGTCGTGTCGGTGCTCTCGGCCTCGTAACCCGACGGCAACGAGACGAACACATACCCCTGCCGCTTGTCGGACGCGAGCCAATAGTAACCGTCGGCATCGGTCACGGCGGTCTCGAAACCATCCGACACGCGCACGCCGGCCACAGGTTCCAATCCGCAGTAGACGACGCCCTTGATCGTCGCCCCTTCGCGGTCGGGAATCCGTGTCGGATCGAGCGTTATGCGCAGGTTCACCCGCGCCAGACGTTGCGATGCCGCCCCTCGCACCAGTGTCAGGTCGTAACCGCCCGAAGCCATGCCGGCCGGAACGGTCGTGCAGGCAAAGCTCTCGGAGACTTGTGCGAGCGGACTTTCGAAGCTTCCGGTCCCGCTCTCGAAACGGACGACATCGCCTTCGGCGAACCCCGTTCCCAGCATCGTCAATGTCTGACCGGCGTGAACCGGCAGCGGCGACGCAATCCAGAACCCCGTAACCAAACGCCCGTCGTCGGACAGAGCCTCCTGCACGGGATCGTCCGTGCAGGCAACCGCGCCCAAGAGGACGAAGAGGCAGCAAAGGGCAATTTTATAACAGCGTTTCATAATCGGTTCTCATTGTTTAGTTGTTCGACTGTTTCACGGCGAGCGACACTTCGCACGCCGTTCCGGGAATGTAGAGCCGCACCGCGCCCTCGCGCGATGCACCCGTGTCGTTGACCGCGCAAACGACATTCAACCGGGTGGCGGTACGTTCGCCCAGCGAGAGCCATGCCTCGTCCTCCGGCGACACCTCGGCACGCCATTCGGCGTTGCAGGTCACCAACACGTCGAACGAAGCAGCAGACGCCGCCACCTGTTTTTCGGTAAAATTCGTCGCAATCGCAGGCGCGGGCGCCTGCTGCCGCACTTCGAGCGTGCGCATCAGTTCGCCGCCGGCATAGATCTCCAAATGGTCGTAGCGCAACTCGGCACGGTCGTTCTCGTCGACGGTCACCGAGAAACGCCCGTCGAAATCGCCCTCGGCGGGCCACACGTCGATCCACTCGTCGCCGTAACGGCAACGAATCGACCATTCGGGGACATTCGAGTAGAGCAGAAAGGTTTGCGAACCTCCTTCGGTCGTAAATTCGAGCGATTCGAGCGCCGGTTCGAACGTCAAACGCGCCCCTTCGGACGACTCGTCGTCGCAGGCGGACGTCAGCACGCAAAGGCCGGCGGCAAGGAGCAAATAGTGTATCGTCTTCATCGTTTCAAGGTTTTTGGGATTGTCGCGCCGCCTGCAAACTCCACCACACGGGCGTGCGCATGTTGTCGCCGCCGCCGGGCCACGACTCGGCCAGACGCGCGACTGCCTGTGCATAATTCACCGGATTGGTCGTGGAGGTGTTGACCGGATATTCGAAACGCGTGGGCAGAATATGGTCGTTGCTCGTCGCCGACCCGATCGTCAGCTCCGGATATCCGGTGCGGCGATACTCGTTCCACGCCTCCATACCGCACCAGAACAGGGCGATGTATTTCTGTTCGATGATACAGCGCAACGTCCCGTCGTAGGCGACATTTTGCAGATAGGCCTCGATCACGCTTTCGGGCAACTCGGCGCCCGACGTATCGACGCCGTGCCAGTAACCGATCGAAGCGCGGATCGCCGCTTCGTAATACTCCTCGGCCCCGACGCCCGCAATCACGCCGCGCTGCGCGGCTTCCGCAAGCAGAAAAAGCACTTCGTCGTAGCGCATCGCCGAAAAAGGCGACGTACTCTGCGCCAGCACCTCCCAGTTGAGATTGGCCACGTTCTCGGTCGTAGTCGTCTCGTCGACCGGTTCGCCGCTCGGATAGCCGCCCCATGCGTCGCCGCGGCGCACGAAATAGATCGACAGCCGCGGATCGCCGATGGCAGCCATGCGGTCTACGAACGATGCGGAGGCCCGACGGCCGTAGGTGGTGAAATTCTCGTAGGTGGTATTCTTGAAATAGTTGACGAAAGGCACGACGCCCGTATAGAAGAGCGTGGCATTATCGTCATTGCTCTCGAACAGCGGATAGAGCGTCGGCTGCGAAACGAGCGAACGGATACGTTCCGATATGCCCAACTCCCCGTCGCGGTTGATGCAGCGCATCAGCAGCCGCAGGTGCAGCGAATTGGTGAACCGCTTCCATCTGGCCATGTCGCCGCCGTAAAGCAGGTCGCGCGAAGGCGATTTGAGCGATTTCGAAACATCGTAGAGGCTGTTGGCCAACTCCAAATCCTCGTAGAGCCGTTCGTAAATCGACCGCTGCGTATCGAACAGCGGCTGGGCGAGGCCGTCACGTCCCTGAAACGCCTCCGTAAAGGGGACGTCGCCGAAACCGTCGGTGCAGTGCGCCATGCAGAAGGCGCGCATCGTCAGCGCGATGGCCTGGCAGTTGACGTCGTTCTGTTCCAACGCCAGGCGATACATGTGGTCGGCCGTGGCCGCCCACTGGAACTGCGTGGCCCAGTGGTCGGAGGGAACGCCGTTCGAAATCACGTAACGATGGAAGGCATTGAGCGACGAACCCGACACCGTGTACTGGATCAGTTCTCCGTTGATGTACCACGTGCGGTGGAGCAGGCATTCGAACTCCTTGAACACCAGATTCTCCAACAGGCTTTCGGGGCCTATCTCCCACATTTCCATCTGATTGGGATTGGTATTGTACTCCTCGAACGAAGCCGTACAGCCCATCCCCAGAAACGCCATGCAGCACGCCGCATAGCATTTGAATCGTATCGTTTTCATCGCGTCAGAAGGTTAGTTTAAGATTGAATCCGTAAGTCCGCGTCATCGGATAGCCGCCGGTCTCGACACCCTTCGAGAGCGACCCGCCGGCCCACGACGCCACTTCCGGATCGTACTGCGGCCATTTCGTCCAACAGAAGAGGTTCGTGGCGAAGAAGCCCAGCTGAATGGACCGCACCACACGCAGCCGGCGGCAGATCTGTTCGGGAAAACTGTAATCCAGCCGCAGTTCTTTGAGTTTCAGGAACGAAGTCGAGTAGACGTGCTGCTCGATGTTGTTGCGGTACTGCGCATAGAGGTTGTAATACTCGACGACATTCCGGGTCACCGTACGGTTCTTCGAATAGGTTCCGTCGGCATGGAGATTGACCCCGTCGGCGATCAGACCGTCGTAACGACCCGGCAGGGAATTTTCGAGTTTGCCCAGCGTCGAGAGCACGGCGCTCGTCACCGAATAGGCCCGTCCGCCCTGTTGCGCCGTGAAAGTCATCGCCAGCGACAGTCCCTTGTAACTGAGCCGCGTGTTCAGACCCGCCTTGTAGTTGGGATAGATGCTGCCCAGATCTTTGAGCGTCTCCGTCAGCACGGGATTTCCCGTTTCGGCATCGATGATCCTGGCTCCGGAGCAATCCACGAACTTCCCGGCCTCGTCGACGTAGAAACTTCCTTCGGGCGCCGTCTCGTAGCCGATCCCGTAAAGGCGTCCCAGCACACCGCCCGGATAGGCGTAGGTGAAGACCGTCGAACCGACCGTCAGCTTCGAATTGAGCTGCCACATCTCCACGCCCGGCGCCAACGCCACCAGCTTGTTCCAGTTCTTCGACCAGTTGAGACCGATGTCCCAGCGCCAGTTCTTCGTCTCGACGGGACGCAGATCGAGCGCCACCTCCACACCGCGGTTGTTGACCTCGCCCGCATTGATGAGTTTCGATGCCGCACCCGTGGCCCAGTCGGCGGGAACGGTGATGATCTGGTCGGTCGTCGTCGAATCGTAATACGCCACGTCGAGTCCGATGCGTCCGCCGAAGAGACGGGCTTCGATACCGGTCTCCCAGCTCTCGATGTTCTCGGGTTTGATGTTGTAGTTCTGGATCGCGCTCGAAAGACGATAGCCTCCCTGGAAATCGCTGTTGCTGTAAATGGCCGTCAGCTGATAGGGGTCGGTATCGTTGCCCACATTGGCCCACGATCCGCGCAGTTTCAGCATGTCGACCCACGGTGCGCGTTCCCGAAAACCGAGCGCCTCGTCCAGCAGGAAGCTGACTCCCACCGAAGGATAGAAATAGGAGTTGTTGCCCGGCGCCAGCGTACTCGACCAGTCGTTGCGTGCCGTCAGATCCAGAAACAGCATGTCGCGCCAACTGAGGTTCACATAACCGTAGAGGCTGTTCACCCCCTTTTCACGCCGCGTGTTGGACGACAGCAACCGTCCGTCGACATTGACCAGCAGAAAGACGTCGGGTTCTTGAAGGTTCTCGGCCGTCTGCGTCACATTCTGGAATTTCTGATACATCCGGTTGCCGCCCAACGCCGCCGAAAGATGGAAATCGCCGAACGAGTCCTTGTAGTTGAACATGAAATCCGTGTTCATCTCGAAATTGCGCACCGTCTGCTCGCGGTACCACCCCTTGGTGTGCCCGATCGAATACTGCGGTTTGCGCTGCGTGCGAAAATCGTTGTTGAGATCCATGCCGCCGCGCAACATGAGCGTCAGCTTTTCGCGCCAGATATTGACGTTCACCGAGACGCTGCCGTACACGCGGTCGCGATCCTGCGTGTTGAGCTGCTCGTAAACCATGAAATAGGGATTGTCGCTGCTGGGGTTAATCAGATTGCCCGATCCGGTCGTTCCTGCGGCATTCATGGCCGCGATACGCCCTTCGCTCCACTCAGCGTACATATCGTCGACGCTCACCGACGAAGGATTCCAGATCAGCGCATAGAGCGGCGAAGCCGTGCTGTAACCGGCCGAAGGAAGATTGTCGCTGTTCTTGCGATAGTAGTTGGCCTTACCGCTCACGGTAACGGCCTTGGAAATGCGGGTCGAGAAGGAGAAGCTGAGATTCTGGCTCTCGTAACCCGTATTGGGGACGATCCAGTCGTTGCGCATGTCCTTGAACGACACGCGGGCCGAATTGCCCTTGCCGTTGCCGCCCTCGATGGAGATCGAATTGGAATAGGTGACGCCCGTACGGAAGAATCCTTTGTACCAGTCCTGTGCCACCCACGGTTTGCGCGTATACTCGTCGGTATCCCAGTTGCGGGACGAGTATATGTAGCGCATCTTCGAGGGATCGTAGCGCTCGCCGAAAGACGAACGGGCGTGATAGCGGGTGATCTTCTGCCCCGTGTCGCTCTTGTCGGCCGCCACGTTCCAGTAGGAGTATTCGGGCGGCGTGGTCACGCCGTCGATCTGCGCCGACTCATAGACGCCCGATCCGTACTCCTCCTGGAAATCGGGCCAGAAACCGGCCTGTTCGAGCGTGACATTCGAATTGAATGTCACGCGCAGCCCTCCGGATTTGAGTCCCGACTTGGTGGTGATGATGATCGCACCGTTGGCTGCGCGCGACCCGTAGAGCGCCGTGGCTGCGGGGCCCTTCAAGACCGATACCGACTCGATATCGTCGGGATTGAGATCCGAAGCGCCGTTGCCGTAATCGATCGTACTGACGGTGCTGCCGTAGGAGCCGTTCTCGGTATTGGAGGTCATGCCGCTGTTGATCGGCACGCCGTCGACAACGAACAGCGCTTCGTTCTTGTCATAAGCCAACGACCCCTCGCCGCGCAGCGTCACGCGAATCGATCCGCCGGGACCGGCCGACGAAGTGTCGAAATTCAGACCCGCCACCTTCCCGGCCATCCCGTTGAGCCAGTTGTTCGTGACGGTGTTGTTGAGGTCTTCGGAGCCGACCGTCGAAACGGCGTAGCCCAGACTTTTTTCCTTGCGCGTCAGTCCGAGCGCCGTCACCACCACGGCGTCGACCTGCTGCGATTCGGAGAGCATCTCCACATCGAGGCGGGTGCGCGAACCGACCACCCGCTCCAACGGTTTATAACCCAGATAGGTAAACTGCAACGTGTCGGTCGAAGAGGGGACGCGGATCGAGTAACGTCCCTGCAAATCGGTGACGGCATGGTTTCGGAGCGACCCCTTCACCACCACCGCCACGCCGACCAACGGCACGGCGGCCTGACTGCCTTCACGACCGACAACGGTGCCTTCGACCATCCGGGACTGAGCCTTTGCGGCTTCCCCGGAAACTACGGCGAGCAACAGAGCCAGGGACAGGAGTCGTAGAATTCCCCCCCCCCTCTGCCTCATCGGTTTCAATGAGGTTAATTGTTCCATTTTAAGAAGTTTTAAGGTTAAAAAGAGGTGCAGACGAGGTGCATCTGCGCCTCTTTGCTCAGACTATCGCATGTAACGCAGCGGCCGTTCGGGCAGCGCACGCAGGAAATAACCGAGAATCATGCCCGCCTGCCGGTCGGAAGCGGTGATGTAGCGGTGCTGTCCCGCCTTGTCGGGCGTGAAGAAGATGAAGCCCTGCTCGTCGACCGTAATGCGGCCGGGGATGCTGAGCGTGAGCGACGACGGCTCGTGCGGCAGGACGTAGTAGGTTGCGATCACGTCCCACGTAGGACGGTCGTAGGGCATCTCGTGATAGGCCTTGTAGGCTTCGACCATCGGATGATGCTCCGCCCAACCGAAATCTTCGGCGATGCTGCGGCCGGGATAGACCACCTGCTTGCCGATCTCGAAGGGCGTCAGCACGATCGGCGAGGGGCACTCTGCGAAGAACTTGCGCGCGGCCGGAATGTCGTTGATGACGTTGTACTCGGCGCGCTTCTTCACCCCGAAGCTGCCCGCCATGACCGAAAAATACTTCACCTTGCGCGCCACCAGTTCGCGGCCCGTGAGCGGCGACACCTCGTCGCCACCGCTGGCGAGCAGCGCCGCGAGATTGCCCGAAAAGCCCACCGAGACGACTACGACCGAATTGTCGGGCTCGGCCGCCAGCAGCCGGCGGTACATCGCCACCGGATCCTCCCAGCTGCCGGGCTTGCGGCTGCGCTTGAAGAGCGGTTTGCCGTCGGAGGCCTTCAATTCGCAGACGGGCGTCGTATAGTCCCGATCCTTGTTGTCCACCGCCCGGGGCGTGTAGGCGATCGGAATATCGGGATAGCCGTACCATGTATTCATCAGGTCGATGAACTCGAACGAGGTCGAACTGCGTTTGTTGAGACTCACGCCGATCAGACGGATATGGCCGGCGTCCATGCCCTTATAGAGCAGGTCGAGCGCCAGCGCATCGTCGATGTCGTTGCCCATGTCGGTCTCGAAAATGACGGGGACAGCCCCTTTCTCCGGCGCTGCGGCGCCGGCGCACCACGGCAGCAACAGCGCCGCGGCAAACAGAATCATAGAAATTCGCTTCATATACATTCAGGTTAGATCAGTTCAGGTTTCCCGTACGGCGTCCGCACCGCCGTTCCGCACAAAACGCGATGCAAGACAGCCGGATAAAAATCCTCCGCGACCGCCCGCCCTTCCGCATCGCACCGACCGAAAGCGCCTTCTTGCAGCCTTCACCGCCCGGCCGCCCTTCCGAGCGGGGCCGATTTCGTATCGGAGATTCGGATACCGAAGCCGGAGAGCTTGCACAATCGTTTGCGCAAATATATGAAAAAATCAGGCATTTTTCAAAATTTTATGCCGATTATTTTTCAAACGCGATCGGAGACCCAAACTCCAATCCGCAAAAACACCTTGCGGGGCTCTTGGCGGGCAGTCCGTGTTCACCGTCGGCGAGAGGTCGGGCCGAGACGTCCGGAATCGGTCGGAGAGAGAAGCCGAAGCGGTTCCGCGAAGATCGGGCGTGCCCCGAAAACCGACAGGGGCGGGTGCATTCCAAGAATACACCCGCCTCTGTGTCCTATGCAAAACGTTTTCGTCAGGCCGAGCACAAGTCCAGAATCCGCCCGGACTACGCCGAAACGAGAAAACGACCGTCGCAGACCGATGATGTTATTCGGCGTCCGTCTCGTACCCGTCGCGTCCGGCGCCCCACATCAGCAGGAAGACCGCCATGCCGACGAGTGCCATGGCGATCATGGCGATGTAGGCGTGGTTCCAGCCGTAGTGCTGCGCCAGATAGCCCAGTCCGGCACCCGACACGATCGTCGAGGCGTAGCCGAACAAACCGGTGAAGCCGTTGGCCGTGGCGGCCGCCTTCTTGGTAGCCTGCTGCGCGGCGGCGATGCCGATGAGCGCCTGCGGCCCGTAGATGCAGAAACCGGCCATCATCAGGAAGAGGAACGTCAGCCACAGCGGCGCGCCGACGGGCAGCTGCCAGAAGAGGAAGATGAACAGCGCCGCGCCCGCCATGCAGAAGACGCAGGTGCGGTGCGCGCGCCCGCCGAGGAACTTGTCGGTCGCCCAACCGGCCACCAGCATACCCACGATGCCGGCGATCTCGAACATCGCCACCAGCCAGCCGGCGTGGCTCATGCTGACCCCCTTGGACTGGCTCAGCAGCGTGGGACCCCAGTCGAGCACCGAGAAACGGACGATGTAGACGAAGAAGTTGGCGAAGGCCAAAATCCAGATCAGCGGATTGCCGAAGACCTTGCGGCGCAGGAAGGCCTTGTCGGCCGCCGACGGAGCGTCCCCGCTCTTTTTGCTCTCGGTGCCGGGCAGTTCGGGCAGTCCCACCGAAGTGGGCGTGTCGCGCAGCGAAATGAACAGTCCGATCGCGCCGGCGAACGAAATGCCCGCCGGAATCCAGAAGCACCAGCGCCATGCGCCGACATGGGCGTCGCCCGTGCCCATGTGGCTCATGATGTAGCCGCAGAGGATGACGACCAGTCCCGCGCCGATCGAATGCGAGGTGTTCCACACCGACATCTTGGTGGCCAGCTCCTTGGGCGGAATCCAGTGGGTGAGCAGCCGCGCGCAGGGCGGGAAGCCCGTCCCCTGCAACATGCCGTTGACCACCCACATGACGCCCATGAAGAGGATCAGCGTATTGTTGAACTGCGAACCCGAACTCTCGCCCGTGATCCACTCGCTCACGTCGACGCCGAAACCGAAGGCGAAATTGGCCAGCGCGCAGAGCGCGAGTCCCGTGGCCATGAAGAAGCGTGCGTTGAGCCGGTCGGCCAGAATACCGTTGACGAAACGCGAAAGGCCGTAGACCAGCCCGTTGAGCGTAAGGAAAATACCCAGGCTGGTTTTCGAAATACCCAGGTCGGCTTCGAGCCCCGGCATGGCCAGCGAAAAGTTCTTGCGGACGAAATAGAAGAGCGCATAACCGATCATCGTGGCGATGAGCGTGCGCATCTGCCAGTACTTGAAGCGTTTCTGTACTTCAGGAGTAAAACTTTGCATGTCGTAAGTCAGGTTAGCGGTTTGCGAAGGCCCGGCGACCTGCCGGCTCCCCGCGGGTTTTGCGGTTACCCGAAAGGCAAAGGTAATCAATTCTTTCGATCTTGTCAACCCGAAGTGCAAGAAAAGAGAATCCCGGATTGGTTTCCGTTGTGTTTCGGAGTATTCCCGCTCCCGAACCCCCGCCATTCCGGCAGCGGAAGCCCCCCCCGACAGCCCGCCGCGGGAAAAAAGGTGCGCGGCCCGCCGAATATCCGGAACGAACGAAGCGCACATGCGCGCGCAGTAACAGAGAAAGGAGCAACTATTTCGGATTTCGCTTGACCGATTCCGAGAAAATCACTATTTTTGTTTGAATATATATCTAATGATACGATTATGACATTGGCCGAAAGACACGATTTCATCATGGATCTGCTGCAACAGCAGGGCTCGGTAAGCGTCGCCGCTCTGGCCGAACGGCTCAAAGTGTCGGAGGTGACGATCCGCAAGGATCTCACGCTGCTCGAAGAGAAGAAGATGCTCTACCGCGCCCACGGAAGCGCCATTCTGATCAATCCCTATATCAACGACCGTCCGGTCAACGAAAAGGAGAAACACAACGCCGCCGAGAAGCGTGCCATCGGCATCCGCGCCGCGTCGCTCGTCACGCCCGACGACTCGATCCTCATCGCGTCGGGAACCACGATGCTCTTCCTGGCCCGCGAGATCAAGGCGCAGGGGCGGCTGACGGTCATCACCTCGGCGGTCAACATCGTCCCGATCCTCGTGCGCGACCACAACGTCGACGTGGTGCAGCTGGGCGGCATGGTGCGCAACACCTCGGTCTCGGCCGTCGGGGTCTATGCCGAACGGATGCTGCAAGACTTCTCGTGCAGCAAACTCTACCTGGGCGTGGACGGTATCGACCTCGAATACGGGCTCTCGACGACCAACCTCATGGAGGCGGGCCTCAACCGCGCCATGATCCGCACCGCACAGAAAACGATCGTGCTGGCCGACAGCTCGAAGTTCGGCCGCCGCGGGTTCAGCAAAATCTGCGACCTGAGCGATGTAGACCAGATCATCACCGACAGCAACGTCTCGCCCCACACCCTCGCGCAACTGCGCAGTCAGGGTATCGAGGTGACGGTGGTGGAGGCCGTCTAACCCCCGTGCGACCGCATCGAGAATGAAAGGCGGCGATTCCCTCGTTCCGGACGGAACGAGGGAATCGTTCGTTCGAAGCGCCGCAGCGCTTCGCGCAACGAATCCTCTTTCCGCGGAAGCGCGCACCGCGCGCACAACATTGCATCCGATTGCCTATCTTTGCAGTCGGAAACCTCCGGCCGGCGGCGACGGCACCCTACGGCCCGCCCGCGGCCTCCGACCGGTTCAACCTACGCCTCATGTCCGCCATCGCACCGCTCATTTCCGACCTGGCGATCATCCTCGTCGCCGCCGGCTGTTCTACGCTCGTCTTCAAGGGATTGCGCCAACCCGTCATTCTCGGCTACATCGTGGCCGGCGTGCTGGCAGGCCCTTCGGTATCGTTCATCCCGACCGTCTCCGATGCGTCGAGCATCCGCGTGTGGGCCGACATCGGCGTCATCTTCCTGCTTTTCGCCATGGGACTCGAATTCTCGTTCCGCAAACTGCTGAGCGTGGGCGGCACGGCCGTCACGGCCGCCGTGACGATCGTGGCGGGAATGATGTTCGTGGGGTACGGAACGGGCATGTCGCTGGGTTTCTCCCACATGAGCAGCATTTTCCTGGGAGGGATGCTCTCGATGTCGTCGACGGCGATCGTCTTCAAGGCCTTCGACGACATGGGGCTGCGCGGACAGCGCTTCACGGGCGTGGTGCTGGGCATCCTCGTGGTCGAGGATCTGGTGGGCGTCGTGCTGATGGTGCTGCTCTCGACGCTGGCCGTGAGCAAGCAGTTCGAAGGCGCCGAGATGCTGGGCAGCATCCTCAAACTGGGAGCCTTCCTGATCTTCTGGTCGCTGCTGGGCATCTACCTGATCCCCACGCTGCTCAAACGGCTGCAACGGCTGCTCAACGACGAAACGCTGCTCATCGTGACGCTCGGCCTGTGTCTGGGGATGGTGATGATCGCCGTCAAGGCCGGTTTCTCGGCTGCACTCGGCGCCTTCGTCATGGGATCGCTCCTGGCCGAAACGGTCGCAGCCGAACGGATCACACGACTGGTCGAACCGGTCAAGAACCTCTTCGGAGCGATCTTCTTCGTCTCGGTAGGCATGATGATCGAACCGGCGCTGCTCGTGCGCTACGCCGGCCCCATCGTGCTGCTCACGGTCGTGGTACTCGCCGGACAGGCGACTTTCGCCACGCTCGGCGTGCTCGTATCGGGACAACCGCTGCGCGTAGCCGTGCAGTCGGGATTCTCGCTCACGCAGGTCGGCGAGTTCGCCTTCATCATAGCCACCCTGGGCACGACGCTACACGTGACCGACGACTACCTCTATCCCGTCATCGTGGCCGTATCGGTCGTCACGACCTTCCTGACGCCCTACATGATGCGGGCCGCCGACCCCGCCTGCGACTATCTCGAACGGCACCTGCCCGCCAAATGGCAGCGGTCGCTGGCGCGTTACGCATCGGGCGCAGGCCCCGAAAGCCGCCACAACACCTGGCTGCGGCTGCTGCGGCGCATGATGCTGCCCGGCGCACTCTATCTGGTCTTCTGCATCTTCGCCGAAGCGGCCTTCCTGCGCTACGCCGCACCGTGGATCGAGGCGCGGATTCCGGGTCGGACGGGCGCTGCGGTGAGTCTGGCGGCGATCCTCGCCGTGCTGGCGCCGATCCTGCTCGTCGTGCTCCGGCAGGGCAACCGCTCGCCCGAATTCCGACAGCTGTGGAACGACAGCAAATTCAACCGCGGGCCGCTCGTCTCGCTCATTCTCATCAAATGCCTGCTCTGCATCGGGATTCTGATGACCGTCGTGGCGTCGCTGTTCGACACCGCTTCGGGCATGGGCTTCGCCGTGTCGCTGGCGCTGCTCACCGGCATCGTCTTCTCGAAACGGCTCCGCCGCCGTTCGTTCGAAATGGAGGAGCGTCTGCGCGAGAACTTCGGCGGCGACGACACGGCCGATGCAGAACGGCCGCTGAATGAAGGGCAGCTGCCGTTCGAGCAGCTCCACATGGCCGAATTCGGCGTCGCGGCCGAATCGATCGTCGCAGGACGGACGCTCCGCGAGATCGACTTCCGCCGCCGCTACGGCGTCACGGTCGTGGCCATCCGCCGCGGCGAACGCCGGCTGCAACTCCCCGACGGCCATACGATGCTTTTTCCCTACGATCGTCTGACGGTCGTAGGCACCGACGAAGAGTTCCGCATCTTCCACCGCGTACTGGACGAACAGCGGTCGGAACGCAAACGCCGCCGCGAAGAGAAGACCGCCACGGCTCTGCGGATAGGTTCCTACACCCTGCCTGCCCGGTCGGCGCTCGACGGTACGACGCTCGGCGAAGCGGAGGTACGCCGCCGCGCCTCGGCGCTGGTGCTGGGCATCGAACGCCCCGAAGGGCCGGTGACGAATCCCTCCGCCGGCGAACGGCTCCGCGCGGGCGACGTAGTTTGGGCAGTGGGCGACCCGCAGCGCATGAAGCCCTTCTTCGAGGCCGTCCGGCAGGAGTAGCGCACGGGCCGCTGCCGCTCACCGACCGGTTACGATCCGTTCCAACTCGCCGAGATCGGCGGCGATACGGGTCGCTCCGGCCCCGGTCAGCTCCGCACGGCTTCCGTAGCCCCACAGCACGCCGCACGAATCCATGCCGGCGGCGGCCGCTCCCGCGACGTCGTGGCGCCGGTCGCCGATCATCAGGCAAGTCGCCGGATCGACGCCGCCCAACCCCTGCAATACATGGGCGATCACGTCGGCTTTGGCCTGCCGGCTGCCGTCGAGTTCGGCGCCGCCCACGAAGGCGAAATAGCGCGCCAGATCGAAATGGTCGAGAATGCGCCGGGCGAACACGGCCGGTTTCGACGTGGCGACCGCCAGCGTAAGTCCGGATGCGCACAAACGTTCGAGCAGCTGCGGCATCCCGTCGTAGAGGCGGTTCTCGCGCCAGCCCCGTTCGCTGAAATATTCGCGCATCAGGCGGATCGCCTCGGGGATGCGTCCGTCGTCGAAGCCGTAGAACTCGCGGAACGACTCGGCCAGCGGCGGCCCGATGAAGGGCGTCAGGCTGCGCAGGTCGGTCACCTCGATGCCGAAATGGCGCAGGGAGTACTGCACCGATCGTGTGATCCCCTCCATGGGGTCGGTCAGCGTACCGTCGAGGTCGAACAGCAGGTGGGTGTAGGTCGTTTTCATCCGTATGTTTCGCGTAAGGTAAAAGGCGGCAGGAAAATTCAGGCAGCTATATACAACTCTGCACCCCGTCGGTTTTCCGAGCCGCTGCACACGACCGACTGTCGGAGCATTCGCGGCAAAGCCGCGTTTGCAGATCGGCCCCGCCCGGGCAAGGCTTCGGACAAAGCCCGCTTTGGAGAAGCGGCGGTGCAAAACGGGATATAGCCGCCTTGATTCAAATCATCCGCACGAATATTCCGGCATCCGTCACCGGAGGCGGTAACGTACCTGAGCGGATCAGCCGAGGATCGGCTTCTCGTAAGCCAGCCGCACGGCTTCGTAGCGCACCTTGCCCTGACAGGCGAACCCCTCCCTCACGAGCAGCGCACGCATGGGCCCGTTGTCGGGATGCGTGTCGATGCGGAACGAGCGGATGCCGCGCACGAGCGCCTCGCGCCCCGGTTTGTCCAGCCCGGTCGCCACGGGGCGGCTGAAGCACATGTAGCGCACGGATTCCGTCAGCTGCTCGCGCAGGGCGTAGAACGCCATGTCCTGCAGAAAGCGGATGTATTCCGGATGGGCCTCGTAGGTATCGATATATGCGCCCAGTATGCGGGAAAACGTCTCATAACCGTTCTCCGGCGCACCGGTCCGGGCGGCCTCGCAGCGCGCACTGTGCTCGGCGAGATATGCGTCGAGCAGATGATTGGCGACGGCGACGGCAATGGCCTGCTTGCTGCCGAAATAGCGGTAGACGGACATCGGCGTCAGATCGGCGTCCTCGGCGATCTCGGCGATGGTGGTCTTGTCAATGCTCTGGGCGAGGAAGCGCCCCTGTGCCGCCCGAATGACGGCGGCGCGGTTCTGCTCGCGCAGCTCCTTTTGGGTCATAAGGCACCCCAGCTTTCTGATAGTAGCACTATCTATCTGTGATACATTATAACAAAACGGCGCGGGCCTGTCAACACTTCCGCGTTGAACAGACCCGCGTCAAATCGGGAATATGGGTCAGCCGAAGATCAGGATCGTGCCGATGGTCAGCACGGGCTGATGCAGCATGTAGATGAGCAGCGAATGCCGCCCGCAGAACGAGAAAAAGCGGATGACGGGATTTGCGGCGTTCACGCGCGGCAGCAGGCTCTGCTTTTTGCGGTAGGCGGTGCGGCCGATGACCGCGCCGAGCAGGAACCAGCCGAAGCCCGGCAGCAGCGGGAAGTAGTCTCCGCCGCAGTAGAAGCCCTGGGCCCGCAGGCCGAGCGGGAACAGAAACTTCACGGGGATGTAGAACGTCTCGAACCAGGCGCCGAGCGCCACGAAGCCAACGCCCAGCACGGCCAGCGCCCACACCGGCAGCCGCTTGAACAGCGGGAAGAGCATCATGCACACGCCGAGCATATGCAGGATGCCGAACCAGATGAGCATGTCGCTCGGGAAGTTCAGAACG
>ERZ773150.1122-NODE-1122-length-24809-cov-3.872344_pt1 | contig 24809 bp, 18 predicted proteins | sample MGYA00580845_ERZ773150 | MGnify/ENA primary metagenome ERZ773150 (study PRJEB29015, sample SAMEA2737848) | human gut metagenome | biome: human gut; feature: human-associated habitat; material: faeces | place: China | collected 2012 ...
AGGCTTTCCTTCACTGACCGGCGGAACTCCTCACTTCGTTCGTCAAACACCACCGCTCGGCCGTTCGGAAAACCTAACCGGACCCTCGTTCCCGCTCCAATGGTCCCCGAACACGAACACCGAAGACGAATAAGTAACGACAGAATAATTCTAGGTTTTTCTGTTAAAGCCGGAAAATTTCGATAACCCTTTTCTTTTATAGGATATCTCCCGTAGAAAATACCTATTTTTGTTTAGAGAATAAATAAAAAAGCGGAGACATGTTTTATAAGCAAAACGGAATTGTTGCCGGAATATTGTTGTTGATCTTATTTGCCGGAGCTATCGGCTTAGTCAGTGTACAGATGGACAAGACGGTGAATCGGATGCATTATTCAGTGGTGGAAGAGATGGGGGAGTACCGGACGGAACTGATCCGGCAGGATTTCCAAAAGACGGCAGAGCTGGTTGAAAGTATGCAGGATTATTTGGCGACACGGGGCTATCAGAAGGAACAATTCGAAGAGTTGATTGCCTTATTGATCCGACAGGATAATAAGGTGAGCCGAATTTGGTTCGAAACGGAAGGGAAAAGAACGATTTGTACCGATTCCGGTATACGGGAAAGTGAAGCCGGACCTTCAAAGGAAAGAAATGGAGGGTTGTATGCCGAAGATTCCACTTATTACTGGACGTTATACGGGCGGCAGGGGGAGGTGGCATTGGGGATCGATATCGCTTTGGATCATTTACATGCTTATTTTTCAAACTTATTACCTGCGGGGAAGAACTATGCTTATATCCTGAACGACTCCGGGGTAATTGTCGCCCATCCCGAAGAAAAATGGCTGGGGATGCGGCTCCTCGATTCGCTTGAAAGAAGAAGGGTAAAACAGGTCGTCGGGGAGAATAAACGGATCCATGTTACCGGTTTTTCGCAGTTTTTACTCTTGCCTGTCGATAAGATTTATTATCCGCTCACGGTGGGGACAGAGAAATGTACGGTCGTCATTAACGTGGTGCAATTGGATAATCAGGAAGCTATGGCCGATTTCCATCGGTATGCTTTGTGGATAGTCGTGTTTACAGTCGTGATTTTTATTGTTTTGCTTGCTTATTCCCAACGGCGGTGGCGGAAAGAATACGATTTACGGCAAAAGGCCGAACAGGAAGCCATCCGGCTGAATTTGCAACAATTGAAAAATCAACTCAATCCTCATTTTTTATTCAATGCTTTGAATTCTTTGAGTGCCTTGATCACTACCGACCCCGGAGTAGCCCGGAAATTTATATTGGAAATGTCGAAAGTGTATCGTTATGTGCTGGAAAAACGGAAAGAAAACCTGAGTAAATTAGAAGAAGAGGTTGAATTTATCCGCCACTATTATTTTCTCCAAAAAATACGTTTCGGGGAACAATTGAATCTGCACCTGGCCGATAATTTGACAACGGTAAACGGGAGGATTCCGGCGATGAGTCTGCAATTGATTTTCGAAAATGCACTTAAGTACAATGAAATTACTCATAGATATCCTTTGGATATCGATATTTATGCGGAAGTTGGAGCGGTAATTGTAGAAAATTCCTATCATCCCCGGACCGATATGCCGGAGGCATCTTTCGGAGTCGGCATGGAAAGTATTCAGGAAATTTATCGTTATTATGCTGACGTTCAGCCGGAATATGAGATAAAGGAAGGGAAATTTATCTGCCGCTTACCTTTGGTTGAATAATTCACTCCTTTTTTATCGTGTTTCATGCTTTAATTCGGGGGATTCGTTCTGGTTTTCTTTCGTTTTATAAATAATCCCGATAATATTGTAAACTGCATAAATATCGATGAATATTGAATAAACTATATGATGAAAACCAGAACAAATTTAATTGTAGCGTTACTCGCACTCTGTTTTACCGGAACAGTCTCCGATGCTTATGCCTGGGGATGGCATAAAAGAAAATCCGTAAAAAATGATTCGGTCGTAACTCCTGAAAGTAAATACGATGAGTTGGTGAAGAAGGCAAAGACGCGGGAAGGTATGTTTCGTATTCATCAGGTAGATAAGGATTGGTATTTCGAGATCGACGATTCGTTGATGAACCGTGATCTCCTGATTGTCAATAAAGTTTCCGGTGTACCTTATCAATTGAACGATGCCGGTTTGAATAAAGGGATGGCTTACGAAGATAAGCTGATCCGTTTTCATAAAGATACAGTGCTTAATAAAGTGTGGGTGACAACGTGGAATCCCCGTGTCAGTGTGCCCGAGGGGGATGCTATAGCCCTTTCGGTGAAGGACAACTATCGTGAAGCTGTGATCGAACAGTTTCCGATAGAAGCCTTCAAGTCCGATTCTTCTGCCGTCTTGATCAAGGTGAATAAAGTTTTCGACGGAAGTGAGAAGAGCTTTAACGATTTATACAATAGTATTTCTTTGGGAGCTTCTGTGAAAAAAGAATTGTCCCGGATCGGAGGAATGAAAGCTTTTCCTCAGAATATTGTAGTAAAAGCTTTTCTGACGACCCAGATTACGGAAGGTACCGAGTCGGTACCCTTGACTGTCGAGACGACAACGAATATCGTATTGTTGCCGAAGGTACCGATGACTCCGCGTTTTGCAGACCGGAGAGTCGGATTTTTTACGACTCCTCACATTTATTTCAATGACAAACAGCAGGCGGTGGAAACCCGTGAGTTTGTACATCGCTGGCGGCTGGAACCGAAACCGGAGGATATAGAGAAATACAAACGGGGCGAGTTGGTAGAACCGGCCAAACCGATTGTATTTTATATCGACCCGGCAACTCCCGCTCAATGGAGGGAGGAGATTAAAGCCGGTGTTTTTGATTGGCAGGAAGCTTTTGAAGCTGCCGGTTTTAAAAATGCGGTTGTAGCGAAGGATGCTCCGACCGATGATCCTGATTTCGATATCGACGATGCGCGTTATTCGGTGATTACTTATGCGGCCTCGCAGCAAGCGAATGCCATGGGACCTTCTGTGGTCGACCCCCGTTCGGGAGAGATTATCGAAGCCGATGTCGTTTGGTGGCATAATGTGATGACGATGTTACATACCTGGATGCGGGTACAGACCGGGCCTATCGATCCCCGGGCCAGAGCGAATACTTTCGACGATGCTTATATGGCGAGTGCTATCCGTTTTGTATCTTCCCATGAAGTGGGACATACGTTCGGATTGAAACATAATATGGGAGCTTCTTCGTCTTTTCCGGTAGATTCGTTGCGCTCGAAGACCTTCACAGCAAGGATGGGCGGGACGGCTAGTTCGATCATGGATTATGCCCGTTTTAATTACGTGGCCCAACCCGAAGATGAGGTAGAACGAATTACGCCGGTGATCGGGGTATATGATAAATTTGCGATAAATTGGGCTTATCGTTGGCTGGATGTAAAGGATCCGCACGAAGAATTACCTGTACTCAATCAATGGATTACGAAACATTCCGGAGACAAGATGTATTGGTACGGCGAACAACAGGACCCTAAAGATCCGATCGATCCCCGTTCTCAGGATGAGGACCTCGGTGACGATGTGATCAAGGCTAATCGCTACGGTATACAAAATCTGAAACGGATTGTGCCGAATATTGTAGCATGGACCGAAGCAGAAGGACGAGGTTATCTGGAAGCGGGAAAATTATTGATGGCAGTGATCAATCAATGGAAAATGTATGCCGGACATGTAACTGCGAATGTCGGAGGTTTCTATATCAACAATCCGGTGATGGGAGATGATCTGGAACGCTATGTACCGGTAGAGAAAGAACGGCAGAAAGAAGCGGTGAAATATTTATCCGAAGAAGTATTTACCGTTCCTGAATGGTTGTTTGCTGCCGATGTCTGGAAGAAGAGTTTTCCCGTTCGTATTTCCCCCCAGGAAGTAGAATATTCACCTTATAATACTGCCCGGGAATTACAGTATGCCTGTTTTTATGATTTATTGAAAGACGATCGGCTGATGCGGATGTACGAGGCCGAAGCGATGAAGGGAAAGAAAAATGTGTATACACCCGAAGAAATGTTTGCCGATTTATACCAGGTGGTTTTCAAGGGATCCTTACAGGGACGTAATTTGTCTTTGTATGAAAGGATGACCCAAAAGAATTTTATCGATGCTATCATTGTCAGTTCCAATAAAGCGGTGGAAAAAACGACCAAAAAAGCTTTGCATACCGGTTATTGTTGTGGTTTTGCAGCCCGGGAAGCTGCTTTCACGCTCCCCGAACAGCCTGAAACCCGGCTTAGCAATATGCAATATTCTTCTATGGGACGGGTTTCCGAGGCTGTATCGGTGAAGAGAGGAGTTATGTTACAGGTATTAAAATTGGCAGAAAGAAACCGGAATGCAGGAAATGCGGAAACCCGGCAACATTATGAAGATTTGGTTGTGCGGATTAAAGAGGCTTTGAATATAAGATAACATACAAACCTAAATAATAAATATAAATGCGTAAACTATTGATCTTAATAACATTGTGCCTGCCTGTGGTGGTGTGGGCACAGGATATGCGGAAGATTACCGGGCGAGTGCTCGAGGCTGCGAGCGGTGAACCTCTCCCCGGTGCTACGGTTTTTATCGATCCGGATGCTCCTGAAGCTAAAGAATATAATCCTGCGGGGACAGTGACGGATGTAAGCGGAAAATTCGAATTGACCTTGCCTGCTTCGATTCGTTATGTGGTGGTGAGTTTTATCGGATACGAGGCTTTAAAAGCGGATATATCGGGAAAGACCGAATTTACTTTCCGCCTGAAGGAAGAAGTGAGTCAGTTGGATGAAGTGGTCGTTACGGGATATCAGCAGATAGAAAAGCGGAAAGTTACTTCGGCTATTACTACTGTACAGGCAGACGATATTAAAAGTATCGGAGTGGCCAGTATCGATCAGATGCTGGAAGGACAGGTGGCCGGTTTGATGTCGACACCGACGAACGGTGCGCCCGGAGCTCCCGCTAAAATGCGGATCCGGAGTACGGTTTCTCTGTCGGGGAGTACCGATCCGTTGTGGGTACTCGACGGTATGATCCTGGAAGGAAACGATATACCCAAGGATTTTGGAGATAAGGATAATATCGATGAACTGCAGAATACTTCGATCGGCGGGGTCAATCCCGCAGATATCGAGAGCATCACTATATTGAAAGATGCGGCAGCTACAGCTATTTATGGAGCTAAGGCCGCTAACGGGGTGATTGTGATTACGACGAAAAAGGGCCGGCAGGGAAAACTACGGGTGAATTTTTCCGGTGGGGTATTCTATACATTGAAACCTGATTTGGGCAAACTGAATCTGATGAATTCGTCTGAGAAAGTGGACTTCGAGTTGGGATTGGCTTCCCGTTCCGATCTGGATTACCGGAGCGACTATGGTGAAGTGTCCCGTCTGCTGTCAAAATACGGGCAATTGGATGCTTTGAGGGAAAATGGGTTCAACGGTATTTCTTCCGAGGCACAGGGGGCTATCGATGCTTTGCGCGGACAAACTACCGATTGAGGGGATGTGATCTACCGGAATGCAGTCAACCAACAGTATAACCTGAGCATTTCAGGAGGATCGGATAAGGCGACTTATTATTTTTCTGGCGGATATTACAATGAGCAGGGGACGACCCGTAAAACCGGTTTCGAACGCTACAACCTGACTTTGAAAACCGATTTCGATCTGGCTAAAAACCTGAAGGCCGGCGTTTCTCTTTTTTTGAACGACAGTAAGAAAAACGGTTACCTGACGGATGGGGATGCTTTTATCAATCCCGCCAATTATTCACGTAATGCCAATCCTTACTTGCAGCTGACCGATGAAAAAGGAGATTATATTTATGACCCTGATATCGAAGGATATAGTGGCCGTTATGTGAAATTCAATTACCTGGAAGAGGTGGACAATACGGATTATACGCTGAAAAATCGCTCTATAAAGCCTTTGTTTACTTTAGATTACAGGCTGACCGACTGGCTAAAACTACAAACTCAGTTTTCTATGCAGCTGGATCATTCTGCGACAGAAAAGGTGGCGGCTAAAGAAACTTATTATGTTCGTAAATATCGCGAAAAAACAAGAGGGAACGATGGTAGTTATTTTTTGCCCGACGGAGGAATTATACAGAATTCTACCAAAGATATGAATCAATATCACTGGAAATTGCAAGGTGAGTTCAATCAGGTGTTCGGAGAAGTACATGCTGTCAATTATATGGCCGGTATAGAATTACGTCGCAGCAAGGTGACAGACCTGATGACCCGTGGATTCGGTTATGATCCGAATTCGTTGACTACGAAGCCTTTGGTATTTCCTGAAGGAAGTACCCAGATAGATAATGCCGAATTTAAACAGTATAGTAAATCGTTCACGGAGGACCGTTTCCTTTCTGTCTACATGACCGGTTCGTATACTTATAATAACCGTTACACTTTCTTCGGAAGTTTACGGTATGACGGTTCCAATATGTTCGGAGTAGACCGGAAGTACAAATACTTGCCTTTATGGGCTGTTTCCGGTGCCTGGAATATCAACCGGGAGGCATTTTTGAGCGATGCCGACTGGTTGTCCGATCTGAAACTGAGAGCTTCCTATGGGGTCCAGGGAAATGTCGATAAAGATACCTCTCCATTGGTTGTCGGGGAATGGGACAATACCCAGGTTTTACCGGACAATTCCGAGTCCAATATTATCGTATCGTCTCCCCCTAACCAATATTTGCGTTGGGAAAAAACCACCAACTGGAACGGGGGACTCGATGTGGCGGTGCTCGGTAACCGGATCGCGTTTACAGCCGATGTTTACAGACGGGTGAGTGATGATTTGATCGGTATGAGGAGCTTGCCGGGAGAGAACGGTTTCGATTATTCGACCATGAACTGGGCGAAATTGACCAACCGGGGATACGAATTATCTCTGTCTACAGTAAATGTGAAAACAAAGGATTTCCGGTGGGTGATGGATTTTAATCTGGCGCATAATAAGAGTAAGATCAATCGGCTCAATGTCAGGGATAATTCCTATGAACCTTCACGCGAAGGCTATTCTGTCGGTGCTGTATTTTCGCTGAAGACCGCAGGGCTGGATGAAAATGGATTGCAGATGTTTTATAATAAACAGGGGGAAAAGGTTTCTTTCAATGACTTTTTCGGTCTGGAATACGGTTATATGATGGGAGGCCTGATTCCTTTCCTGAAAAGTAACCTGAGTGCAGAAGAATATCGTAATTTATTTACCTACGAAGGTACGACCGAACCGAAATTTACCGGTGGCTGGATCAATCGGTTTTATTACAAGAATTTCGATTTGACCGTATCGGCTTCTTTTGTGTTGGATCAGACCGTGCAGGAACAACCTTTCTATAATCCGGTACAGACTTCACCGGGACAGAATTATTCCCGCCGGATGTCACAGATTTGGTCTCCGGATAATACCTCCGGTAAATATCCCCGTATCATGGGTACTTATACCGAAGGGGAGGAGAATTGGGCTTATCAGTGGCTCGGTATGCTCGATCCCGGTAATTCTTACCGGAAATACGACTACTGGTTCAAGAAGATGAGTTATATGCGCATCAATAGTATACGTTTAGGATATACTTTTCCCGAGCGGCTTTTAGGACATATCGGTTTTTCCTCTGCACGCATCAGCTTTGAAGCCCGTAATCCTTTTGTGTTCGGTAGTAGCTATAAAGGTTATTTCGATCCGGAAACCTATGGGAATATTTATACCCAGCCGTTGGCGAAGACCTTTTCTTGTGGAATCGATTTGACATTTTAACTCTAAATATAAAAATATGAAACGAATATATATCCTATTGATCGCTGTCTTTTCACTGGGAATGGGAGGATGTAATTATGTCGATGTCGATCCTGTCGGAAAGGTGATTCCGGATGAAGTTTCGGAATATCGGGCCCTTCTGACTACGGCTTATAGTACCTATCCCCAATACCGCCGCTATCTGATGGTACGTTCCGATGAAGTATTTCCGGATTTGTATGGGTTGTCTTACGATAATTACATTGACTTGGCCACTTTGAACGATGAGAATCCGGATCCTTTAACCGAGACTTATCCCTGGACGGCTATGTATAATATGATTTTTTATGCCAATACGGTTATCGAAGGAGTGATGGAGGCCAGGGCGGATGTCACGACGGATTCCCGCGAGCAATTGCTGGCTGAAGCCTATTGTCTCCGGGCTTTTGTTCACTTCGATTTAATCAATCTGTATGCCAAATGGTATGATCCGGCTACTGCGGCAACAGATAAAGCCGTTCCGCTTTCTTTAAAGATCGATATCGGACAGTCGTTTATACCTACTACTGTGGAAAAGGTATATGAACAGGTGCTCGCCGATTTACAGGAAGCGGAGAAATATATGCAGGTGGAGCAACAGACGGGTGCTTATCTGTACCGGTTTTCGAAGAAAGCGCTGAAAGCCTTCCAGGCCAGGGTATATCTTTATCATCAGGATTGGAAACAGGCTCAGGAGACAGCCGAAAGTCTGCTGGCGGCTTGTCCGCTGGAGGATCTGACGACTACCGAAGCCCAACCTTGGACTTATACGTCGAAAGAAGCGATACTTGCTTTGGAAACGGTATCCAGTACCGTAATGAAAGAAGATATGTACGTATTGGATAATATCAGCGGAAAATTTAACCAGATAAAAGAGGGAGATAAATATGTAGATGCCCGGCTGGGAAATTATTTGGTCGATAAATACGGAACCTGGTATTGTAATAAAGGAGGGAATAAGAATGAGAAGGTCACTTTCCGGAGTGCAGAGCTTTGGCTGATTGCTGCCGAAGCTGCTGCTCACCGCGAAGGACAACTGCCGGCAGCCAAAGAATATCTGTTGACCTTGCTTCAGAAGCGTCTGGCTGAAAGTTATTATAACGAACGGAAAGCAGAGATCGAAACCATGAATCAGGAACAATTGTTGGCCGATATCATGGAGGAAAGGGTCCGGGAACTGGTATTCGAAGGACATCGCTGGTTCGATCTTCGTAGAACAACCCGCCCGGAGGTTATAAAAAACTATATGGATGCCGATTGGAATTCGCTTACGGTTACGATCCGGCAGGACGATCCCAAGTATATTATTCCTTATCCGAAAGAAGCGATTCAGAATAATCCGGAATTGAATAATTAGGGCTGAAACGGTAACAATAGTAAAAAAATACGTTGTTACCGTTTTTATTATAAAATAAAAAACTTTGACTTGGCAGGCAAGTCCTTTTTTCGTATTTTCGGGCGATCCTATATTTCAATATGACTGCAATTATTATTGAAGATGAAGCTTTGGCTGCCCGTGAATTGGAAAGTATTCTGAAAAAGTCGGCACCGGAAATAGAAATCGTTGCCCGTCAGGATTCTGTACGGGGAAGTGTACAATGGCTGAAAGAAAATCAGGTAGATTTGATTTTCAGCGATGTTCATTTGGGAGATGGACGTAGTTTCGATATTTTCGGACAAGTAGAGATCAAAGCTCCTGTCATTTTTATTACCGCTTATGATGAATATGCTTTGCAAGCTTTCAAGAGCCAGGGAATAGATTATATCCTGAAACCTTTTGACGAAGAGGAAATACTGCGGGCGTTGGAAAAAGTGCGGAATTGGTTTGCAAAAGAAAAGAAAGCACCCCGGACGGTCCGATTTCAGGAGCGCTTTTTGGTGCAGATCGGAACGAAAATCAAATCCGTACCGGTGGCAGAAGTCGCTTATTTTATGGCCGATGGAAAATACCTGATGTTATATACCCACGAAGGGGGAGGGTATATCCTCGATCAGACGATGGCTGCACTCGAAGAACGCCTGGATCCCCAAATCTTTTTTCGGATCAACCGGAAGTTTATAGTGAGCTTTTCTGCTATCAAAGAAATGATCCGTTATTCCAATAACCGCATAAAAATCGGTTTATCTCCTTTGCCTCCTGAAAATATGGAAGCTATCGTCAGTGCCGACCGCATTCGCGAGTTCCGGGACTGGTTGAACCGCTAAAAGTTATTCAGCGACGCAATAACAAAAATATCCCGGATGAAAATTCATTATCCGGGATATTTTGTTATTGCTGGAAGGGAGATTATTTCCCATTGATTTCGTCCAGAATCTCCTGTATCTGTTCCTGGCAGCCGCCACAACCGGTTCCTGCGTTCGTCGCTTCGCCTACTTCTTCGACGGTTTTTAATCCTTTTTCACGAATTGCATTTTCAATTTCTTCTCTGCTTACTTCAAAGCAGTGGCAAATAATTTCACTCATAGTCTTTCCATTTTATTGATTCATATTACTTTTCATTCGTTTGAATGAATGCGGTAAATTTAAAGTAATTTTCTAAAAATGGCAGAATATATTCAATCATATCTTTTTATGAGGATATAGATTTGAATTATATTGAAGCAGTTCCATCCCGTTTAAATATCAGGAAGAGCATTTAAAATCTTTTCGGCGTCTGGTGAAGAAGGGCGGACTGCTTTGGGGTTGATAATCTTGCCATCCGGGTCAATAAGAATGAAATGAGGGATACCGTCGATATTATAATCCCGTTGGAATTGACTCCCTCGCCCAAGCAAAAGTTGAACGCCGGAGAGTTCTCCCGATTTGACTGTTTCTTCCCATGCTGCCTTATCCTCGTCGGTGGAAAGACCGAGGAAGGTGATGTTTTTCCCTTCCATTTTCTTTTCCAGTTCTATCAAATAGGGCATTTCTCTTTTACAGGGACCGCACCAGGTCGCCCACATGTCGATATACAGATATTTCCCTTTGAAATCCTTCAAGGAGTAAGTTTTACCGTTAATGTCCTTGGCCTGGAAGTCCGGGGAAAGTTTGCCGGTAACGGCAATGTTCCGTTTGTCATACTCTGTTTTATAGGCAGTCCGTAGAGTCGGGTCAGTCACGTAAGTATTGTAAATATTTTCCAGTTCGGTGATATGGTTAATACCGTTCTTTATCTGTCTGATGGCAATCTCGTTCAGAAGAGATTGTTTTAGCTTGTCATTTTTGAAATGTTGGGCGATATATTTCATCCGGGCAACATTTTTATTGTAGATGCCGGAGATTTCTTTATCCTTGCTTCCAAGCACAAGAGCAGCCTCTATAATAAATTCCCTGTAAATGTCAAGGTCAATCAGACTTTCGTCTTCCTGTACGTATTTTTCCAATGTTGAATAATATTCCTCATTCGGGCGATAAGTTGTGTCGAACATGATATGTCCCATGGGATACATAACCAAACTGATCAGATATGAATACTTGATTCGTCCCTCCTCCAGTTTTGCAAATTCGGGATTTACCGCTTCCAGTTTCCGGGCTTTCAATAAATTGGCCGCCTCGTCAGTCTTCTCGTTGACAAGACTGACAATCTCCTCCAGTGAGCGCTCGTATTCGGGGGGGATTATCGGGTTGTAAGTGATAGAATTGAGGTATTCTATTACCGGAGCGTTTTTTCCTTCGAATTTCATGCCGTCCTTAAAATTGTTGGCATCAAAGGAAATTGTGACACGATCGCCTTTCTGGAAAAAAACATTTTTGGCTTCCTCGCCATAAAACAGACGGGCGTATATCATATTCCCCTGTAATGTACAGCTGGCTTTTCCGTGTTTGTCCAGATTCGTTTCCTTGATCATTTCCGGACTGACAACAATGGCAATTTTGGAATAGGTCATGTTTTGCACGTTGAAGTCTACGACGATATCGTCGTTGTTTTGCTGTGAACAAGAGCAAACGACCGAGAGTAAAATAATAAATATAAAGCTTCTCATTTTTAAGTGTATATGATTAATCATAGATTTCCTGCATGGCAGCATCCAGCCATCCGCCTCTTGCGTTTACATTAATGATTTTTCCCTTGTCGTCTACAAGGATAGAGGAAGGAACTCCGCTCAGGTTATAAGCCCGGAATGCCGTTTTAGTATTATCGATAAGCTGTTCCCAGGGCATCTTTTCCTCTTCCAAAGCCTGATGCCAATTCTTCGGATCACTGTCAATGGAGATACTCACGATATTTAACCCTTTGGGATGATAGGTATTGTACGTGTTACGCATGTGAGGTATCTCCCCGCGGCAGGGACTACACCATGATGCCCAGAATTCAATTAATGTAGTGGTCCCGGGTTTCACAAAATCCGATATTTTCTTTTTACTTCCGTCCGCTGCCGTGAGTTCCATGTCGATGAAAGATCCTCCGATAAATACCTGTTTGCCCTGGATCGTTGCCCGAAGAGCCTGGCCCATTTCCGAATTTTGCATTTCGGGGGATAGGCAGGTGAATAATCCTTCGATTTCTTTCAAAGAAAGGTCGGAATTCTTGTCGGAGAGTTCTTGTGCGATTTTAACGCTGATGGCAGATTCGGGATGTGCTTTAAGGTAGTTGATTTGAGTCTCTCTGAGGGCTAGTCTTTTTTGGGTGACGAGTTTGGCCAGATCAATCGCTTTGGCTAAATCTTTCGAATTGTAATAAGCTTCCCCGTAAGCGCGGAACGTTTTGCTCCGGTCGTCCTCCATGGGTTGTATCTCGTTCAGGTAGTTTTGATATTCAGTTTGAGTCCCGCTTCCGGAGATCTGAAACACGGGATATTTGCTGGAATAGTCGCAAGTGGCTTCTATCGCTGCATTGTCGATAAATAACGAGAAGTTTACAATTTTACTGCGGGTCAGCCGGTCATTGGGATCAAGGTAGATGCTGACCGTGCAATAACGCGGCACATCGAATTTACCCAGAAACCTGAATTTACCCCCCGATATTTTCGTACTGTCGATGAAATGAGGTTGATTGGTATCATCCAGTGCCAGAAAAACGGGTTTCCCTTCCCATGCTTCGGGGACATGTCCGGTGAGGGTATATCCGTCGTGTTCCGTACAACTGACGACGGATAGAATGAGTGCGATAAATAGAATGTATTTCATCTTTAAAATCGATTTGCTGTTTTTAAAGAGGGTGTGTCAAAATGCAAATTTTCGTATTTTTAGTGGCTTCTCAATATTGATTATCAATAAATTGCAACTATATAATTTATCGAAACACGCATTTTGACACACCCTCTATGTGGTATTATTGTACCTCTTCGTATGTGAAATCGATCCGGAAAGTAACCATACCCATTCCGTAATATGAAGATTCATAAGATACGCTTGTAACGTAATTATCTTCATCATACGTGTAGTTTAACTCGTGGGTCGTTGTTTCTTCCGTCTCCGGATCTACTACCGACATTTTTACGGGAATTCCTGCCGATTTTTCTCCGATCAACCCTGTGAATGCAGCGTACATCCATCCCCAATCTTGAGTATAGTTTATGTTTGAAAGTTGTAAGAAAAGGGCTGCAATGTCCATTCCTGGACGAGTGTATTTTTGTGTTTGGTCGTATTCGAATGATGTTCCGCTGACATCGACTAAATTGCCGGCATCAAAAGTATATTCTAAATTGTTAAGACCTCCTTTGCCTTCATAGGATTTCATATACCGGTCTGCATATGTCCAGTCAGCACTCATGTTTACGTCCTTTGTATTCCAAAGATTATAGAAAATTGTAGCATTTGATTGTGCTAAATCATCGGTTACACTCAGAGTAACCTGTCTTACATATCCTTCTAATTCCCAGTCAGGATCCGGATTACTGATAGATAAAATAATTTGGTCATTGTTTGTTTGTACATCATAGTTCATCTCATGTTCGTAAAGGACATTAGCGTACTTGAAACTTTGTGGACCGTTGGCTGCATAGGAAATTTCGAATGTAGATTCTGTGATATAATCTGCCATTATTTGACTGAAATCATTTACCCAGCCGATCTTGACCAATCGTTTGTATTTTACAATTTCGAACTCTTCGGTTAATGTCCATTCCCCTCCATCCTGGGCAAGGATAAGACGGTAAGTTCCGGCACTGAGGTCTGTGGGTAAAGTACAAATCAATCCGCTCTGGTAGTCTGTTACAGTCAATTCAGTTCGGGTGCCATTCCCGGTTTCTGCGTATACTTTTGACGTTTCGTTGTATCCGTTACCGCCAATATTTATTATTTGGCCGGTAAATCCTGCTTCGGGTATTTCTAATCCGATGATTGGGAGTGAAGCCGCTGTTAATTCAATGCTTCCCAATTCCCATTCGCCGTCTTGTTTTAGTACCAACGTATATTGTCCTGGTGTTAAGCTCATCGGCACGGTCATTGTCACACCGGTGGAAACAATGGTTAGTTGACTTACATCGGCAGATGAGGCTGTGCCTTTGAAGGTGAACTGTGCTGTTGAAGCGAATCCGGTACCGGATACGATAATTTCCGTACCGATTTCAGCTGTAGCGGGTATTCTCACGTTTGATACAGGGTTTTGTGGTGTCGGATCATCATCATCCGAACAAGCCGTGAATGCGCAAATGCTGCATATCATAAGCATCATTATCCGAATTTTTTTCATAACATTTAGATTTTAGAAATTAATAATATAGATAAATTGAACACTTAAAACTTACCATTCTCTATAGGTTACGTCGACAATACGGGCAAAACCGTCGTAGACTTCCGGTTCCACTCCTGAAAAATCTCCGCTCATTTCCGTGTCGTTATATATCCGGAGGATACCTTCCTCACCCCGTAGGCTTCCGATGATCAGATTGTACGAACGGGAGTCACTGGTATTTTTGCGGAATAGATTGAATTTCAGGCGGGTGATTTCCTCTCCTCCCGGTAATGTAAACTGCACTTTTGCCTGCAACGGTTTCGTGGAAAGGTCTACCTGGTAGAGGGTACCGCCCACGGCATAGTACATACAGTTTTTCAGTGAACTGAAAGCGAAGAGGTCTGTCACCTTTGTTATATCGGTACATTCCGACAAGTCGCCATAATAAGCCTTCCCAAGCGCGTTAGGACAACTACTCCACGATTGAGGGACTATGTCGCCTAGCTGGATGCCGTAAAGGTAGCGTTTGTCGCCGTCTGCCAGTACTGTATAGGTTACTGCCATTTGCCCGCTACCCGGGTCATATCGGGTGTTCTCCATGTACACGTAGTCTAGTCCGGTGGGAAATTCATCAAATGCCGAACCCGTAACTCCTCCCGTCGTCGCTTGCATGTCTTCCATCAGTTCTGCCATTTCATTCATCTCCCGCAAAGGTTCCTGATTGTTCAGGTCTGAGGAAGCTAAAGTTTGTCCGTATCCCATGAAGCGTTTGTTGTCGATATCGTATATCATCACCAGGGGAGCGAGGATCATGTTGCCTGCAACATTGCTGCCTGCCATGGGGGCTACCCGGAAATCTTTGTTTATGGGAGAACTGAAAAGTCCGAGAATCTCACCCATATTGCTCGCATAGTGGAAATCCGTCCCGGCAACCATCATTTTGGCATTGACCGTGGGTATTATTTCATGTGGGCTTACTGCTTGTCCGTTCCCCATCTCGTAACGTATATTGTATTCTTCCGTCCAGGCAAAACCGTCACTGCTCAAGCGGGTTGCTCCGTCATCCGTCAGCAAGTAGAAAGGCGATCCGGTTTCGGCGAGGTCTTCCAGTTGCTGGATACGCCGTGGGCCGTTTAATTCCGGCATATCCTGGCTGGATAATAAGTCCCTGTAAGTTTCTCCCGTGACCATGGATATCATGTCCAGTCGTGTCCGACCGTTGTCGGAGCACAACACCATCCAGCCCTCGGAAGTGGTTTGGGTGACTTCCAGTTCGTAAGTCTGTTGCCAGAACAAACCGCTTGTACGGTTGGTTATCGTGAAATATAGCGTGTATGTCCCTTCCGCCAATACCACTTCATAATCCAAAATGCGTTCATTTCCGATCACGGTAGCTGTAACGGCGTCTGCCTGCGGAATCACTTTCCACTCGAACTGGTAATCTTCTTCCGTGAATTGTTCACCTTCAATTTGCGGTGTCAACTGTAAACGTTCGAATTTTCGTACGGGTATTTTCTCATCAATGCCGGTCACCACCGGGGAGGAGAGTTCCCGGTAATCGTAATTCCCCAAATCTTCGGCACAGGATATCAGTAAGAAAATCCAGCAGGCCGTGTATAATAATCCTTTTCGCATGGTTGCATATATTAATATTTAAACAATGGTTCTCCGGTTGTCGGGTCGAAAGCCTCTTCGTCGTATTCTTCTCCCGCTGCTTTCTTTTCTGTTTGGGTGGCCACGTAGTCGCACATTTCTATATAGATAAACTGCCATCTTGCCAGTGAAATACCGCCTGCCGTATTAAATTCGGCGGGGTCTATTTCCAGTACCCGGCATATTAATTCGAACTTTTGCTGGGAGAATTCTCCCCCGAAGTCTTCATCCCAACTTTCCGGGGCAACCGTGAAACGGTCGGAGAAGATGATGCGGTAACGAATCACGGTTGTCGTGTCATTTCCACTTTGCACCTGATACTCGAAAGGCAGGATAAAGTGCTCGTTGGCTTTCAGTTCCAGCACAATCTCCCGGTTTTCTTGTTTCAGTACCGCCGTACGGTTCAGTTGCACGTTATAATCGAGGTTTACTGCCTCTGCCGGCATTTCTGCGACAGAGACCAGTTCATAGTCGGTTCCTTCTATGGCATTGCCTCCTGCTACACTGATGTCTATCGGGCGGGCGTATGCCACGGGGCGTCCCAATGCCTGGACTTTTACCGTGACAGTCATCGTGTCGGCACTGGTATAAACGAATGTCACGTTGGTACTGTCAACGATCGTATTGTTTAACAAACGGTTGTTGAAATATATTCCGTTGATTTGGTCGAAAGTAGCCGGTTTCTCTTCGTTACATCCTGCCAGTCCGAACAATACCGTCATTCCCCAGTATACTTTCCTGATTATGTTTTTCTTCATTGCTGTTGTGATTACTTGGTTATCTGTTTTCTGTTTCAGTGTCGGGCAAAGGCACCACGAATACTGCATTTGACGGAGCCGGGTTGTTCGTTGCCGAATTCGACCGGATAATCGATGAGTACATCCGTTTGTACATGAAGAATAATTGTCCTTCGCCATAAACTTCGCGGATGTATTCATATTGCAGAAGGGTGGTGGTCAGGGTCTGTAAATTGCTTACTCCCCGGTTTTTACGCAACGTGTTTATGTATGATACTCCGTTAGCCAGGCTGTTGGATTGGCTTTCTGCGGCGATCAGGTACATTTCGCCCAGCCGTAGCAAGGGGATCATGGTATTTTCTATCCGTCCCGATTCCGTCATGTCCGAATATTTGTAGAAATAGCGTGCGCTTCCCGAGGAAATCCAATTGGAACGGCAACGGTAGTCGTCCAGATTTCCGCCGGTTCCGGTTCCACCGTAAATAGTTTGTTCCAGTAAATCGGTTTCCATGCGGAATACCATGTTGGGGGCTAACGATGGGTCGAAATATTCTTCGAACAATTCTCCTCGTTGGCTGTCAGAGAGGGCGAACAGAACTTCTGGCGAGAAAATACGGTCCGGATCCTGGGCAGTTCCGTTCACCAGGCTTCTGTCTACGAAAGGAAATATGCCGTTATTGGAAGCTTTTATCACTTCAGTGGAATAATTGAATGCATTTTCCCGTTGTCCGGCGTACAGGCATACACGGGCCAGCAGGCCTGTTACGGCATAGTAGTTTAACCGTAGTGCCCGGTAACATAAGAAATTCGAACTTTCGCCTGCATTCCCGCTTGACAATCCTCCTTCCGTTTTCACGGGATCTTCGTTTAGGAGGATGCGTGCTTCCTGCAAATCTTGTATGATTTTTGTCATCACTTCCGATGCGGGCAGCAAAGGTTCGGGGGACAATACCTCCGACGTGTAGTAGGGGATACTGGTTGCCTCCGGGTTTCTCGAATATACGGGACCGAACAGGCGTAGCATATCGAAATGCAGCATCGCTCTCAGTGCCAGGGCTTCGCCTTGGATTATGTTATAGTTGTTTCCCGTGAATAATTCTTCGCGGGATTTCATATTTTCCAGTAATTTATTGCAGTTTAGAATCAGAGCGTATGCCTTGTCCCAGGTGGAACTCATACAGCTACGCCAGTATTCGGTGTTGTAATTATAATCTTTTAAGTCCGTGTAATTCCCCCATACCAGGCTTTCGTTGCCGATTTCGTAGGCGCCTCCCATGATTTCGATCATTTCTACTGTCAGGGATTTTCCGTACAGGGCCTCGTCATTCAGTCCGATATAAATGCCGTTTAGTGCTTTCTGGAATCCCTCTTCCGATTTCACCAGTTCATCCTCTGAGATCTGGTCGTAGGGTTGGACATCCAGCCAATTGCTGCATCCTGCCAGTAAAAATGCCAGGCAGTACAGTCCGATCAGTCGTTGTATATTCATGTTCATAACATTTGCTTTAAAAAGTTGCCGATAATGAGAAAGAAACCGTGCGGGCAAAAGGGTAATCGATCCCTCGTTCGCTTTTCACGGATGAACAACGGAACAGGTCGTTCATGATGGCCTGAATGTTCAAAACGGATAGTCCCATTCTTTTCACGAAAGGTTGGGTGAATTCATAACCGATATTGAATGACTCCCCGCTTATGGTGTTTTCATCCATCACGAAGCGCGATGACTTGTCGGTTGTCTGGGTCAATGAGATGCCTTTGTATTGGGCTTCACGGTTAGTCGCCGACCAACGGTTGTACAAGGCTCTTTTGTCCTGGTTGTTGTAAACTTCGTCACTGCTGATGTTTTCTACTTTTTCGAAAACCGATTCATTGAATATTTGGGCTCCCAGGGTGTAGCGAAAGTAACATCCTACGGATAATCCCTTATAGTATAGTGTGGTACCGATCACTCCTTCCAGTTTGGGTTCCGTATCTCCCAGAACGACCTCGTCGTCTGTGTCATAAGTGAAGGAATAGGAACCGTCTTTTTTGATAAAAAGTTCTTTTCCCGTGGCTGGATCGATACCGGCAGAACGTACCGCCCAGATGGCTGTGGGGCTTCCGCCGTCATAATAACGCGTTGTCCCGGCCAATGAGGCTTTCTGCTCTTCGTTCAGGGAGCTGAAAGCGTTGCCGATTTTGGCGTACCGTGCTTTGGCGTGTGTCCCGTTAAGGCTGATATTCCAGTTAATTCTTTCTTGCGGTCTGTAAATGGGGGAGACTTTCAGAGTCACTTCTATTCCGGTTGTCTTTTGCTGTCCGGCATTCATAGCCACGCTTTTCACCCCCATGGAACCTGGTGTGGTAATCAGGGCCAATAACGGGTCGGTAATTTTCTTATACCAGTCGAACGTGATGTTCAGGCGGTTGTTCCAGGTTGTGATATCTGCTCCGGCATTCCAATTAATCGTTTCTTGCCATGCCAGGTCTTTGTTGCCCAGCGCGTTGATCACCAGTCCCGAACCGAAAATGTTTGTCATATCCGTGTTGAACGTGTAGGTCGTGAATGCCTGGTATGCCGAAAAGTTCTGGTTCCCCGGATTTCCGACCGAAGCGCGTAGTTTCAATAGCTGAAACCAATCTTTCGCATGAAAAAATGCTTCGTTGTGTAGGTTCCAGCCGATACCTACCGACCAGGTATTGCGGAAACGGTTGTTCGTGCCGAACATGGATGCACCGTCACTACGGTAGTTGAAATCGAGTAAATAACGGTTGTCGTAAGCGTATCCGCCGTTTAGATAAAAACTGGCGGCACGTGTTTCGCTTTCCGAGTAGGACGATTTCCCGTTTTCGGGATAACCATTGGCAAAGGAAGGACTCCCGAAAGCATCTTCCGTGAAGCCGATCGCTTTATAACCGTTGCTTGTTTCTTTCGACAGGCTGAAATTGAAACCGCCCACAGCGTTTATCATGTGTTTCCCTCCGAACAGACGTCCGTAAGTAACAGCAATATCTCCCTCGTAGCTGGTGGATTTACTGGCGGTGTGCGTATAGCTTCCTTTTTTCATTTCCTCTTCATCGTCAAAGTCACTGTGTTCGGGTGAGAGGCGTTCTTCTGCCGAACTGCTGGTTTTCGTTATGCCGAATTTCCCTCTTGCACGTAAATCGTCGGTGGCGAACCATTCGATGATGAAATTGTTGGTAAATCCGGTTTCGTCGCTTTTGTCATAATTATTCAGACTGGCGTTCCACAGGGGATTGGCCACTTTTTCCTCGTAACCATCTCCCGAGTAATAGTATAGGTATTTGTCGATACCCCCGTCTTCGTTATATTTTTTGTAATAAGGGTTGGCTTGTGCATATTCGGAGAAGCTTACGGACGGATCGTTCGTTTCCATATAGTCTACAGTCAATTTATTACTGAACTGGAACTTGCCGGAACGATAGATCAGATCTATATTTCCGCTGATGGTCTGGCGGTCGGAACCTTTCATTACTCCCTGCACGTTACCGTAACTGAGCCCTATACCGTAACGGATGTTTTCTTCACCCCCTTCGGCATATAGATTGTGCTTATGCGTGAACCCGGTGCGTAGCGGTACGCTTAACCAATAGGTGTCGATCCCTTCTTCGATTCCTTTTAAACGGGCATTCCGTAAACTATCCAGGCGTACCTGGTTGATGGCACTGTTGGATTTGTCCGTGTATACACCGGCGAGTGTCTCGAATTGCAATTTTTCACGGGCATTCATTAAGTTGTAATCCGAAAGGTCTGCCATCGTCACGCTGAAATCTCCCTTATAGGAGAATTGCAGGCGTCCCCCCTCCGGGGCCTTTGTTTCGATAACCACCACGCCGTTAGCTGCTTTCGAACCATAAATGGCGGTTGAGGCTGCGTCTTTTAACAAGGTGACCGATGCCACCCGGTTCATGTTCAGGTCCATGATGGTTTCTAATGTCGTTTCGAAACCGTCAAGGATAAACAAAGGTTGATTGGGGTCGGTCCCATACTCTTCTTTCAATCCCATAACACTGCTCTTGCCCCGGATTTCGATATCGGGCATGCGGTTCGGGTCGGAACCGAATTGGTTGTTTTCCACGATTTTGAATGAAGGGTCGAGTGTGCGCAGACTTTGAACCAGATTCGACGCTCCCACGGCTTTCAATTCCTCTGCTTTGAATGTAGTCGATGATCCCGTGAAACTTTCCTTTTTACGGGTGAAGATACCCGTGACGACTACTTCATCCATCTCTTCGATAACAGGAACAAGTGTAATTTTCTGAAAATCGGAGACATTATTTCCGTTGAACTTTTTTACCAGACGCTCGTAACCGATGTACGAAAAGATAATGTTATACTCTGCCGGACCGAGGGGGAATGTGAATTGTCCGTTAACGTCGGTGGCAGTTCCCTGCGTTGTTCCTTCGATCATAACAGTTACTCCCGGTAACGGTTCTTTCGTATGACTATCCACCACAATCCCTTTCAATTCGATGATTTTCATTTCAGTTTTTTGTGGTTCTGCCGGACGTTGGGTGATAATAATCGTTTTATCCTCGATTTTAAATGTGAAAGGAGTTCCGTTCAAAACGTATTCCAGTGCTGATCTCAATGGCGTATTTCTGAACTCCCTCGTGATTCGTTTGTCAGAAGTACCGATTTGCCCGGCATTATAAAAAAATTCCGTTCCGGTGGCTGTTCCTATCTTTTTCAAAGCGTCCAGTAAAGTGGAATTTTCCAGCTTTAAATTTAGTTGTACCTCCTGGGCATAACTTACCTGCGTAAAACTACAAAGCATTTGTAGCAAGAACAGTGGCAGGACGATTTTCTTCCGGAGTTTGTCCCGGAGAACCGTCCGGTTCCGGCTGAATGATCTGTCTTCTTTCATATTGATCTTGTATTAATGAATATTTATTTTATTACTATTCTTTATATTTGAGCATACAAAGCCCCGAACTTCATTTTCCAATGAAGTTTTGTAATTGATATGGAGGGGATTTTACTTCAGATAAATAACCCCGTTTTCAATAATACATTCGATGTTACTTGTCGTTGTTAACAGCTTGGTGATGTAATCAATTCCCCGTTCGTGCCGGATCATTCCCGAAAAACGGGAATCGCGGTGTTCTTCCGATACCTGAATATCGATACCATACATTCTGGACAATTTTTTAGCCAATACACTTAATTTCTCGTTGTTGAAATAGATCACGCCCTCTTTCCACATGGAATATTCTGCGGCATCTACCTCGTATTTTTCCATTTTATTCGTTTCTTTGTCCACGCGGATTTGCTCGTTCGGCGATAAAGTCACCGTTCGGTTGTTCTCCGGAACGTGATAAGCTATTTTACCGGAGAGTAGCGTAGTCACGTTTTCCGTGTTGTCTTCATAAGCCGATACGTTGAAACAGGTGCCGAGTACCCGGATAGATTCGCTGTTGGGAATCTCCACGTAGAAAGGTTTCGTTGTATCGCTTTTCACTTCAAAGAATCCCTCTCCCTTGATTTTTACCCTGCGTTCCGGTTGGGAGTCGAACGTCGATGGGTATTCGAACCAGGTGTCGGCGTTTAGTACGATACGTGTCCCGTCGGCTAATTCAAGGTTGAAATGCTTACCCGAAGGAACATATATTTTCAATATTTTTGCCTTTTGCAGCATAATCTTTTTCCCGTCGGCGGATTGCAGTGCGACATTCGAATGTTTGTCTATATTTATCTTGGCGTCGCCTCCCAGGTTCGAAACGGCGGAATCCCCGACGAGTAGTTGCACCTGTTCGTTGCAAACGGATATGCCCATGTGACCGAGTTGGGTGTATACCGTAACCTCTTGCAGGGCAGTGGGACGGAACACCAGAAACAGGGACACGAACACACAAGCCGCGGCAACACCGCTGGAAATCCAATACATCCGGCGGGTATTTCTTCTCCGGCGGATCCTGCTTTTTACGTCCTGGTAATTTCTGTCCAGTATATGTTCCCCGCACTCCTTTGCCCGGAGAGAGTTCCAGATCTCATCCAGCAACTCATCTTCATTTTCCCCGATGGGGCGGTTCAAATATTTCTCTGTATCTGTTTTCATGCACGCTATAACCTGATCGACATTAATATAATACCTGACTGCCCGAAACTACGTATTCGAAAATACTATTTTTTTATTTTTCCCCGAAGTTTTTTCATTGCCTGGTAGAGGATGGTTTCTACTGTCCGGACGGAAATGCCTAATTTTCGGGCAATATCGGCACTTTTCCTGTTCTCAATGTGACTCATGATCATTACCTGGCGGCTTCTTTCCGGTAATTCATTCAGTAAAGCGGATAATTGTTGTTCGGGTTCGGGTCCTTCTTCCGCCCGGATCACGTTTTCTTGTTCCTCTTCGCTTTTTTTTCTTTTAAGGTTTTCTTGATGTTGTAGGTGGAGAAACCGGGTTTTGAGGTAACGCAGGGAATTGTTGTGCGTGCTGCGAAGCAGGTAATTGCGCAGAGATTTTTCCCGGTCGAGATTTTTCCGGTTTTCCCATAAGGCAACGAAAATATTTTGAATAATCTCCAAAGCCGCTTCCGAATCACCGACGATAGAGGCAGAATAGTTTTGAAGAAGAGCGAAATAGCTTTTATATATTTTCTCGAAAGCGGTTTCCTCTCCTTTGATCAATGCGTCCAATAGGGATTGATCTGACTCGGTCGTATGACTACCTTTTTCTATCATGATCGATGTACTGCCGTGTGTAATTCTATATTATTAAACGTTCGTTTATGGATATCGTTTTTTCGTGTTCATTATTTTGGGGGGCGAATTTATATTATTTGCTTATTTTCAATGTGTGACATTTTTTTTATAAATTATTTTTCCCGTTCAATAAACGGATTTATATTGATATCTGTATCAGCAAACTTTATGCCTTATCATTCGTTCGCATAAATGCGACAAATTTAAAGCAATTTTCTAAAAATGTCAGGATATATTCAATCATATCTTTTTATGAGGATGCGGATATAGATGATATCGGGGCTGACGGGGGATGCCACTGCTGTTGTAAAAATGGAATATTTCCATATTTTGGGAGAAGATAGGATGCGGTTCGGCAAAATCAATCAGACAAGTTTGTTACTTTTGCACTCACCTTTGCGTATCTTTACCTACAAATGACCAGAAAAATACGTATCATGATGAAATATCCGATAGGCATCCAGAGTTTTGACCGAATCATCGAAGACGGTTATGTGTATGTAGACAAGACGGCAATGGTTTATTCGTTAGTGAAGGAGAGAACAATTTATTTTCTGAGCCGTCCCCGGCGTTTCGGGAAAAGTCTGTTGGTATCGACACTGAAGCATTATTTTTTAGGCCGGAAAGGGCTGTTCGAGGGACTGGCGATAGACGCTTTGGAGAAAGGTTATGCCCGTCCGTATCTGGAAGACCCTCGCAAACTTTACCGCATCGGTGTGAGCTTCTCTTCCGAAACGGGAACGGTGGGGGATTGGGAAACGGCGGAATAAGTTTTTTGTCGGGTAAAACCGGGAAATGGGTAACTAACCAAGGGTGTTATAGTGCGTCTTTTAATCGATATTTCACACCATAAAAAGCAAAAAAATCTAATATGGCTTTAAACAACGTACGAGCTTCTGAAGGAACAGCCTGGCAAAAAGGTTGGACACCATATTTCTTGAAAACATAAGCAGGAAGTTGCATCAAAGAAACCTTTACCTTTTTAGCCAAAACGTATGCTTCCTGCTTTTCAACAACTGCATACTTTGTACGGGATTCTTCCGGCACGTCATAATCCATGATTTTATGCTCTAATACCAAACAGCCATTGTCATCAAAGCCGATAATCACTGTTGCCACTATTGGTAAATCTTCATCCGTTTCTACGAGTAGTTCTTCTAGTGCAAGCATGTTCCTAAGTTTTATATAATCGGCAATATATACTATTGTTATTGTACCAGCTTGAAAAAGTAGACACAGAAAAAATTTTTCAGTTAAACATTTTTCATAACTTTTAGGGTTCGTTTTTATGTGACGTATCTTAGAGAATGTCTAAGAATAGTTTATTAATGCTATGGTTAATC
>ERZ773150.1136-NODE-1136-length-24600-cov-22.564677_pt1 | contig 24600 bp, 22 predicted proteins | sample MGYA00580845_ERZ773150 | MGnify/ENA primary metagenome ERZ773150 (study PRJEB29015, sample SAMEA2737848) | human gut metagenome | biome: human gut; feature: human-associated habitat; material: faeces | place: China | collected 2012 ...
CAGGATCAAACTCTTTATAAATGATATTTATCACTTAAAAGTGTTAAATCTTGTTCGCTCAGCACGCAATCGCTTGCGTCCTGTGTGAATTACTTTTGGAATTGTTTTAAGTGTTTTTCCAAACACATAAAGGTTCCTTACAAGTTTTTCGATATTGTTCAATTTTCAAGGTCCTGTGCGCCTCAGCCGTTCGGCTGACAGCTTATTTATTTTATCACTTTCGCGATAACTTGTCAAGCACTTTTTGGAATTATTTTTGAGTTTCTCGTCGAAGCTCATCGATTCTTCACGTTAGGGCGTCCGTTTCGAAGTGTTTCATTCTGTCGGATGTCCGCCTGACAGTAATGTATTTTAGCACGGCACCCGACAAAAAGCAAGCCTTTTCCTTATATTTTTTCAACGAAATCCGTCTTTTGACTTTTTGCCCAGTTTTTTCTTTTGAATCTGGAAAGTATGACGTCTAATCTCCCAGAAGCTGCCGCCGGAGCTGCGATAAGATCTTTCGCTCCCGCCGGGAGATCTGCACCTGCGTCGTATGCAGGAGCTTTGCCGTTTCGCTCTGGGTCTTGTTCCCATAGAAGCGCAGCCGGATCAGCTGCTTATCCTGTTCCGGCAGCGCTTCGATCACTTCCGCCAGGCTGATCTTATCTGCCAATGCTTCTTCGGGCGATTCCACCGGGATATCCAGCTGCCGGTCACCGTCTTCACCGTTCTCCGGCGTCAGGCTCACTGCAGGCTGCGCCGCCTGGACTGCCAGCGTGATGTTTTCTACCGGTTCATCCAGTTCTTCTGCCAGCTGCGAAAGGGTCGGCTCTGCGCCGCATATCTTCATATGATGCTCCCGTGCCGCCTGCACCCGCATCCCCAGCTCCTTCAAAGAGCGACTCACCTTGACGGTGCCGCCGTCTCGGAACAGCTTTTTGATCTCGCCCAGGATCACCGGCACTGCATAGGTGGAAAAGCAGACGCCGCGTGATGTGTCAAAATTATCACAGGCCTTAACAAGCCCCATGCAGCCTGCGCTGTAGAGGTCGTCGTACTCAATGCCCCTGCCCCGGAACCGCCCGGCGCAGGAATGCACCAGCCCCAGATTCTGTTCAATAAAGCTTTCCCGCCGGGTCTTATCCGATACCATGCTTCTGACCGCCTTTCCTTTTATGTACCCTCCCGCTGGGTCAGGCGTTTGACCAGCAGCACCTTGGTGCCCTTGCCCGGCTTGGAAATGACCCTGACCTTATCCATAAAGCTCTGCATCACCGCAAAGCCCAGGCCCGAGCGCTCCTCCGGGTTGCCGGTGGTGAACAGCGGCTGCATGGCCTGCTCCACATTGGGGATGCCAATGCCCTTATCCGTCACCGTGATGTGCACCTCGCGGCCGGGATAGACCGCAATGGTCATGGTCACGGTGCCGATGCGGTCCGGGTAGGCGTGGACGATGCAGTTGGTAACGGCTTCCGACACCGCGGTCTTGAGGTCCGCCAGCTGGGGCACGGTGGGGTCGTACCGGGCCAGAAAGGCCGCTGCCGCGCCCCGGGCATAGCTCTCGTTCACACTGAGGGAATCAAACTGGATCTTGGTGGTATTTTCCGCTTTCATGGTTCACTCCTCCTTCTGTCCTGCGTCGGTGCAGGAAATGCCCGCCAGCTGCAGCACCCGGCCCAGCTGCGCCGGTGCGTGCTGGATGCGCAGGGCCGCGCCCACCGTGCGGGCGATGCGCTGACGGCCCAGAATCAGCCCGATGCCGGACGAATCCATAAAGCCTACCCCGCCGAAATCCAGGATCAGCGTCTGCGGGCTGCGGCTGACCAGCGCATCGTCCAGCTGGATGCGCAGGCTCTGGGCCGCGTCGTGGTCAATCTCACCGGCCAGAAAGGCATAAAGGCTCTCGCCAGCCGGGCTGAAGCTCACCGTTGCCATGGTTTGTTCATCTCCTTTGTGCGTTGTAAAAATAAAAAGGACCCGTACACATAGTTCCAGTGTACGGGTCCTTCGCGTTATTTTTTAGAAAAGCGTGTCGCTCAGCTGTTTTCCAGCAGGGCAGCGGCTGCCAGGGCTGCCGCCTCGCTGCCGCAGACCAGCAGGCCGCGGCGGGTGTTGGCATGGGCCAGCTTCACGGCCTCAGCTAGGCTGCCGCACAGCTCAGCATCAAAATGATACTTTGCCTTCTCGGTCAGGCGGCGGGTCAGTGCTTCCTCGGTGCCCTCAGGCGTGACGAGATACACCTTATCGAAGGGGTTCTCACTCATGCCGGGCATGGTGGATTTATCCTTTTTCTGTTCCTCGGGCGTCAAGCCGGTCTCCAGCGCCGAGAAGAAGGCCTCTGCGCCCTCCTCCTCGGCCAGACCGATGATGGCGCTCATGTGGCGCACCTTGGCCATGTTGAGCACGCGCAGCAGCGCGGCGGCCTGCTGCGGGGTGCGGCAGGCGTCCAGAATGACCAGCGGGCGCTGGGATACCACCCGGATGCTGGTGCGGTTTTCCACCGCTGCCAGACCTTCCAGAATGGCATCATCGGTGATGTCGAAACCTTTGCGGCAAAGGGCCAGTGCCAGTTCCACAGCCATGGCGGCATTGCCCGCCGCGTGGCGGCCCAAAAAGGCCAGCGGCACGGTGTAGCCGCCGTAGTCCACCTTACTGGCAAACTTTTCCGCTTCCAGGAAGGTGATATCCTCCGGGTCCGGCACCACCAGCTCACAGTCACACTTGCCGGCCGCCACAATCAGCTCACTGAGCACGGCCTTGGGCTGCTCCGGCGCGGTGACGCAGATGCTGCCTTTGCGCATGACGCCGCCTGCCAGCGCGGCCAGGCGTTCCACCGAGCGGCTCACGCCGTCCGGGCCCACCGCCGTGACGGCACACACCGGCATGTTGGGCAGTGCTTCCGCAAGGCCCGCGTCCGGCAATTCCACCACGGCAAGCTGGCAGCCCGCCGCACCGAAGCAGTTGGCCGCTGCGGCCAGCTCTGCCGCTTCCTGTGGGAGCGGCTCGGCGGCGGCAAGGGCGTCGGCAGTCAAGGCCAGCAGACCTTCGTCCACCGGGGCGTCGTCGATACGGATGCGCTTTGCCAGCGGCTCACAGCCCGCGTGGTACAGACCGGCGTGGATGCCCTGCGCATGCAGGACAGCCGCCAGCAGGCGGGCCACCACGGTCTTGCCCGCCGTGCCCGCCACACCCACGAATGCAACTTTGCCCACCGGCGCAGTCAGCGCGGCGCGCAGCTGTTCGGTGGAGGCAAAGCCGTCCGGCAGGGCGGCGAAATACTGATTTGCCTGTTCGATGGTCATTGGTTACTCCTTATCACGATGATGAAACAGCAGCCTGCACAGCGCCATGAGCACCAGTGCAGCCAGAATGCCCGCCAGCACACCGACGGAATCCAGCCACACATCGGTGACCTGACTGCTGCGTCCCGGGGAATAGAGCTGGATGGTTTCATCCGTCAGTGCCGTGAGCACCCCGCCCAGCATGGGCACGGTGATGTGGCGCAGCGGATGGCGGCTGTACACCCGCATGCAGAGCATGAGCAGAAAGCCCTCCAGCAGATACTCGCAGAAATGCGCCAGCTTGCGCACAAAGTGCATGGTCAGCCGCTGTGCAAGGGCGGGATGGCCCAGACGGCGCAGCGCCGCCTGCATCAGCTGCAGCACCCGTCCGCTGGATGCACTGGACACCTGCGCCACTGCCATGGAATTGGAAAAGATGAACCAGATGCACCCCGCGAGGGCAAGGGTGAAGACCACCCGCCCTACGATGACCCACGGGGACAGCCGTTCGTTCTGCGTTCTCTCGTCCACGATCAGCCCAGGGCCTTGATGCTCTGCTCGATGTTGGCCAGCTTATCCTGGCTCTTGGCGTACTTATTGCGGATGTCTTCCACGAGGGCCGCCGGGGCACGCTCCACGAACTTGGGGTTGTTGAGCTGGTTTGCGAACATGGCCTGTTCCTTCTCGGCCTTGGCCTTTTCCTTGTTCAGGCGGGCCAGCTCCTTGTCACGGTCGATGAGCTCCATCATGGGGATGAAGCCGCGGGCGGCGTGGGTGGACACCTGCACCATGCCGTCGGTGCTGCCCTCGTACTTTTCGGTAAAAGTCACATCGGTAGCAAAGGCGAACTTTGCCAGATAGACCTGTGCCTTCTGGAAGGGTTCTGCGTCGGCAGTCTCGATGATCATGCTGGTCTTCTTGGCGGGGTGGACGTTCATCTCGGTGCGCATGGTACGCACAGCCTTGATGTAGTCCATCACCTTTTCAAAGGCTTCTTCTTCGGCGGCCCAGTTGTGGGCTTCATCGACAGTGGGCCAGGCCTGGGTCATGATGGTCTCGGCAGAGCCGGGCAGGGCCTGATACAGCTCCTCGGTGATGAAGGGCATGAAGGGATGCAGCAGCTTGAGGGCCTTATCCAGCACATACACCAGCACGCGGCGGGCGGTGTCGGCCTGCTCGGCGTCGCCGGAGTTCAGGCGGGGCTTTGCGATCTCGATGAACCAGTCGCAGTAGACATCCCAGATGAAGCTGTTGATCTTGGCGGCAGCCAGACCCATCTCGTAGTGGTCGAGGTTGTCGGTCATGGCACCGGCCACCTGGTTCAGCTTGGTCAGCACCCACTTGTCGCTCATGTCCAGCTTGTCCTCGCTGGGCAGGCCCGGCTCGAAGTCCTCGGGCAGGTTCATCAGCACGAAGCGGGTGGCGTTCCACAGCTTGTTTGCAAAGTTGCGGGCAGCTTCCACCTTCTTCTCGCTGTAGCGCATGTCGTTGCCCGGGGTGGAGCCGTCGATCAGCATGAAGCGCAGGGCGTCGGCACCATACTGGGCAATGACTTCCAGCGGGTCAATACCGTTGCCGAGAGACTTGGACATCTTGCGGCCCTGGCTGTCGCGGACGATGCCGTGGATGCAGACGGTGTCAAAGGGTGCCTGATCGGTGTAGGCAAGGCCCGAGAAGATCATGCGGCTGACCCAGAAACCGATGATGTCATAACCGGTGACGAGGGTGTTGGTGGGGTAGAAATACTTGAGGTCGGCGCTGTCCTCGTTGGGCCAGCCCAGCGTGCTGAAGGGCCACAGGGCAGAGGAGAACCAGGTATCCAGCGTGTCGGGGTCCTGCGTCAGCTTTGCGCCGCCGCACTTGGGGCAGGCGCAGGGAGCAGACTTTGCCACCACGGTCTCGCCGCAGTCGTCGCAGTACCAGGCCGGGATCTGATGGCCCCACCACAGCTGACGGCTGATGCACCAGTCGCGGGTGTTCTTCATCCAGTTCATATAGTTCTTGGTGAAGCGCTCGGGCACGAACTTGATCTCGCCCTTTTCCACGCTCTCGATGGCGGGCTTTGCCAGCGGCTCCATCTTGACGAACCACTGCTTGGACACCATGGGCTCGATGGTGGAGTGGCAGCGATAGCAGGTGCCCACCTCGTGCTTGAGGGGCTCGATCTCCTTCAGGAAGCCGCCCTCTTTCAGGTCGGCCAGAATGGCCTTGCGAGCTTCCAGCGTGGTCATGCCGGCGTACTTGCCGCAGTCCAGCACCTCGGGCTCGTTGACGGTGTTCTTGCCGGCGGCAAACAGAGCATCGGCGGCGGCCTTGTCGGCAGCGCCGGTCATGTGGCCGTCGTAGGTGAACACGCGCACGATGGGCAGGTTATGGCGCAGCCCCACCTCAAAGTCGTTGGGGTCGTGGGCGGGGGTGATCTTGACGACGCCGGTGCCCTTGGTCATGTCGGCGTGCTCATCGCAGACGATGGGGATCTCCTTGTTCAGCAGGGGCAGCACCACATGGCAGCCGTGCAGGTGGGCATAGCGGGGGTCGTCGCCGTTGATAGCAACAGCAGTATCGCCCAGCATGGTCTCAGGACGGGTGGTAGCCAGCTCCAGCATCTCACCGGTCTCCTTGACCGGGTACAACAGATGCCAGAAATTGCCGTCCTTTTCCTCATACTCCACCTCGGCGTCGGAGATGGAGGTGTTGCAGTGGGGGCACCAGTTGACCATGCGGTTGCCGCGGTAGATCAGGCCCTTGTCGTACAGGCGCACGAACACTTCCTTGACAGCCTCGGAGCAGCCCTCGTCCATGGTAAAGCGCTCGCGCTCCCAGTCGCAGCTGCTGCCCAGCTTCTTCAGCTGGCTGACGATGCGGTTGCCATACTTGGTCTTCCATGCCCAGGCGCGCTCCAAAAAGCCGTCGCGGCCCACCATCTCCTTGGTCAGGCCCTCGGCACGCATGGCCTCCACGACCTTGGCCTCGGTGGCAATGGAGGCGTGGTCGGTGCCGGGCACCCACAGGGCGGCGTAGCCCTGCATCCGCTTGGTGCGGATCAGGATATCCTGCATGGTGTTGTCCACCGCGTGGCCCATGTGCAGCTGACCGGTGACGTTCGGGGGCGGCATGACGATGGTGAAGGGCTTTTTGTCGGGGTCGGCCTTCGTGTGGAAGTAGCCGCCGTCCAGCCAGAACTGGTAGATGCGGTCTTCCACCTGGCTGGGATCGTACTGCTTTGCGAGTTCTTTCATAGGTATCCTCCCAATAAAAATTGATGAGTGGGACGAAAAAAGCCGCCCCACGGAACGTTCCATGGGACGGCTGTGTAAATTTACATACCGCGGTACCACCCAAATTGCGCAGAAAGCTTCTGCGCCCCTTGATGCCCCGGTAACGTGGGGCAGCTCCGAGAGCGGCTCACCGGCTCCGGCTCACCGCTCCTGCTCCAAAGTGACAGCACACTGCCGGGCCGTACCGGGCTCACAGCAAAGTACCCGGCTCTCTGAACGGCAAAAACAGCGCGCACTCTTTTTCAACGCATTTATAAAAAGAATATAGCGTTTTTTGTGCGGTTTGTCAATTACTTTTTTCTATATCAGAATTTGTTCTGCTGCGTCCTGTGGTTTCGGCCCCATTCGTGAAAAACGCAAATCCGGCAGACCGCAGTCTGCCGGATTTGCTCTATAACAAAACTATTTTTCCGCTAAAGATGGCCAGAGTGCAACAGCGACGACCGCTGCCTGTGGCAGAAACAGGGAGGAACTGTTGGGGCAGCGGCCTGCAAGATGCGAGTGCCGCTCCAAGGCACGAAGCAGACGCAGGGTGCCGCAACCCGTAGGCGTCGGCCATTTTAATCTGCGATTACTTCTTCCTTCAGCCGTGCAATGAGCCGCTCCATCAGGGCCACACGGTTGAAGGGGGTCATCAGGTAGAAGCCGTCGGCATAGGGGGCAGCCGCAAGTGCCGCCTGCACCGAAACTTCCAGCCCCAGTTCTTCGCCCTGGGCACGGTCCAGCCCGGCAAAGCGGTCAATGATGGCCTGTTCCACATGGATGCCGTTGATCTCGTTTTCCATAAAGATGGCGTTGCGCTGGCTCACCACCGGCATGATGCCCGCCAGCAGTTTGGCTTTTTCGCCCAGCGTCTCCCGGGCCTTTTTCAGGTTCTCCACTGCCTGCGCCGACAGCACCGGCTGGGTGAGGAAGCCGCTCATGCCGTTTTCCATCTTTTCCACAGCGCGGCGCAGCTCTACATCAAAGTTGCGGGCGTTCAGGTTCAGTGCGCCGAACACCGTCATGGGGCTGGGCATCTCCCTACCCTCCCCGGCCAGCGAGACGATGTACTGCGCCAGCTTGCGGGAGTTGAACTGGTACACGTTCTTCACCTCGTCGCGCTCGGCGGTGGGGATGGGGTCGCCGGTGATGGCCAGCACCTCCCGCACGCCCTCGGCGTACAGGCCCAGCAGCAGGGCCTTGGTGGCGTTCAGGTTGCGGTCGCGGCAGGTCATGTGGGGCAGCACGTTCAGCCCCAGCTCCCGGTGTACCCGGCAGGCCACCAGCGAAGAATCCATCCGCGCCCGGGCAATGGGGCAGTCCGCAATGGTCAAAAGGTCCGCCCCGGCGGCCTGCAGGCGGCGGGCACCATCCAGATAGCCGGTCAAGTCGGCATCCTTGGGACTGTCCAGCTCAATGGCAATAACCTTTTTCCCTGCGTTCAGCTTGCGCAGGAAGGCGTCGTCTTTTTCCACTTCCGGCTTCGCAGGGGTGGAAACTTCTGCCACCGGGGCGGCGGGCAGGGCGTCCGGCAGGGCGTCCAACGCCCCCCGCAGGGCTGCGATGTGCTCCGGCGTCGTGCCGCAGCAGCCGCCCAGAATGTGCACGCCGCTGCATTCTGCCGCGATGCGGGCCAGCTCCCGGGCAAAATATTCCGGCCTGCCCTGGTACTGCACCCGGGTGCGGGTGACCACCGGATAGCCCGCGTTGGGCATGACCGAAAGCGGCAGCTTCGTCCCGCCCAGCCGCTGCACCAGTGTGCGCATGGCACCCGGAGCCGACACGCAGTTCAGTCCCACAGCATCCACCACGCCGCTCTCAGTCATACGGCGCACAAGCTCGGCGCAGTGGCGGCCCTCGCGGGTGTAGCCGTCCGGCAGCACCGCAAAGGACACCAGAATGAAGGCGTCCGGCACCGTTTTTTTGATGTGCTGCGCCGCTTCAGTCACGCCGGTGTCGGTGCTGAGGGTCTCAAACAGGAAGTTCTTCGCGCCCAGCGCGGCGAACCGGTCCGCCAGCGCGATGTACAGCTGTGCAGCAGGCTGGGCTTCGGTGTCCGGGGCCGGACCGATGTCGGCAAACACCGCCGCGCCGGTCTCGGCGGCAGCCTGCACCGCCAGCTTCCAGCCCTCGTCGGCCAACGCTTCCCACACCGGGTTCTGTGCCGCCGCCATGCGGGGCAGGCCGAAGGTGTTGGTTTTGACGGCATCCGCACCCGCCGCCAGATAGGCGCGGTGCACGGCCAGAATGCCCTCCGGGTCCAGCAGGTTCGCCTGCTCGCACTCCTGACCGGGCGCAGCTTTATAATAGGTGCCCATGCCGCCGTCGAACAGCAGCGGGCGTTTTTTTAGAATTTCGCGCACATCCTTCATGGTGGGGTCTCCTTTTTCCCTAGAAAAGTAGTCGGTTTTAAGTGTAATGCACAAAAGCGGTCCGGTCAAGCATTTTTTCGCCGTCATGCTTGCAGGAACGCCAAATTTGTGCTATCCTATGCATACTTTATAAATTGGGGAGGTGTGCGCCATGCGCCATACAGGAACGCAGGAGCTGGAAACGAACCGGCTTTTGCTGCGCCGCCTGCTGCCGGAAGATGCCGGGCAGATGTACCAGAACTGGGCATCCGACCCGGCAGTGACCCGCTTTCTGCGGTGGGAGCCGCACAAAAACGAGCTGGAAACGGTGGGCCTGCTGGCCGCCTGGGCCACCCTTTACCCGAACCCGGATTACTACCAGTGGGCCATTGTGGAGAAAAGCAGCGGGCAGGTGTTCGGCAGCATCAGCATCTTCAACGCCCTGCTGGGTGACCCGGCACAGAAAGCGCTCTGGCCGCAGCTGGACTGCGCAGACGGCGTGTGGGAAGCAGGCTACTGTCTCGGACGGGCGTGGTGGAACAAAGGCTTTGCCACCGAAGCGCTGCGGGCCGTGGCGGACTACTGGTTCACCCAAACGGACGCTCCCTTCCTCACCTGCTGCCACGCCAAAGCGAACCCCGCCAGCGGCCGGGTGATGGAAAAAGCGGGCTTTGTGTACCACCACGACTCGGTGGACCACAAATTCGACGGCACCCCGGTGGAGTGCAAAAGTTATCTATTAACAAGAGCGCATTATCAAAGAAAGGACTTATTTTGAGCGAACTTTACGATATTTTGGTGGAAACACCCCCGACGAAGGTCATTCTGCTGGCACTGGATCAGGGCCTGTGGGACTGCGAGCGCAGCCTGGCAGAGCTTTCTGCCCTGTGCGAAGCCAACCACATGGAGGCCGTGGCGCAGGTGACCCAGAAGCGCCAGACCCCGGAGACCGGCATCGTGCTGGGCAGCGGCAAGCTGGAAGAAGCATCCCTTGCTGCTGAGACCTTGGGTGCCGAGTGCGCCGTGTTTGACGGCGAGCTGACCGGCAGCCAGATCCGCAACATCTCCAATGCTCTGGGCGGGCTGGAAGTCATCGACCGCACCATGCTCATTCTGGAAATTTTCCGTAGCCGTGCTGTTACCAACGAAGGCAAGCTGCAGACCGAGCTGGCCCTGCTGCGCTACCGCCTGCCCCGTCTGCAGGGCATGGGCGAGGCGCTGAGCCGTCAGGGCGGCGGCGGCGGCGGCGGTGGTGGTGCACGCCGTGGTGCCGGTGAGACCAAGCTGGAGCTGGACCGCCGCCATGTGCACGCCCGCATCGACGCGCTGGCCGAAAAGCTGGCCGAGATGGAAAAGCGCCGGGGCGAGAGCCGCAAAGCCCGCGCCAAGACCGGCATGCCGGTGGTAAGCCTTGTGGGCTACACCAACGTGGGCAAATCCAGCCTGATGAACGCCCTGTGCGGCCCCAGCGTGGCCGAAGCAGACATGCTGTTCGCCACGCTGGACCCCACCAGCCGCAAGCTGGTGCTGCCCAGCGGCATGGCAGTGCTGCTGGTGGACACGGTCGGGTTTGTGTCCCGCCTGCCGCACAATCTCGTGGAGGCGTTCAAATCCACGTTGGAAGAAGCCGCATGGTCGGACGTCATCGTGCGGGTGGCCGATGCAGGCGACGAGCAGCGCGAAGAACAGCTGGCCGTCACCGACGAAGTGCTGGACGGGCTGGACTGCGCCGACATCCCCCGCCTGACCGTGTACAACAAGTGCGATAAATCCAACAGCATGAGCTTCGACCCGGACATCCTGCTCACCAGCGCGAAGACCGGCTACGGCCTGGACAAGCTGCTGGCAAAGCTGGACGAAGTGCTCAGTGACCGGGTGCACACCCTGCGGGTGCTGCTGCCCTACGATAAGCTGGGTCTTGCCGCCCCCATGCGGGAGCGCGGCAGCGTGCAGGTGGAGGAGTACCGGGAGGACGGCCTGTATCTGGAAGGCATCGTAAAAACCGAAGACCTGCACTGCTTTGAAGGATATCTGGTCTGAACCTGAACAAGATTTTGCGAAAATGCCGTGCGCGATTTGTACAAAAACGCCTTTGCATTTTTGGTGCTGTTTCTGATAGAATAAAGCCATAACGAGTGGCAGTAACTGCGTAAATCCAGTTGCTGCCACTCGTTTTCTTTTTTGCCCAAAAACAAAGGAGGAAACGCTTTTATGCAAACCAGTTCGCAAAATAAAATGACGGTGCAGCCCATTGCACCGCTGATGTTCCGCATCGGCCTGCCCATCGTGCTTTCCATGATCCTGCAGGCTGCCTACAACGTGGTGGACAGCGCCTATCTTGCCCGCATGACCACCGGCGGCGAGGATGCCCTCACCGCCCTGAGCCTTGCCTTTCCGGTGCAGCTGTTCATGGTGGCCGTGTCCATCGGCACCGGCGTGGGCACGAATGCCCTGCTGGCAAAACTTCTGGGTCTGGTCGACCAGGAAAATGCCAACCGCACCGTGGGCAATGCGCAGACGCTGGCCATCATCCTCTCTGCTGTGTTCATGCTGTTCAGCCTGCTGGGCGTGCGGCCCTATGTGTACTCGCAGAGCGCAGGCGGCAGCATCAGCCCGGAAGTGCTGGACATGGCCATTGATTATCTGCACATCTGCTGCGGCATCCCCTTCGGCATCGTGCTGTTCTCGGTGTACGAAAAAGTGCTGCAGGCCACGGGCCGCTCGCTGTATTCCACCATTGCACAGATCGCCGGTGCTGTGGTGAACATCATTCTGGACCCGTTTTTGATCTACGGCTGGTGCGGCCTGCCGGAGCTGGGCATACGCGGTGCCGCATGGGCTACCGTCGTCGGCCAGCTGGTCAGCATGGGGCTGGGCCTTGCATTCCATCTGCACTTAAACGTCGAAATCAAAAACAACTTCTGCTATTTCAAACCCGACCGCCGCACCATTCTGGGCATTTACGCCATCGGCCTGCCTGCCATCATCTCGCAGGCGCTGCTCACCGTCATGACCTACTCGCTCAACCTCATCCTCGGCGGCATCCCGCAGGTGGGCCAGAACGCCGTCACCGTCTATGGCCTGTACTATAAAATTCAGCAGCTCATCATCTTCGCGGCTTTTGGCGTGCGCGACGCCATCACGCCCATCGTCTCCTTCAACTACGGCGCACAGAACCGCCAGCGCGTGAAGGACGGCATCCGCTGGGGCCTGATCTACACCTCGATCCTGATGCTGGCAGGCTGTCTCAGCGTGGAGCTGTTCGCCGCCCCGCTGGCCGGGCTGTTCTCGCTGTCCGAGACGACCTTACCCATGTGCATCGACTGTATGCGCATCGTCTCGCTGGGCTTTGTGTTTGCCGGGCTGTGCATTGCCTTTCAGGGCGTGTTTCAGGCATTGGAATGCGGCATCGAATCGCTGGTGATCTCGCTGTGCCGTCAGGTGCTCTTTGTTCTGCCGCCGGTGTGGCTGCTGAGCCGGATAGTGACCGGGGCTGGGAACGTGCGCATCGTCTGGATCCCGCTGGCCGTCGGCGAAATGGTCACGCTGTGCATTGCGCTGGTGATGTTCCGCCGGGTGAAGAAAAGCAGGGTCGATTCCATTCCGGAATAATTGAGAGCATTCAGAATGGCCTCCGCCTACGGGTTGCGGCACCCTGCGTCTGCTTCGTGCCTTGGAGCGGCACTCGCATCTTGCAGGCCGCTGCCCCAACAGTTCCTCCCTGTTTCTGCCACAGGCAGCAGTCGTCGCTGTTGCACTCTGGCCATGTTTAGCGGAAAATTATTTTTAATTTGAAACCCAGAAACGCCTGCGGGCGTTTCTGGGTTTCGTTTTCACCGGGAAGGGGTCGTAGATAGTAACAGCACCTGACTGCGCCGACTCCCTGCGGGAGCATCCACACAGCCGTTCCCCATGTGCCGCAGCGCACATCATTTTGCAACGCAAAACATCATCTGCGTCAGCAGACATCATGCCGCAGGTGCATCATTCTTCAAAAAATCCCCAACAAACACAAAAACCCGCCTGGCAGCGGGTTTTTGTGTATAGAGGGGTGGGAAAGTATATAAAGTGGTGAATCTCAATTTTTAAGGGGGCAGGCGCTTTTGGTTCGGCGCTACCCTGCATGATGTATTATACGCCTTTTTCTTTTCTTGTCAAACAAATTTTTCCGTTTTTGCTTTAAATTAAGTCTTTACTTTTCCGGCAAAACTTTATATAATTAACACAAAGCCAAATCCGACCGACCTTTTCCGTCATTTGTGCTTTTGCCACAACAATAAAACTTTACTTTCAAAAAATTTTATACATTCCAACATATTTTCAAAGGAGAATTCCCATGGACGATCTGGATCGCAAGATTCTCTCCCTTCTGGCCAAAAACGCCCGGATGCCGGTGAAGGAGATCGCCGAGCAGGTGTCGCTCACCAGCCCCGCCGTTTCCAGCCGCATCCACAAGCTGGAGACCGACGGCATCATCAGCGGCTACACCGTCACCCTCAACCGCCCCGCCGACCGCATGTATGTGGATGCCCTCATCAGTCTTTCGGTGGCTCCCTCCAAGCAGGATGCCTTTCTGGAGCTGCTGCAGAGCAGCAAGGAAGTGCTGCAGTGCTACCACGTCACCGGCGCCTACACCTTCCTTGTGAAGGTGAGCTGTGGCAGCATGCCCCAGCTGGAACACCTGATCCTGCAGTTCCAGAAGCTGGGCACCACCAGCACCCAGATCATCCTTTCCACGCCCGTGAACCACGGCGACTTGGACGCGCTCATGCTGTGAGCTGTTCATAAAACTGTTACGTTTCCGGTGCAATCCTGTGCGGGGTTGATTCGTGTTCTGGATAGCAGGCGCAAAACCGCGCACACTACGGATAAACCGCCTGTCTTTTTTGATCTCACACTCGAACACGAAAGGAATCCGCTATGAAACGAATCATCGCCGCCCTTCTTGCCGGCCTGTGCCTGCTGGCACTCGTGGGCTGCTCTGCCGGCAGCAAGGCCGACAGCACCACCCCGAAGGACTACTCCCAGATCCTCCACGACGCCCGCAGCGACGAGGAGAACGAATACGACATGATCTTCACCAAAGGTGAGGACGGCAAGTTCACCGCCATCGACGGCTACAGCGCCGAGTACGACGCCGACCAGCTGGACGACGAGGTGAAGAACATGATCCTGCCCCTGCTGAACCTGGAAGACGACATGTACACTGACCTTGCCGCCTCTGTCTCCTCCATGATGGTGCGCAGCTACGCCGTGGCCATCGTGAAGCCTGCCGAGGGCAAGACCGACGACGTGAAGGCCGCGCTGGAAGCCTATGTGGCCAGCGAGCAGCAGTCTATGGAGCACTACCTTGAGGACCAGTATCAGATCGCCAAGGCCGCCACCGTGACGGTCGCCTCCACCGGCGAAGTGGTCCTTGTCTGTGCCGAGGACCACGACACCCTGCTGGCCAACATCGAAAAAGCCCTCGCTGCCTGATTTTTTGCTGTATGGAAGCCGCGTCCCGCCGGGATGCGGTTTCTTTTTGCGTGCAGATATGCTATACTGTCTGCGTGAACGTGCACAAAGATACAGGAGTATTTATGGTTAAAGCGACGATCGTTATCCCGAATATCAACGGCAAGGGCTGGCTGAAGGATTCCATCGAGTCGGTCTACGCCCAGACCGAGCAGAGCTTCCGACTCATCGTGGTGGACAACGGCTCCACCGATGAAAGCCTGGAGCAGGCCCGCAGCTACTGCAGCCGCGAAAACTTCACCCTCATCGAAAACGGCACCAACACCGGCTTTTCCCACGCGGTGAACCAGGGCATCGCCCTGGCCGACAGCGAATATGTGGTGCTGTTCAACAACGACGCCTTTGCCGAGCCCCAGTGGCTGGCCGAGCTCATCCGCGCCGCCGAGTCGGACCCGAAGATCTTTGCGGTGCAGAGCCTGATGATCCGCCACTTTGACCGGGAACTGGCCGACGATGCGGGCGACTACGTCACCTGGATGGGCTTTGCCTGCAAGACCGGCGACGGCCGCCGGGCCAGCCGCTACACAAAGCAAAAGCGCATCTTCTCGGCCTGCGGCGGCGCGGCCCTCTACCGCAAGAGCATTCTGGACGAGATCGGCACCTTTGACGAGAACTTTTTCGCCTACTTTGAGGATGTGGACCTGAGCTGGCGCGCCAACAACGCGGGCTACAAAAACATCATCTGCCCCACCGCCAAGTGCTACCACATCTGCGGTGCCAGCACCGGCGCGGTGCGCTACAACGCCTTCAAGAGCCAGCAGAGCGGCCGCAACAGCATCCTGCTGCCACTCAAAAACGAGCCGCTGCTGATGCTGCTCCTCAACTTCATCCCGCTGGCCGTGGGCTACCTGCTCAAGTGCTACAAGTTCCACAGGCAGGGCTTTGGCGAGGCGTGGGACAAGGGCATGCACGAAGCCTTTGCCCTGCTGAAAAACGGCCAGCTGGGCAAGCGTCCCTTCCGGCTGAAAGACCTGCCAAACTACATCCTGATGGAGCTGTGGATGATCTGGAATATGGTGCCGTATCTGTGGTACCGGCTGGTGGTCGTGAAATTTGACCTGAAATAACGCACAAAAAAGCCCGGGTGTGAGACTCCTCACATCCGGGCTTTGCGTTTGCTGTTTTTTATGCAGCCGGGCTGGCGGCGCTGTCGTCCGCCTGCGCTTCGGTGCTGTCGGCTCCCTCGTCCAGGCTCTGGGCGTCTGCAGCGTCCTCGGCGGCGGTGCTGTCCGCGGCGGCACTGTCGGCAGAGTCCGAACCGGCTGCGGCGAGGATGGCGTCGTTTACGTCGCTCTCGGCCATGGGCTCCGGCTGGCTTGCCAGCGAAGCCGTATCGGTGCTTTCGGGCTTGGTATCGCTCTCGGTCAGGCCGGTGAGATACCAGCTGCCGCTCTGGCGCTCGAACAGATAGTCCATATATTTGGTGGGCGTATCCGAAGACGGGTTGATGATGCTGTCATCGGTGCTGGTGGTGGGAATGTAGCCCACCGTGACGTGCAGCTTGCCGCCGCGCTTGAACAGTCTGGTGACCGTTGCGCGGTAATAGCCCACCGTGCCGGTGACCGGGATCTTGTAGCACTGGGTGGATTCATCGAACTCGATGGTCATATCCTCCATGTCGAAGCTGCGGTGGGTGAGCTTGAAGCCCGGGCCCAGCAGCTTTGCCAGATAGGCGTCCACATCCACCGAGGGCAGCAGCAGCTGTTCGGTGTCCGGGTCGGTGTTGTAGTTGTCAAAGCCGCCCTGGGTCTCCTGGATGCTGTAGATGCAGCCCCAGACAGCCGCCTCGCGCAGGGTCAGGTCGTCAATGTTCTCAATGCCGTCAAAGGGCATGGGGTCGAACAGCACGAGGCCTTCCAGCTTATCTTCGTATTCCTGCTTCTGGGCAGTGTCGTCGAACAGGTTCGCCACCAGCCCCACACCGGCGCGCAGCACCGTGACAAAACCGACGAGCACCAGCACAGCCACCAGCAGCCCCAGCGCCTGACGGCCCCGGCGGCGCTGCTGCCGTGCGTGTTCTTCGGGGGTAATATAATGTTTCATAGTTATTTTATCTCCCAGCGTTCAATGCTTTACAGCTCAGTATACCACATACTGCCGCGTTGTGCAAAACATTGGCCGTGGTTTTTTTGTGAAAGTGCGTGCAATACCCGTTTATTCCCAGGTTTTCCACACGTCCGGCTGGTAACCCACGGTGGCCTTGCGGCCGTTGCGCACGATGGGCGTTTTGAACAGCTGCTGGTTCTCAAAGAGCTTATCCTCTTTCTGCCAGTCCACCAGCGCGTCCAGCAAAGCCAGGGTCTGCTTGTCCTTGGCATTGGGGTCCACCAGCTTTTCCCAGCCGCCCAGCGCGCGGGAAACGTTCTCGAACTCGCCGCGGCTCATGCCTTTTTCCTTCAGGTCGATCATCTGGAACTTGATGCCCCGCTCCTTGAAATAGCGCTGGGCCTTTTTGGTGTCAAAGCACTTGGTGGTGCCGAAGATCTGAATATTCATGGTATCACCCTCCTGAATCTTTATTGTACCACAGCAGCGGGCGGCTGCCTAGGCATAATTTGCGGCAAAGCGGTCCATACTGCCTGCAAGGCATCATCAAAAGGAGGTTTTCCCCATGAACGCATACGTTGACCCTGATCTGTGCATCGGCTGCACCCAGTGCGCCGGACTGTGCCCCGCCGTGTTCCACATGGAGGGCGTTCTGGCCGTGGCCGAGCCCGGCCCCATCCCGCCGGAGGAGGTCCCCCAGGCAGTGGACGCTGCCAACGCCTGCCCCGTGAGCGCGATCCGCATCGAGGAGTAACTTTGTGAGAGCCTTCCCCACTGGGGAAGGCTTTTTTGTTTTTTCTTTAAAAATCCCCCGCTGGATGCCGTTTTGTGCTATACTATAAGATGTGTAATAATGCAATGGAGGAACACGACTATGCGTTTACTGGTCATTGACGGCAACAGCATCGCCAACCGTGCCTTTTTCGGCATCAAGCTGCTGACCACCAAGGACGGCCGTTATACCAACGCCATTTTCGGCTTTCTGAATATCATGCTCTCCCTGCTGAAGGAGTCCCAGCCCGACGAAGTGGCTGTGGCCTTTGACCTGAAGGCCCCCACCTTCCGCCACAAGATGTACGAGGGCTACAAGGCCACCCGCCACGGCATGCCGGACGAGCTGGCCCAGCAGATGCCGGTGCTGAAGGAGATCCTCACGGACCTGGGCTACCGCATCGTCACCGCCGAAGGCTGGGAGGCCGACGACATCCTGGGCACGCTGGCCGCCGCCTGCGCGGCCCGGCAGGACGACTGCTTCCTTGCCACGGGAGACCGCGACAGCCTGCAGCTGGTGAGCGACACCACCACGGTGCTGCTGGCCACCACAGCGCTGGGCCGCAGCAAGACCGTGACCATGGATGTGGACGCCATCCGCGAAAAATACGGCATCGAGCCCAAGCAGCTCATCGAGGTCAAGAGCCTGATGGGCGATGCTTCCGACAACATCCCCGGCGTGCGGGGCATCGGCGAAAAGACCGCCCTCTCCCTCGTGCAGAACTTCGGTTCGCTGGAAGGGGTGTATGAGCACATCGACGACAAGCGCATCAAGCCTAAGCAGCGGGAACATTTGCTGGAATGCCGCGAGCTGGCCCAGCTGAGCCACACCCTGGGCACCATCCGCACCGATGCGCCCATCGACACCGCCGAGGGGGCCTACGCCATCGGCGAGGGCAACAAGCCCAAAGCCGTGCGCATGCTGCAGGAGCTGGAGATTCACTCCCTGATCCAGCGCTTCGGGCTGGGCGGCATCGCGCCCGCCAATCTGGAGGAGGAGACCGCGAACCTGCCCGAGGCAGAGATCGCACCGCTGCCGCTGACCCCTGCCGGGCATTATCTGGTGGCGTCCCGCCCCCCCGTGATGGGCAAGCAGGGCGTCCACAATGTGGTGCTGCAGCCCGAGAGCTGGTACGCCGTGCAGGGCACCACCGTTTACCCGCTGGAAGACGCAGAGCTCGTGCGCCTGCTGGATGACCCGGATGTGACGCTGGATGTGTTCAACTCCGCGCCGCTTTACGCCAAGGCCATGGCCGCCGGCGGCTGGGGCAGCAGCATCGTGTGGGACGGCAAACTGGCCGCCTACCTGCTGGACGCCTCGGCTTCCAAGTATCAGGTAGGTGAGCTGGTGCCCAGCTACAAGGCGGCTGCCGCCTTCACCTGCACAGACTACCCGGACGCAGGCCGTCTGGCGGACCTGTTCGCCAAAATGAAGGCCGAGATCACCGCCTGCGGCGAGGACCCCCTTTACAACGAGATCGAGTTCCCGCTGGCACAGGTTCTGGCGGATATGACCCGCATCGGCATGCTGGTGGACCGCGACGGCATCGACCAGTTCGGCGTGAAGCTGCGCAGCGAGCTGGAACAGGTGCTCACCCGCATCCACATGGAGACCGGCAGCGCCAGCTTCAACCCCAACAGCACCAAGCAGCTGGGCGAGATGCTGTTTGTCACCATGGGCCTGCCCCACGGCAAAAAGACCCAGCGCGGCTGGTCCACCGACGCAGAGACGCTGGAAGCTCTGCGGGATTACCCGCTGGTGGAGGACATCCTGCAGTACCGCGCCTACCAGAAACTGAACTCCACCTATGTGGAGGGCCTGCTCAAGGTCATCGGCGAGGACGGCCGCATCCACACCACCTTCAATCAGACCGAGGCCCGCACCGGACGTCTTTCCTCCGATAACCCCAACCTGCAGAACATCCCCATCCGCACCGAGCTGGGCAGCCAGCTGCGCGCCTACTTCATCGCAAAGCCGGGCTGCGTGCTGGTGGACGCCGACTACAGCCAGATCGAGCTGCGCATCCTGGCCCACGTCACCGGCGACGAGCACATGCAGCAGGCCTTCCGCAGCGGTCAGGACATCCACCGCAGCACCGCCGCCAGAATTTACGGCATCCCCCAGGGCGAGGTGACGCCCCGGGTACGCTCCGGTGCCAAGGCCATCAACTTTGGCATCATGTACGGCAAGGGTGCCTACAGCCTTTCGAAGGACATCGGCGTGACCGTGAAGGAGGCTGACGCCTTCCTGAAGAACTATCTGGCCGCCTTCCCCAGCGTGAGCAACTATATGGACAAGACCATCGCCGACGCCCGGGCCAACGGCTACGTCTCCACCCTGTTCGGCCGCCGCCGTGCCCTGCCGGAGCTGAACAGCAACAGCCACAACATTCGCGCCAGCGGTGAGCGCATGGCCCGCAACACCCCCATCCAGGGCACTGCCGCCGACGTGATCAAACTGGCCATGGTGCGGGTGTGGAAGCGCCTGCGGGACGAAAAGATGGAGAGCCGCCTGATCCTCACCGTCCACGATGAGCTGATCGTAGAGGCCCCGGAGGCCGAGGCCGAGAAGGCCGCGCAGATCCTGCGGGAGGAAATGGAAGGCTGCGTGCACTACGCCGTGCCGCTGAGCACCGATGTGCACACAGGCAAAAACTGGCTGGAGGCCCATTAAAATGATCATTCTAGGAATTGAATCCACCTGCGACGAGACCGCCGCAGCTCTGGTGGAGGACGGCCGGCACCTGCTGAGCAACGTCATCTCCACCAGCGTGAAAGAACAGGCGCTGTATGGCGGCGTCGTGCCGGAGATCGCCAGCCGCCGCCACTGCGAGTTCATCAGTGCCACGGTGAAAAAAGCCCTGCTGGATGCAGGCAAGACCATCGACGATGTGGACGCCGTGGCCGTCACCTTTGCGCCGGGCCTCATCGGCGCAGTGCTGGTGGGCGTGAACTTTGCCAAGGGCCTGGCCTACTCGGCCAATAAGCCGCTGGTGCCGGTGCACCACCTGCGGGGCCACATCGCTGCGCTGTATCTGACCCACCCGGAACTGAAACCGCCCTTCCTCTGCCTGGTGGCCTCCGGCGGCCACAGCCACATCGTGGAAGTGCAGGACTACACCCACTACCACATCCTCGGCCACACGGTGGACGATGCCGCAGGCGAAGCCTTTGACAAAGTGGCCCGCACGCTGGGCCTGCCCTACCCCGGCGGCCCCAGCGTGGCCAACGCCGCCAAGACCGGCGACCCCAAGGCCTACCGCCTGCCGGTGCCCCATGTGGAGGGCAAATATAACGTGAGCTTTTCCGGCCTGAAGACCGCCGTGCTCAACGAGGTGAACAAGGCCCAGATGAAGGGCGAGGAAGTCAACGTGCCGGACCTTGCGGCCAGCTTTCAGGAGCGCATTGCAGGCATCCTGGCCGAAAAGCTGCTGCTGGCCGCCGCCGACACCGGGGCAAAGCAGGTGTGTCTGGCAGGCGGTGTGGCCGCCAACGGCCGCCTGCGCCAGCTGGTGAACGACGGTGCCCAGAAGCTGGGGGCAAAGGTCTACCTGCCGGAGCTGAAGTTCTGCGGCGACAACGGTGCCATGATCGCGGCGCAGGGCTACTACCAGTACATGGCCGGGCACACCGCCGGGCTGGAGCTGAACGGCCTGCCCACCCTGTCCATCGACTACGAATAAGCAGCAAAAAAGACCTGCCTTTCCGGGATCTCCGGAAGGACAGGTCTTTTTCTTATGCAATCTTATGCAAAATATTCCTGCGCACGCTTGGCCGCGTTGTTGATGCACGCCCGCAGCTCGTCCAGCGTATCAAACTTTTTGCTGGGGCTGAGGTAGGCGTGGAACTCCACCACCGGGTCGGTGCCGTAGAGGTCGCCGGAGAAGCCCGGGATGAAGGTCTCGCAGGTCACCTTGGTGGCGTCATCGTTGACAGTGGGGCGGCTGCCCAGACCGGTGGCCGAGGGGTACCACCTGCCGCCGATGCGGGTGCGGGTGATATAGATGCCGCTGCGGGGCATCTGGAATCCGGCCGGGTACAACTGGTTGATGGTCGGCACGCCCAGCGTGTGGCCCAGACCCGCGCCGTGCTGCACCTCGAACCGAATGGCGTAGGGCATGCCCAGCATGGCGTTGGCCGCCGGGATGTCGCCGCCTTCCAGCGCGGTGCGGATGCGGGTGGAGGACACCGGCTTTTCTTCAAACTGCGCCATGGGGATGACCACCACTTCCACGCCCAGCGGCGCGCACAGGCGGCGCAGCATCTCAGGATTGCCCGCAGCTTTTGCCCCAAAGGTGAAGTTCTCGCCGCAGAACAGGGCGCGGGCATGGCAGTCCTCCACGATGCCGCGGACAAACTGCTCCGGCGTCAGGCCTTTGATCTCCTCGAAATCCGGCGTGAGGTAATACTCCACGCCCAAGCTTGCGATCAGCGCGTGCTTGTCCGCTGTGGACAGCAGCCGTCTGCCCTTCATTTTATTCACCACCGGCAGCTTGAAGGTGAACACAGCCGGGGCGGCATCGTGAGCCTTGGCCCACTGCACAGCCCCGTCGATCACCGCCCGGTGGCCGATGTGGATGCCGTCAAAGAAGCCCATTGCCACGGCGGTGCCTTTCTCGGGCTCCGCCAGCGGCAGCGGCGCAAACTGTGAAATGATCTGCATGGGTTTTGTTTCCTTTACTTTCGGAATACGCCTTCGCCCTCTCAGTCACCTGACGGTGACAGCTCTCCCCAAGGGAGAGCCAAGAACGTTTCGGTCAGACTTTTGTGTTTCTAAAAAACAACGGCAAATGAACGAATGCGGGCGTCAATTGCGTTCTACAAACAGCTTTTCCACCCGCAGCACGCCCTGCACGATGTTGGCAAGGCCCAAAAACTGCCCGGCGGCATTGCGCGCCCGGTAGCGGCCATCTGCTGCCGGATAGCGGCTGGTGGGGCAGCCGTTGTACAAGTGCTGCTCCACCCATGGCTCCACCACCAAAAGCGGCAGGCTCTCGAACACGCTTTCCACCGGCAGCATCAGTGCCTGCAGAGCGTCCGGGCCCTGCTCCTTTGCGGCAAGGATTTCTTCCAGCGTGTGGGCATCGGCTTCAGTGTACACGCCCGCCGAAGTGCGGCGCAAGGCGCTCATGGTGCCCTTCTGGCCCATGGCGGCGGCGATATCTTCCAGCAGGGTGCGGATATAGGTGCCCTTGGAGCACCGCACGTCCAGCACGAACTCGTTCTCGGCCGGGCTGCCGCCGTAGGTGATGCTGTAAATTTCAATGGGCCGGGCCTTGCGCTCCACGGTCACGCCCTCGCGGGCCAGCTTGTAAAGGGGCTGGCCATTGAGCTTGATGGCCGAATACATGGGCGGCACCTGCAGCTGCGGGCCGATGAACTGCGGCAGCACGGCCAGCAGTTCGGCTTCGCCTGCCGTCACCGGGACAGTCTCCAGCACGGTGCCGGTCACATCGCCGGTGTCGGTCTTTGCGCCCAGTTTGAGCGTGGCACGGTAGCTTTTGTCGTGGTTCAGCTGCAGGTCCACGGCCTTGCTGGCCCCGCCGCAGAACACCGGCAGCACGCCGGTGGCCATGGGGTCCAGCGTGCCGCTGTGGCCCAGCTTGCGGGTGCCCAGCACGCCGCGCAGCTTTGCCACCACATCAAAGCTGGTCCAGTCCATGGGCTTGTCAACGATCAGGATGCCCTGCATTTATGCTTCCTCCTGCGGTGCGTCCAGCTCGGCTTCCACCTCTGCCAGAATTGCATTTTTTGCGTTTTCCAGATTGCCCAGCAGCTCACAGCCTGCAGCGCAGCTGTGACCGCCTCCGCCCAGACGCCGAGCGATGGCGCAGGCGTCCACGCCCTTTGCGGTGCGCACGCTGATGCGGTAGCTGCCGCCGGGCTGCTGCCGCAGGGTCAGGCCCACCTTTACGCCCTCAATGCTCACGGGCAGGCTGGTCAGTTCTTCCAGATCGGCCGGGTCCACACCGCTCTGCTCGATCTCGTCCCGGGTGAGGTAGATGAGCGCGCACCGGCCGTCCAGATAGTATTCCAGATGGTTGCGGGCAATGCGCTCGGCCTCCATGCGCTCACGGGGCTTGGTATCGAACAGCAGGGTGTTCAGCTCTTCCACATGACAGCCCGCCTCAATGAGCTTTGCCGCCACGATGTGGGTGTTTGCCGTGGTGGAAGAGAACCGGAAGCAGCCGGTGTCGGTTGCAAGGCCGGTGTAAAGGCAGTCTGCAATGTGCGGCGTAATGGCAACGCCCATGGCGTTGATCACCTCGTACAGCAGCTCTGCCGCCGCTGCGGCGCTGCCATTGAGCAAGGTGAAGTCGGCATAGCCGCTGTTGCCTGCGTGGTGGTCGATGCACAGGTCCACATGGCGCGAGAACTGCGGCATACCGTTGTTTTCTCCAAACAGCTGCACGCTGGCAACATCCACCGCTACCACAGTCTGCGGCTCAAACTCGCCTTTGAACATATGTGCGTTGGTAAACGCATACCGGTTGGGAATGGCATCGGAGCAGAGCACTGCCGCGTTTTTATCCAGTGCTTTCAGTGCACAATACAGCGCGCTGCCGCAGCCAATGGTATCGCCATCCGGGTTTTTGTGACACAGAATCAAAATGTTGTCCGCCGTCATCAGGCGCTGGGCCATCTGCTGCACATTCAACTGTTCTGTCATTCCATGATCCATCCTTTCCGCAGGCGGAATTATTCTTCGGTCTCCTCCGGTGCGCTGGCTTCGGTGTCAGCGTCGCCGTTCACGTTCAGCGTGCGGAGCAGCTCGTTGATGTGGGCTGCATAGGCGGCACCGTCATCCTCTACGAAGATGAAGCGGGGAGCCTTGCGGATGTGCATTTTCTTGCTCACTTCAGTGCGCACATGGCCTGCCGCGCGGTTCAGTGCCTCGATGGCGGGCTTTGGGCCGTCCTCGCGGCCCATCACGCTCACATACACCTTGGCCACATCCAGATCAGGGGTCACATCCAGACGGGTGACGGTCAAAAGACCGCCCTCCAGACGCGGGTCCTTCAGCCTGCCGATGATGGCAATGATCTCGCGCTTCATATCCTGCGCCAGACGGCCCATATTCTTCTGAGACATAGTATTTCTCCCTATAAAAGAAAACCCTCTCAGCCTCGCTTCGCTCGGCAGCTCTCCCGAGGGGCGAGCTTTTTGCGTGGATACGGCAAACGTTCCGTTTCTCTGCAAACCTCCCACCTCGGGGGAGGTGGCATTGCGCCAGCAATGACGGAGAGGGTTATTTCAGATCTTAATCGCGGTACTCTTCCATCTTGAAGGCTTCGTACACGTCGCCTTCCTTAACGTCGGCAAACTTTGCCAGAGTAACGCCGCACTCGTAGCCCTCGGCCACTTCCTTGGCGTCGTCCTTGAAGCGCTTCA
>ERZ773150.1149-NODE-1149-length-24381-cov-3.998972_pt1 | contig 24381 bp, 16 predicted proteins | sample MGYA00580845_ERZ773150 | MGnify/ENA primary metagenome ERZ773150 (study PRJEB29015, sample SAMEA2737848) | human gut metagenome | biome: human gut; feature: human-associated habitat; material: faeces | place: China | collected 2012 ...
TATGAATTTTATGTCTATTCTACTTATCAGAAGTTGGCATTAAAGGCCGGGGAGACCCGGAACGTTGAGTTTTTGATTACCCCCGAAACAATTTCTATGTATAATTTAAAAATGGAATACGGACCGGAACCCGGTGATTTTAAAGTCTGGATAGCCGCGAATGCCGAAGATGAAAGCAATGAAGGCTTGTTCTCCTATCGATGACCGATGGGGGGCCGACTTTTGACTTTTTACGATTAACAGTATGCTGATTGGCGGAATTGAAATTTTGCCGGTCAGCGTTTTTTCTTTCTTATTTTTTGTTCTTAAATATATTTTCTATTTTCGGCTGTCGAAAGCTTGGGATCATGTTGCCAGAAACGAAAGAATTGATTCAAGGAATAAACCAAAAAGATGAAAAGGCCTGGAAAGTACTTTTCAAGTCGTTTTATGCTCCCCTTTGTCATTATAGTTCCCGGATTTTGGCAGATGAACAAGTTGTTCCCGATATTGTTCAGAATACCCTGGTGAATTTGTGGAATAGTTCGGTTCGCTTTGAGAATGGGAAAGCTTTGACGGTTTATTTATACCGTGCAGTGTGGAATAATGCTTTAAAATATTTGCGTGACCGTAATGTGGAAGAAGAAAGGCTAAAACACTGGTTTGAAGAAGAAGGGGAAATGTCGGAAGAAAATTTTTATAGTGTGGTGCGGGAAGAGTTATTCCGGAAATTGAGGGAATTGATCGACCGCTTGCCCGAAGAAAGAAAAAAAATTATGCTGATGAGCCTTGAAGGGAAGAGTGGAGAAGAGATTGCCTGTGACCTGAATATAACGATACATACGGTCAAACAACAAAAATACAGGGCTTATAAATTTCTTCGGGAGCAATTGGGACAATATACTTCTTTGTTGTTTATTTTCTTTTTCCGATAAAAAATACAGGAAAATTCAAAGGAACGAAGGGTAGAGATTTTATTGCCGGAGGGTTCTGCTTCAGGGGGGATAAATCCTATCGGTTTATGTGGTCTATCGGCTGATTAGCGCCGGGAAGAGTAGAATTTTTTAGTACTTGTCCGTCTCCGGTATTCGTGTGTGGGGACCCGGTCACTTCTGCCGGTCAGTGGTCAACGTATTTTTCAACCGTTATGAGATACGAATTCAAAAGTTTTTACAACCGAAATAATGAAAAAGACTAAAATCAATTTCTGATAAAATTACAATTACAACATATATTTTTTATATGAAATAATATATTAAAACATAGTAATTTATAACAGATTTACGAACCTATTATGAAATTAATTGTATTTATATTTTTGCATATTCCAAAAAGTATTTATATTTGTAATGTAATTATAATATTAATGAAAAGAAAGTTATAGTTTTATCTATAGAAAACGAACCTTATTTTTTTTGATACATAAAGCCATCTTATTTATAAGATCGGCTTTTTTATTTTTAGTTCAATTATTTGATATTCAGTAAGTCAACTCTTCATCATAAAGACCTCCTTTTTTTCGAATTTCAACCAATAAAAATGTTCCTTTTTATTGGTCCTATTGTATAAATATCAGATAAAATATGTAATGTTTGCCCCTGAATTACCTTTTCTATTCTTCTGTATTTAAACAGAGAAATACATACACATACATACACACACATACAGCCAGGGGCAACATTACATTTTGTGTTTTACCGATATTAAAGAAAATAAAGTGGAGTGAATATACATACCGGCTTGGCCGGTAACGAATGGTATAACGATAAAATGAAAATATGAAAAGATTAATCCTCGGAATTTTTCTTGTCGTGTGGTGGTGTGGAAACCTTGTCTGCGCGCAGGATATTGCGGTTAAAACCAATCTTCTTTATTGGGCCACTTCAACACCCAACATCGGGTTTGAATTCGGGCTGGGCAAGCGTACAACCCTCGATCTGGTGGGGGGGTATAATCCGTGGACCCTTAATAAAGACGATAATAAGAAGATCAAGCATTGGATGGTGATGCCGGAATTCCGGTACTGGTTGTGCGAACGTTTCAACGGACATTTTTTCGGTATTCATACCGGGTTTGCAGAATACAATATCAGCGGTGTGCGGATTCCCTTCCAAAATAAGTCTACCCAAGAGCATCGTTATGAGGGGTGGGCCACCGGGATCGGTATTTCTTATGGTTATACGTGGATTTTAGGTAAACGCTGGAATCTGGAAGCGAATATCGGTGCCGGATACATTTACACGAAGTACGACAAGTACGAGTGCAAGACTTGCGGTCGTTTCAAGGGTAACCAGAAGAAGCATTATTTCGGCCCGACGAAAGCGGGAATATCTCTTATCTACATTATTAAGTAATACCGGAAAAAGATGAAACATTTATATATCATATTCTTAGCGTTACTGGCATGTTGTCCGGAGGTGATACATGCTGAAAACGAGATCAGTTACCTTGCCGAAATCGGGATACAGAACCGGGGAGTTGTCAAGAAAGGCAGAGAAGTACAACTGACCATGCTGGTTGATTTGAGTGAACTTAAAATCAAGACACAGCATACGATAGCCTTGACTCCCATATTGCTATCCGAGGATGGAAACCGTGAAGCGGCTTTCCCACCGATCGTCATAGACGGTAAAGCCCGCAACAAAATGTATCTTCGGGCTCAGCGTCTGGAAAGTGTAGATATTCCCCCTTATCACGACGAGAATGCACAGGTTGTCATCCGTCGCCGTAACGGTAAAGATCAGGGGTACGAGTATCTGGCGACAGTCCCTTACGAACACTGGATGCTCGATGGGCGGATCGAACTGCGTGAGCAGGTGTATGGGTGTGTAAACTGTTCGGAAGGTAAAGCGGAACAGGTCCTGCCCGGGAATATTCTTCCCGCTTTCATCCCTGATTACAGAATTTGTACGATTGTGCCCGAACCGGAACCGGTGAAAGTCCGGGCTGAAACCCGTACGGCGCGTCTCCAGTTTCGTCAGGATAGTTACAGGATCCTTCCCGGATATAAGGATAATCGTTCTGAATTGGATACCGTGTCCCATTCGATTCAGCTAGTCGAGGATAACGAGGATGTTTCCATCACGGGTATTTTTATTACCGGTTACGCTTCTCCGGAGGGTACTGTGGCTCACAACCTCAAACTGTCGGAGAATCGTGCCAAAGCGTTGGCCGACTATATTTGCCGCCATGACAAGTTCGACCCTGCCATGATACACGTCGATTGGAAAGGTGAGGATTGGGAAGGTTTCCGTCTCGTGCTGGACAAGTTTCCAGGGCTTCTGAAACGTGGAGAGGTCGTGCGCATTATCGATGAATGTACAGGAGACCGTGATGTCTGTGAAAAACAGTTGCAGGAATTAGTACCTGCCGACATCTATCATCGCCTGCTCAACGAGATATATCCTCTTTTACGGCGTAATGAATATAAAATAGAATACAATGTTCGCAACTTCAATCTCGACGAGGCCCGGCGCATGGTGGACGAACGTCCCGATTTGCTGAGCTTGACGGAGATGTATAAAGTGGCCGCTTCTTATGAGAAGGGATCACCCGGATACGGGAAAGTTATGCAGGTGGCTGCCCGTTACTTCCCCGATGCACCGGCCGTCTTGAACGACCTGGCATTGGAGGCTATGGCAAAGAAGGAGTATGACAAGGCTGTGCAATTGTTAGAATATTCGAAGGTTACCTTCAGCGATTCCACGCTTCTCAACACCCTGGGAGTTGCCTATGCCGGGGCCGGAGAGCCTTATAAAGCGGAAGACGCTTTCCGTCGTGCCGCCGAAGCAGGGGTGGAAGAGGCCCGGCATAACCTGACACAAGTGCAAGGAGTAATAGAACAATTATAATTTTCAATAAAACCATTAATTTTTGTATTTATGAAAGTGAAAAATTTAGTATTGATGGCCTTAGTGGCTACAATGGGACTTGTTTCTTGCAGTAAGGACGAGCATGAGGGTGGTGTGAAAACGGATACTATGCCCAAAAGTGTGACGATCAAACTGCCTAATATCCAAAAGACTGTGAAGTCACGTGCTACGGGTGATGCAATGAAAGGTGGTTCCCAGGTTGCGTTGGAAAATTTCAAGGTGTTCTTTGTGGATGCTGCCGGCAACCTGCAAACCGTTCCTCAGTATGAGAATCAGGATCAACAGGTCTATTTCAGTAAAACAGATTCTGAGTGGGCTGAAATAGGTGAGAACGGAAAAGATATTACCTATCATTTTCTGCCCGCTGCCACCTCGAAAGTCGTTGTCGTGGGGAATATCGGTGACGTGGAGTACTCTACAATTGCAACCCGTGTTGATCATATACCGAATGACAATGGAAGCGGTCACCCGACCTATCCTCTTTATGGTGAAGATGAGCTTGAAGAAAAAAAACTTGACGGGAGCGAAATTCATGACAATGTTTACACGGCGAACGTAACCCTGGAGCCACGTGTATCGCGTTTCGAAATCTATGGATTCCAGTATACCCAAGAGGGAGATGTTCCCAAGTATACCTCTGTCAAGTTACAGAAAATAGCATTGAACAATTACTATACACAGTCTGATTTCGTGTCTAAACTTCCTGTGGAGGATACTAAAGTATTTGAAACTATCGATCATACGGAAGTATGGGGTTGGATCGAAGATCGTTCCGCACCGTGGGCCGATGAATTGAATTTAGAATTGGCTGTCGGCGGGAAAAAATTCGTAGATGGTACGGATATTACCGATCCTGCTGAAGATGGAGAAGATGCCGCCGGAATCATCACTTACGGTTTAGCACACGTGACGGATGCTGCTAAGAATCCTGAGTTGTTGCTCGCCCTGCGCGGTGTGAACAGTAATTCAGAGGTGCCTCTCTATTTACGCGGACAGTTTACCAATGCTTCTGCCTTTATATCAGGAAAGATCTACCGGGTGCTCTACTCGTTCACGGATAGTGATTTCGACGAACCTGAGCGTTGCGTGGAGTTAAATGTGGATGTGGCAGACTGGACTGTCGTTCCTGTTTCTCCTGAATTCTAATAATTATTAAAGGGTGCGGAATGGCGGGTGTATCCCGTCTTCCCCCTCTTTTTTCTCCTTGATGAAATAAAAATAAGATTTATGAAATTGACGAGTATTGTTTTCTGTCTGGCGTTGTTAGGAGGTGCGTTAACTTCTTGTATCGATGAAGACATAGATGACTGTTTTAGCATCAACAGATTGACACTCAGCTATAAGGGAGATGGTACGACGGAGATATTCCCCGACAAGATCTGCCGGGTGGAAATGTATGTTTTCGATGCAGAGAATAAATGCGTCAATTCGCATACTTTATCCGACGATGAGTTAGCAAGCCGTACGGCTTTGCTTCCCCCGCTCAAAGCCGGGGATTACAGGATCGTCTGCGTGGGAAACACCCATCACACGAGAGTGGAGGGCCTCACCACTTGTGACTTTAACAAAATAGTATTTGCTGACGGGGATTATTTTGCCGGTAAACAGGTTTCCGGCAACGACTCTCTTTATCACGCTTCAACGTCCTATACCGTGCTGCCTTTTACCGGCAGGGAAGAGGATGATCAGACCAAAACGATAGAATTTGCCAGCTCCCACTACGATTTGTTCGTAGAAGTGGTTGGGATTCCCGCTGTGGGAAAACGTGCAGGTTCATTGCCTGTACTTGAGATATGTGGTGTCTCGCCTTGTACCGATTTCGAGAACCGGGCATGCGGAGAGGCTACGGATTATTTGCTTGAAACTACATATGAGTCCGGCAAAAAATTGCTGACGGCTCGTGCCAACATAATGCGGCACATGAATCACAGGGACGTGAACGTCTGTCTGCGTCAGGCTTCCGGGGAAGAGTTGCTGGCGGAGATCAACCTGGCTGATTTTTTGGCTGCTAACCCTATGATCGATTGTTCTAAACAAGAGGTGCTGATTCCGATCCGGATCGAATTCAAGGCGGGCGCGATAAAGGTCACCGTTCCCGAATGGTATGTTGAGCAAGTGAAACCTGAATTTTAAGACCCTTAAAATATGTGAAACATGAGAAAGATACTTTATGCGGTGTTCTTATTCGGCTGTTGTGCTTCTCTGCTCTCCGGCTGTATCAAAGAAAAATATACAGTCCCCTCTGAAAAGGGTGATGCGTTGGTGCAACTGAACATAGGCACCCGGGCCGTAGAGGAGACCGACGGTATTCCCACAAACAACGAGACTGTTCTGCACTCGTTGCGCGTATACGCTTTTGTTGATGGACAACCGGCCGGACACTTCTACACGAAAGACGGACTGGACGTGAACAATCCCTCGTTCCTGATGCACCTGACCATGTATTCCACCATGACACAGAAGGTGGACTTCTATGTCGTGGCCAACGAAGCGGCCATGGAAACACCGGGTTCTTCTGTCTTATTGACGGAAAACACAACGGAAACCCAGTTGAACCATTTTACATTCACGAAGCTGAATACGTCGAAAGGTTTGCCGATGTTTTGCAAACAGACGGAAACAATCGACTTGACGCAGTTGTCGGATAAGACCCCGGCCGATCCCGGACATGCAGGGCACACGTTGCTTCGGCAGGACCTTACGTTTGAACTGAAACGCCCGATAGGTAAGCTCGGCGTATTCGCAGCCAAGCCTGTCGGAGAGAATAGCAGTCTGCGTGTTACCGGATTGACCGTACTGGCATCCGGAACAAGGACACGCAATTACCTGATGCCGCAAACTGATGAAACACTGAAAGCGATAACAGGTATTACAGGTGATATCAGCCTCGAAGTTGTCGAAGAAGAGGTAACGAAAACTTTAGCTGAGAATGCCTCGCAAACCGATAAGGAAAACCCGGCGAACTATACACCTGTTCTGAACGAATCTTTCTATCTTTTCGAAAACCCTTGGGGTAGTACCTCATGGGACGTTAAGGGGGATAACGACGGTAATGTTCTTCGGGTAGACTATGAATTCGATGGAAACGCCCGAAGCGGTTTCGTATATATGCCTCCTATCGAAAGGAATAAATATTATACGGTCTGTTGCCTGATGCACAACGATGGTAAGATAACCGTCGAATATAAGGTGGCCGACTGGAATAAGGAGAATTACAATATCACTTTTGATTATCCGAGTTACGACAATCCGATAACACCTGCTGACGGAAGCTCGGTACCGGAAGATGGACAATACAGCCAACCGACTATTTGGTACAATAACGATGCTACTTCTGAGGAGGGCAGTTACTCTTTCACATTCTCGATATTCGGGCCTGATAAACAGATATGGGTTCCCACATTGCTTGATGCCACAGCTGGAGATTTTGAGATAACGGTTTATCAAAAAGGAGTGCTTGTCGATCCGGGAAATTATGTGGCTTCCTCTGACCCCTACCAAATCAAGATCAAGGCATTGAAGTCCACAAATGTGGACAAAACGGTAAGTCTGGCTATCTCTTACACGCCGGCGTGGGATCAGACAGGTAGTTCATTGTTATTAATTAACGGGCAGAGCGCTTCCTTGAAATGGCAGGGGAGTAACATTCCCGAGGCAATTGTGATAAAACAGATCGAAGTACCCATAAATAACTAACGAGCGATGAAACAGCTAGTATATCATATTATTGTTTGTGGCATGGCGGTACTGTTTCTTACCGCCTGTGAAAAAGACGACGATATTTCGGGCAGAAGCATGGAAAAGAACGGTAATAGCATCATTCTTAATCTATCGTCGGAGACATTGCCTGTGAGCCGTGCCGGCAATGAACCCGGAGTGGAAATGGCCGTCAACCATATCGACGTTGTGATTTTCGAAGAGAACGGAGATTGGAAATGGCACGAGCGGGTGGAGGGCAGTGAAACCGGTAACGGTAAGATCACCTTAACAGCTAAGAGGAGCAGTTTCAATAAAGACACAAAGTATTGGGTATACCTGATTGCCAACAGCACAGCTCTGGCGGAAATATTCGATGCCAAAGATTTCGATCTGAATAGACTCAAGGCCATGACGCAGAGCGACCGGAATATCCACATGACAGGATTATCGCAGGTGAGCGGTGCCCCGCGGACTTTTCTGATGGACGGTGTGGCTTATGCTGGAACCGATGAACCCAATGCCCCCGAAACGGTAACTCTAAACTACGGAACGGCTACGGACAATACGGAACTGCAGGTTACCTTACGCCGTGCGGCAGCCAAGATTGTCGTCAGGATACAGAAGGGTGACAGAGTAACGTTCGATGACAGTAAGGAAGCCCATAATGCAGGATATTATTTGCGCAACATGCCTTATACAACATCGGTAATAGCGGATGTAAACGGTACGGCTGATCTGACAGATACCGATAAGTCCTCCGGCAGCTATTTCAACTGGACTGCGGATTTAATTACCGTGACCGCCTATACCTATGCTCATACGTGGATAAACGAAAGTGCGCTTGAAAAGGAAGTACGTCTGGTTGTGAATATTCCCATGAAGTATGAGGGGGATGGAGACGATGCACAGCTTCGTGAGAGCAACTGGTACCAGATCCCTGTCAGCGAAAAGAAAGCACTGGAACGTAATACCTGCTACGAGGTGGTAGTCAGTGTGAATGCTCCCGGAGCCAACGACCCGTCAAAACCGGTTGAATTGACTGATATGACTTATTCCGTGCAGGACTGGAATGAACAAACGATTCTGGTTGGCGGTGAGGATGATCGTCCGGTCTACCTGACGCTGAATGAAAACGAGATAGAGATGCATAATATGGCGGATGACAATACTACACTGCGATTTGCATCGTCATCGGAAGTACATGCTGAAGTTGTAAGCGCTTATTATTACGACAAGTTCGGAGTGCAACGTTCTGTAGATGCTCAGACTCTCAGGCAAATCACCATAACCCCCGAGCCTGATGTAACAGGAAATATCGGCATTCATAGCCCGGTACCGACCAACAACACGATCCGCTATATCAAAGTGAAAGTCTTTAATGATGATCAGGTAGAACGTGAGGTCGAAATTATCCAGTACCCGTTGGAGTACATCATAAACATACAGAGTTGGTATTCTTATCGTGACGATTTTAAAACAAATAACGCCCGGCCTACCACGTATGAGTATATGGGAGACCGTATATACGGAATCAGCCTTGCCACGGGAAATATATCCAGCTGGAACGGACAATATGATTACGAAGCATCAGAAAGAAGTGGTTGGTGGGGTGAAACTAATACATCCAGCGGTTTTTTCCGATCTAAGTTTGTTTCCAGTGTAACGAACGGAAAATCAACCATTCTGCACTATTATTGGAATAGTAGGGAGCAGAGAGAGACAAGCAGCACAGGAGAATACAATGGACGTTTGTACCATATTCGATTAACAGCAACATCGAATAAATATACAGTGGGACGTCCTCGATTGATTGAAGACGAAAGTAATCCCGAACTGATGGTTACAGATCCCGGAAAAGATAATGCTCAACTGGTCTCCCCATCTTTTATGATTGCATCTTCATTAGGTGGCTTTATGTTGGGGGCTGGAAATTTGACATTGGATGACAGCGACAATAGTTTGAGGGTTGCACGGGAGCATTGTGCTAATTATGTGGAGGTTGCAGAGGATGGAACGGTGTATGACGATTGGCGTTTGCCAACCGAGGCCGAATTGAAGATTATCATGGATTTTCAAGGAACAGAAAATGCAGATGCAGATGCTATAGATTATCTGTTAAATGCTGCATATTATTATAGTGCAAGCGGCAGGGTATCCAATTCTAAAAACAATATGAATGGAACCGGTGTTCGTTGTGTCCGCGACGTTTACAATGGCAAATAGACCGGTAATTAGTACGAAGAACAGATAAAGGATAAGACTATGATAAAAAGAGTAATACATACGGCAATAACTTTGGCTGTGCTACTGGTCTCTTGCCGGCAAGATGACCTGCCGGACTCGATGCCCACGGCACATGAAGGTTACGTGGCCCTTCGGTTCAGTGCCGATATTCCGGCTATGCAGGAGGTGGTAACCCGTTCGGTCGATCCCGACGGAGGTGGTGTACAGGACATGACACTGTTCTGTTTCGACAGTTACGGTCTTTTTACCACGACCGTCGAGGCCAAAGTTACCCCTACCGGGAATGGAGCCGGCTTAACAGGAAATTTCGAGGCCGAAGTGCCTGAAAATACCCGAACCGTACATTTTCTCGCCAATCAGAATATGTCGGAATTCAAGGAGGATAAATTTCGTAACAAATCGGAGGCCGAGGTTATGGCTCTGCTGGAGGGCTCGTCGGGGCGTATGATCTATTGGGCACGTTTTACCTGCGATCCGGATAACGATAGTAAGATCGATGCTCAAATGGCCGACAAGGGAAATACGATAAAGATGATCCGCAACCATGCGCAGGTTTCCATCGACAATCCGATCAACGGGTGGATAGAGGTGACGGGTTTTGTAGCCTATAACACGAATGCCTTTGGTACGGTAGCTCCCTATCACCCGGAAAAGGGATTCGATTTCGAGTGGCCGGGCGAAGACGATCCGTTTGTCACACTTCCGCAGAATGATGCCAGGATGAGCGACATCACGGATGTGACCACGGCCACGAAACAGTATATCTTCGAAAGTGAAAACAGCGCAGATGATCCTGTCAGTATCATCATTCGCGGACATGTTCCGGGTGAGTCCACGGAAAAATATTATCGGGTGATGCTGATTGACGAAAAAGGCGATCAGATTCTCATACGCCGTAACCATCATTACAAGTTGAATATCAAGGGAGCCCTTTCTTTTGGACAGGAAAACTTCGCCGCTGCATTGACAGCAGCGGCCACGAACAACGTCTGGATCTCCATTTCCGACGAGGTGAACGAGGTAGAGGATCAGAATTACATTCTCACGGTTGAAAAGACCGGCTATGTGATAGATGGAGACGCTACGGGCGGAACCGGAAACTACACACTTTCTTATACTGTTAAAGGTAAAAACGGAACGACGATAACAAAAGACGATAAGGCAGATGTCTCGTGGATAGATAACCTCGTGGCTAGACAAAATATAGACAATAGTTTTGAGATTGAAGACGGGATTGGTAAGGGCAGTATCGTCATCTCTCTGCTTCCTTTGGGAAATAACGAGAAGCTGGAAGGTACATTGCTTGTAAAGAAAGGACGTCTGCAACGCAAAATTAAAGTGATCACAGTGAAGAGACAGGCGTTCACTCCTTCATGGGTAGGCACGCAGGTGTACGGAAAAATAAACGAGAATAATCCAACCGAAGACCGTTCGCACGTAACGGTGATGTTTACCATTCCCGAAACATGTCCTGACGAGCTGTTCCCGATGAAAGTGTACCTATCGGCCAACGAATTGGATATACGTTACGAGGCAGGTATGGCATTGCCCGTGGTCCGTAATGGCGACAAGGAGTGGTACAGTAGTGGAGACATCAAAACGGAACCGGACTATAAATTTCTATATACGGTCGAACAGGCCGGTGTGCAACGGGTTTATTTCGAGAATATCCTGTCACAGGCTGCCGGATATAAAGGGACGCTCTATATTGAGGCCGAACACTTCGAAACCATGACTCGGGAATTTACGTTCTCTGACACCCGTAAGTCCATCACGGTAACGGGACTGAAAGCGTATAGCGCCGATCCTACCCAAAATCCGGATGGATATGCAGATGACGAGTATGTGTTATACCGCCTGGTGCCGCAGAAGGTCAATGCTAAGGTGCAGTTTGATCTGCAACTCATGCAGAAACAAGGCGATGAAGTGGAAGATGACCAAAGAGGAACACCGTTCAATGCCGGAGAGAAAGATGAGTTCTTGCTATATTCACAGTATTTGTCGGATTATAAAGATCCGTCGGAAGCCGATATTGTGTCGTTTGACTGTAATTTCTATACTGACGAGGCAGATACGTGGTGGAGAAAGAACAATCCGGCAGGCGGTCGTATGTTGATGTTCAAACCGATAAAGCCCGGCAGTCCGACGGAAACCGGCAAATATTCGATTTATATGTACACGAACCGGGCAAAAAGCGCGGAAGTGGTCAGGATTGCCTCGAACCAACCCGGTAATGAGGCGGTACTGGCGGCAGATGCCGGTGATATGGGTATATATGCCGGTAATTCATACCGAAGCGTTACGTTTGAGCTGGCCAATTACAATCCGTTCCGTTTCGGGGCACGTGTAAAATATGCCGGTGAGGATTGGAAAGGGAAAGATGACGAACCGGATAGGTCCGCTTCAGCGGCAGATATTCCTGAAGTGGTAACCCCTTTGGTATGGACTTATCAACCCGAACAGGAGGTGGATATTGCCATTGACGTGACCAGTTTTTGCGGATCGGACGGAAACTCGGTAGATCCGTTCGGCAATGAGTTCGAAATTTATATCGATGCGCCCATGCTGAAGATTGATGAAAACCGCTTGGCGGCAAACAAATTGAATGGAACGAAACTAAAGGCCGATCCTGCGGTTCCGGGACGTTTCATTTATACAGTGGAGGCTGACAGGGAGGCCGAACGTAACTATGGTACAAATGCAATCGAAAACATAGACAATACAACGACTATTTCAGTAAACCAAAACGGAGAGCGTAAAACCTTGCCGTTTATCACAAATAGCATTGTAAGTGCGGGCGACATCACGATTTCCTCCAACGAGAAACAAGTAGTGTATTATAGTAAGACTTTCCGGGTAACCAACCGGTCGATTACGGGAACGCTCCGTTATGCAGCCGCTGACGGTGTAAAGGATGTGCCTGTCGGTGCGTTCGTCTCTTTCGAGCGTGTCGGCAACAACAGTCGTATCGGTTCGGTTACCGTTACGGCTGACGGCCGATATGAATTGCGCCTGCGTAGGGAGTACGAGTTCAACTGGTATTCCGACAAAATCGAGTTGCATTACGAGGATACTGCCGGAAACGTTTATCACAAAATCTACGATAATTTGGCTGAGCTGTTCGCAAAGCCGGATATTGAACTTCAAGCGGCTACCGGTAACTGATATTTTGAATGATACAATCGGAAACTCCGAACGTGGAAGCGTCCGGAGTTTTTCATAAATCATAATACCAAGCGACATGAAAATTCTGAATCTAACCCTTTGGGCGTGTATCTTCTGTATCGGGCTTATGTCCTTCGCTCAGGCGCAACGAACGACGGAGGAGTTTCGGTTACCCGAGGTACCTGTTCTTCTGACGGATCCCGCAGAACGGGCTGCTTATCTGGCCGTGCATTACTGGGATTATTTCAATTTTGCTGACACCACCTTAATTTCCCGGCCTGAAATCACGGAACAGGCATTTGTCGATTTTATCAGTATTCTTCCCTACACGGCAAAAGTACAGGTTGCCGTCGACACGCTTTTCCGGCGTGCTATGGTGAAAAAAGAGATGTTGTACCATTTCATATCCTTGGCGGACAAGTATCTTTACGAACCCAACTCGCCTATGTACAACGAGGAGCTGCATATCCTGGTACTGCGTTCACTGCTCGGGAATCCCGGCTTGGATGATTGGGATAAAGAACGTCCCCGTTACCTCTTGGAAATGGCCCTGAAAAATCGTCCGGGTGATGTGGCTGCCGATTTTACCTACCGGACCCGCGACGGTGCCATGAACCGGCTTTCGGGTATAAAAGCCGATTATGTTGTGCTTTATTTCAATGATCCCGATTGCACGGACTGTCAACGTGTGAAGGAGGCGCTTCTCTCCTTACCGGTTATGAATGAATTTATGAAGGCCGGACGGTTATGCCTGCTATCCGTGTGTGTGGAGGGTAAAACGCCGGCCTGGGAAAAAGCGATCTTTCCCGCCCGTTGGATCGATGGTTATGACGAGGGAAAACGGCTTACCCGTGAACAGGTATATGATCTCAAGGCAATGCCCACCCTCTACCTGCTCGATAGCGGGAAACGGGTAATACTCAAGGATGCCTCGGCAGAAAAAATCGAGGCATGGCTCTCTGAACAATAGCCGAAAGAGAGCAGCGTGGGGAGTACAAGCTATTTTTTCAAAAAAAAATCATTTTTCTGTTATACTTTTTTTCTTTTTCGGATTTAATATATAAAAATAACAAAAATCTGAAAAAGCATGAAGCGTCGTGGATATGATATCGGTAGGGTTGTCGATCTGATATTCGAATATTGGTTGGGGCGGATGAAAGATTCGGAGCTCGAGGAATACAGGCATATGAAAGAAACGACAGGGTTGGACAAGTATGCCCGGGAATTTGAGGACCGGGAGTGGATAAAGAATGCATTGGAAGAACCGGATATTTTTGAGACGGATAAAGCTTACCGGCGATTTTGGAGCATGACGGCCGGAAAACGGTCTATCGGCCGCCTTCGCTGGAGATGGGTGGCCTCGTTGCTGATTCCGTTGTTGGTCGGTGGAGGGGTCGGACTATTCGTTTGGTGGCAACCCGCTTCGATACCCTTGTCGGAAGAGATCGGAATTGTAAAACCGAAAGCGGTGGTGACCCTGGCCAATGGAGAAAAAATAAATTTGGGAGAAGAAGTGGCTCCTATAGCTGAAAAAGACGGTACCCGGATTCAGTACCACGACGGACAATTGGTTTATTCTTCCCAATCACAGACAGCAAAACCACAAGTCCTGTACAATGAATTGACCGTCCCGCGTGGAGGTGAGTATTCGCTGGTCTTGGGCGACGGTACCCGGGTTTGGCTGAATGCCGGTTCGAAGCTGAAATATCCGGTTCGTTTCAACGGTTCGCAACGGCGGGTGTTTTTATCGGGAGAGGCTTATTTCGCTGTTGAAAGAGATACAGCACATCCTTTCATTGTTTCCGGTTCATCCGGGGAGATCCGGGTCTTGGGTACAGAGTTCAATATCCGGGATTATGAAGATGAAGAACGGGTTGTGACTACCTTGGTGAAAGGAGCTGTCAGCTATACCGGCAAGAATTTGAAACAGGGGGAAATAGTTATGAAACCCGGAGAACAGGTCAGGGCCGGACGTCGGGGGGAGAAACCGGAATTATTGCAAGTGAATCCTAAAGAATTTATAAGCTGGAAGGACGGCATTTACTTCTTTAACAAAGAATCCCTGGAAGAAATGATGAAGACGGTCGGACGTAACTATGATGTGGAAGTTTTTTTCAATGGAGAAGCTTTAAAAAAATTACGCTTTTCAGGTCAACTGAAAAAATATGAACGGGTAGAAGAATTCCTGCAATTTATAGAAACCGGCGGGGATGTTACCTTTATTGTGAAAGACAGAACTATTACTGTAAATCCGAAATAAAACGATACGACAATTGTAGCAGCAATTGCCGTATCACACTGAAAAATTATTGGATAATTAAACAAATCAAAGTTATGAAAAAAAAAATGGTATTACAAACCGGGGCTTTCCTGGGAACGACGAAAAAAATTTTTGTTGGTATTTCTACTGAATGTCTTCCTGTTTTTTGGGGTACAAGCCCAGACACACCGGGTCACTCTGAATGTGAAAGAAACCTCTTTGGAACAGGTGATTAAAGAATTGGAAAAACAGACCGGATTACAATTTTTTTATAGTCAGGATAAAATCGAAAAGATTACCGGTTTATCGTTACAAGCTAAACAAGAAGATTTTAAAACGATTTTGGACCGGTTGTTGAAACACACCCCCCTTACTTTTACGGTAATGGACGATGTGGTGGTTATTAAAGACCGGGAAAAAACGGCTTCACCGCTTCAGTCGGCTATTCGGGAGATAAAAGGTGTGGTGACGGATGTACAGGGAAACACCTTGCCGGGAGTGACTGTCCGGATCAAAGGGACGACCTTGGGCGGGATAACCGATACCGAAGGTGCCTTTCAGCTCAGTCTTCCTGAGGGAGAAGCAGTTTTACAGTTTTCTTTTGTGGGTATGAAACCTTTGGAGGTCGTTCTCGGGGATCAGGAATTTTTACGGGTGAAACTCGAAGAAGAAAAGGTGGAAATGGACGAAGTGGTCGTTACCGGTATTTTTCGGAAAGCGAAGTCGAGTTATACCGGTGCGGCAACCGTAGTGACGGGAGAAGAACTTAAGCAGTTCGGTAATCGTAACTTGTTGACTTCCTTACGGAATATCGACCCTTCGTTTAATATTGTCGAAAACAATGAATTCGGTTCTAATCCCAATCGGTTACCGGAAATACAGATCCGTGGGAATTCGAGTTTACCGAACGTTGACCAGTTGAAAGACGAAACAAGGGTGAGTATGAATACGCCGTTGGTGGTATTGGATGGGTTTGAGACGAGCCTGGAAAAGTTGTTGGATATCAATGAAAACGAGGTTGAGGCGATCACATTGCTCAAAGATGCTTCGGCTACAGCGATTTATGGGTCGAGGGGAGCCAATGGGGTGATTGTCATTACGACAAAAGCTCCGGCGATGGGAAAATTGCGCGTTACCTATCGGGGAGATTTAAATCTGGAAGTGCCCGACCTGAATTCTTATGATGTGTTAAATGCCTGTCAGAAATTAGAGATAGAGAAAAAAGCCGGTTTGTGGAGCGAGACGAACTTGACAGATTTGGCGACCTATAATAAAATTCTGAATGATATCAATTCCGGGGTAAATACGGATTGGCTGTCCCAGCCTTTACGGGTAGGTGTCGGTCATCGGCATAACTTGCGTTTGGAGGGAGGAGACAAAACCTTTCGTTATGCTGCTTCGATCCAGTATAATGATGTCCAGGGGGTAATGAAAAAATCGTCCCGCCGTACGTTGAACGGCACTTTGAATCTGAGCTATTATTATAAAACCCTGAAATTTACCAATAGCCTGATGTTGGGGTTTAATAAAAGCGAAGAATCGCCTTATGGTAGTTTTAACGATTATGTAAAAATGAATCCCTACTACCGGATATACGATGACTCGGGTAAACTGATCAAAAGTTATATCCGCCAGCATCAGAATCCGTTGTATAATGCTTTGCTGAATACCTACGACCGAAGTGAATATACCGATGTTGTCAATAATTTTTCTATCGAATGGCAGATCATTCCGGATCTGTTGTTACGGGGCCGAATAGGCATAGAACAGAAACATACGGAGCGGAATGTTTTTAAACCTGCCGATCATACTGATTTTGCCGATTATTCTTCTGCCGATGTATTCCGGAAAGGAAGCTACCGCTATATTCCGGGTAAGGAATTTTCTTACGATGCTGGTTTGAATCTGAGTTATTCGGTTACTTTTAAAGAACGACATATGTTGTATGCCGGATTGGATTATAATATTCGTCAAAATAAGATCACAGGATACGATATTCTGGTAGAGGGTTTCAATAATGAAGATTTCGATTTTTTGCCGATGGGTTTGCAATATGCCTCGGGAGTAAAACCAGCTGGTTCTGAAAGCCTGACCCGGGCAATCGGTATGACGGCTAGTGTGAATTATACCTACGATAACCGGTATTATATCGATCTTTCGGGGCGTACTGACGGGGCTTCGCAATTCGGTACTTCCCGGCGTTTCGCTCCTTTCTGGTCGACGGGTATCGGTTGGAACCTGCATCAGGAGAAGTTCTTACAGGGAAATCCGATTGTGAATTTTTTGAAATTAAGGGCTTCGGTCGGAATTACCGGTTCTCAGAATTTTGATTCCTACCAGGCTTTGTCGACCTATCGCTATATCACTGACCGACGCTATTATAATTGGATGGGGGCGACGATGATAGGACTGGGAAATGAAGATTTGCAATGGCAGCAAAAGATGAATTATAATGTAGGTGGCGAAATGAAATTAATAGACAACCGTATTTCTTTGGCAGGCGATTTTTATATAGAGACGACGAAAGATTTGGTATCCTCGGTAGATATCCCGATGGCGAACGGATTTACTTCTTATATCGAAAATATCGGTAAAATGCGGAACCGGGGTTACGAACTGAAAGCGACGGTGTTTGTGGTCCGTAATTCAGACCGGGAACTGAGCTGGTCGGTGACCGGTGGTTTGATACACAACGAAAATAAAATATTGGAAGTTTCCGAAGCGTTGCAGGATGCACAAAAGGATTTGGAAGCCGATCAGGGGGCTAATCCCAATATGTTGTATAAAACAGGATATTCTACTAATACGATTTGGGTGGTACGCTCCTTGGGTATTGATCCGAGTACCGGTAGGGAGTTGTATCTGGATCGTTTCGGTGAACCGACCTTTACCTGGGATTCCAGGGATCTGACTGCTTGCGGAGTAGCTGAACCGAAATATCAGGGAAATCTGAGTACGATGTTCCGCTATAAGGGATTCTCTGCGAATCTTTCTTTCGGCTATCGTTTCGGCGGCCAGCTTTATAATTCGACCTTGATCGAGAAAGTTGAAAATACCGATTTCCGGGAGAATGTAGATGCCCGGGTATATAAGGGACGTTGGCAGAAAGCCGGAGATATTGCCGCTTTTAAAGGTTTGCACCTCAAAGATAAAACTTCTAAAACTTCCCGTTTTGTCGAAAATGAGCGGGTGTTTAACTGCCAGAGTGTGACCTTACAATATCTTTTCGATTCCCCCCGTTTGAAAAAAATAGTGGGTATGGAGAATCTGACACTGAATGTCAGTACCTCCGATCTTTTTTATATTTCGTCGGTAAAGAGGGAAAGGGGAACAGCTTATCCTTTTTCACGGCAATTTTCCTTTTCATTGAGTGCAACTTTTTAAAATGAGATATGATGAAAAATAAGATTATATATGCGATAGGATGGGTACTACTCCTGATTGTATCCGGATGTAGCGATTGGTTGTCTGTATCTCCTCGGACAGAAAAGCCGACAGAGCAGCTGTTTGAAACTCAGAATGGCTTCCGGGATGCCCTGACCGGTGCTTATATCGAAATGATGAGCGATAAAAGTTATGGTGAATATCTTACGATGAGTAAGATCGAATATCTGGTTGATTTTTGGGATCCTGAAAAGGGTAGCGGTGAGGAAGCATTGACCCTCCACCGTTATTCCGACGCTCAGGCAGTGACGATGATCGATGCCTTGTACGAACAACAATATAAGGTGATCTTGGCTGTAAATGCCATTTTGGAGTATGTCGATCTTCGGCAAGCGATCTTTGATCCGGGAGCGTATGAAGCCGTAAAGGGAGAATGCCTGGCTTTACGCGCGATGTGCCATCTGGATATTCTACGGCTTTTCGGACCGGTACCGGCAGAGGCGACTTCAGTTCCGATACTTCCCTATGTGGAAACAGTGACTAAAGAATTACACCGGCATGTGAATTTCGACGGCTATAAAGCCCGGTTAATAGCCGATTTGGAAAATGCGGAAGGGTTATTGAAACAACATTTGGAGAAACAATCCGAAATTGAGGAAGATTATTTTAAATACCGGACGATCCGGATGAACTATTATGCGGTAAAAGCCCTTCAAGCCCGCGCTTATCTGTGGTTCGGCGATACTCAGAAGGCTTATGAAGCTGCACAGGCGGTGATTACGGCTAAGGATGAAGACGGGAATCCAAGATTCCGTTTGGGGACAGCCGGTGATTTTAGTGAAGGCCGTTTTACCCTACCTTGTGAACAGGTGTTTTCACTTTATCGGTTTGATTTACAAGATAAATATACCGAATTGTTCAGTGGAGATGGCCTCTATAAAGGAACCAAGGAAACAACGGTAAAGAAAGAATTGTATGGAAATACCGGTTCGGATATCCGGGAAATGAATCTTTGGAATTTGTTGGTGATGGCGAATAAAGCGAGTTATTATGTATGCAATAAATACCAGGTGACGGAGGCTACTTCGGAGAAAGAAGAGGATAAGGTTATTCCGCTTTTGCGATTGAGTGAAATGTATTTAATAGCCATAGAGGCGGGACCGGAAACCGAGGCGCAGCGTTTGTGGAAGGAGTTTTTGTCTGCCCGGAATCTGGTTACTGCAGATTTACCTTCGGATGCTGCGCTGCGGAAAGCGGCTATTATTGCAGAATACCGGAAAGAATTTTATGGGGAAGGCGTTACTTTTTTTCTGCATAAACGTCTGAATTTGCCTAAAAATCAATGGCTTTGGGCTCCTTCTGACTTGGAGGTAAATTATGTTTTGCCTTTACCTGAAACGGAATTGAGTGAAAAATAAAAAGTAAGCAATGAAGATGAAAAAAATGAAAAGGTTTCTGATATCGGGATTACTGGCAGGATGTTGGGCTGCATGTAATTCGAACGATTATAAAATGTATTCCGGTGAAGCTTATATACAATTCTCGGAAACAAAAGATACACTGCAACGTTATTCGTTTTATTTTCAGCCGGAACAGGTGACGGAAGACACAGTCTGGTTTGAAGTGATCACGACAGGATATACTTCTTCCGACCCGCGTAGTTTTAAAGTGGTACAAGGACAGATCGAAGGGCAAAATAATGCTGTGGCCGGCGAACAGTATAAGTTTTTGACGAGATGAATTATTCGGTTGAGGCTGGCAGCGTTAAAGCCAGAGTACCGGTAGTCATTTTCCGGAATAAACTGGCTGAACGGACTACTTATTATTTACGATTGGAAATTGTAGAAAATGACTTCTTTAAGACCGGGGTGAAAACTGAATTGCACCGGACGGTGGTTTTTTCAAAAGATTTACTAAAACCTGCCGGATGGGGAGGATATCTGGAAAGTGTTGTTCTGGGACCTTATAGCATCAATAAACACATGTGGATGATTGAACAGACCGGTAAAAAATGGGATGACGAGTTTCTTACTGCTTTAAATGACGAGCCGGGATCGGATATGTATTGGAGGGACAAATTGAATGAATACCTTTTGGAATACAACCGGCAAGGAAATATTTTATTGGATGATGATAATCGTGAAATTACGGGATTCCCGGAATAAAAAGTAACACTATGAAAAAATATATTTTATTGGCAATCGTGGGGTTGCTGTTGATGTCTTGTTTTGAAGATAAGGGCAATTATAGTTATACAGTCGGAGAACAGATTACGGTTTCCGGAGTAGAAAAGGAGTACTTGCGTTATTTTATGAACGATCGGCTGGTTGTTCGCCCTGAAGTCTGTTCTACCGATCCGGACGCCCGTTTCGAGTATCTGTGGACGATTTCTGCTCAGGGAAGGTTAGGGGATACACTCACTCTGGATAAGGTATTGGATACTCTCGTAAATTGGGAACCCAATCAGAATTATACGCTGGTATTGGCAGTTACGAATATGAATAGCGGATATACTGTTTACCAGGAGGCTGAATTGATCGTAGGTACTCCTTATTCCCGGGGGTGGTATGTCTTGAAGGACGATGGACAACAGACCGATATCGATTTGTATAGCGAACAGGGAAAACTGAGTAATATTCTTTTTGCTGTGAATGGGCAAAATCTGAAAGGGAAAGCACAGAAGTTGTCTTTTATCGCCAGTCATCAGGTGTTTGATGAAGAACAGAATAAGTATACCGCACAAAAAACTTTATTTGCCCTGACCGATCGGGATTTACTGGGAATAGATATTTCCAGGGCCGGGATAAACCGGACCTACGAAAATATATTCTATGAAGTCCCCGAACACCCTCGACCTCAGATGATGTTCGAGACGATGATGTGTAGTTATTTCCTCAACGATGGAAAAGTGTATTCTATTTTCAACATGTCGGATAATAGTGGAAAATTCGGATTGCCGGCTAATATCGGTAAGTTGAAGGAAATTTTCCGGCAAGGTATCCGGGATGTGGAACAATGGGGAGGAGAGGAACCTGATTTTATCCGGGAATGGAAAAGTCGGCTTCGCCGAATGTATTGGGAAGCCATTGTGGCGACTTATAATGTAATGCGTTATGAGCATTGGCAGCGTCCCCGTACGTTATTGCGGGCTATCGGAAGGATGCCCTTCCGGGATACGGCTTTTTTTAAAACTTCTGAAGGGCGGGTGTGGATTTATAATTATCTGTTGGCACAGGAGGAAGAAGGACGTTTTCGGTTTACTCTTTCGGACTATTTACTGAAAAAAGCGAAATGTATTCCCAACCGTTCTATTGGTGAGGAGTATCTATTGAGGGAGTTGAGCAGGCGGGTAGATAACCGGGAATTGCTCTGTCTGTCGGAGACATTGGAGTGTTGTGCTCCCTGGATAAAAAGCAGGAAAGGAAAAATCCTCTTTCAGGAAATTTGCAGCAAAGCCGGCGAACAAATAAAGAACGACACCTTGAATGGTGAAGGATGTGCCTTTATTTTCGAGGACCAGGACGGGGTAAAAGTGAGTTCGGAAACTTTCCGGGGAAAGTATATATATCTGGATATCTGGGCGACCTGGTGTGGACCCTGTAAACAAGAGATGCCCTATATGCAGAAATTGGAGCAACAATACAGGGGTGAAAAGATCGTTTTTGTTTCTCTCTCCATGGATCGGTGGACGGAGAAAGAGAAGTGGAAACTATACCTGGCAGAACATCGGATTCAGGGAGTAACTTTGATTGCTCCGGAGGGATTTAAGAGTTCGTTCATCCGGAAATATGGCGTAACCGGAATCCCCCGTTTCATGTTGATCGGCCCTGACGGTAAGATGATGGCACACAACTGCTGGCGTCCGTCCGATCCCAGAACAGAATTATTGTTGAAAAAATTGTTATCGGCGAAAAACTGACATTAAGGTGCTGGAAGAAGATAATCGACTTTAGATAATAACGGATAAAACGGTTATTATTGTTATTACCGTTTTATCCGTTTCAACCGGTCGGACCATTATTTGATCACCAGCATATCCTTCATCTTTTCTTTGGGAATGGAAATGATGGTGTGGCCACAAGAGTAAGGACCGAGGATATATTGGGCATAAGTAAAATCGACCGTGTGGAGGGTAAGGTTGATGCAGGTGACATTATCCACTGTCGGAGCTTCGAAAGTGAAGCATTTGTCCGGATCTTTCAGATTAGCCTTTAAAAGGGCATTGATATCTGCTGCTTTGTCCAGGTTGAGGATATCTTTATTGGTTAAGAATTTCTGTGTCTTCACATCGTAATTTATAGCATAAAAATCGGTCATCCCATGGGCTCCTCCCAGCATTTCGTACGATAATACCCGGACACTGATGTAATTTTGGTCTGCCAGGAACACCGAATCTTCAATGATCAGTTCGTAGGGAGCTGCTTGCTTGAAACCTGCAGAATTTAAACAGGCAATGTTCTCTTTAGCTTGTTCGATAAAGGCTGCATGAATACCGTTGATCAGCCCGTTGACCTCGTCGTTGAATTTGACACAGCTTTTTTCAGTTTCAGCATCTGTAGTCGAGAAGGCAGGACGGTCGATTTTGATGTCCCATTGTCCGGTCGTGTCGGTCAGATGGATTTGTTTAACATCCAGCTTAATCTCTTTTTTACAAGCCCCTAAAACAAGGACTGCAAATACCAGGGTAAAAAGTTTTGTTTTCATCATTCTGTTTTTTGAAAATTAAAATTGCAATTTACGGTATATCGTAAATCGAATTTGCAAAGTTAACTTTTAACAGATGATTTCCTATATTTTTATAAAAAATATAATCGAAAAATTCAAAACCCGATATGCCGGCGAAAATTGGATCAAATCACTTTTTTCTTCGGAGTCGTGGCAATAAAATCTTTGAGATAAAACGGTTCGAAGTAGGCGACATCGACAAATTCTTGCCGGCCGAACAGCTCCTCTGCAAGGGGGATCATGTGCCGGGCAGAGGTTTCTACTTGCCCCATAAAATGAGCATTAGGAGCGGTAAGGAGCATCCTGACTTTGTCGCTGCCATTTCCGAAAAAATAAATTTTATGTCCGGCCAATAAATCGGCAAACGAATTTTCGTCGACGATTTCTGCTTTGGTATCGATGACCTGTTGGTTGTTACGGTCGAAAAAAGCGGTATAGACTTCCATCCGGCGGGCGTCGATCATCGGGCAATACAGCGCTTCTTCCCGTATCCGTTCCGATACCGATAAGGCCAGTGCTTGTAAGGTCGGTACGGCGATCAGAGGTTTACCTGCTCCGAAACATACTCCTTTCGCCATAGATACTCCGATGCGTAATCCGGTATACGATCCCGGGCCCATACTGATCGCAACGGCATCCAGACAATGGGCATCCATGTGATTGTCTTTTAGGATTTCGTCGATGTAAGTGCCTAATAAAACCGAGTGGTTCAATCCCTCGTTATTTTCTTTCAAGGCAATCATTTTTCCGTCCCGGGCTAAGGCTACCGAGCAGACAGAAGTAGAGGTATCTATATTTAAAATCAAAGCCATAATTAAAGTCGAATGTTTAAAGTCAAGAGCTAAAGATTATTTCCGGATAATTTGAATCTCCCCGCCCATTCCCAGTTTGATAATACTCGAGGGAGCTGCCGGTTTATGATCGTTGCGGCGATAATCTACGATATAGTCTACTGCATTTTTGATCTCCTCACTGATTTCCCCGAAAAAATGAGGGGAGGGTTCGCCGCTGATATTGGCCGAAGTCGAAACGATGGGTTTATTATAACGGAAA
>ERZ773150.1155-NODE-1155-length-24282-cov-3.125232_pt1 | contig 24282 bp, 10 predicted proteins | sample MGYA00580845_ERZ773150 | MGnify/ENA primary metagenome ERZ773150 (study PRJEB29015, sample SAMEA2737848) | human gut metagenome | biome: human gut; feature: human-associated habitat; material: faeces | place: China | collected 2012 ...
AAAGATATTCAAGCGAGAAAGTCCTAGTTCACCGTAGTGGTCCGTTGCAAACCGTATAAAATTCGCCGGACTGTCAATGCCGTACAGGGTCTCCACATCCACGAACTTCATCTGCTTATAATAGGCTACATCACGCAGCGTTTCCGGAACATCCTGCAAATCCTCATAAACACGTCCGCTGGCGCCCTGTTCTCGGTAGTAACGCCTCTTGGCAATGCGGTAATAAGTGCAATACAGCCGGATGGTCATACGCTCCCAAGGAGGCACGGAACGCCCATGCACCGAGTCCTCCAATGCATTGATGGCCGTTTCCCGATTTCCACCTCAATTTTGGAATTCGGTACTATGCGGTTAAATTCCTTTTGTGCAATACGCCTATTCGTTGTTGATACGGTAGGTTGTGCGCCACGTAGTCATTGAATCCGTCTGGATTCGCAACAACGACATCAATCAGCCGTTGCAGATAGTCGAAGAGGCGGGTTAGGGTCTTCCTGCACCACGCATCATCTGGTTCCCCATCAACACACGCGGAGCGGTTCGTGATGATGAACCTGGTACGCTTCCGGTCCGTAACACGAAGCGACCGAGAATCCCCGTACCAGGTCGAAGCGACATGGAACCACCGCGTCTCCAGTGGGTTGAATGCAAGCCAATCCGCAAGGAACGCCTCCCGGCCGTCATATTCCCCCGAAGCAATCAACTCCCCGGCATCGCCCCACTCTTCTGGCGTAGGCCGCGACACCTCGATATAGAATCCCCGGTACTCATCGTCGCCCATCACGGCCAGTCGTTTGAATTGACACTGAATTTCAACCAGCCGTTCCAGAATATCGCCACCAACGACAATCTCCCATTGGCAGCTTTCGCCCAACGCCTCCAAATGCAAAGCGTTCAGACCAAACTCCTTCGCCAAATCGGCAAGAAACCTTCTATCTATGATCTTCCTCTTGTTTATTTCTGTATACTCATAAGATCTTTTCTACGTTCCTTTGGCAAAACAGTCCTATGGACTGCTTCCGATAATATGTACACATAAATGGCATTGCAAACACACGTTCGACTAGACTACAAAATGATCAGTTATGTCAATAGTGAAACCGCAGCCTTCATAACTCGATTGTCCCGATAAATGTATTCATCAAACAGATCCAATACCTCATTCATAGCATCTGTATCTTCATGCAAACTTAGTTTCTTGTAAATCTCAAGCAAAACATTTACAACCTCATCATCGACTAGAGATGCATCCTCAGTATCAAAATACCTCTGAGACGATATGAATCTATAACATAATACTGGGCTAGTCGAAATACATTTCTTCACATAACCAAGCTCAAAATGAACTTGCTGATACTTTTTTCCTAAATATACTGGGGTAATGCTACAATACCAATTGAAAGCCTCCGTCGGGAGAGAATCACAATGCATACAATAGGCATTAACAACTTTTTCCCGACTGTCAGATGCATAATGTTCAAGAATTTTCACACTCAAATCTCGGTACTCTACATGCTCATATGATTTCATTGCCGTCTCAACAAGTTTGGCAACAATCTCTTCATTGTTAATGGCTAGTATCTTCTCAAGCCGCCTTTCGCATTCTTCCGAAATAGGAGTCCCTTTCATACCGTAAAAGTATATCTGGACAAGCAATTCATGAGTTGAAGGATCGGGCTCAATACGGTCAATATAATTACAGACCACATCATTCCTATAATAAAAGCACCATTGGATCGCATTCACCTGGAGATATAAGGACTCTGGCCCCATACCTGACAAAAGAGATCTCACCAGAGGGAAATACAACTCTTCATCATAATAATCTTCCATGTTCAAATAATGGAGTGGTACTGTTTTGATATACTCATGCAGAAGAATATTATTATCGGCAAAGAATGTATAAACTATCGGTCTTCTCGAAGGAATCGCACACATGCGTACTAACAATTCTGCGGCACAACCTTGGTATGAATTAATTGCTTTTGTAAGCATGTCTGTAGCTCGCCTACTCATATCCCTCTTACCATCTTCCGCCGTAAACAAACTACTTTCTTCAGAAAAAGGAGAGATGGTCAAGGTTTTACAAAGCTCCATTATTTCCTCAATGCACTCATTCTCTTCCTTGATATAGTACTCAACAATCTGACTAAAAGTATAGGGATTTGCTTTAGCGAACTCTTCTGAAATGTATCGTTTTGATAAATTCCAAAGTGAATATGGATTGACTCCACCTGCTAAAAGCCCTTCTAAACCTGCAATCTTGTACATATCTTGAATATCCGCCATATCACTAATTTCAAGCACGAAATCGTAAAATCTGTCCGGATTAGAGGATACACACTTTTTAAATGCATCGGCATGCTCCCTCAAACTAATAGGACCTCGACCCTCACGCCACTTATACTCACCAAGTTTCAGAAATGAATTCAACCAGTTAGAAATTGGCCATCTTGCATATGTTTCATCACCTACAACGCCACCGCAAATATGTGCCACACCGACGGAATGATAATTTCTCTCCACCATATGTTTCTGTCCGAATCTGCGCAAAAGTTCTTGGTAGCATCTCCTCATCTCCGGAATCATATGATCCTCTGGCAATGTATTGCATATCAATTCCCATTTGTCTTGCCATAAATGGGGACACAAAAACTGACTCCACCGTCTTTCTGCATCGTATTTAAAATCAAATTCAGACTTATACGATAATAAAGCCCGCTGATACCTCTCAGCGTCATTTTCATTCAACGTCTCATACCATGCCCTGAGCATTTTCAGAAAGAAGAACTCAACATCTCCACGAAGATATATTCCGATCGTCGCATTATCCTCCAACAGGAGCCGAATCTGGTCATCATACTGTCTCGGAGCCTCAGCCATAGCTGCAAAAGCCGCAGACAACGTTGTCTCATTATTTAATGACAGAAGTTCAAGGACAAAGTATCAGATGCATAACGAATCATTAGATCCTCATACATTTTCAATATCTTTCCTACATAATTATTTTCTGTGTCAACCCGATAGAACTTTTCAGTTGTTGAAAACCCATAATAGCCACTTTGCGCTGTTTTTCGAACTGTCTCACAAATACAGCAATGCAGTATTCCGAGTAGTTCTTTGGGATATTCTACACAGAACTGCTTACATAACACATCTGCCAACTCATAACCGTCATGGCTGTTATATGGACTATCGGATACAAGATACTCCATAATCAACTCCTGCGTTTCTTTCAATGCAAACTCTTTATTGCTTTTAATCGCATCCTGAAGGAGATGGACGGTAAAAAAAACGTTTTGTGGTTTTGCCTCAGCATACGCCTTGAGAACACAGGGTTGGCTATAGTCGTTATGCTCTCGCACTACATATGCGACAGCGTATAATCTCGACTCTCGATCTTGTATTTGATTTATCATTCCATACACCGCCTCTGGATTATCAAAGACATAGCGAGACAAGCATGATATTATAGGGAAGAATTGTTCGTCATCTTTCTTGAGTTCAGACATTATACCGCTCGGCATCTTCCGAATAGTCTGGAACCAATCCGGAGAATTTACTCCGCGGAGGAAATACACCAACAGCCGCCCATCCTTCTGACAAACATCAGCAACAAGAACCTTCTCTGCACGGGCCGGATTATTCACAAAAGCCAGCACAGACAATGTCAACAACTTCAAGTGAAGACGAATATCGGGATCCTCAAGAATACTGCGGGCTTCATCCACGAATTTGGCAGTATCATGACCTCGTTTGAAATCAAGGACTGCCTTGACCGTCGATCGTATCTCCAGGCCTTGAATCTCTTTTTTGAGATCAGCCGAGAACAGACCCCCGGTCTCAGAATAATGACGGGCAAGGGTATATTCATAGAAAGACTGATGAAAGAATGAGACAGCAGATCCATCACGCCGAATCAGACCATTACTTGCCAAATACTCATATGCACGTTTCTGACTGGAATCAGGAATAAACTGAGGATTCAGAGTCCCTGCAATTTGTATTGTTTCAACAATCTTATACATTAAATGCTCCCGCATTTCTACATCATGCCGTAGAGATGAGTCACAAATAACAGCATCCCAAAGAGCATCGTATAATTCAATCTGATTATTGAAGTTGATTTTAGACTTATTCCGCCGAAACAAGAGAGAAAATGAATCCAGCATTTGAACGGTCCTGAGCATCGTGGCCGTCACACGATCTATTTCCTGACCAAGACCATTCTCCAGTTTATTGAGAGCTATTGTCACCTCCTTCTCGGTTAGCTCTCCAATCTCAACAATTGTAGATCTATCCTTTAAACTGTTCAGGACAGAATCATACTCCAGATCATATTTACGGCACGAGACAACGGCTCTGACATTCGGCCAATCGTTTAATGAAGATAGTACCGCCATCATCATATTCAGATGCGTTCTATCATTCGTGAGGGATTGAGACAGCGCATCAATCTGGTCAACAATCAAAATCACCTTATCTGCTTCCGTGCTGTAATACGCCAATGTATCCTGCATATCGCTCAAAGAGACCGGGTTGCCATTATCATCAATAGCGTCGGACTTAACACACAAATACTTGATACCCTTCTCGGACAGTATGGCTATTAAATCTTTCAACACAGCGGATTTTCCGACTCCTGCATCACCCACCAGAAGACAGATATTCCCTTCGTTCTGAACAGGATCCTTGCTAATCCATTGCACAATCTCATCAACCTGGAGTCGAGATATATGCGAGTCTCTCACCCCATGCAACTCGGAAGAAACGGCATTGAAGCACATTTTTTGCCGCGAAGCAAACTGGTCTGCCAGATACTTATCATCCTTGATGGACTCCATCTTCTGTTTATACAACTGACGCCAATGATCGATGGTCGCGTCAACATTCTTCTCACCGCATTTTTCGTTGTCTTTAAAATAATATCTCGCCTTAGTTCGGATACGATCAGATTTATTTTTAAACTCTTCGATGGCAGCCGTATCAATGTTCCGCCAATAGAATTTTCTAGAGGCATAATCACAAGCTATAAAGAAGACGAGTTCTCCTTTATGTATTTTCGCATATGCATAAACCGACTCGGGAATATCATAAAACACTTTCCCATTTTTCTCCGGATATGTCAGGTGCTTAACTTGAACTGTTATTTTTTCTCGAGCTATTCCATTTTCATCAAGAATCTCAAGATAGCCATCAATATTTGGTAAGGTACCTCCCTCTTGAAGTTGAGAACAGTCTACACAATTATCAGGAAGGATACTCTTCAGAAGATTTATCGAACGCCGATCATGCAATACGGATTCTGAGATATTCCTATTTGGCTGTAATTCCATAACACTCACGATTCGTTTAATAGCTCAGATCTTGTAGTCACCTCTAATCATTAATTCTTTCTTGCACCCCATCAAACATCGCATCCGCCTCCTTCTCATTCAACCCAGCCTTTACCACTACAGCCAAAAGATCTTCTTTCGTCGGTTCGATACTGTCATTGATTGAAGTCGTGCGAAAACCATTAATGCCATCGCTGGGTAACAGGTCATAGGCCGGAGCAAAATACCAATCGCCATCCCGATGAATAAAGGCAAAGTTCTTAGCGTGGTCGTCCTTGTTATCAATGAGAAAATTGAATATCATCAGTCGATAAACTTTCCACAACTCGGCTACACTATGCGTCAGCATGGCGCACACCTGAAAAATATGCTTGTAGTCGATACTGGGTAACCGATAATCGGCACCAATAAGACCGGCCACGCTAACGACATGCAGTTTGCCACCCAGTGTTCGGTCGAAACGCTCCACACCAAAGTACTTGCCTTCAAAAAGTCGAGTCTCCGGCATTTCGATTCCGCACTCTTTGGCTAGCAGCGAATAGCGGTATTCATCCACACCGATACTCTGCGAATCCCTCTTGGCTCGAAACTTTACCAGCCATTCTTTGTCGTTATAACGAACGAAGATTTTAGGCCTCGCGCCTCCCGGAGAACCACCTCGATCCTGAAACTCCTCGATCCCTTCGCCCATATAATCGTCGCTGGCCAGTATCTTCTCGGCCTCCAAAGCAAGCTTCTCGAAATCAGCAAAATCCTGCCGCGTCACTACGCTATTATCAGGACGAAACTCCAATGCTCCGCGTCCTGTCGATCCCACCAAGGCAAGACGATCCAGTAGAGTGAGTGTGCGAGGATTGATTCCCTTTTGTTGCAGGTATCGGTCCAGAATAAGAAGTCCCCATCCATCGGGCAGGCAATCATCGAAAACACCGAATCCCCCCTCAAACGGACGGGGTTTAGCAATAAAGACACCGCTTCGCAAAGGCAACTCAAATGGAGAAATAGAGAAACCAGAGCTAAGCCACTCTGCCGAATATTCGAAGGCACACAACCCCTCTCGCGTCAGAGCAAGACGACCGACCAGCCGATTGTTATATATTACTTCTATCTGCTTGATACTATTCATTTTTCTTCCCTCGTTTGCGGGTAACACTCTGTTCATTCAATACATCATCCAACGATTGATATTGCTTTTGTGCAAAGAGAACATCAAACTCAGATAACACATTCAAAGCAAATCCAATCTGCAGCAACCCCTTCAAAGAGATTTCTCCTGTCTGTTCGAAACGGCGGTAAGTAGCGAACTTAAGACCGGCTCTTGCAGCCATACCTTCCTGAGTTAGGTTCAATTCCAGTCTACGAGTTTTAACTCTCGCTGCAATCTGCAAAGCTACTTCGCTTGGACTTAAGACATCAAATGCCAATATATTATTCATAGATTCATTTATATCAAGCAAACAAATAAGATAATATTCATTGTAAAGATAGCGAATATTTTTATTTTAACGTCAATGTTTAAGACCTATTTTTCTCACCAAAAGAAAAAGAACTTTACTTTATCTCCGTATTCACATATACGTTCAATAAAGTAAAGTCAAAATAAGGGAAGAAAAGAGATGGCTTCGCCATGATGAAATGGCTCCAGCCATTTTCTCTTTTGGCTGCAAAAAAAAATATAAGTTACCGGATTGATAAGTCAATCATTCCGTCCCAATCTACCCACAAAATGACTCGCAAAACATATGCGGATTCACCTCCAATTTTATAGTATATTCTGGCGAAATAAACCCGCCCTGAACGGAATGTATCGAGGTCTACAAGGATGTTTTTCCCTCTGTTTGGATGGAGCCGATGAAAAGGTTGCATCCATAATGTTAAAGTTAGATAAGATCTGACTACAAACTTAATTAAGAATACAATCAAACAGGATAGTGTAATACACAATGTATAAACAAAAAAAATTCTATATTTGTAAAATAAACTGTAAATTACTCCTAATTCCATGCAGGAGAACCCCATATCGAACAGCTTGTCCAAAACGGATTCCAATGAGGCATCGAATCCAATCCGTAGCCTCATGCCCTTTCGGTATGGACCGTTGTGTTATGCGATTGTGGACGTTGAGATCGGACTGACCGACCACCGGATTCACGACATTGGGGCACTCCGCTACGACGGGGCCATCTTCCATAAAGCCTCGAAAGAAGAGCTGCTACCCTTCCTCGAGCGTGTGGAGTATCTCTGTGGTCACAACATCATCCACCACGATGCCAAATACCTCTTTGAGGATCGACAAATTCCTTGGCGGCTGGTCGACACGCTCTACCTCTCGCCCCTGCTCTTTCCTGAACGTCCCTATCACCGGCTCGTAAAGGATGATAAGTTGCTCAGCGACCAAATGAACAACCCGGTCAACGACTGTGAAAAGGCCCGTGATCTGCTTCTGGACGAGATGGCCCGCTGGGATGCATGGCCCGAACAGAAACGGAGGCTCTTCACCGCACTGCTGAGGAATCAGCCGGAGTTCGACGGATTTCTCGATCTGATGGGAGCCGGCTTGAAAAATTGCGACCTGCGCGAACAAATCGCAACCGTCTACCGAGGCCGCATCTGCCAGAACGTCGAACTCGAACCGTTGATCGAACACTACCCCTGCGAACTGGCCTACGCATTGGCGCTAATCGACACGACCGATCATCGCTCCATCACGCCGGGATGGGTACTGCACAACTATCCGAGCGTGGAATTCATCATCAAGAAGCTGCGGTACACCCCCTGCCTAGCAGGCTGTACCTACTGCAACTCCCAGCTCGACGTCCACCGTAGCCTCAAGTCGCTGTTCGGTTATAATGCCTTCCGTACCTACGAAGGTGAACCACTCCAGGAGCGGGCGGCACAGGCGGCCGTCGAGGGACGCTCACTGTTGGCAATCTTCCCTACCGGCGGTGGAAAGTCGCTCACCTTTCAACTGCCGGCACTCATGGCGGGACTATCTGTCCACGGACTGACAGTAGTAATTTCGCCCTTGCAGTCGCTGATGAAGGATCAGGTGGACAACCTCGCCGAACGGGGCATCACCGAGGCCGTCACCATCAACGGCATGCTGGACCCTATCACACGGGCACTGGCCATCGAGAAAGTGCAGGACGGAACTGCTGCGCTACTCTACATCTCGCCCGAGATGCTCCGCTCGGCAACGATCGAACGCATTCTCCTTGCCCGCAACGTCGTCCGCTTCGTTATCGACGAGGCCCACTGCTTCTCGTCGTGGGGACAGGATTTCCGGGTCGACTACCTCTATATCGGCCACTTCATTCGCAAATACCAGCAGAAAAAGGGAAGCAAACTCCCGATCCCGGTCTCCTGCTTCACGGCCACGGCCAAACAGAAGGTGATCCAGGACATCCGCGACTACTTCAAACAGACGTTGGATCTGAATCTGGAGCTCTTCGCCTCGAAAGCCACACGTACAAACCTGAGCTACTCGGTGCTGCACGTCGACAACGACGAAGAGAAATACCAGCGGCTGCGCGAACTCATTGCCGACTCACAATGTCCGACCATCGTCTATGTTTCGCGAACTCGTCGAACCCGGGAGTTGGCGTCACGCCTCACCCACGACGGCTTCCGGGCCCTTCCCTTCAACGGCAAGATGGATTCTGACGAGAAAATCACCAACCAGGAGGCCTTCATGAACGACCATGTACGCATCATCGTCGCCACGTCGGCCTTCGGCATGGGTGTGGACAAGAGCGACGTGGGGCTGGTGATTCATTACGACATCTCCGATTCGCTGGAGAACTACGTACAGGAGGCGGGACGCGCCGGCCGCAACCCCCATCTGCATGCCCGCTGCTACGTCCTCTACGGCGACAGCGATCTGGACAAGCACTTCATCCTGCTGAACCAGACGAAGCTGAGCATCGGTGAGATCCAGCAGGTATGGAAGGCCGTGAAGGAACTCACGCGCCAGCGCATGCGGGTCAATTCGTCGGCACTGGAGATTGCGCGTCAGGCCGGTTGGGACGGTTCGGGCTCCGACATCGAGACCCGGGTACGAACCGCACTTGCAGCACTTGAACAGGCCGGCTACCTCGAACGGGGTAACAACGTTCCCCACGTCTACGCCACGGGCATCACCGTGCGGAATCTCGACGAAGCCCGCCGACGGCTGACGGCCTCACCGCTGTTCGACAGCAAGGAGACCGAACAGGCGGTCCGCATCATCAAGTCACTCATCTCGAAAAAGTATATCGCTAAGGCGCAGGACTCGGAGGCCGAATCGCGAATCGACTACCTAGCCGACATTCTGGGCATGAGCAAGCGCGAGGTTATCTCCGCCGTGGAGCGCATGCGCCAAGAGGGGATTCTGGCCGATAGCAAGGATCTGTCGGCCTATCTGCTCGGAACAGGGGATTCGGAGCGCAAGTCGCAGCAGCTGCTCGAACGCTTCATCCAGCTCGAACGCTACCTGCTCCACCGCATCCCGGAGGAGGGGCTCTGCATCTCCTGCAAGCAGCTGAACGAGGATGCCATCCAGGAGGGAATCGGCACCTCAAAAGAGAAGGATATCCGGACTCTGCTCTATTTCCTTACGGTCAAGGGATACCTCCGCAAACAGGAGGATGCAGACCACAACCTGCAACTTCGGCAACAGACCGACCAGCAATCAACGGAGGCCCGGTTCGATAAACGGGCCGAAATCTGCCGCTTCGCCATCGGATGGCTCTACCGTCAGGCCGCCGAGCTGACGCGTACGCTCATGCAACCCAACGCCACCGGGCAGGAACACACCGTCGCAGACAATGCCGTGCAGTTCTCGATCGTCGAGTTATTGAATCAATTCAAGGCCGACAACCGGACGATGCTCTTCGAACGGAACGACCTGCAGCTGGGCGAGGTCGAGGAGGCACTCCTCTATCTCTCGAAGATCGGGGCACTGAAGCTCGAAGGGGGATTTCTGGTCCTCTACAACGCGATGGACATCCGCAGGATCAAGGACAACAAGTCGCGCTACAAGGTCGACGACTACCGGTTACTCAACGCCTTCTACAAACAGAAGATCCAGCAGGTCCACATCGTGGGCGAGTATGCTAATCTGATGGTCAAGGACTACAATGCGGCGCTGCAGTTCGTGCAGGACTATTTCCAGATGGACTACCGGCGTTTCATCGCAAAATACTTCCGCGGCGAACGCATCAACGAGATCCAGCGCAACCTGACGCCCAAGAAATACGAGCAGCTCTTCGGGTCGCTCTCCCCGCGACAGATGGAGATCATCTCCGACAAAGAGTCCCACTGCATCGTGGTTGCGGCCGGACCCGGCAGCGGCAAAACCCGAGTACTGGTCCACAAACTGACATCGCTGCTTCTGCTCGAAGATGTCAAGCATGAACAGCTGCTGATGCTCACTTTCTCGCGCGCGGCGGCCACAGAATTCAAACAACGACTAATGGTGCTGATCGGCAATGCAGCCCATTTTGTCGAGATCAAGACCTTCCACTCCTATTGTTTCGACCTGCTGGGGCGTATCGGCAACCTTGAAGATGCCCAGGACATTGTCTCCCGGGCTGCCCGAATGATCGAACAGGGGGAGGTCGAACCCAACAAGATCGGCAAGACGGTGCTCGTCATCGACGAAGCACAGGACATGGCCGACGACGAGTATGCCCTCGTAACGGCGCTGATGACCCGCAACGAGGAGATGCGCGTCATCGCCGTGGGTGACGACGACCAGAACATCTACGAATTCCGGGGATCCGACTCAGACTACATGTTCCAGTTGGCTCAGCGCCCCGAGGCGCGCTTCATCGAGATGACCGACAATTTCCGCAGTGCCCGCCATCCCGTCACCTTCGACAACGAATTTGTACGATCGATTCCCAAGCGCATGAAGCACACGCCGATTAAATCGATGCGCAGCGAAGAGGGGTGGGTCAGCGTCACTCACCACACGTCGGAGATCATGTATCAGCCGCTGGTCGACGAGTTGCGCTGCCATCGCCATGCGGGCACCTCGTGTATCCTTACCCAGACGAATGAGGAGGCGGTCATCCTGACCGGACTTCTACGCAAGGAGGGTGTTCCGTGCAAACTGATCCAGTCGATGGACGGCTTCCGCTTCTGGAACCTCTCCGAGATACGTTATTTCCTCCGATACCTAGACAAGCGAGTGACGACGCCCGTGATTCCGGGCGAACTCTGGGAGGAGGCGAGGCATGCCACGAGCAATACCTACGGGCGAAGTCAGAATCTGGAACTTGTGAAGCGCTGCTTCGAACAGTTCGAGCATCTCAACCAGACGAAATACATCAGCGATTTCAAGGAGTTCGTCTTCGAATCGTCAATGGAGGATTTCTGCGATGTTTCGGGCTCCGAGGTGATGGTATCGACCATCCACAAGGCCAAAGGGCGCGAGTTCGACGATGTCTACATGCTTCTGACTGACAACTACACCAAGAATGCGGAGCTGATGCGCCGCTACTACGTGGGGATCACCCGTGCCAAGAACCGGCTGTTCATCCATACCAACGGACACTGTTTTGACCGTCTGACGGCAGACCGTCACGATCACGACGATCGGAGCTATACCCTGCCCGAAGAGATCGTCCTGCAACTCTCCCACCGGGACGTCTATCTGGAGTTCTTCAAGGGGATCAAACGCGAAGTACTAGCACTGCAGAGCGGTGATTCGCTGCAATACCACGACTTCACGTTCTATACCGAGAAAACAGGCCTCCCCGTAGCCAAACTCTCGACCCGAATGCAGAAAACACTTACCGATTGGTTTACAAAAGGCTACCGGGTCAAATCCGCGACCGTTAGCTTCATCGTGGCCTGGAAACCCAAGGATGCCCCGAAAGAGGAGCCGGAGACAGCCGTCCTGCTGGCCGACCTTACCCTCACTCTCTGATCGAAGATCCAACAAAAGTCGGGGTTCCAGAAGACGGAGTTTACCTTTTCCCCACTGTTTAGAGAGGCGATAAAAAAGTTAATTTTTTTGATTTTTTTACAAAAAAACGAGTAAATTTTTGAAAATTCTATCTTTTAAGTCGTAAGCTATTGATAATCAATAACAACACAATAGTATATCAGCAAGCAGACAAAATTCATCAATACCGCGAAAACTTATCAAAGTCATAGGAAAGATGACTATCCAAATATCGGATGGTATAATGTTTTTCATAAGGTGACCCATATCTTCGGAGCTAATCGATGCGATTACGCATGACATCTATTCAAGCTCGCGAATGAAACTTGGTTGGTTAGAACCGGGCCGTTGGGCGGCCGCGTTCTGAGGTGCGAGCTTTCCGAGCGAGAACGTCAGCGAGCCGGGTACGGCGGTATGGTCGCTGGGCTGCGCGAGTTCAGGAGGGGGGGGGCACATCCGCATCGCCGTCTAACCGGAAAAACCGCAGGCATCTCCGAAATACGGCTCGGATAAAAACGATACGATTCTGCCGGCGCGCTATTTCGAAAATGAGCGTACCGGCTTTTTAATCGGGACATCTCCATACGCCTCTTTTGGCGTAGTCCGCCAAACCTTTCATATAAACCGTATACATCCGTACGCACCAAGACTTCCGATCAAAATCCCAAGGCAAGACTCCTCCGCACAGAAGCGACCTCATCTTTCTTCTCCAGATACACGTCAATATCGGAAAAGCGTCGGAAATTCCACAATGCACATCTTTCGGCGCTCGGGCGAAGCTCATCGACCTTTCGGGCCGAAAAAAGCACGCGGCGAATGACAAATCACAAGCTCATTAAAAAAACTCGTCATCGCCTGTAAATTACAAATAATTTGATATTTTTGCCTAAAATACTTATTTCATTCAGGGGAACATCGACCGATCCGGCCCTAACCGTCCGGAAAAGCGCCGTATCTCCCGCATGTCATCCGATGGAAAAGCGACCCTTTCAGAATCCGACAGAACAGATGCTCGACCGCTTCCGGCAAGGCGATGCCAACGCATTCGCCAGTCTCTATCGCACCCACTGGAATCAGGTTTTCCGCTTCAGCCGCCTCTACCTGAAAAACGACGAGGATGCGGAGGACGTCGTGCAGGAGGTGTTCATCCGTTTGTGGCAGATTCACGAACGCATCCACCCCGACGGCAATTTTTCGGGACTGCTTTTCATCATCACGCGCAATCTGATCTTCAACCGCTTTCATAAACAGATCGACCCGTTGAGTTTCAAGGTATCCGTCCTCGCAGCCCTCGAATCGTCCGACGACATCGAATCCGAAGTGAGCGCCCGCGACCTTGCGGAATACATTGACCGACTGATCGACCTGATGCCCACCCGTCAGCGGCAAGTCTTCAACATGAGCCGCCGCGAGCACAAGAGCTACCGGGAGATCGCAGAAGAACTGAACCTTTCGCAAAAAACCGTCGAAGCGCACATGCACGAAGCGCTGCGTTTCCTGCGCGACAACCTCGCGCTGCTGCTCTGGCTCGCGCTTTTCAACGACGGACCGGTCTGCTAAACGACATTCCGACCGGAACCGGAGCGTTTTTTTCCGAAAATCACAAAAATTACCGCACGCACTAAGGGTATCTGGTGCCGTGCCGGGTATTTATTACGGATACCGCAAAAAACACGAAATGACAGATATAAAAACGCTCGTCCGCAAACTGCTCGCCGGCAAACTCCCGCAGAAAGAGATGCCGGAACTCTGGCAGCGGCACGACGTCACGCAATACATGCAGCGCGAATGGGATCGTTGCGCAAAACCGGCCGAAGACGACCTCCTGCGCGAAAGCCGTATCTGGGAACGCATCGTCACCCGCACGATGCCGCATGAAAAAATCCGGCGGAGGGGAGGGGTACGCACCGCATGGCTTAGCCGGAGCTACGGCGCCGCCGCTTCAATCATGCTAGCCATAGGTGCAGGACTCACCCTCGTCAACCTGCTGTGGCGTCCCGCTCCGAAAATCATCCACACCCAGTACAGCGGGAACCAAAGCACCGAACAGGTAGCGCTGCCCGACGGTTCGACCCTCTGGCTCGGAGCCAACTCCTCGTGCCGGTACGCCGCGGATTTTTCGGGCAGGGAACGACGGGTGGAGCTCAACGGCCAGGGGTTCTTCGAGGTGGCGGAAGATCCCTCCCGACCGTTCGTCGTGAGCAGCAATGGCATCGACGTCACGGCTCTGGGAACGGCTTTCGAAGTCTTTTCCGATCTCGGGGGCCGGCACGTGGAGGCCATCTTGCGCAACGGCAGCGTACGTGTATCCCTCCCCGGAATAACGAAACAGACCTTCACGCTCTCGCCCGACCAGAAATTCACCTACTCCGCCGACACACGCAAAGTGATCGTCAGCCGGGTAGACGCCCAACGCTACACGCTTTGGCACGAGCGCATGTCATTGAGTTTCGAGAACCAACCTCTGTCGGTCATCCTGCCGCGCCTCGAAAGATGGTACAACTGCCATATCGACTGTCCCGAAGAGATCGCGACACGCTACCACTACACGTTCTCGCTGAGCGACGAGACACTCGACCGCACCTTGCAGCTTCTCCAATCCTCGACCGACCAGACACCGCTCTTCTACCGACGCGACGGTATGTACGTGCGCATCTACGAAAAATAAAAAAGAACCCGAAACGACCCGCCTCATGAAGAAGAACCGAAGATACGGATAACGGCCCCGCCGAACATTCCGGCCGCACGGCGGCCGGACTCCGCACCGCACCGACCCAAACCTAATTCTAAAAAACCTTATGAAAAACCTTTACAACATCCGGAAAAGCCTCTGGATCCTGTTTTGCTGCATGTCGCTCCTTGCAGCAAACGGCATCCCCGCAACGCTTCATGCACAGGAGAGGAAGAGGTTGACCGTCGAAATGACGGACGCTCCGATCCTCGACGTGCTCAAAGCCATCGAAGCGCAAAGCGAACTCTCCTTTTTCTACAACAACAATCTGATCGACCCCACGCTGCGCATCACCGTATCGAAACGCGACGCTCCGATCCCGGAAGTGCTCAACCGTGTGTTCGCCGGTACGCCCTACGCCTACCGGATCGTCGACAAACAGGTGCTTATTTCGAAAAAAGAGGATGCACCGAAATCCGACGAACCGCTGAAAATCCAAGGACGGGTCATCGATTCGAAAGGGGGCCCGATCGTAGGTGCCACCGTCGTCAACATGCGCACGCTCCAAGGCACGGTGACAGGTTCCGACGGGCGCTTCGAACTGACGGTTTCCGCCCTGACGGAGGAGCTGACCTTCAACTATATCGGGTTCAAAACCAAAGTACTTCCGGCATCGAATGCCGAAGAGGTCCGTCTGGAAGAGGCCACCGTTCTCGAGGACGTCGTGGTCGTAGGCTACGGCACGGTCAAGCGCGTGAATCTCACCGGCTCAGTCGCCACGATCGATATGCGGGAAAAGGCCAACCAACCCATCACCAACACCGCGCAGGCGATGTACAACACCCCGGGCGTGTGGATCAACCAGAACAACGCCAAACCCGGAGCCGACGGAGGCACGATCCGCATCCGCGGCGTCAATACGCTCAGCAGCGCCAATCCGCTCGTGCTGCTCGACGGCGTGGAATACGACATCAACGAAATCAATCCGGCCGACATCGAATCGATCTCCGTGCTGAAAGACGCTTCGGCGGCCATCTACGGTTCGAAAGCCTCGAACGGCGTGATTCTCATCACCACGAAAAAGGGCGTCAAAGGCGCTCCGGTAATCAACTATCGGGCCAATTTCGGCGTACAATACGCCACCTACCTCCCCGACCCGATCGACGATCCGATCCTCTACATGCGTTTGCGCAATCAGGCAGAAATCAATTCGGGCAAAGCGCCCTCGGGAGTCTCCTATTCCGAAGCCGTCATCAAGGAGTATCAGGAGGGCATGAAAACCAATCCCGACGTCTACCCTGCGACCAACTGGTTCGACATTTGCCTCAAACCGGCCTTCGTCCACCAACACGATCTGCGCATCTCGGGCGGAACCGAACGGCTCGATTACAGCATGGCCGTAGGCTACATGAAGCAGGACGGCGTATTCATCGCCAACGACTGGGCCGACCGGATTTCGATGGATCTGAAACTCGGCATCCAGCTCAACAAATACATCAAGGTCGGCGGATCGCTCTACGGAAACATGCGTCACTACACGGAGCCGGGATACGGCACGAACAAGGTGATGGACGCCATGATGCGTGCCATTCCGATCATGTCCGACTACCATAAAAACGGCATCTACGGGTCGAGTTGGATCGCTACCCCGGGCCGCGGCAATTACGAGAATCCCCGCATGATCATCGAGCAGGGTTCGATCGACCGCCGCGTACAACAGCTGCTGGCCAAGGCGTTCGTGAAGCTGACGCTCCCTTACGGCATCACCTACGACGCCAATTTCAGCTTCCGCAAACGCGACACCCGCAGCAAAGACCACGTTCCGGCCATGTACACCATGAATCCCAAGACCGAAGAGGTCCGCAACTACAACTCGGCGGTGCCGCGCGTCAAGGACTGGGATGCCTGGGCGACGGGCAGTTTCTTCACCCAGACGCTGGGCTGGGAAGGGAACCTCCGCGACGAACACCACATCGGCGTCATGGTGGGCCAGGACTATCAGGAGTTCTACAACGACAATTTCCAAGCCTACAAGGAGGGATTCTACGACAACTACCACACCGATCTCAACTCCGCTTCGGGACAGGTCAACGCTCAGGCCACCGGCGCCTCCTCGCGCGAAAAGCTGGTCTCGGTTTTCGGACGTCTCTCCTACGACTACAAGCAGCGTTACCTCGTGAGCGCCGTCTTCCGCTACGACGGTTCGTCGCGTCTGGTCCCCGACCACCGTTGGGCCTTCTTCCCCTCGGTCTCGCTGGCATGGCGCATCGACCAGGAGAACTTCATGAAGAACGCGGAGTTCATCGACCAGCTCAAACCACGTTTCTCGTGGGGTAAGATGGGCAACCAGGCCGTCTCGCTATACAGTTACCTGAGTTCGGTCAACACGTCGGGCTACGATTACAGCTTCGACGGCACGAAATACGGCGGCGCAGCCATCTCCGCTCTGGCCGACAACACGATCACCTGGGAGGAAACGACCTCCTACGATGCCGGAATCGACTTTTCGGCCTTCGGCAACCGCGTTCTATTCTCGGCCGACTGGTTCCTCAAACGCACCGAAGGCATCCTGCGCACGGTCAACCTGCCCTCGCAGGTCGGCGATCTGAGCGGCCCGAAGAGCAACGTAGGCGTGGTGGACAACAAAGGCATCGAGCTCTCGCTCACGCTGCGCGACTCGTGGGGCGACTTCTCGGCAGGCATCTCGGGCAACTTCTCCTACACGCGCAACGAAATCGTGGATCTCAACGGCGAGACCGAAATCAACGGCCGGCTGATCTGCAAGGAGGGGTATCCGATCAATTCGTGGTACCTGCTCGAAACCGACGGCGTCTTCCAGAACCAGTCGGAGATCGACAACGCGCAGGCCGTCTACGGCAACCGCGCCAACCTGCGCCCCGGCTACGTGAAATACGTCAACCAGAACAACGACAACACCATCGACGGCAACGACCGCGTCATCGCCGGCAACACGATACCTCGGTTCGCCTACGGCTTCAACCTCAACTTCGGATGGAAGGGCTTCGCCGTCGAAGCGCAGTTCCAGGGCGTCGGCGACGTGTCGGTCTACCCGTCGAGCAACATGGCCTTCGGCCTCTACAACGGCGCAGGTCTGACCAAACAATGGGTGAGGGATTCGTGGAGCGCCACCAACCGCAATACCGAATATCCGCTGCTGACGACCTACCCCGAAGCGGGCGAGAACTTCCAGAATTCGACGCTCTGGCTTCAGGACGCCTCCTACCTGCGTCTGAAAAACATCCAACTGAGCTACACTTTTCCCAAACAGCTCGTCGGACGCATCGGTATCAAGGGCTTGCAGGTCTACGTCAGCGGCCAGAACCTCGTCACCTTCTCGGACTTCAAGATCTGGGACCCCGAAATTTCGATCTCGCAGGTCAACTTGTTCTCCTACCCGATCCTGAAAACCATCAGCTTCGGCATCAACCTCACCCTATAACCGATCTTACAAAAACCGATCAACCATGAAACGCATTCAAATCATCATACCGGTTCTGCTCGGAGCCTTCTGCACCGGCTGCGACCTGGACATCGAACCGCAGGACCGCTACGACCAGCAAACCTTCTGGTACAGCGCCAAAGCCGCGGAGGGCGGCCTGACGGGGTGCTACAACGCCCTGCTCGAAAACGGCATCTACGGCCGCGCCGCCGTCTACTGGGAAGACGACGCCACGCCCAACGGCTATAATTTCAGCAACGACGACTCCTGGACGACTATCGCCAACGGTGCGCAGACGGCCACTTCGGGAGGCATCATCGCCAACCGCTGGAGCCACGCCTACAAAGGCATCGGACGCTGTAATACGCTGCTGGACAACATCGACCTCAACCGCGAGCTGGACAAGAGCGTCATCGAGGAGTACAAAAATCAGGCGCGCTTCCTCCGCGTACTGTTCTACTACATGCTGACGACCTACTACGGCGACTGTCCACTGATTACCACGACCCCCGCCATGGAGCACAAATCCCTGCCGCGCACCCCGCGCACAGAGGTGGTCTCCTTCATGCTCGGCGAACTGGAACAGCTTTCGAAGGTCCTGCCTCCGAAGGCCGAACCGGGACGCCCGACGTCAGGCGCGGCACTGGCCCTCAAAGCCCGCATCCTGCTCTTCGAGGCCAGCCCGCTGCTCAACCCCGGCCACGACGACCAGAAGTGGCGTGACGCCGCCGACGCGGCCCGCGCCGTGATGGACTGCGATTCGGATTACGAACTCTTCACCGCCCCGGGCCAGATCGGTTCGGCCTACCGCAATCTCTTCCTCGAAAGCGGAAAGAACAGTTCCGAATGTATTTTCAGCGTACAGTGCATGAACCAGAACAAGCTGGGGCTCTCGTTCGAACTGATTGCCCGCCAATACGGGACGATGGCGCCGCTGCGCGACCTCATCGACTTCTACTGCGACCGCGACGGCAATGCCCGCACTCCCGGCGAACAGCGGCTCGATCCCTCGAAAATCGACCCGCGCTTCGGCGCCACGATCGTCTACCCGGGCTGCAAGTTCATGGGCTCGACGGTCACGGCGACGCAGTTCCAGCAAACCGGATGCACGATCAAAAAGTACACGGTCTACGACGAACACACGCCTACGGCCGCCGAGAAAAGCATCGGCGACACCGAATCGCCTATCGACTACATGATCCTGCGCTACGCCGACATCCTGCTGATGTACGCCGAAGCCAAAAACGAATTGAACGAGCTGGACGAGACGGTATGGAACGAAACGGTGCGCCCGATCCGCACCCGGGCAGGATTCACAGCCGAGTCGGCGCTCGAATTCCCCGGCAAGGATCAGGAGAAACTGCGCGCCGTCATCCGCTACGAACGCCGCGCGGAGTTCGTCGGCGAAGGCTACTATTACAACGACCTGCGCCGCTGGCGCGAGGCCGAAAACGTCAACAACGGCCCGATCCGCAAGTTCAACAACGATGTCATTCTGGTACGCAGTTTCGAGCCCTCGCGCGACTATTGGTGGCCGGTTCCGCAGGGCGAAATCGACTTGAACCGCAACCTGCTGCCCAATAACCCAAATTATTGACAATGAAACGAATACTCACGCTAATCGCACTCTGCATCGTGTCAGGAGTTTCGGCCTCGACCCGACAACTGCAAATCATTCCCCAGCCCGTCAAGGCCGAACTCCGTACGGGCGTCTTCGTCACGGCCGGATGCCGCGTCGAATGGGAAGGTTTCGACATCCGGCCCGAAAATCTGGCTGCGCTGACCGGACGACTGGTCAAGCCATGCCATCCCGCGTCGACATGGAACGGAGTGAATGCCATCGTTTTGCGACGCGACACCGCAGCCGGAATCCCGGCCGAAGGCTACCGAATCGACATTTCCGCACGCCGCGCGCAGCTCTCGGCCGGCGACGACGCCGGTCTCTTCTACGGCCTGCAAACCCTCCTCCAACTGGCCGACGAACGGGGCAACCTTCCCTGCGTCTCGATCGAGGACCATCCGCGCTACCGCTACCGCGGCCTGCATCTCGACGTCTGCCGCCACTTCTTTCCGGTAAGGTTCATCAAGCATTACCTCGATTGGATGGCTTCGTGCAAACTCAACACCTTCCACTGGCATCTGACCGACGACCAGGGCTGGCGTATCGAGATCAAACGCTACCCGCGCCTGACCGAGATCGGCGGCTATCGAACCCGAACCCAGATCGGCGGATTCCACGAAGACCCGATCACCTACGAACAAGGCCGCTACGGCGGGTACTACACGCAGGACGAGATCCGCGAAGTGGTAGCCTATGCCGCCGAACGGCACATCGCTGTCATTCCCGAGATCGAAATGCCCGGTCACGCGACGGCCGCCCTGGCCGCCTATCCCGAACTAGCGTGCGGCCACGGCCCGAAAAGTTTCGAGACGAGCGGACGCTGGGGCGTCCTCGACGATGTTTTCTGCCCGGGCAAAGAGCAGACCTTCGAATTTCTCGAAGGCGTGCTGGACGAAGTGCTGGAACTCTTCCCGTCGAAGCTCATCCACATCGGCGGCGACGAGTGTCCCAAAGGACGCTGGAAGGCGTGCCCCCTCTGCCAGCAGCGCATCCGCGAGGAGGGGCTCAAGGACGAATACCAGTTGCAGAGCTACTTCATCCACCGCATCGAACGCTGGATGCATACCCACGGCCGGGAGATCATCGGTTGGGACGAAATCCTCCAGGGCGGCATTTCGAAAACCGCGAACATCATGTCGTGGAACGGAAGCGACCCCGGAATCAAGGCCGCACAGCGGGGAAACCCGGTGATTATGACGCCGAAATGGTACTGCTACTTCGATTACAGCCAGACCTCCGACCCGGAGCGTTACGAACCGCTGGGCAACACCCGCTACGTCTCGGTGCGGCAGGCTTACCGCCTCGACCCCTGCGACCGGCTCACGCTGCCCGACCAGAAACGGATCAGGGGCGTGCAGTGCAACCTCTGGACGGAGTACATCGCGGACATCCGCCACGCACTGCACATGGTCCTGCCGCGCATGGCGGCTCTCGCCGAGACGGGCTGGGCCAACGACCGCAAGGATTACAACGATTTCGTGCGCCGGATTCCGGCACTGGTCGCCGTCTACAAGGCCGAAGGCTATAACTACGCCCCCTATCTGTTCGAGGGCATCGAATGACGCGCCGGCAGCGCTTCCGAAGCCGAACACCCCGCAGGTCCTGTGACCTGCGGGGTGTTTTTCCATGCGCCGCCCGCCCAAAGCCCCGGCCACGCCCCGGACGCAGCCATGGGAACGTCGGCACGCGAAAGCGTCCCGGCCGAAAGCGGCTATTTCTCCGACACGTAAAACCACCGGCCCGTATCGAACTCGGCCCAGACCTTCCGGTTCTCCCAGTGGACGGAAAACACGAACAGGTAGTCCCGACGCCCTCCGGCGGTTTCGATCGGCAACAGTATTTTTATCTGCGTAAGCTTATCCGCATCCCGCAGGAGATTCTCGAATACCCACCGTTTGAGGTCGCGACTGTAAAAAACCCGGTTCTTGACGGCAAGCGACTCCGAAACACAGCTTCCCTTCACGACCACGGAAGGAACCTGCGCGTCGTGTCTGTCGAGCAGCTTCACACCCCGGTGAAACACCCCCTCTGCGGCATTCGAAACTCCATCCACGAAGACGGCCTCGTCCCAGATGATTCCGAAGTCGGAATCGCTCTCGTTGGTCAGGGAAAAATCGACATGCGTCGGCTCGAAGGTGAAAACGACGCGGATCGTGGAATCCCGGTAGCCGGGCGTGGTGAATCCCTGCTCATTCTCGGGATTGCCGATAACGCCGCCCCGGGCGCCATCGGTCTCGACAGATTCCAGACGAACCCGATAATAGTCCAACTCATATCCCTTCGGCCTTGCCTGCGGGGATAAGGGAAGCGACAGCAACAATGCGACAAACACCAGGACAAGTCTCATAGCACCCTATTTGAAGTTTATCCGAATTTACGGTTTTATTTCCGATCCGCCAAATTCCGAGGCTCCGAAAGTTCCATTCGCGCCCTCATTCGCCGTAGACCATCCCGTCGCCGCACCATCCCGCCTCCGTCATCGCCGATTTTCGCCCCGCCGCCCGTGACTTCGGCGACGTTCGGCAATGAACCGACAATCCCTGCGGGATCAATAAAAGAGGAAGGACGAAAGTTTCGAATCAATTCGATCTTCCGTCCTTCCTCTTTTATTCGCCTACGGCGTTTTGGTGGTCATTGCACTCACTAACTGCCGAAGTTATCGTACAAGATATTCTCCGGCGGCACGCCGAGGTTGTCGAGCATCTTGACGACCGAAGCGATCATCATCGGAGGCCCGCACATGAGGTAGATGCAGTCCTCGGGAGCCTGGTGGTTCTTGAGGTAGTTTTCGTAGAGCACGTTGTGCACGAAGCCCGGCGTGTACTTCACTCCGGCGGCGTCCGCCTCGGGATCGGGACGGTCGAGCGCCAGATTGAACGAGAAGTTGGGGAAATCCTTCTCGATCTGGTGGAACTCGTCGAGATAGGGAACCTCCTTCAGCGCACGCGCGCCGTACCAGAACGAAACGGGACGCTTGGTCTTCTCGGTCTTGAACAGGTGCATCAGGTGGCTGCGCATGGGCGCCATGCCGGCGCCGCCGCCGATGAAGATCAGCTCCTGCGTATCGGGCAGGTTGTCCGGCAGGAAGAACTCGCCGTAAGGACCCGAAATCGTGATCTTGTCACCCGGCTTGCGCGAGAAGACATACGACGAGCAGATACCCGGGTTGACCTTCATAAAACCGCCCGTGGCCTTGTCGAACGGAGGCGTGGCGATACGGATGTTGAGCATGATGATGTTGCCCTCGGCCGGATGGTTGGCCATCGAGTAGGCGCGGAACGTCGGCTCGGGGTTGGTCGTCACCAGATCCCACATCTTGAACTTGTCCCAGTCGGCGCGGAACTTCTCGTCCACGTCCATCGACGAGAACTTGATGGCGTCGTACTTCGGAATGTCGATCTGGATGTAACCGCCGCTGCGGAACTTGAGGTTCTCGCCCTCGGGCAGCTTCACGACGAACTCCTTGAGGAAGGTCGAGATATTGCGGTTCGAGACCACGGTGCACTCCCACTTCTTGACGCCGAGCACGGCTTCGGGAACCTGTATCTTGAGGTTCTCCTTCACCTTGACCTGGCATCCCAGGCGCCAGTGCTCCTTGGCCATCTTGCGCGTGATGAAACCGGTCTCGGTGGGCAGGATGTCGCCGCCGCCCTCGATCACCTGGCATTTGCACATGCCGCACGAACCGCCGCCGCCGCAGGCCGAAGGCAGGAAGACCTTGTTGTTGGCCAGCGTTGCGAGCAGCGTCGAGCCGCTTTCGGTCGTGATGACCTTCTCGCCGCCGTTGATGTCGATCGTAACTTCGCCCGACGAGGTCAGTTTGGCCTTTGCAAAGAGAAGCAGCCCCACCAACAGAAGGGTCACCACCAGAAAGGCAATGATTGCAACTATAATAGTCAATTCCATTTTTTCCGAATCTCTTTTAAGGTTAGAACTGAATACCCGAGAAGATCATGAAGGCGATACCCATCAGGCCGGTGATGATAAACGCGATACCGGGGCCCCTGAGCGCCGCGGGAATCTGCGAGTAGGTCGTCTTCTCGCGGATGGCGGCCATCATGACGATGGCGAGCCACCAGCCCAGGCCGGAGCCAAGGCCGTAGACGATCGACTGCCACAGCGACGTCAGCTCCAGCGCATCGACCTTCTGCTGCATGAAAAGCGAGCCGCCCATGATAGCGCAGTTCACGGCGATCAGCGGCAGGAAGATACCCAGCTGGCTGTAAAGCGTCGGCGAGAACTTCTCGACGGCCATCTCCACCAGCT
>ERZ773150.1186-NODE-1186-length-23814-cov-21.855886_pt1 | contig 23814 bp, 18 predicted proteins | sample MGYA00580845_ERZ773150 | MGnify/ENA primary metagenome ERZ773150 (study PRJEB29015, sample SAMEA2737848) | human gut metagenome | biome: human gut; feature: human-associated habitat; material: faeces | place: China | collected 2012 ...
GCAGCCGCCGGAGCGGTGCTTAAGCCGTAAGGCGGGAATTGTGCGGTATTGCCTTAATTCTATTATACTCTCAAAATGTTCCCGGCTCTACCCGTTTGGGTAAAAAATGCGGTGGGAGCCAGAGCATCAGTGCAAAAATTACAGCACAACGCCATCCTTGAAGATGGAAATTTCGCGGAAGCCCTTCTTCTCGGCGCAGGTCTGCTTGCCGGAAGCAACGTCCAGCACCAGCTGGTACAGGTCAGCACCGGCTTCATCCAGCGTCTTTTCGCCGTCAGCAACAACACCGGCGTTAAAATCGATCCAGGTGGATTTTTTGGCAGCCAGCTGGCTGTTAGTAGCAATTTTCAGGGTGGGAGCGGGGGCACCGAACGGAGTGCCGCGGCCCGTGCTGAACAAGATCATGTGGGCGCCGGCGGCGGTCAGGGCGGTGGCGGAAACAAGATCGTTGCCGGGGCCGTACAGCATGTTCAGGCCCTTGGTGGTCACAGCATCGCCATAGCCGATAACGTCCATGATGGGGGCGCTGCCGCCCTTCTGCACACAGCCGCAGGATTTATCCTCCAGCGTGGTGATGCCGCCCTGCTTGTTGCCGGGGCTGGGGTTGTCGTATACAACTTCGTTGTGGCTGATGAAGTATTCCTTGAAGCCGTTGATCATATGCACGGCCTTCTCAAACACTTTTTCGTTCTGGCAGCGATCCATCAAAAAGCCCTCGGCACCGAACATTTCCGGCACTTCGGTCAGCACGGTGGAACCGCCGCGGGCGCACAGCATATCGCTGAAGCGGCCGATGGTGGGGTTGGCGGTAATGCCGGACAAACCGTCCGAACCGCCGCACTTCATGCCGACCACCAGCTCGCTGGAGAGAATCGGCTCGCGCTGGAACTGGGCAGCATAAGCGGCCAGTTCCTTCAGGATCTCACGACCCGCAACCAGCTCATCGTCCACATCCTGGCAGGTCAGGAACTTGATGCGGTCATGGTCGTATTCGCCCAATTCGGTCAGGAACTGCTCATGGGTCAGGTTCTCGCAGCCAAGGGAGAGCACCAGCACGGCACCGGCGTTGGGATGGCGGGCCAGCGCAGCCAGCAGTTTGCGGGTCTGGGCGTGGTCATGGCCGGTCTGGGAGCAGCCGAACGGATGGGTGAAGGTGTACAGCCCGTCAATGCTGTCGGTCACAAGATCCTGATTGTCCCGCACAAGGGCTTTGGCGCAGTCGTTCACGCAGCCAACGGTGGGGATGATCCAAATCTCGTTGCGGGTGGCTGCACGGCCATCTTTGCGGCGGTAGCCCATAAAGGTTTCGGGAGCAACGGGGGCCAGCGGGTGCACATTGGGGTGGTAGCTGTACTCGATCTCGCCGGACAGGTTGGTTTTTACATTGTGGGTGTGCATCCAGGTGCCGGGCACGGCATCAGCGGTGGCATGGCCGATGGGGAACCCGTACTTGATGACATTTTCGCCCGCGTGGATGGGGGCAATGGCCATCTTGTGGCCCTGGGGGATATCTTCAACAGCGGTCACAGATGCACCGTCCACCGGCACAGCGGTGCCTTTGGCAATGGGATGCAGGGCAACCACAACATTATCCTTGGGGTTGATCTTGATTGCAAGAGGCATACAGAATCTCCTTACTACGATAAAAACAGGTAGGAGTTAGGAAGTAGAAGTTAGGAATTGTTAGCCCTGCTTTTAGGGCAATACCGCATAATTCTAAGTGCCGATACGGCGAGCGAGGTGCGGCAGCTGCTAGGCCAAAAGCGCAGATAATACTGGATGTCTTATCGAGCATTTTGGCAACGCAGATGCCGTGCCGCAGCCGCCGGAGCGGCACTTGAGCCGTTAGGCGGGAATTGTGCGGTATTGCCTTAGGGCTTTTTGCAGATAACCAAAGGCTCTGCGCTGCTCCCTAACTCCTACCTCCTCACTCCTACCTCCTAACTCAAATTACAGGCAGCTCTTATAAGCGGCCATTGCGCCCTGCTCACGGATCAGGGTCAGGTTCTTGACGGTGGCGTCCTCAAAACCGGCAACCTTGGTCAGATCCTGGCCCCACATCTGCTCGTTGGTCATAACAGCATGAACCAGGGTCGGAATGTCGTCATCCTTGTGGGCATTGTAGAATTCCAGCACATAGCGGTCATCGGAAACGGTGTATTCGTTGCCCTTGGCGCGCTTGCAGACCAGGCCCTTATCGTTCAGTTCCTGGATGTTGTTGGAATAGAATGCGATGTAAGCGGCAAAGCTCATGGTCAGGCAGGTGGGCAGTTTGCCGTTCTTCTCGATATATTCCAGGAAGGACGGCATGTTGCGGGCACGCCACTTGGAGGTGGAGTTCAGGGAGATGCTCATCAGCTCATGGTTGACGAACGGGTTGTTGAAGCGGTCTTCCACAGCGGCAGCAAATTTTTTGCAGTCGTCCTGGTCCAGCGGAAGAATGGGAACAACTTCCTGCAGCAGCATCTTGTTCATGTAGCCCAGGATGGTTTCGTCGTGCATGCAGTCACGCACAATGTCGAAGCCTGCCAGGTAAGCACCCAGAACAAAACCGGTGTGTGCGCCGTTCAGGATGCGGACCTTGCGCTTCTTATACGGGCTCATATCGGGGGTAACAAAGACGTGGTCTTCCAGACCAGCCTTGCGGAACGGCAGGATATCGTTCAGCTTGGTGTCGCCCTCAATGACCCACACGCCGAAAACCTCGCCAACGTCCAGCAGGGGGTCAGCGTAACCGTGCTTCTCTTCAAGCTCGGCAACTTCCTTCGGGTCGCGGATGCGACCCGGAACAATGCGGTCAACCAGAGAGCCGCAGAAGGTACAGTCCTCGTTGACATATTTCTTGAAGCCGTCTTCCAGGCCCCACTGGTCAATGTACTGGTTGACGCACTTCAGCAGCTCCTTGCCGTTGTTGTCAATCAGCTCGCAGGCCAGCATGATGATGCCCTTCTTGCCGGCCTTGTAGCGGTGGTACAGCACCTGGGTCAGCTTTGCGGGGAAGCTGGACGGCGGGCAGTCGTTCTGCTGGCAGGCGGGATCATAAACGATACCGGCCTCGGTGGTGTTGGAAACGATGATTTCCAGGTCGTCGCTGGCGGCAACGTCCATCATCTTTTCGTAATCAGCTTTTTCATACGGGTTCAGGCAGCGGGATACACTGGAGATCACGCGCTTGTCATCGACCTTCTGGCCGTTTTCGCTGCCGCGCAGGTACAGGGTGTACAGGCCCTCCTGTTCGTTGATCATCTTGGCCAGGCCGGGGGCGATGGGCTGAACCAGAACGCACTTGCCGTTCCAGTCAGCTTTTTCGTTGGCAAGGTCAAACCAGTAGTCAACAAAGGCACGCAGGAAGTTGCCCTCACCAAACTGCAAAACCTTTTCGGGGGCATTTTTCAGAATGTAGCCATCATAACCGGATTTTTCAAGGACCTGATAATTCAAAGTTTCCATTGGAAATTCTCCTTTGCAATGTGTGCAATTACGGCGGCGGTGTGCAGGGCCAGACAAAAACGCCCTGCGCTGCGTAAGCGCCTTGTTTAGCTTCATTGTATTTTTTTTTGCTTGCAACGTCAAGATTCTTTCGTGAAGAAACGCACATATTTTGCGCTCCTTCTTTGACTTTTTTCCCTTTCCCTGTTTTGCACAAGCGGGATGCAATATTTTTAGTGCTTTTTACATCAAAAGGGCAAGATTTGCAACTTGTTCAAACCGCTGCAAGTATGTATAATAATATCAGCTTATGTTTTATTCTGCTGTTTGGGGGCAGCATGATTCGTTCTGTTGACCCACAGCACACAACGAAGGAGCTTGCAATTATGAAAGCATTTATGGACAAGGATTTCCTGCTGGAAACCCCCACCGCGCAGCACCTGTATCATGATTATGCAGAAACGCTGCCTATCGTAGACTATCACTGCCACATTCCCCCGCAGGAGATCTACGAGGACCGCCGCTTTGAAAATATCGCTCAGGTATGGCTGGGCGGCCATCAGGTTCTGGCCGATGGCTCTGACTACTACTTCGGCGACCATTATAAGTGGCGCGTGATGCGTTCCAACGGTGTGCCCGAAGAGTACATCACCGGTGACAAGCCGGACCGCGAGCGCTTCCAGAAGTTTGCAGAAGCACTGGAAATGGCCATCGGCAACCCGATGTACACCTGGTGCCACCTGGAACTGAAAAAGTACTTTGGCTACAACGGCGTTCTGAACGGCGATACCGCTGAGGAAGTCTGGAACCTGTGCAACGATAAGCTGCAGCATGATCCCAAGATGACCGTGCGCGGCCTGATCGAGCAGAGCAACGTTGCCATGGTCGGCACCACCGATGACCCCATCGACAGCCTGGAATGGCACAAGAAAATCAAGGAAGACCCCACCATCAAGGTTGTTGTTGCACCTTCCTTCCGCCCGGACAAGGTCCTGAACATCCGCAAGGACGGCTTTGCGGATTACATCCATAAGCTGGAAGAAGTTGTTGGCCGCAAGTTCGCCTGCGCCAACTGTGTGGTCAATGCTCTGGAAGAGCGCCTGCAGTTCTTTGTCGAGATGGGCTGCCGCGCTTCTGACCACGGGCTGGATTATGTTCCTTACGTGGAGACCAACGCCGAAAAGGCAACCGCAGCTTTCAAAAAGGCTATGGCCGGTGAGCCGCTGACCCAGGAAGAGGGCGACGCATACACCACCTACCTGCTGATCAGCCTGGGCCGCCTGTACAAAAAGTATAACGTTGCCATGCAGATCCATTACAGCTGCCTGCGCAATGTCAACCAGAAGATGTACAAGAAGCTGGGCCCCGATACTGGCTTTGATATGATCGCTGTGACCGATGGCAGCGCCGCCATCAGCAGCCTGCTGAGCAAGCTGACCGAGACCGGCGAATGCCCGAAGGTGATCCTGTACAGCCTGAACCCCGCCGACTTTGACATGCTGGGCACCATCCTGGGTGCATTCCAGGATGACGAAGTTCCCGGCAAGATCCAGCTGGGCTCTGCCTGGTGGTTCTGCGATACCGACGACGGAATGTACCAGCAGATGAAGACCCTGGCTCGCCTGGGGCTGCTGGGCAACTTTATCGGCATGCTGACCGACAGCCGTAGCTTCCTGAGCTACACCCGCCACGAACTGTTCCGCCGCCTGATGTGCAACCTCATCGGCAACTGGGTCGAGAATGGCCAGTACCCCAGCGATGAGAAGACCCTGAAGAAGATCGTGGAAGGCATCAGCTACTACAACGCACAGCGTTACTTCCACCTGTAATTCTGCACAAATCAGAAAATAAAACATTGTAAAAATTGCCCTGCTGCCTGAAAGACAGCAGGGCTTTTTCCATAGAATGAGAATCTTTTTCTTGTGCAAAAGGGCAAAAAAGAGGGCAAAATCGGGGCGAAGAGAAAAAGTTGGGAGGTAGGAGGGAGGAACTATTTTAATTAGGAATGAGAAATTAGGAATTGGAGGTAGGGTGTGGCAGGAGGCGAAAACCTTACCTCACCGCCGTAAGCGTATATTTGAAAATGCGTGATAGAATTAAAATTACCTGTAGGGCGGGATGCCCTCATCCAGCTATCTCCATTATGCTGTCTGTTGAAAATATGTGATATGCCAATAAGATTGTTGTAGGGGACGATGCTTGCATCGTTCCGTGGGCCTTAACATTGCTGCACACTATTAAATTTAACGTAGTGCTCTGCCCCGCGGTAGGGGCGGCGTCCCCGACGTCCCGGACGGGCATAAAAATAATGGAACATTCGCAAAACCTTAATGTTATCTGGCATATGGTTCCGGAACACTTTATAACATGACATCAGCATTTACTGTGCATCCCACCCGTAGTAGTGCATTAAGGCTAAAACTTTACCTTTTTGCTCTATCTAAAAAATTAGAGCCGCTTCGTAACAAAGCCAAATGGAGAAAGTCTCCAAATACAAAAAGTAAAGCTTTAGAATTACCACACTAGTAGAGGCGCACATTGTGCGCCCGCGGACGAGCTGCGAAATATTCCGTAACTCAAATAATCCAACTGCTGGCCTATTAAAAAATGCCCATACATCAGCATAAAAAACAAATCCCCCGTTCCGCAGCGGCATTTACGCCTGCTGCAAAACGGGGGAAAATCTTTTATGATCAGGTCAGACCTTTATGGGAGACAAACCGACACCCAATCAACCCGGCTGCTTGCCGATGTAGGCCAGGATGCCGCCGTCAACGTACAGAATCAGGCCGTTGACGAAATCGGAAGCTTCAGATGCCAGGAAGACAGCGGGGCCGCCCAGGTCCTCGGCGTTGCCCCAGCGTGCAGCGGGAGTCTTGGCAACGATGAACTGGTCAAACGGATGGCGGCTGCCGTCCGGCTGGATCTCACGCAGGGGCGCGGTCTGCGGGGTGGCGATGTAGCCGGGGCCAATGCCGTTGCACTGAATGTTGTACTGGCCGTACTCGGAAGCAATGTTTTTGGTCAGCATCTTCAGGCCGCCCTTGGCAGCAGCGTAAGCGGAAACAGTCTCACGGCCCAGTTCGCTCATCATGGAGCAGATGTTGATGATCTTGCCGCCGCCCTGCTCGATCATGTCGGGGATGATGGCCTTGGCAACGATAAAGGGAGCGTTCAGGTCAACATCGATGACCTGACGGAACTGTGCAGCGGTCATTTCGCACATGGGGATGCGCTTGATGATACCGGCGTTGTTGACCAGAATGTTGATGTGGCCGACTTCCTCGGTGATTTGCTTGACCATGGCGTTGACGGCGTCCTCGTTGGTAACATCGCAGACATAGCCATGGGCAGTGATGCCAGCCTCTTTGTAAGCGGCCAGACCTTTATCAACCAGTTCCTGCTTGATATCATTGAAAACGATGGTAGCGCCGCAGTTTGCCATAGCGGTGGCGATAGCAAAACCGATGCCGTAAGAAGCGCCGGTGATCAGGGCAACCTTGCCGGTCAGATCAAAAGATTTCGGGGTGCAGACAGACATATTTCTTACCTCCTGAAAGTGATGTTATGTAATTCAAAAGCCGCGCATAGAGCGGCAGGGGAACGAGATTGGAAATGAAGAAAGAAGAAATAATAAAGAATAATGAAGGAATACCATCACTTTTAATTATTCTTTTTTCTTTATAAAAAGGTTTTACCGAAGATCAGTCGTAGCAATGTTATCCATGTCATCGAATTCCATGTTTTCACCACCCATGGCCCAGATGAAGGTGTAGTTGGAGGTGCCAACGCCGCTGTGGATGCTCCAGGACGGGCTGATAACAGCATCATAGTTGTGCATCACAACATGGCGGGTTTCGGTCGGCTCGCCGCACATGTGGAATACGGCCTGGCCTTCGGGAATCTCGAAGTAGGTGTAGATCTCCATGCGGCGCTCGTGGGTGTGGCTGGGCATGGTGTTCCAGTTGCTGCCCGGCTCCAGAGCGGTCATGCCCATGGAAAGCTGGCAGGTTTTCAGCACGCTGGGGTGGATAAACTGGTTGATGGTGCGCTTGTTGCAGGTTTCCAGGGTGCCCAGCGGGCGCTTGGCAGCGTCAGCCAGGGTGATCAGCTTGGTTTCGTAACGGCAGTGGGCCGGAGCACTGACCATATAGAACTTGGCGGGCTTGGCGGCATCATCGCTGGCAAAGGTAACTTCCTTGGTGCCCTGGGTGATGTACAGGCAGTCCTTATAGCCCAGGTGATAGGCCACGCCGTCTGCGGTAATGGTACCGGCGCCATCACCAATGTTGAAAATGCCGATTTCGCGGCGCTCCAGGAAATAGTGGGTGCCAAAGTTTGCCCAAATGTCAATGCCCTTATCAATGGACACGACCTCGTTGACCGGCATGCAGCCCAACGTGACCATGCGGTCAACATGGCTGTAAACGGCAACCATCTCATCTGCTTTGTACAGATCGGTAATCAGGAACTCATTGCGGACTTCCTCGGTGGTATAGCGCTTGAAGTCACGCTGATTGCAGGAATAACGAATATCCATGGGGCGGAATCCTCCTGTTTTGCTTGCAGCGGCAGCGGACTGGCGGGATGCCAACCGTTTCGCTGACCTTGTATACATACATTATAGCCGATTCTGCAGGCCGAAAAAAGTGTATACAAGCACAAGAATATGGTGCATGTTTTGGCGGGTTTGACAGCAGAAAAACGAAAACAGTTAAGAATTAGGAGGGAGGCGTTGAAGGAATAAATAAAGAATAGAGAATAATGAATAATGAATGAATAATGAAGGTGGACCGCCGCGCGTGGCGCGGCTCAAAAAATGAGTAGAGAGCATGGCAAGAGTTTCGTGAAATTTGCGAATGGATAATATATATTAAAATATACAATTCGTATATTCTGGCTAGCCTTGTAACTTAATCCCTTAATGCTTTAATTTTATAATGCTTACTTACGGATGGCTAATGGCCTAATATTTTTTGCCCGGTGCGGCAACACCGGGCTTCCACCTACTAAAACTCCTAACTTCTCACTCCTAACTCTATTTCTAACTCTCTCTTTACGAAAACTGTCCGTGACAGCCATACACGTGAAAATGATTCACTTTACAAATTAAACATACTCAACTATAATGATGCACAGACTTCAAAGGCGAAGCAGAGAACACGGCGGCTCCGCGGCATATGCGGGGACCGCCGCTTGCATTGTCATTTATATGCAGGGCAGCAAAAAGAGAGGGAACATCAATGCTTACACTGGATAAGATCTACCATGCCGCGTTTGTTCTGCGTGACGTTGCACGCCGCACGGATCTGATTGCGGCATCGCGGTTGAACAGCGCGAGTGACCTGTACTTGAAAACCGAGAACCTGCAGGTGACCGGCAGCTTTAAGGTGCGTGGCGCTTATTACAAAATCAGCCAGCTGACCGCAGAGGAGCGCGCCAAAGGCGTGATCGCCTGCTCGGCGGGCAACCATGCACAGGGCGTGGCACTGGCCGCCACCAGCATGGGCATCAAGAGCGTTGTCTGCATGCCGGACGGCGCGCCGCTGATGAAGGTGGAAAGCACCAAACGCCTGGGCGCCCAGGTGGAGCTGGTCAAGGGCACTTACGATGACGCCCATGACCGCGCTGTGGAACTGCAGAAAGAAACAGGCATGACCTTCATCCACCCCTATGATGATGAGCTGGTCATTGCCGGTCAGGGTACCATTGGCCTGGAAATTCTGGATCAGCTGCCCGATGTGGAAGCTGTTGTGGTGCCCGTGGGCGGCGGCGGCCTGCTGGCCGGTGTGGCCTTTGCCATCAAGAGCCTGCGCCCCGATGTCAAGATTTACGGCGTTCAGGCTGCCGGTGCCGCCAGCATGTACAATGCGTACCGCGACCATACGTATGAAACGCTGGACCATGTGGATACCTTTGCGGACGGCATTGCGGTAAAGACCCCCGGCGAAACCACCTTTAAGATGATCGAACAGTATGTGGACGGCATCGTGACGGTCAGCGAGGATGAGATTGCTGCCGCCATCCTGGCCCTGATGGAAAACCAGAAGCTGGTGGCCGAAGGTGCCGGTGCCACGCCGGTTGCCGCCGCGCTGTTCGGCAAGCTGCCCATCGAGGGCAAAAAGACCGTCTGCCTGATCTCCGGCGGCAATATCGATGTAAACATCCTTTCCCGCGTGATCACCCGCGGCATGATCATGAGCGGCCGCAAGACCAATCTGATGATTGCCCTGGAGGATAAGCCCGGCCAACTGACCCGCGTGAGCGAGATCATCTCCGGCATGGGGGCCAACGTGGTCAGCGTGCAGTACGACCTGGCCGACCCCAACATGACCGTGACCAGCTGCTTCCTCAAGCTCGGCCTTGAAACCCGCGACCACACCCAAATCGAACAAATTAAAGCCAAACTGACCGAAGAAGGCTTTAAGCTGGTAAGCGAGAGAGCGTAATTTTGAGTTAGGAGTTAAGAAATAGGGGAAGGCACGCAGCTTAAGACGAAAGCATAGCTAAAATTAAAGAATGTATAACAAAATGCCCACGGCCTGATATCAAAATCATGCCGCAGGCATCCCAAAAACTCCTAACTTCTAACTCTTACTTCCTAAGGCAATACCGCACAATTCCCGCCTGACGGCTTAAGCACCGCTCCGGCGGCTGCGGCACGGCAACTGCGTTGCCAAAATGCTCGATAATACACAAAGTATTATCTGCGCTTTTGGCTTAGCAGCTGCCGCACCTCGCTCGCCGTATCGGCACTTAGAATTATGCGGTATTGCCCTAACTCCCTTACAGTCTCACTCCTGCCGAAAGCAGCTCGATGAACTGGCGGGCAACACGGGGGCTGCGGCCGCCGGCACGGATGGCGAAGGCTTCGCCCTTGATGAACAGCTGATCAGACGGCATCTGCACGCCGTACTGCTTGGCAAGATCCAGCAGAATTTCTTCAAACCGAACTTTATCCGGCCGCTGGAAGGTGACCGTCAGGCCGAACCGGGCCGAAAGGCTCATCAATTCCTGGCGGGTATCTGCCTCGTGGATGTCATCACCGGAACGGTCGCTCAAGGTTTCCTTGATGAGATGGCGGCGGTTGGAGGTGGCGTACACCACAACATTCTGGCTGCGGCCGCCCACGCTGCCTTCCAAAATGGCTTTCAGCGCGGCAAAGTTGTCGTCGTTGGCAGAAAAGCTCAGGTCGTCAATGAACAAAATGAACTTGAGTGGGTTCTGGGCCAGGCTATCCAGCAGGGCCGGAATCTGATACAGCTGGTTCTTTTTCACTTCCACAAGGCGCAGACCATCCGCCGCAAATTCATTGGCAATGGCTTTCACGCTGCTGGATTTGCCGGTGCCCGCATCGCCGTACAGCAAAACGTTCACGGCAGGCTTGCCGGACAGCAAAGCCTTGGTGTTGGCAATTACCTTTTCGCGCTCGTGCTCGTAACCGGGCAGCTCGCTTAAGCGCTGCGGATCCGGGAAGCGCACCGGGATCAGGCTGCCATCCTCAATGGTGAACATGTGGTGGCGGGCAAACATGCCGTAGCCCTTTTGACCAACTTCAGCCAGGCGCTCAGCGTAAGCGGCGGCAAAATCCACTTCCTCGGTTTCCCAGCGGGGCAGAAAGGCAAGGGATTCCTCACCGCCGGTCAAATCAACCAGCGTAACGCGGCTGAGCTGCTGCAAAAATTCCAGCTCGCTGTCCATGCAGCGGGCAGCGGCCTGCCCGGCGCCGCCGCTGGCAGCTTTGCGGATGCAGATGTTCTCATCCTGCAAAACGGCGTCCAGCAGCACGCGGGTCCAGCTGCCGCCGCGTTCAAACAGCTGGTTTTCAAAATCAGCTGCAGCGCTTACAAAATCCTCGCTCCCCACAGCGGCCAGCATGGCGCGGAACGCAGGCACAATGTTGGCCTGCAAAATACCGCGGAAAATCACAAGGCCGTCCAGCCGGGTGCGCATGGTATTCAACTTCATCATTCCCAATTCCTCCAGGAGTGCAAAAATGCTTGCTCTGTTTACTCAGTATAGCTTTTTTGCCGCTGTGGTGCAAGTGACAAAATGACCTTGCATTTACGGCAATACCGCACAATTCCCGCCTTACGGCTTAAGCACCGCTCCGGCGGCTGCGGCACGGCATCTGCGTTGCCAAAATACTCGATAATACACAAAGTATTATCTGCGCTTTTGGCTTAGCATCTGCCGCACCTCGCTCGCCGTATCGGCACTTAGAATTATGCGGTATTGCCTTACGAAAGAACGCAGGACTTTAGCCTGCTAAATTCTCTATTTGTGTAATTTGTTGTTTTTGTGTTGACAAAGGCAAAAAATTGCGGTACAATCAACCACATAGCTAAATCAAATGTGTCGAAGGAAAGTTAGTAACGGCTTTTGCCGCCCCCAGAGAGCTGCCGGTTGGTGCAAGGCAGCGGGCAGGTACGCCGCGAACTGGTTCCGGAGCAGTTCTGCCGAAAGCAAGGTGAATAGGCGGTTCCGGGGGTGCCCGTTACAGCACAGGGCTTTGTTGGAAGCCTGTTGAGTGGGTATAGTACTATACCAATTAAGAGTGGTACCGCAGAGAGCTTTACGCCTTTGTCTCTTGTGAAAACGGAAGCCGTTTGGCATTCCGTGCTACAAGCGGCAGGGGCTTTTTTGTTACTCAAACGCGGTGGATAGAGGCTGCCGCATAGGGGTTGTTTTAAGGCAACACCGCACAATTCCCGCCTTGCGGCTTAAGCACCGCTCCGGCAGCTGCGGCACGGCATCTGCGTTGCCAAAATGCTCGATAAGACATCCAGTATTATCTGCGCTTTTGGCTTGGCATCTGCCGCACCTCGCTCGCCGTATCGGCACTTAGAATTATGCGGTATTGCCTTAAGAAACGGAAAGGAGTTTTTTCAATGATTCTGAATGGTTCGCAGATTTTTGTCGAAGTGCTCGCGGAGCAGGGGGTCGATACAATTTTTGGCTATCCCGGCGGCGCAGTTCTGAACCTGTACGACGAACTATATAAAAACTCTGACCGCATCCGCCATATCCTGACCGCCCACGAGCAGGGCGCTTCCCATGCGGCAGACGGTTACGCCCGCGCAACGGGCCGCACCGGTGTGGTGCTGGCCACCAGCGGTCCGGGCGCCACCAACCTGGTCACCGGCATCGCCACCGCTTATATGGACAGCGTGCCGATGGTTGCCTTTACCGGAAACGTTGCCACCAGCCTGCTGGGCCGGGACAGCTTCCAGGAAGCTTACATTGAGGGCATCACGATGCCCATCACCAAGCACAACTTCACCGTGCGCAAGGTCGAAGACCTGGCCGACACCATGCGGGCAGCCTTCCGCATTGCACAGTCCGGCCGTAAGGGCCCCGTGCTGGTGGATATTCCCAAGGATGTCACCGCGAACTCCTGCGAGTTCACCCACAAAGAGCCGGAGCTGATCCGAACCGTGACCCGCTATAATGAGGAAGAGGTCAAGGAAGCCGCACGGCTCATCAATGAATCGGAACGCCCGATCGTCTACTTTGGCGGCGGCGTGCGCAGCGCGGCGGGCTGCCAGCCCCTGCGTGACCTGCTGGAAAAGACCGGTATGCCCGCCACCCACACCCTGATGGCCGCCGGCGTGCTGGGCTATGGCGAGCCGCACAACCTGGGTATGCTGGGAATGCACGGCTGCTATGCCGCCAACAAGGCTATTTCGGAAGCTGATCTGGTCATTGCCGTCGGTGCCCGCTTCTCGGACCGTGTGGCGTTGAACCCGAATAAGTTTGCCAGCAAGGCAAAAATCATCCAGATCGATATTGACCCCAGTGAACTGGGCAAGAATGTGGATGTGGATCTGGCACTGGCAGGCGATGCTTCCTATATCCTGCAAGCCATCCTGCCGTATGTCGAAAAGACCGAACATAAGATCTGGATGGAGCAGATCCGTGAATGGCAGCGCAATGACTACCACCCGAAGGACAGCTTCACCGAGCTGAAACCCCACCAGATCATCAACGAGATCTGTGAGCAGGCCGGCCCCGAGGCCGTGTATGTAACGGATGTCGGCCAGCACCAGATGTGGGCTGCCCAGTACCTGCACCACACCAAGAGCCGCGGCTTTTTGACCAGCGGCGGCCTGGGCACCATGGGTTTTGGCTACGGCGCGGCTATTGGCGCACAGGTTGCCCTGGGCAATGACCACCGCGTGGTCATGCTGACCGGCGACGGTTCCTTCCACATGAACCTGAACGAAGGCTGCACCGCCGTCAGCTATGAACTGCCCATCATCACCGTTATTTTTGATAACCAGGTGCTTGGCATGGTGCGCCAGTGGCAGACCAGCTTTTACGGCAAGCGCTATTCCAACACCGATCCCCAGCGCCGCACTGACTTTGTAAAGCTGGCTGAAGCGTTTGGCGCAAAGGGGTATCGTGCTACCAATATTGCCGAGTTCAAGGCAGCGTTCGCCGACGCCATGAAGCAGAAAGGTCCTTCCTGGATCGACTGCCGCATCGGCAAGGATGAAAAGGTTCTGCCGATGATCCCCGGCGGCGGCGATATCAACGATATCATCATGGAGTAAGGAGGCAGCACGCAATGCAGCAAAATCAAAATCCGAACAAAGTTGCCGCAACAGAGGCACCCCGGCGAGTCATCAGTCTGCTGGTGGATAACCATAACGGTGTTTTGGCGCGCGTTTCCAGCCTGTTCTGCCGCCGCGGCTTCAACATTGACAGCCTGACGGTTTCCGCCACCAACGACCCGGCGGTCAGCCGCATTACCGTTACCCTGCATGGTGACGATGCCGCCATCAGCCAGCTGATTTTACAGACCGAGCGGCTGGAAGTGACCCGCCAGGTATTTGAACTGACCCCGGATAAGAGCCTGCAGCGGGAACTGCTGCTGCTGAAAGTGGCCTGCAATACCGCCGAGCGTGCCGAAATGCGGGAAATCGCTACGATCTATAAATCCAAGATCATTGATCTTTCGCCGGACTCTATGGTGTTTGAACTGACCGGTCGCCCGGAAAAGATCAACGCCTTCCTGAAAATGTTCAGCGGATACGATATCCTGGAACTGTGCCGCACCGGCATTACCGCGCTGGAGCGCGGCGGCAAGCATCCCCACATGCAAAAGCCCCCGCAGGAAGTACGCGCCGCTCAGCTGCCGCTGCCCGGCACCCACTGCCCGCAGGACGAAGAATAAAGCAGCTTTTGCGGTTCAACGAACTTGCATTTGGCCCGCAGCCCTTTCAGGAATCCCCGGCGGCGGGTTGAAGATAGATACGTTTTTATTTTTACAAACCATACAAACAAAACAAAGGAGAAATTATCATGGCAATCAAAAAGTATTATGATTCCGACTGCAACCTCGGCGTGCTCGACGGCAAGACCGTTGCTGTTATCGGCTTTGGCTCCCAGGGCCATGCCCATTCCGAAAACCTGGCTGAAAGCGGCGTGAACGTTGTTGTCGGCCTGCGCAAGGGCTCTGCCCACTGGGAAAAGGCATCCGAGTTTGCTGCAACCCATGAAAACTTTAAGGTGATGGAAGTTGAAGAGGCTGCCAAGGCCGGCGATGTTGTTATGATGCTGGTTCCCGATGAACTGTGCGCTGACATCTACAACAGCCAGGTTGCCCCCTACATGACCGAGGGCAAGGCACTGGCTTTTGCACACGGCTTCAACATCCATTTCAAGACCATTGTTGCCCCGAAAAATGTTGACGTTATCATGATCGCTCCCAAGGGCCCCGGCCACATTGTCCGCCGTCTGTACACTGAAGGCGAAGGCTGCCCGTCCCTGATCTGCGTAGAGCAGGATTACACCGGCAAGGCAAAGGAGATCGCCCTGGCATACGCTTCCGGCATCGGTGCCGGCCGTGCAGGCATCCTGGAGACCACCTTCAAGGAGGAAACCGAGACCGACCTGTTCGGCGAGCAGGCTGTGCTCTGCGGCGGCGTTTGCGAGCTGATCCATGCTGGCTTTGACACCCTGGTGGAAGCTGGCTACGCACCGGAAATGGCTTACTTCGAGACCTGCCACGAGATGAAGCTGATCGTTGACCTGATCAACGAGGGCGGCTTTGACAAGATGCGCTACTCCATCTCCAACACCGCTGAATACGGCGACTACCGCACCGGCAAGCGCCTGATCACCGAGGAAACCCGCAAGGAGATGAAGAAGGTCCTGACCGAGATCCAGGATGGCACCTTCGCTTCCGAGTTCCTGACCGAGATGAGCCCGAAGGGCGGCCGCAAGGTCCACTTCCTGGCACAGCGCCGTATGCAGTCCGAGCACCTGATCGAAAAGGTCGGCAAGGAACTGCGCGGCATGATGAGCTGGATGAAGAAGTAATCGAATTCCGGACATCTGACGTAATATTTGGCCTGCATCTGCGGGCATAAACATGGGGCGGCCAGCCCTCTGGCAGCCGGGAAACCGGATGTTCCGGGGCATGGCCGCCCTGTGTTTGTTTGGTGTGACTGTCATGTTAAGGCCGCGGGCGCACGATGTGCGCCCCCTACGGGGGCAGCTGCATACCATAAGCCCGATTTGCAGGGAACGGTCTTGACCGTTCCGAAACATGAATTTATTTGCTTGTTTCTGGTATTTGTGCGATACTATAAACAGCAAAGATTGCCCCTGAAAAGAACTATGCCCTTTTCCCGCTGCAAAGGAGAGAAAAATATGAGAAGTGATAACGTTAAAAAAGGCCCGGAGCGCGCCCCAAACCGCAGCCTGTTCTATGCCCTGGGCTACACCCCGGAAGAGCTGGAACGCCCGCTGATCGGCGTGGTTTCGGCTTACAGTGAGATCGTTCCCGGCCATATGAACCTGGATAAGCTGGCCGATGCCGTCAAGGCAGGCATCCGCATGGCGGGCGGCACCCCGGTGCTGGTTCCGGCCATCGGTGTTTGCGATGGCATTGCCATGGGCCATATCGGCATGAAGTACTCCCTCGCCTCCCGCGAGCTGATCTGCGACAGTGTGGAGACCATGTTTATGGCCCACCAGCTGGACGGCCTGGTTCTGGTGCCCAACTGCGATAAGATTGTTCCCGGCATGGTCATGGCTGCTGTGCGCATGGATGTGCCCGCCATTGTCTGTTCCGGCGGCCCCATGCTGGCTGGCAGTTATGGCGGCGATGAAGTCAGCCTTTCCAAAATGTTTGAAGCCGTCGGCGCTTACAAGGCCGGCATGATCGATGACGCCCAGCTGGAAGATTGCACCTGCAACTGCTGCCCGTCCTGCGGTTCCTGCTCCGGCATGTACACCGCCAACAGCATGAACTGCCTGTGTGAGGCCATCGGCATTGCCCTGCCCGGCAACGGCACCATCCCGGCGGTTTACTCCAAGCGTTTGCAGCTGGGCAAAAAGGCCGGTATGGCCATCATGGATCTGGTCAAGAACAATGTGACCGCCCGCCAGATCATCAACGAACGCTCCATCCGCAACGCCCTGACCTGCGATATGGCCCTGGGCTGCTCCACCAACACGGTGCTGCACCTGCTGGCCATCGCTTACGAAGCCGGTGTGCCCATTGACCTGAAGCTCTTCAACGAGATCAGCGCTAAGACCCCGAACCTCTGCCACCTGGCTCCCGCAGGCCCCACCCACATGCCGGATCTGTACGCTGCTGGCGGCATTCCCGCTGTGCAGGCAGAGCTGGCTAAGGCCGGGCTGCTGGATCTGGATGTTCCCACCGTTACCGGCAAAACGCTGGGCGAGAACATCGCCGGTGCCCACATCATGAACGATAAGGCCATCCGCTCCATCGAGAATCCCTACAGTAAGACCGGCGGCCTGCAGATTTTGTGGGGCAATATTGCCCCGGACGGCTGTGTGGTCAAGCGCAGCGCCGTTGCACCGGAAATGCAGGTCCACTCCGGCCCGGCCCGCGTGTTTAACAGCGAGGAAACCGCCATCCAGGCCATCTATGACGGCAAGATTGTACCCGGCGATGTGGTGGTCATTCGTTACGAAGGCCCCAAGGGCGGCCCCGGTATGCGTGAGATGCTGAATCCCACCAGCGCACTGGCTGGCATGAAGCTGGACACCACCGTGGCCCTGATCACGGACGGCCGCTTCTCCGGCGCTTCCCGCGGCGCTGCTATCGGCCATGTCAGCCCGGAGGCTGCTTCCGGCGGCCCCATCGGCCTGATTGAAGAAGGAGATACCATCGAGATCAACATCCCCGAGGCATCCATCCATCTGGCCGTCAGCGATGAAGAGCTGGCACGCCGCAAGGCTGCTTACGTCCAGCCGGAGCCGAACGTCAAGTCCGGCTGGCTGGCCCGTTACGCCCGCATGGTGGCTTCCGCCAACCTGGGCGCGGTGATGCAGTAAACAACACCCTATAAAGCAATAAAAACCCGCGCCCCTGCCAGCTGTGGTACAACACAGCGGAAGGGGCGCGGGTTTTGTTTTGCTTACTCTTCGTCTTTATAGGCGTCGTCAAACACGCTGAACACGCCGGTTTCACCCAGGTTCGGCTGGGCGTATTCATGTACATGCGGAGTCAGGCCGGGAATATCTGGCGCTGCGCCGGGGTCCGCATAGATGGTCACATCGGCATCGTCCACATCTACCGGCTTGGCTACGTCCAGATCTTCCAACAAGGACTGGGCCGCACCGCAGTCCGCCGGAACATCGGTCAGGCTGGCACCGTAATGGCTGAACAGCACCGTGCCGTCCTTGTCCAGCACCAGGGTCAGCGGCAGCTGCTGCTGACCGTTGGCAGGCGAGTGATAGCCGCGGCGCTTGGCATCCCGCATGATCTGCCATGCTTCCAGGCTGTAGGTGCTCAGCGCTCCGCTGCGGGTGGGAATATCCAGCAGGTCATACAGAACGCCGTCCGCATCGCACAGCAGAGGATAAGGCAGGGTATCCGGCCCCACGCTGCGGGCCAGGCGGTCCGCACGGGAACGCACCACCAGCGCCAGGCTGCCGCCGGTCAGCTCGTCATAGGTGGCGGCATACCGACCCACAAAGGTGCGGGTGATGGGGTGGCCGAAGTTGCTCATGAACACCAGTACCAGCGGTGCATGCTCCGCCAAAAGCTGGCGGAAACTGTTGGCCGCGCTGTACGGGGTATCGTATTTGAAAAACGGCAGTTTTTCACCCGCTTTGATCTGCTTACCCAAAACGACAACAACCTTTCGTTCAAATAAGAAAGAATAGAGAATAAAGAATAATGCCGGTATGCGTGCCGCGCACATATATTGAAAATAGGCTCATACCGCATTTTTGAGCCGAGCGCAGCGAGGCGGTCCACCATAAATTACGAATTTCTCATTGCTAATTTCTAATTTCCACGCAGCGCGGTAGCGTGAAAAAAACAGGGGAAAGGCATTCCCTTCCCCTGTAAGGTGTACAAAAAATCCCGCGCGGCCGTCTGCAGCCAATCAAAACCTACCGTTATATGGCAGGTGGGTGCCCTGCACCCGCAATCACGCTCCCTTCTTCCGCTTGCCGTGTATACACGGGGCGGGAGGTCTGCGATCCGGCGGGGGACAAATCCGGGCTCCCAAAGATTGATTAGTAGGATTATATAAAGCTGCAACAAATCGAACCACGCAGGGTTTAGCTAAGTGCTGCGATGCGGTTAAGAGGGCTGGCCTTCCACATCGTCATCGTCGATGTCATACATGGCGCGCAGACGCTCTTCAAACACTTTGCCAACGGTCAAAAGTTCTTCGTCGTCATCCACAATGTCCATATATTCACCGGCCTCATCGGTGCCGATCCGCATCAGAATCAGTTCGGCCTCTTCGTCCAGGCTTTCGGGATCTTCCTGATAGGGAATCACGGCCAGGTAGCGGGTGCCGTTTACTTCGGTCGCGTCGATCACTTCAAAGGTGCATTCCTTACCGTCTTCGTCCTCAAGGGTCAAAAGATCCGGCTGTGCTTCCTGAAGCATTTCGGGGGTCAGTTCATCTGCCATGGTCAGTTTCTCCTGTCATCAAAAAGGGGCATATTTTGTTGTTTCCCCTCGTTTTGTCTGTATCTAGTTTACCGTGTTTTTCCTCAAACGTCAAGCTATTCATTTCACCAAATCTGTGATATAATATTCTATATATTGAATAAATTCGCTGCGCCGTAAAAAGATTTATTGCGGTATTTTTGTCCAAGGAGGTATGCCCATGAAACGACTCATCCATACCGCGGTGCTGGCTGCGGCGCTGGCTTTTGCCCTGCTGCTGTGCGGCTGTTCCGGCGCGGAAACCGGCCATAAAGCCCCGCAGCGCGCCGCAGTGGAAAGCGGGGAACGCCAGTTTGCCCAGCCGTCTGACGGGGATTTTATCGCCATCTTTTCCACTTCCCTTGGCGAGGTGCGCGCTGTGCTTTACCCGGACGCTGCCCCCATGGCGGTACAGAATTTTGTGGGCCTGGCCCGCAGCGGCTACTATGATAATACGGTGATCTGGCGCGCCCAATACGGCTTTGCCGTGCAGGGCGGTGATGCAGGCGGAACGGGCAGCGGCGGCGCGACCATCTGGTCCAATAACCCCTACCCGCTGGAAGCGGACAGCAGCCTGCGCCACTATGCCGGTGCGCTCTGCGCGGCCTTTGCCCAGGGCGGCGAGGTGACGGGCGGCAACAGCCAGTTCTATTTTGTCACAGCCCTGCCAAACAGCGTGGATGAAACCATGCAGCAGCAACTGCGAGATAACGGCTATTCCGATGAGCAGGTCTCCGCCTATGCCGCGGCGGGCGGGCTGCCCTACCTGGATAACACCGATACCGTGTTTGGCCAGGTATACGCGGGCATGGATGTGGTGGATCAGATTGCTTGTGTTCCTACGGTGAAGAATGAGGACGAAACCGATACCTACCGCCCGCAGGAAGACAGCACCGTTACCATTTACAAGGTAACCATTGATAATTACCCCGGCCCCAGCGCCGATGATACCGCCGACAGTGCGGCTTCGGATTCCAGCGCCCAGTAATAGAATATGCAGCCCAATAAAAAATATCCCACAGGTTTCATGGCATATCAGCCAAAACCTGTGGGATATTTTTGTGTGATTATTTCTTTTTGGTGTTACCGCCCATCCGGCGGTCACGGTGGGCGTATTCGGCCAGGGCTTCATCAAAGCACTGCTTGGTGAAATCCGGGAAGAGCACCGGGGTAAAATAGAACTCCGCATAGGCGCACTGCCACAGCAGGAAGTTGGAGATGCGTTCCTCGCCGCTGGTGCGGATCATAAAGTCCACAGGAGGCAGCTGGCGGTACAGGTGGCTTTCAATCGTCTGCTCGTTGATGTCAGCCGGGGCCAGAGTGCCGTTCTGCACCTCACCGGCAATGGCGCGCATGGCATCGGTCAGCTCGGCGTGGGAACCATAGTTCAGACAGAAGTTCACAATGCCGGTCTTGTTGTCCTTCGTCAGGTCCATCATGTAGTCCATAGCGTCCAGCACGCGCTGCTGCAGCCCTTCACGGCGGCCGCTGAACAGTACCTGACAGTCGCGCTCGTTCATTTCCTCGGCAATGGTGCGGAAGTTATTGGCAAATAGGTCCATCAGGTAGCCGACTTCCTTGGCATCGCGGGCAAAATTCTCGGTGGAAAAAACATACAGGCTCAGCACCTTGATGCCGCAGTCACCCACAGCATAGCGGGTGATCTCTTTCAGGCGGTCAAAACCGGCCTTGTGGCCAAAGCTGGCGGGCAGGCCGCGGTTCTTGGCCCAGCGGCGGTTGCCGTCCACAATAATGGCGGCATGGGTGGGGATGCGGGTAAGTGCTTCAGGCATGGGAAAACCTCCTTGTTATGCTTGCTCCGGGGCAGTGGGCGCGGCAACCTCCGGCGGTTCTTCGCCGGGGTGGGCTTTGCGCCATGCCAGAAAACTTTCCAAGATCACTGCGGCGGAAACCGAATCCAGCCGAGCTTTGCGGTCTGCGCCAAAGGTGCTGTTGGCCGAAAGAATGCCTGCCGCCGTTACCGTGGTGCGGCGTTCATCCCATAGCACAACGGGCACCCCGCAGGCAGTGGCAAGCCGCGCGGCAAAGCGGCGGCTTTTTACGCAGCGGGAACCCTCGGTGCCGTCCATGTTGCGGGGCAGGCCGCACACAACGCCCTCAGCACCCTGGGCCAGCCGGGCAGCGGCGGCAGCCTCCGCTACTTTGTTCAGGCTTTTTTCCTCAATCTGCGGGGTAACAGGCGTAACGATCAGCTCCGAAGCATCACATACCGCCAGCCCCGTGCGGCGCTCCCCGTAATCAACAGCGATCCATTTCATTGGCGTACCTCGTGTTTTGTGTAGTGTAACCATTATACCATGTGCAGGAAGTGGGTGCAATAAAGCGCGGCAGGTAGGCAGCAAAAAAGCGCACCCCCTTATCAGTAAGGGGTGCGCAGAAAACATGGGAGAAGATAAGCTCAGATCTTCGGCATGCGTTTGTCCAGCTGGATGGTCAGCAGGCTGGCCAGGGCAATCTTGATCACATCGCCCGGCAGGTAGGGAATCACGCAGTAAGTCAGGCTGGTGGGCAGGTCAAGGCCGGTCAGCACCATAAACCAGATGGTGCCCAGCACATAGCAGGCGGCGCAGCCAACCACGCAGCCCAAGGCCAGCCAGCCGAACTTGCGGGGCAGCTTGGCGGCAAAGGCACCGGCAATCAGCGCGGCCAGCAGGTAGCCGATGGCATAGCCGCCGGTTTTGCCAAGCAGAACAGCGGGGCCGCCCTGCATACCGGCCATAACGGGAACACCCACAGCGGCCAGCAGCAGGTAAACCAGCTGGCTGGCGGCACCCCATACGGGGCCCAGCATGGTGCCCGCCATGTACACGGCAAACAGTGCCAGATTGATCGGCACGCCCCACGGCATAGGGATAGCCAGCTGGCTGCAAACAGCGGTCAGGGCGGCAAACAGGGCGCAGCCCACCATCTTGTGCAGGCGGGCGTTGGAAGCAGTTGTATTCATGATAACTTTCCTCACTCTCTTAGGTGTATCTAAAAAGTCGAAAATTTAGCTTATTTCTACAAACACAGCCGGATTTTGCGTTAAAAAACCTTGGAATCCACAAAGGATTCCTGCGGCTCTTTGCCTTAAATCCTGCTTGTGTTTGCGAAATATCCGTCATTTTCTTTGTTTTCAGATACACCTTAATATGCAATGCCGGAACGTCAGGCAAGTGTGCCCAACTCTGGAATCACGCGGATCTCATCACTGCCGAATGCTGTGGGGGCAAGGTCGCCATCACAGCGCACCAGCAGGCGGCAGTCATCGTCAATGCCAAGCACCGTAGCCCCGCGCGGTTCGCTGCCGTTGGGGATCAGGGTCACATGGCGGCCCGTCAGGGCCTGGCGGCGGCGGTAATCATCCAGCCAGCTGCCGCGCAGGCCGGTGTGGTACAGCGCCCAGAACTCGTTCAAAAACGCTGCCGCCAGTGCCGCGCGGGCACCGGGGGCGGGGGCAGAATCAAACAGAGAACCCGCCACCGCGGTAAGCTCCTTGGGCCAGCCGCCGGACGGCTGAACCAGGTTGAAACCAAGCCCCAGCACGGCATAATCCAGCATGCCAGATTCCAGGTCCACGGCGGCTTCGGTCAGAATACCGCAGACCTTTTTGCCGTTCTTCCACAGGTCGTTCACCCATTTGATCTGGATGGGCGTGCCGCACAGCTGCTCCGCTGCCCGTGCAGCGGCAACTGCGGCCAATGCGGTGATCTGCGGGGACTGGCGGGTGCTGAATGCCGGCCGCAGCAAAATGCTCAGGTACAGCCCGCCCGGCGGGGAGAAGAAGCTGTGCCCGCGCCGACCGCGCCCGGCGGACTGGGCCTGGGCAATCAGCACAAGGCCCTCCGGCGCGCCGTTGGCGGCCTGGGTGCGCAGCGCCGCATTGGTGCCGGGCAGGCGGTCCACCACAGTGATCTGTACCGCCTGCGCAACGGCAGGGGCCAGCAGCGCTGTGATGGCGTCCGCGTTCAGCAGGTCTGCCCCGTGGGGCAGAGCATAGCCGCGGTTGGTAATGGCTTCAATGGGGGTGCCGTCCGCACGCAGGGCAGTGACGGCTTTCCAGATGGCGGCCCGGCTGACGCCGAGCTGGTCGGCAAGTTCCTGCCCGGAGATATACCGCCCGCGCGCTGCGTCCAGCGCGCTGAGGACCTGTGCTTTGACTGACATGCCGTAACCGCCTTTCCCCAAAAAGTTTGCGCAAACTGAGGTATAGTATACCGCGGGAAAAAATGAAATGTCAACGGAGAGGACGGGTTGAGGTTTACAATAAGGCGCGTAGATGAGAGGGGGAAAGAGATTTGCGAGTTTTGGCGGTGGGAGATATGGCAGGACCCGGCGGGTGGGACGATGGCGAGCATCGTCCCCTACAGGTAATTTGCAGCGTTTGTTGTAAATGGTAAGGGCAATACCGCATAATTCTAAGTGCCGATACGGCGAGCGAGGTGCGGCAG
>ERZ773150.1190-NODE-1190-length-23747-cov-24.543221_pt1 | contig 23747 bp, 20 predicted proteins | sample MGYA00580845_ERZ773150 | MGnify/ENA primary metagenome ERZ773150 (study PRJEB29015, sample SAMEA2737848) | human gut metagenome | biome: human gut; feature: human-associated habitat; material: faeces | place: China | collected 2012 ...
GGGAGTCTTGCGTCATGGTATACTCATGGCGTAAGGCTCCTTTTCAACATTCTGTAAATGAAAAGGAGAGTTTATATGCAAAGACGTAAAGATAACAAAGGCCGTGTTCTGAAGGATGGCGAGGTCTACCGCAAGAGTGATGGGCTGTATATGTACCGTTGGACTGCAAAAAAAGGAAAACGCCATACCATCTATGATGCAACCTTGGAGAGGCTGCGCGAAAAGGAAGAGAAGATACAGCGCGACTTGGCAGAGGGCATCCGCATCCCGGAGTGCAGCCTGACCCTGAATGACCTGTTTGAACTGTGGCGTAAGAACAAGGTGGGCTTGAAAGAGCATACCTTCGCCAATTACGTCTATATGTACAATCGATTCGTCCGGGATGAGATCGGCATGATGAAGCTCAAGGATATCCGCAAGTCGGATATCCGCAGCTACTACAATGGCATCGTCCGCAATGGCAAGATGGCACTGAACACGCTGGAAACCATCCAGAATGTTCTCCATCAGGTCTTTGCGGTGGACGATGAGTACATCCGTGTAAATCCCACGGATGGTGTCCTGACGGCAATCAAAGCCGCCCACCAGTACGAAACGCCCAAGCGTCACGCACTGACCCTGCCGCAGCAGCAGGCATTTCTGGCCTTCATCAAGAAAACACCAAAATTCCAGCACTGGCTCCCGATGTTCACCTTCATGCTGGGTACCGGATGCCGCATCTCGGAAACGGTTGGCCTGTGCTGGGGTGACATCGACTTCGAGAGTGGGTTTATCACCATCCAGCACAATCTGGTGTACCATGACCACGAGGTGGGCGGCTGCTATTTCACCATGTCCACACCCAAGACTGCCGCAGGCAAGCGGGCAATTCCGATCTTGCCCGAAGTGCGGAAGGCACTGGAGCAGGAGCGCGCCAACCAGCAGGAACTGGAATTGGTGTGCGAATACGAGATCGACGGAATCTCGGACTTCGTATTCCTGAACCGTTTCGGCCAGCCGCAGAATCCGCAGACCGTCAACCGTGCTATCAAGCGCATCAGCGTTGCCTACAACGAAGCCGAACTGGAAAGAGCGGAAAAGCAGAAGCGCGAACCCGAACTGCTGCCGCCTTTCTCCTGCCACAATCTCCGGCACACATTCTGCACCCGGCTGTGCGAAAATGAGACCAACCTGAAGATCATTCAGGACATCATGGGACACAAGGACATCAGCACCACGATGGAGATTTACGCGGAAGCCACCAAGGAAGCCAAAGCCCATTCCTTTGAAAAATTGAACGGTAAACTGGGCATTTCCATCTGAGTCGTACTACACCAACCGCTACACCACTTTTACACCAAATCCTCGGTAACTTGTGGAGAGTTGCGTAGGGTAACGTACGGACGGGACAAAAAGGAAGCCGCATGGATAGGCTTATAAAGGGAAATAAAGCCGTTTGTGAGCCTTCCTTGACCTGTCCCCACGATGAAGCCGATTGAGCAGTGAATTCCTGTTCCTCTGAGATAACAAATGAGATAACAAAAAATGCCAGACATCGTCTGGCATTTTTTCTTTGCCCAATTTTCCAGGCACTGTTTGGAAAATCTTCTTTTATAAACAAAACGCCTCCGAGTGTGCATACGCTGCGCGCAGAGGCCCGGGGGAGATGTTGTTTCAATTATAACAAGAGCGCGTGACGCTGTCAATTCCTTGGAAAGGGCACTTTCTCCATCAGATCTTCCACATTACAGTTCAACGTCCTCGCAAGGCGGAGCAGTGTTTCCGCCTGTGCTTTGTTGATATCTTTCTGCCGCTGTTCGTACTGCTGGATGGTACGCACCGGCACATCGGCCTGTTCTGCCAGTTCCGATTGGCTCAAACCTGCCAAGGCACGCAGGGCTTTCAGATTTGTTTCCGGTTTTGCTGCGCGGTACAACTCGTTCATCTTGTCCGCAAACTGCTTCACATCCATCTCATGGTAGGGAGTATACAGCAGCCGCACCTTCGTGATCGGCACTGCCTGCTCGATCTCCGCAAAGCGCAGACCGGTCAGCCACTGGTAATAGGCAAGGGCCCAGCCTGTCCAGTATTCCGGGCTGCGGTCGTAGGCATACGAGGGCTGCTGCATGGGCACGGCTTCGCCTGCCTGCTCCAGCACAGCGCGGGCAAACTCCACACCGGACATACCCACCAACACCGAACAGTCTCCCTGCTCGAACCGGGCAGATAACTCACTGGTCAGAAACCACTGCCACGCGGTTTCCAGCGGGTGATGCAGATCGTTGACGAGGTAATCCAGCATCCGGGCAAGGTTTTTCTGCGCGGCGGCAAGGTAGCTTTTATCGTAAGCGTGGATCATCGGGCTTCATCTCCTCATCAAGAATCGTGGTGATATAAAGGTCTCCCCTCTGGCGGCGGTTGCGCTCCACGTCAAAATATTGGCGGCGGGCTGTCTGGTCACGGAAGGCCTTTTTCTTATACCATTCTTTTGAATCTGCGGTCTCATAGCCGAGAAATTCCAGACGTTCAAAAGCTGCTCTGCTTTTCAATACGAACTGTTGCCCCAGCTTGCCCAAGCGCATGGCATTGCATAACTGACGGTAAGAGATCGCACCGTTGATAAAATCGGATGCAAAGGAAAAATAGCTGTCATCTGCCCGATAGCCAATGATGATGTCGGCAGACTTATAGTCGAGGTGAAAGTTTTTCAGAAGGTATTCTTTGGCTTCTGCGGCCAAAGGGGCGGAAGCATCGAATTCGCGGTTCTCCAACAGGATGGTCAGCCAGTGCAGCATGGTGTAATCGGGAGCATTCAAGTCCAGAATGGTCAGGCCATCGCATTCAATCCTGTACTGGTTGGCATAACCGTTGTGGTCTATGCCAACGCCCCACTCTTTGGCCATGTTAGGGTTTTCGGTGCAGTAAAAGCCAACACCATAATCATTGTACGTTTTTCCATAGCCGAACTTTGGCTTTTCAATAATATGATCCGAACCGTGGTAGATTATTTTTTCCATAGAATCACCTCTTTGCTTTGATTATACTCCCATGGGAGTAGTTGTGCAAGAGCTTTCTATGATAATTCCATTTTTCTGTCTTCTGCGTTTTTTCCGTTCTGCCCGATCAAAAGCCCTTGGTCTGCCTGCCTTTCCCTTAAATCATGGCATATTTTAAGGGAAACGGTACATCGGTAAGGGCATTGCGGGGCATGCCGCTTCCTCCGCAAACGAAAACCGGCCCTTCACCACTGTGAAGGGCCGGTTTATTGAATGGGGGAAGATAGCAGTTCAAATCGTTCAGGAGATCGTCAGCGAGGAGATCGCGATCTCCACCGTGCCTTCCACCGAGACCTTGCCGGTGCCGAAGGGAAGAATCAGGCTCTCGCCCTGCCGGATGGGCTCGCCGTTGATGGTGCCGCTGCCGGACAGGACGTTCACGATGGCAAAAGGCTCATCCATCCAGAACTCGTAGTGGTCATACACCCGGACGTGGGAGAGGGTGAAGTAGGGGCTGCGGACCAGTTCTTCCCAGTCGTAGTCTGGTGTGCAGCGGGACTTCTGGGTCAGGGTCGGGGCCTCGTAGGGGCTCTGGATCACGTCCTTGCTCTGCTGGATGTGCAAAGCGCGGGGCTTGCCGTTCTGCAGGCGGTCATAATCGTACAGTCGGTAGGTGATATCGCTGCTCTGCTGGACTTCCAGCAGGACGGTGCCTGCGCGGATGGCGTGCACCGTGCCCGGGGCGATGTAGAAGAAATCGCCGGGGTGGATGGGGCGCGGGTGCAGCAGCTTGTTCCACTCGCCGTGGTCGATCTCCTCGCACAGGGCCTCGTCACTGCTGGCCGAGTGGCCCACGATGATGTCGACCCCCGGCTCGCAGTCCAGAATGTACCAGCACTCGGCCTTGCCCAGGCTGCCGTTTTCGTGGCGGCGGGCATAGCGGTTGTCCGGGTGCACCTGAATGCTCAGGTCCTGCTTTGCGTGGATCACCTTGACCAGCAGCGGAAAACGGTCGCCGCCGATGCTGCCGAACAGTTCCTGATGCTCGTTCCACAGCCAGCTCAGGGTCTTGCCCTGATATTCTCCTGCGGCGATCTCGCAGTCGCCATTGGGGTGGGCACTGGTGACCCAGGCTTCGCCCGTGTGGTCGCCGGGGATATCAAACCCCCGCTGCGCAAGAGCGGAACCGCCCCAGATCGTCTCTTTGAAAACCGGTTTCAACCGAATGAACTGTGCCATGGTAAGGGAGCCTCCTTAGTGAACTTTGTGGGTCTTCTTGCGGAAGAACAGGATCAGGGCTGCGGCCACTGCAGTGCCGACGGCAATGCAGAGCAGGAACAGCAACATCAGCGCATTCACATCCTGCCGGAGGGTCTGCGGGGCAAGGTCCATTTCCTGACTGAGTGCAGAAAGGGTGACATCTGGCGTTCTGCTCAGCCGCTGCAGCAGCGCGTACTGTCGGTCGGTCAGCGTCATCGCGCCTGCCCCCTTTCTTTGTCCAAGAAAAGGATAACACACCGCCCCACCGAAGAAAACGCATCTTCTTTGGAGCATTCTGCAGTTTTTTCAGAACAAGACACACACTTTTTTCCGCCGGAGAAAAAATCGTGTGTGAAACCGGAAAACGGCCGTTCTCCCCCGCGTTTTGCGGAAAAGAACAGCCGTTTTGGTTCGGTTTTGGATCATAGTTTGCATTATTTTTCAGCGATATCTGTGATATCCGTATCCATCACAGTGTGTCCTTTTGCAATAGCGTATTTCACCGCAGGCAGCCGCACATTGGCAAAATACAGGCTGGTGTTAGGGTCGCACTTGATGAGCACGCCCTCGCCTTCATCGGAAGCACTGGACACCTTGCAGCACAGGGTGTCGCAGTGGGCTTCGGCGCTGTGGTTTTCCACCGTTTCGTCATAGCCCGGTGCAAAATTCGGCACCGCAAAGCCGGTGTCGTAGGCTTCACAATCAAAGGCACTGTCCACCTCGTGGTGGCGGTGGTGGCCGGTGGCAGTGGGGGTGATGGTGGTGGTCACCTCAATGCCGGGGAAGGGCGACCACGTTGTGACCACGGCCCCCTTTTCGATCTTCCAGCTTTCGGAGGCCCGGCGCACGAACACGTTGCGGTCGATGACAAAGGCCAGCATGCTGTCCGGTGCGGCCTGTTCTATCACCTCCCGGCTGCGGGAAGCGCAGAAGCCGAAGCGGGTGTCGTAGGCGAACTTTGCGTACTTTTCCGGGAACTGGCCGTGGCCGGGCACCTGGTTCACGCCCGCCGGATAGGCCGTCACCCGGCCCGCCCGGCGCTGCACCAGCATGTTGGCAAAGGGCATGGGCTTGAGGGCATCCAGCGCAGGCAGCGGGGCGGCTTCGGCTGCCCAGAAGGGGTGGTCGTCCGGCAGCAAAAAGCTTTTCATGCTCCAATAGGGACTGCCCGGGGCGTTGTAGTTTTCGGCCATGTACATCTGCGGGTAGCAGTAGCCGATGGTCAGGATGCCGTCCCGGTCAAAGATGTTCTGGGAAAGCCACCACCGGAAGTTGCGCACGATGATGCCCTTCATCACCGGCAGGGGCAGGGGTTCCAGCCCCGCCCAGATGCAGGCCGACCAGAAGCAGTTCTGCGCAAAGCGGTAGGTCAGGCTGCGGCCAAAGGGCAGGGCCGCACCGTTGGCATCGAACCAGTAGACGAACTGCTGTGTAAATAATTCGGCGCGGTAGCGGTAGAGCGCGGCAAGGTGGACACCACCCGGGTCTGGTGGGTGCAGGCCGAAAGCATCCTCGGCTTTGTGAACGAATTTGCCAAGAGCGGCGATGCAAAATACCGCGATGCCGCCGCCGATATTTACCACTACATCTGCAACGTGCTGGTGGACAAACGCCCCGGCAGCGAGTGGTTCTGGGATGTGGACGTAGACGGGAAGCCGTCCAGCCGCAAACCGATCCTGGAGCCGTGGAAATGCCCCTACCACAACGGCAGAATGTGCATGGAACTGATAAGGAGGGACCCCGATGTCACAGTCTAAACTCCACCCGAATACCTGCGCCAGAAGGCTTTGCAGGACGCCTACCTCGCCCGCAAAAACAAAAAGACCGATTTCTACAACGGCATCTACGACCGGTGGGAAAACCCGGTGCTGACCCGTGAGAGCATTTCCCTTTCGTGGCGATTCGATCTGAACCCGGAAAACAACCCCCACTTTATGGAGCGTTTGGGCGTGAACGCCGTGTTCAAGTCCGGTGCCATCAAGCTGAACGGCAAGTATTACCTTGTGGCCCGCATCGAGGGCAACGACCGCAAGAGCTTTTTCGGCGTGGCCGAGAGCGACAGCCCCGTGGAGGGCTTCCACTTCTGGGAAAAGCCCATCCTGCTGCCGGGCACCTGCCCGGAGGAGACCAACGTCTATGATATGCGCCTGACCCAGCACGAGGACGGCTGGATCTACGGCGTGTTCTGCTCCGAGAGCAAGGACACCACCGTCAACGACCTGTCCGCCGCCGTGGCCGCGGCCGGCATCGTGCGCACCAAGGACCTCAAGACCTGGGAGCGCCTGCCGAACCTTGTCACCAAGCGCAGCCCCCAGCAGCGCAACGTGGACCTGCTGCCCGAGTTCGTGAACGGCAAGTACGCCTTCTACACCCGCCCCATGGATGACTTCATCGACACCGGTTCCGGCGGCGGCGTAGGCTTTGGCCTGTGCGACGACATCACCCATGCCGCCATCGACGAGGAGATCATCACCAGCCCCCGCCGCTACCACACCATCACCGAGGCCAAGAACGGCGAAGGTGCCACCCCCATCAAGACCGAAAAGGGCTGGCTGCACATCGCCCACGGCGTGCGCAACACCGCCGCCGGTCTGCGGTATGTCATTTATGTGTTCGTCACCGCCCTGGACGATCCCGCCAAGGTCATTGCCGAACCCGCCGGGTTCCTGATCGCACCCCGCGACTGGGAGCGCGTGGGTGATGTTTCCAACGTGGTGTTCACCAACGGTGCCATTGCCGACGAGGACGGCAGTGTGTATATTTATTATGCATCCAGCGACACCCGCCTGCATGTGGCTTCCACCACCATCGAGAAGCTGCTGGACTTCGCCTTCAACACTCCGGCCGACCCGCTGCGCAGTGTAGACTGCGTGAAGCAGCGGTGCGAGCTCATCGACAAAAATCTCGAATATCTCAAAAGCATCGGGGAGTAACGCCCCGATGTGAAAGGAACCGCCATGAAAAAGACAAACACCGATGCCCCGTTTTTCCTCCTGATGGGCAAGATCGGCGACCTTGTGTTCGCCAACGTCCTGTGGCTCGTGTGCTGCATCCCTGTGGTGACGGCAGGCGCGTCCACGCTGGGGCTGTTCACCGTGGTGAACAAGCTGGCCGCCAGGGAGGACTACACGGTGCGCACCGACTTTTTCAAGGCGTTCAAACGAGACTTCAAACAGAGCACCGCCCTCTGGCTGGTGGTCCTGCTCGGCGGTCTGGCCGGTTTCCGCGGCCTGCAGATTGCCACGGCGCAGGATACTGCGTCCAACGGCGTCCTTGCGGCCGCGTCCTTCCTGCTTTTGCTGGTGGTGGGCTGCTGCGGCAGCTGGGTCTTTGCCCTGCTGGCCCGGTTCAGCTATCCGAAAGCACTCAGCGCCCTGGCCGACGGCGGGCGCATGACGCTGGCAAATCTCTTGCCCAGTGTGGGCATCCTCGCCTTTCTGGCGTGGCTGCCGCTGCTGGCAAAGGCCGCCCCGGCGTGGTTCGTGTATCTGGCCCCGCTCGCGCTGCTCATCGGCGGTTCCGGTTCGGCGCTGGGCATGGCGGCCCTGATGCGCCCCGCCTTCGCCAAGCTGGAAAAAGCAGGCCGCAAAGAAGAAGAAACTGACCCGGAGGAGTTCTGAGCATGATCGTCCGTTCTGAAACCGTTTTTACCCTGCACACCGCCCACACCAGCTACCAACTGGCAGTTGCCCCCAACGGCATGGTGCTGCACACTTATTACGGCAGCCGCTTGCCGGAGGATGTGCCCAGCCTTGCGGATGCCCGGATGCCTCACAGCGACCCCGGCTGCTGGCCGGACCTGCTGCCGCAGGAGCTTTCCGGCAGCGGCACGGCGGACAACCGCACCCCGGCAGTGGTGCCCGAATATGCCGACGGCACCGAGGCGGCGGCGTTTGTATTCGACCGTGCAGAAGCTCATGTCGGCAAACCCCAGCTGCCCGGCCTGCCCATGTTCCGTGACGGCAATGGCGTCGAAACCCTTTCCGTTTTCCTCAAGGACGCAGGCGGCCTTTCCGCTGAGGTACGCTACACCGTATACGAAACCGAGGACCTCATCACCCGCACGGTGGTCTACACCAACACGGGCGCGGAGCCGCTCACGCTGCACAAAGCCGCTTCCCTTTCCCTCGACTTTGCGCCGGACGCGCTGGAGCTTATTACCCTCAACGGCACATGGGCGGCAGAGCGTACCCCGGAGCGTGCACCTCTGCGGTGCGGCATCCAGAGCATCGGCAGCATGCGGGGCATCCCGGGCCATGCCCATAACCCCGCCGTGGCCCTGTGCCATGCCGACACCACCGAGACCACCGGCGAAGCCTGGGGCTTTGCCTTCGTCTACAGCGGCAACTACCTCATTGAGGTAGAACGTGCTGACGCCGGTGAACGGCTGGTCATGGGCATCCACCCGTATCACTTCCACTGGACACTGGCCCCCGGCGAGAGCTTCACCGCACCGGAAGCCGCTATGGTCTACTCCGATCAGGGTCTGGGCGAAATGAGCCGCCGCTTCCACACTGCCATCCGCACCCGGCTGCTGCCGCCGCGCTGGCAGGATATGACGGCCCCCCGTCCGGTGCTCATCAACAGCTGGGAAGCCTGCTACTTTGATTTTGACGAAAAGAAGCTGCTGGAGCTGGCGCAGGCCGCCAAACAGGCAGACATCGACCTGTTCGTTCTGGACGGCGGCTGGTTCAAGGGCCGCAACGATACTTCGTCCAGCTTGGGCGACTGGGTGGCCGACACCCGCAAACTGCCGGACGGCCTGCCCAGCCTGTGCAAAAAGCTCAACCTGCTGGGCCTCGAGATGGGCCTGTGGGTGGAGCCGGAAGCCATCAGCCCAAACTCCGACCTCTACCGTGCCCACCCCGACTGGGCCTTTGCCATCCCGGGCCGCACACCGCTGGAGATCCGCCAGCAGTACACGCTGGACTTCAGCCGCCCGGAGGTAGTGGACGGCATCTGGCAGCAGCTGGACACCATTCTGGAAAGCTGCCCGCTCAAGTACCTCAAGTGGGACATGAACCGCTCGCTGGCGCATGTCTATAACGCAAAGCTCCCGGCCAAACGGCAGGGTGAAGTGTACCACCGCTATGTAATGGGCGTATACGAGCTGCAGCACCGCCTGACCGAAAAGTACCCCGGCCTGCTGCTGGAAAACTGCGCGGGCGGCGGTGCCCGCTTCGACTGCGGCATGCTGTATTACAGCCCCCAAATTTGGTGCAGCGACAACACCGACGCCCGCAGCCGCCTGGTCATCCAGTACGGCACCAGCCTGTTCTACCCCGGCTGCGTGATGGGGGCCCACTTCTCCACGGTGCCGAACCACTGCACCGGCCACATCTCCACCCCGGAAGCCCGCATGGCAGCGGCCCTGGCCGGCACCTTCGGCTTTGAGCTGGACCTGACAAAGTACACCGAGGAAGAACTGGCCGCCCTGCGCCCCTATGTGGCGTGGTACCGCAAGCACGGTGCCCTGCTGCGCGGCGGCGAACTGCACCGCTTGGTGGACCCGGAACCCAACGGTCTGGGCGCTACGTGGATGATCGCCGCCAAGGACGGCAGCGAAGCCGCTGTGTTTGCGGTGGGCGATGCCCTGAGCGGGGCCCACCGCATTGCCAGCCCCAACAGCCGCACCCGCACCCTCTGGAAAGCGCTGGTGTGACCGCCGGGGTACCGTTTCTCCCCCGCCAGAGTTGAACGCAGGAACACAAAGCCCCGCTGCTCTGAAAAGATTTTCGCTTTTCTTTTCCCGTATTTCATGGTATTCTGTGGTATGGGAAATTTTTAGAGGGGAACATTATCATGAGCGAATTCACCTTTCACACGCTGCGGGAAAGCATCACCTCCGCCATCCGGGAAAAAATATTGACCGGCGGGCTGCAGCCCGGCTGCAAGCTCACCGAACAAAAGCTGGCCGAGGAGTTCGGCTCCAGCCGCGCGCCCATCCGGGAAGCACTGCGCCAGCTGGAACAGGAGGGCCTGATCGAGTATTCCCGCAATGTGGGCTGCTCGGTCAAAAAGATCACCATTGAGGACGCCTACGAGATCTACCTGCTGCGGGCCAATCTGGAAATGACCGCCCTGCGGCAGTTCGACTGCCAGTTCCCGGCGGAAGACCTTGCCGCCATGCGCGGCCTTCTGGACGAGATGCTGCAAGTTCCCTCCGGGGACCTTCTGGCCATCGTGGAGAACGACAACCGCTTCCACCGCATCATCGTGCAGCGGGCCGGACTGCCCCGGCTGCTGAAATTCTGGGATGACCTGAACTACGGCAGTCTCATTGCCGGGGTGAAAAGCGGCCCCTACCACGGCGATCTGGCGGTGCGGCAGAACGTGATCCACACCGAGCTTTACCATGCCCTTGCCTCCCGCGACACCGAGGCCGCCTGTCAGGCCGTCTACGACCACTACATGAAGCCGCTGGAAGCACTCCGCGAAGCGGAAAAGAGCGCCGCCGCCCGCTGAGCCCGGCGCGGCACCGGCCCTGAAATTCAGACAACCGCCTAAATACTGGGCGGTTATTTTATTCAAATTGCAGATTGTCTACAATCTACAATTGTGCTATACTATACCGGTAAACGATCGAAATCTGTCGTTCTTTGGCCAGACGCATCGCTTTTGGCGGAGGACTTCCGGCCCTCTTTTGCAACAGCCGGAAAAGAAAGAGAGGATTATCCGCATGTCAACATCTACCCAAAAAGCAGCCGAAACCACCAAGATCAGCTGGCCGGTCCTTGCGTTCATGGCCTTTTCCACCGTGTGGGGCTTTGGCAACATCACCAACGGCTTTGTCTACTTCAACGGCCCGCAGGTCATCTTCAGCTGGATCCTGATGTTCGCGCTTTACTTCATCCCCTATGCCCTGATGGTGGGTGAGCTGGGCTCTGCCTTCAAAAACGAGGGCGGCGGCGTCAGCTCCTGGCTGCACCAGACCACCAACGCAAAGCTTGCTTACTACGCCGGCTGGACCTACTGGGCCTGCCACATCACCTACATCGCCAGCAAGGGCAGCGGCTTCCTCAAGGCGCTGAGCTGGGCCGTCTTCCGCAACGCGGAGACCTACGACTCCTTCCCCACCCTGTACATCCAGCTGGCCACCTTCGGCATCCTGCTGCTGGGCTGCTACATCGCCAGCCTCGGCCTGAACCCGCTGAAAAAGCTGCTCACCGCCGCCGGCACCTGCACCTTTATCATGTCGCTGCTGTACATCGTGATGATGTTTGCCGCCCCGGCCATCAACCCCACCGCCGAGTATGTGCACGCGAACCTGAGCTTCAGCAGCCTCATCCCGAACTTCAACGTCACCTACTTTACCTCCCTGTCCATTCTGGTGTTCGCTGTGGGCGGCTGCGAGAAAATTTCTCCCTACGTCAACAAGGTCGAGAACCCCAGCAAGGGCTTCCCCAAGGGCATGATCGCACTGGCCGGCATGGTGGTGGTCTGCGCCGTTCTGGGCACGCTGGCCATGAGCCGCATGTTCGACCCCGCCATCATCAATGAAAGCACCGAGAGCTTCAACGCCTATGCTGCCAACAGTTCCTACTGGGCCTTCCAGAAGCTGGGCCAGTATTACCACGTCGGCGACCTGTTCATGATCATCTACGCCCTGTGCAACGTCATCAGCCAGTTCGCCGTGCTGATCCTCAGCATCGACGCCCCGCTGCGCATGCTGCTGGACAACGAGCACACCCAGCAGTTCATCCCGCAGGGCCTGCACAAGGTCAACGCCCACGGCGTGCACAGCAACGGCATCAAGATGGTGGCTGTGCTGTCCGGTTCCATCATTCTGGTGCAGTCCTTCGTGCCCGGCGCTGCCGCCGTGCTGCGCCAGCTGACCAAGCTGAACTCTGTCTGTATGCCCATGCGTTACCTGTGGGTGTTCGTGGCCTACGTTGCCCTGCGCAATGCCTATGACACCATCCCCGCCGAGTACCGCTTCGTGAAGAACCAGAAGGTCGCCAAGTTCTTCGGCATCTGGTGCTTCGCCGTCACCGCCATCTGCTGTGTGATGGGCATGTACGACAAAGACCCCTTCACCTTTGCGCTGAACGTCATCACCCCCGTGGTGCTGACGGTTCTGGGCTTCATCCTGCCGGCTATTGCAAAGCGCGAGCAGCAGAAGTAAAATAAGATCAATCAAAAGTACTTGAACGGGCCGGTCAAATCTTCTGATTTCGACCGGCCTTTTCTGAGATCACCGATCGGAGGTTCACATTTATGATCGAGACCGAAGTCAGGGAGCTGCTTTCCTTCATCGACGGCAACCCCACCGCCTACCACACCACCGCATCCGTCCGGGAGATCCTGCTGAAGGCGGGCTTCTCCGAGCTGCTGGAAAGCGGCAAGTGGCAGCTGGAGCCCGGCAGGGACTATTTCGTCTGCCGCAACGGCTCCAGCATCATCGCCTTCCGCATGGGCACCCGGCTGGAGCGCTACAGCTTCAACGTGGCCGCTGCCCACACGGATTCCCCCTGCTTCCGCATCAAGGAGAACGCGGAGCTCCACATGGGCCAGAAGTACACCCGCCTGAACACCGAGGGCTACGGCGGCATGATCTGCTCCACCTGGCTGGACCGCCCGCTGTCCGTGGCCGGCCGCGTGCTGGTGAAGGACGGCGACGCCATCACCTCCCGTCTGGTGGCGCTGGACCGCGACCTGCTGCTCATCCCCAGCGTGGCCATCCACATGAACCGTGAGGTGAACGACAAGGCCTCCTTCAACAAGCAGATCGACATGCTGCCCCTGCTGGGCGGTGCCGCCGAGGAAGGCGTGCTGAAAAAGCTCATCGCCGCCGAGCTGAACATGGCCGAAGACCAGATCCTGGGCAGCGACCTGTTCCTCTGCATCCGCGAGAAGGCCACCGTCTGGGGCTGCAACGAGGAGTTCATCTCCTCCGGCCGTCTGGATGACCAGCAGTGCGTGTTCGGCATCCTGAAGGGCCTGCTGCAGGGCCGCAGCGCCGAATCCGTCAACGTGGCCGCCTTCTTTGACAACGAGGAAGTGGGCTCCGGCACCAAGCAGGGTGCGGCTTCCACCTTCCTGTACGACGTGCTGCACCGCATCGCGCAGAACGTCTGCCCCAGCGACGAGGACTTCCACCGCGCGGTGGCTTCCAGCTTCATGTTCAGCGCCGACAACGCCCACGCCGTGCACCCGAACCACCCGGAGCACACCGACGCCAACAACTGCACCTACATGAACGAGGGCGTTGTGGTCAAGGTCCATGCGGGCCAGAAGTACACCAGCGACGGCATGAGCATGGCCGTTGCCAAGGAGCTGGCCGCCCGCGCCGGGGTGCCCCTGCAGTACTTCGCCAACCGTTCCGATAAGGCGGGCGGCAGCACCCTGGGCAACCTGGCCATGGCGCAGGTGTCCATGAACTGCGTGGACATCGGCCTGCCGCAGCTGGCCATGCACTCCTGCTACGAGACCGCCGGTGCCAAGGACACCGTCTCTCTCATCCGGCTGATGAAGGAGTTCTACAGCAGCCACTTCGAGGAGACCGGCTTCGGCACCCTGGCCGTGCACAAGGCCTGACCCCCTATCGACAGCAAAAGACCGGGCACCCTGCGGTGTCCGGTCTTTTTTGCAGTATTGGTTGCGGGAACGCTTATGCCAGCAGCGACATGATGTTTGCGGTGATCAGGCCGCCTGCCGTGCCGATGACGTAGCCCATCAGGGCCATCAGAACGCCAACGGGGACCAGTGCGCCGCTGTAGGCACCGGCCAGAATGGGAGCGGAAGCAGAGCCGCCGATGTTTGCCAGCGAAGCCACGCCGCAGGTGAACATGTCCAGATGGAAGATCTTTGCCAGCAGCACCAGAATGATGCCGTGGATGGCCAGGATCATGAAGCCTGCAATGATCCATGCGGGTGCATCGGTCAGCTCCAGGAAGCTTGCGCGGGATGCCAGCAGAGCCACCACAGAGTACAGCAGCAGGTTGGACAGCTCGGTGCTGCCTGCCATGCGGCCCACGGGGGTAACAGCGCCGACAAGGCCTGCCAGGGTGATGATCAGGACGGTCCAGGTGGACTTATCCAGGAAGGGCATTGCGCTGTTCAAGGAAGCGCCGATGTCCTGACCGAAGGCGGAGACCACCAGGCCCAGGCCCAGCAGGAAGATCAGGTTGACGAAGGTCGCCTTGTCCTCGTTGGACTTGGCGTCCTCCTCCAGACGGCGGGACACTTCGTCCAGCGTGGTGGTGTCGGCCTTGGCCCACTTGTTGAACTTGGGTGCCAGATTGATGGCCCACAGCAGGAACATGACCCAGATGGAATAGTCGATGGAGTCCACGACCAGCGCATACGCCATGTCGCCCTCGCCGATGTCCAGAGCAGCCTGCACGGCGATCATGTTGCCGGAACCGCCCATCCAGCTGCCGCACAGCGCACCCAGAGCCTTCCAGGCCTCAGAGCCCAGGAAGCCCTTCATGATGGCGAAGGTGGCAATGAAGCCCACGGCGATGGAGAAGGAAGCGGCAAAGAAGCCGCCCAGCATCTTGGGGCCCAGCTTGATGATCTTGCGGATGTCGCAGCGCAGCAGCATCAGGAAGATCATGGTGTAAAGCAGATTGTTCTTCAGCACCGAATAAGCAGGTTTGGTGGCTTCCATGTCCCATGCACCCAGCGTGCACAGGATCATGGTGATGAGGTAGAGCAGAACGATGGGCGGCGCATAGTCAAAAAACTTCGACTTTGTGTAGCGCTGCAGCCACACCAGCAGTGCGGCAATGAACACCAGCACCGCGATGTAGGTGAAACCGTTTGTGATCATGGACCCGATCCCCTTTCTTTTGTGTGAAATTGCGGACAATTGTCTTTACAAGATTGACAACTTCGTATACAATGTTACCATGGATTTCATAATTTGGCAATATTTTTTTATCGAAAGGGGTAGGTTTTCTATGAAAATCACAGAAGTGCGTCTCGGCCTGATCTCGGTGCCGCTGCGTGTGCCGTTCAAAACGGCCCTGCGTTCGGTCAGCAGCGTGGAGGATGTGATCGTTGAGATCCACACCGACACCGGTGCGGTGGGCTACGGTGAGGCACCTCCCACCGGCGTTATCACCGGCGACACCACCGGTGCTATCATCGGTGCCATCCGCGACCACATCGCCAAGACCATCGTCGGCCGCGACGTGGATGAGTTCGAAGACCTGATGATCGCGCTGAACGGCTGCATCCAGAAGAACACCAGCGCCAAGGCTGCCGTAGATATGGCCCTGTGGGACCTGTATGGCCAGCTGTATAAGATCCCGGTCTACAAGCTGATGGGCGGCGCGAAGAAGTCCATCGTCACCGACATCACCATCAGCGTGAACGACCCCGAGGAGATGGTGCGCGACGCCCTGAACGCCATCGACCGCGGCTACGACTGCCTGAAGGTCAAGGTGGGCAAGGAGCCGGAAAAGGACATCGCCCGCCTGAGCGCCATCCGCGCCGCCGTGCCCAAGGAGACCTGCATCCGCATCGACGCGAATCAGGGCTGGACCCCGAAGGAAGCCGTGCGCATCCTGAACGGGATGCAGGAGAAGGGCCTGGACATCGAGTTCGTGGAGCAGCCGGTCAAGGCCCACGACTTCGACGGCCTGAAGTACGTCACCGAGCGCTCCTATGTGCCGGTGCTGGCCGACGAGAGCGTGTTCTCCCCGCAGGACGCCCTGACCATCATGCAGATGGGCGCAGCCGACCTCGTGAACATCAAGCTGATGAAGTGCGGCGGCCTGTACAACGCCCTGAAGATCGCCTCTGCGGCCGAGGTCTACGGCGTGGAATGCATGATCGGCTGCATGCTGGAAGCCAAGATCAGCGTGAACGCGGCCGTGCATCTGGCCTGTGCAAAGCAGATCATCACCCGTGTCGATCTGGACGGCCCCGTGCTGTGCAGCGAGGACCCCATCCTCGGCGGTGCCGTGTTCAACGAAAAGGACATCACCGTCTCCGACGAGCCGGGTCTCGGCATCAAGGGCATTGAGCCGGGCAAGATTCGTTATATCTAAGCAACAAAAAGAAGGGCTGCTGCGGCAGCCCTTCTTTTTGTTGCTATTACTCTTTATACGCCAGAATCGCCTTCAGGTACTCCCACACACGGGCCACCGAGGCGATGTCGGCGCGCTCGTTGGGGGTGTGGACGTTGAGCAGGTTCGGGCCGAAGGAGATGCAGTCCAGCCCGTCGATCTTGCCCGAGAGGATGCCGCACTCGAGGCCTGCGTGCAGCGCCACGATCTGCGGCTTTGCGCCGTACTGCGCTTCATAGACGGCCACGCAGCGGTCCCGCAGGGCGCTCTCGCGGGCGTAGGTCCAGGCCGGGTAGTCGCCGTGGAACCGCACGCTGCCGCCCAGCAGCTCGGTCAGGGTCTGTACCTTGCGGGCCAGCAGTTCCTTGGCCGAGGGCACCGAGCTGCGCACGGAGAAGCGCAAAATGGCTTCGGCGTCGCCCAGCTCCGCCACGCCCAGATTCAGCGAGGTCTCCACAAGGCCCGGCACGTCCATGCTCATGGCCTGCACGCCCCAGGGCATCAGCAGCAGGGCCTTGCGCAGCCGCTGGGTGGAATCGGCATCCAGCGCGCTGTACTCGCTGCAGCCCTGTTCGGTGAGCTGCAGGCGGATGGCGGGGTCTGCCGTGCCGTATTCGGCCTGCATCTGGGCCGCAAAGTCGGCCGCGGCGGCATGCACGGCTTCGGTGATGCCTGCGGGCAGCACCAGCGTGACGCTGCTCTCCTTCGGGATGACGTTCTCCTTCGCACCGCCGGAGAGGGCCAGCACAGCGTACTGCACGCCGTGGTCTTCCAGCAGGGTCAGCCAGCGGCCCAGCAGGGCGATGGCGTTGGCCCGGCCCTTGTGGATCTCGGTGCCGGAGTGGCCGCCCACAAGGCCCACGATATCCGCCTTCACAGCAGTGCCGGTCACGGCCGCCCGGGCAGCGGGCAAGTGGCACTCGATGCGGCGGCCGCCGGCGCAGCCTGCGGTCAGCACGCCCTCCTCCTCCGAGTCGATGTTGATGAGCAGGCGGCCCGCGAGGTCAGAAAAGTCCATGGCAGAAGCGCCCAGCAAGCCCACTTCCTCGCAGACGGTCAGCACCACTTCCAGCGCCGGGTGGGGGATGTCGTCGGCGTCCAGCACAGCCAGCGCATAGGCCACGGCAATGCCGTCATCGCCGCCCAGCGTGGTGCCCTCGGCGCGCACATAGCCGCCGTCCACCACGGGGCGGATGGCGTCCTTTTCGAGGTCCAGCCTGCAGTCGGCGGTCTTGTCGCCCACCATGTCCAGATGGCCCTGCAAGATCAGGGCAGGCTCGTTCTCGTAGCCCGGGGTGGCCGGGGCCTTGATGAGCAGGTTGCCCATCTCGTCCTGGCGGCAGGCAAGGCCGCGCTCCTGCGCAAAATTTTTGCAGTAGTCGCTCAGGGCCTTCTCGTGGTGGGAGGTGTGCGGGATGCCGCAGATCGCCTCAAAATAATGAAAAACCGATGCCGGTTCCAGTCCGGTCAATGCGCCCATAATGTTCCCTCTCCTTTGGTTCAGTGTGAATAAACTTTCCAGCTTCTATTTTAGCAGATGACACCGTCCGGCACAACAGAAAAATCCCTCCGGGAAAAGGCCCGAAGGGATTTTTGTGCGCTTACTGTGCCTGGCTCAGGCAGTCGTCCATGGCGGTAAAGACAGCATCGCTGGTCATGGTGGCCCCTGCCACGGCGTCCACGCCGCTGGTGGTACCAGCCTCCGTCAGCTGCTCTGCCAGCGCTGCCGCCGCGTTGCCGCCCAGCTCCGGCGTCTCGCCGGAAGCGTCGATGTCCACATCCGTCACCTTGCCGCCGGTGATGGTCACGGTGACGGCCACATCGCTCAGGCAGCCATGGGCGCTGGCAGTGTAGGTGCCGTCGGTGTAGCTGGCGGCGTTGTCCGCTGCGGGCACCGTGCCGGTGCTGGCGATATACAAACTCAGGCCGATGCCCATAATGAGGGTCACAATGGCCATCAGGATCACATTTCTTGTCAGTCTGCGCTTCATGAACTCAACGCTCCTTTTCAAAAAACTGCTTACTTCGCGGGCTTGAAGCTGTCGCGCAGGGTCACCACGCGGTTATACACGCCCGGGTTCTTGGAGTCCGGGGTGAAGAAGCCGGTGCGCACGAACTGGAACTTCTCGCCGGGCTTTGCATCCTTCAGGCTTTCTTCCAGCTTGCAGCCGGTGCGCACAACGACGCTCTCCGGGTTCAGGTAGTCCTTGTAGTCGCTGCCATCCGGGATGGCGTTCATGTTGGCCTCGGTGAACAGCTTGTCGTACAGGCGCACCTCGGCGTCTACGGCATGGGCGGCGCTCACCCAGTGGATGGTGCCCTTCACCTTGCGGCCGTCGGCAGGGTTGCCGTTGCCGGTCTCAAGGTCAGCGGTGCAGTGGATGGCGGCAATGCTGCCGTCGGCGTTCTTCTCCACGCTCTCGCACTTGACGATGTAGGCACCCATCAGGCGGACTTCGCCGCCCACGGTCAGGCGCTTGAACTTCGGGGGCGGGACCTCGGCAAAGTCCTCGCTCTCGATCCAGAGCTCTTTGGTAAAGGCCACCTTGCGGGTGGTGGTGTCGTTTGCTTCGCGGTTGGGGTTGTTGGCCACGTCGAAGTACTCGGTCTTGTCGGCCGGGTAGTTGTCCACGATCAGCTTCACGGGCTCCAGCACGGCGATGCGGCGCTGGGCGGTCAGGTCCAGCTCGCTGCGGATGCAGGCTTCCAGCTGGCGCATGTCGATCAGGTTATCGGACTTGGAGATACCGGCCTCCCGCACGAAGGTGAAGATGGAGGTGGGGGTGTAGCCGCGGCGGCGCAGACCGCACAGGGTGGGCATGCGGGGGTCGTCCCAGCCGTCCACGATGCCCATTTCCACCAGCTCGCGCAGGTAGCGCTTGCTCATAACGGTGTTGGTCATGTTCAGGCGGGCGAACTCGCGCTGCTTGGGGAAGGCGGTGCCGAAGATGTTCTCGATGACCCAGTTGTACAGCGGGCGGTGGTTTTCGAACTCCAGACTGCACATGCTGTGGGTGATGCCCTCGATGGCGTCCTGAATGGGGTGGGCGAAGTCGTACATCGGGTAGATGCACCACTTGCTGCCCTGACGGTGATGCTCGGCGTATTTGATGCGGTAGATGGCCGGGTCGCGCATGTTCATGTTGGGGCTGGCCAGGTCGATCTTGGCGCGCAGGGTCTTTTCACCCTCCTGGAACTCACCGGCACGCATCCGGCGGAACAGGTCGAGGTTCTCCTCCGGGGTGCGGTCGCGCCACGGAGAGGGGCGGCTGGGCTTGCCTGCGTCCGCGCCGCGGTACTCGCGCATCTCGTCACGGGTCAGGTCGTCCACATAAGCCTTGCCCTCTTTGATGAGCTTCTCGGCGTACTCGTAGCACTTGTCAAAGTAGTCGCTGCCGTAGAAGATGCCGCCGTTGGGGTCGGCACCCAGCCAGTGCAGGTCCTCGATGATGCTGTTGACGTACTCCTCGCCTTCGCGGGCGGGGTTGGTGTCGTCCAGACGCAGGTTGAACTTGCCGCCGTACTGGTTGGCAATGGACCAGTTGATGTAGATGGCCTTGGCGCTGCCGATGTGCAGGTAGCCGTTGGGCTCGGGCGGGAAGCGGGTATGGATCTCGCTGATCTTGCCTTCGGCCAGATCGGCGTCGATGATGTCGGTCAGAAAGTTTTTATCTGCCATGAGTTTTCCCCCTGTCAAGGGCACAGCGTGCCCATATATTCCATAATAGTATATAATACACTAATTTTTGTTCTGCTTCAAGATGAACGATTCAAATTGTTGGGCAAATGCGCATTTTTGCGTGGAATTTTGCTGCGAATTGCCCAATTTCTACAACTTTTACCCTATCCCTTGACACAAGGGTGAAAGGAGAGTATATTTTTGCAGGGCATACGGCATGTTTTGCCGTATTTAGAATAGGAGGAAACCCATGAACAGCTTAAAAAACGCATTCAGCAGGGAAAATCTGCTGAAGAATTTAAATTTTTTCGCCGAGCTGAACCTCGGCCTGATCCTGACGGCGGTCGGCATCGTCTACTTTAAAAATCCCAACCACTTCGCCTTCGGCGGCACCTCGGGCCTGTCCATCCTGCTGGCAGACCTGTTCCCGAAGATCAACGTGGGCGGCTTCATGTGGATCATCAACCTGGCGCTGGTGGTGCTGGGCTTCATCTTTCTGGGCGTCAAGTGCATGGGCTGGACCATCTACTCCTCCTTTGCGCTGTCCTTCTTCGTCTCTGTCTGCGAGTGGCTCTACCCCTCGAACCTGTCCATGAGCGGCGATGCCATGCTGGACCTGGTGTTCGCGGTGTTCCTGCCCGCTTTGGGTGCAGCCATCGTGTTCGACATCGGCGCATCCACCGGCGGCACCGATATTGTGGCCCTCATCCTGGCAAAATATACCTCGATGGAGATCGGCAAGGCCCTGATGGTGAGCGATATCCTCATCGTGCTGGCGGCGGCCTGGCGGTTTGGCATGGGCACCGGCCTTTACTGTATCCTGGGCCTGATGGGCAAGAGCTTCGTGGTGGACGGTGCCATTGAAAACATCCGCCTGCGCAAGGTGTGCACCATCATGACGGCCAACCCCCAGCCCATTCTGGACTTTATCATCCACGATATGAACCGCTCTGCCACCGTGGAAAAGGCCTACGGTGCCTACACCCACCACGAACTCAGCGTGCTGGTGACGGTGCTCACCCGCCGTCAGGCGCTGCAGCTGCGCAACTTCCTGCGGGAGCACGACCCCAAGAGCTTCATCACCATCGTCAATTCCAGCGAGATCATCGGCAAGGGCTTCCGCTCCTTCAACTAACGCGTCTTCCAGCGAAAGGCAGGCCGATCAGGGCCTGCTCTTTTCTGTTTTGTCCCAGCCGACAGACGACCGCCGCTATTGACGAACGGCCCAAAAAACGATATACTATACCTCGGCGGTGCAGCCGTGCCGCCGGATGCCGGGGTGTTGCGCAGTTGGTAGCGCGCCTGCTTTGGGAGCAGGAGGCCGCGAGTTCGAGTCTCGCCACTCCGATCTTTTTGTGATCCTGTGTTCGGACCGCCGCTGCCCGGATGCAGGATTTTTTCTTGCCCGCCGGGCCGTCCGCGTGCTGTGGAATGCACGCAAACGCGGAAAATTCCTCCGTAAAACGCCATTTTCTTTCTTCCTCATACATGCAAAAGAGGCTGTGCCAATGGCACAGCCTCTTTTGTGTATAGGATTTTCCCTCGGGGGAAGGCTTATACAATGTTTTTACTCCCGCACGGCGATGCACTCGATCTCCAGCTTTGCGCCCTTGGGGATAGCGGCCACCTGCACGCAGCTGCGGGCAGGGAACGGTTCCGTGAATGCCTTGGCATACACAGCGTTCACCGCAGCAAAGTCGTTGATGTCAGCCAGGAAGATGACGGTCTTGACCACATTTGCCATGGTCAGGCCGGCTTCGGCCAGAATGGCCTTGAGGTTTGCAAGACTCTGGGCGGCCTGCTCCTCCACGGTGTCAGCCATGGTGCCGGTGGCGGGGTCCACGGGGATCTGGCCGGAGACAAACACCATGCTGCCCAGGTCCAGTGCCTGGCTGTAGGGGCCGATGGCGGCGGGTGCGTTGGACGTAGAAACGACTTTCATAACAATTCTCCTTTATCGAATGATGCACTTATCTGGGCGGCGGGCTGGAAGTTTCTCCGAGGACCGTCCGCTGGGGTGGGACCCTGTCGCCGTCAGGCGATAGGGCGGGCGATGGAATGGCCCGACTCGTGTCCGAGGGGGAAGCTTCCGGCTCACCGCCCTTGTGTTGACATTACACTCTCTCGCTCACCAGCTGGAAGCCCTCTTTGGTGAGCTCAGTGCGGATCTGCTCGATCTGGGCCGCATCGCGGGTCTCGAGGGTGAGCTTGAGGAAGCAGCTGGAAATGGGCATGTTGGGGTCGGAGCCGTCGTGCTGCACCGACACCACGTTGCTGCCGCAGCGGGAGACGATCTCGGCCACCTTCTTCAGCTGGCCGGGCTTGTCCTCCAGTGCGATGGTCATGTTCGCCTTGCGGCCGCTCATGACCAGACCACGGGTGATGACGCGGTTCAGGATGTTCACGTCGATGTTGCCGCCGGAGACGACGCACACCACCTTCTTGCCTTCAATGGGCAGCTTGTGGAACAGGGCAGCTGCCACCGGCACCGCACCGGCACCCTCAGCCACCAGCTTCTGGTTTTCCATCAGCGAGAGGATGGCGGCAGCGGTTTCATCCTCAGTGACGGTGACGATGTCGTCCACATACTGCTCACAGATCTGGTAGGTCAGCTCACCGGGGGTCTTGACCTGGATGCCGTCCGCAAAGGTGGAAGCAGCCTTCAGGGTCTGGTATTTGTGCTCGTGCAGGCTGCGGTACATGCTGGGTGCGCCCTCGGCCTGCACGCCGTAGACCTTCACCTCCGGGCGCAGGCTCTTGATGGCAAAGGCCACGCCGGAGATCAGGCCGCCGCCGCCCACCGGCACGATGACCGCGTCCAGATCGGGCAGCTGGTCCAGAATTTCCAGGCCGATGGTGCCCTGGCCTGCGATGACCAGCTCATCGTCGTAGGGGTGGATGAAGGTCATGCCGGTTTCTTCCTGCAGCTCCACGGCCTTGTCGTGGGCGTCGTCGTAGGTGCCGGGCACAAGACAGACCTCCGCGCCCAGATTCTTGGTGTTTTCCACCTTCATGATGGGCGCACCGTCCGGCATGCAGACGATGCTCTTGATGCCGCGCCGGGTGGCTGCCAGCGCCACGCCCTGCGCGTGGTTGCCCGCCGAGCAGGCAATGACGCCCTTGGCGCTCTCCTCCGGGGAAAGCTGGCTGATCTTATAGTAAGCGCCACGTACCTTGAAGCTGCCGGTGGCCTGCAGGTTCTCGGTTTTCAGGTAGAGCTGGCAGTCCTTCGAGAGCTTGGGTGCCTCGATGAGGTCAGTCTTGCGGGCAACGTCTTTCAGCACAAAGGCTGCGTGGTAGATCTTATCCAGAGTCAGCATGGTGATACATCCTTTACATTGATTCTTGGCTCTCCCTTTGGGAGAGCTCCGGGGCTGTGCCGCCGCAGGCGGACGGCACCGGTGAGAGGGTTTCTTGGCTCTCCCTTTGGGAGAGCTCCGGGGCTGTGCCGCCGCAGGCGGACGGCACCGGTGAGAGGGCCCCTTTCCGGCATATGCCCTCTTGCGGATCAGCTTCATTTTTCATGGCAATTGCATGGTTTTCAGTATAGATTAGCAAAGTTGTTTTGTCAAATGAATTCATTTCACGATAAACGGAACAAAAAAGAGGGAGAAGCCCTGTGCACCGTTGCACGCAGGTTTCTCCCTCTCAGGTTTTCGGGTCGATCAGCGGCCGCGGCCACCACCGCCGCCATGGCTTCTGCCGCCGCCCATGCCGCCGAAGCCGCCAGAGCGTCCACCCATACCACCGCCGGGTCTGCCGCCCATTCCACCGGGGCGACCACCCATACCGCCGCGCGGAGGACGCGGGCCACCC
>ERZ773150.1192-NODE-1192-length-23718-cov-3.217555_pt1 | contig 23718 bp, 19 predicted proteins | sample MGYA00580845_ERZ773150 | MGnify/ENA primary metagenome ERZ773150 (study PRJEB29015, sample SAMEA2737848) | human gut metagenome | biome: human gut; feature: human-associated habitat; material: faeces | place: China | collected 2012 ...
CAAGGGCAGCATCGTCCCCCACAGGCACGATACTCCCGTTGACGCCTTCTTCCACCAGTTCCAGACCGGCAACGCACCGGTCGGTGGTGATGACGGGCAGGCCGTAGGCCATGGCCTCGTTGATGACCAGTCCCCAGATATCCTCCCGGGTGGGCAGGACGAACAAGTCCGCCGCCCTGTAATACCGGCTGAGGGCTTCCTTCTTCTGGAAACCCACAAAATGGACGTTATCCAGCCTCAGAGACGCGCGCATCTGCAAATAGTCTTCTGTCGGCTCGCCGCCGACAATGTAAATCCCCACGTCCTTGTCAAGCGAACAGGCGGCGTGCATCAGGATGTCGAAGCCCTTTCTGTGGATAAACTGGCCGATGGCCAGTACCATCCGCTTTTCCGGGACGCCCAGTTCCTCTTTCAGCGCCTGCTTTTCATCGGCGGAGGGAACGGCGGGGAGGATATCCTTCTCAAACACGGAGGAGAAGGGATAAAAATGAATGCGGCTTTCCTCCGCCCCGTAGTGGACAAGAAATTCCGTGGTGTACCGTCCAGAGCTGAGCCACTGGTCAGCCTTGCGCACCAGCGATTTCTTGAACAGATACTTTACCTTCCGCTCCTGCCGGATCAGGCCGCCGTCTACTTCCATGTAAAAGGGAATTTTCCTTCTGCGCAGCCAACGCATCGCAAGGATCGCCGTGGGCGAGGAATAGCCGCATATCACGATGGCGTCGTAGGGCTTTTTCAGCCATTCGGTCACGTCCAGGCACAGATTTTCGTCCAGAAAATAGGCAACGCACCGCTTCAGCTGCACCGGGCGGTAAGCGCCGCCCCCGGGAACGAACCAGTCGGCACTGCGGTTTTTCTGGTCTTCCACCCGGTCAGTGAACAGCACCGTCACGTCCATGCTTTTTGCCAGCTCATCGTAAAAATGGACCCGGTAGGGGGAAGCGTAGTTCGTCAGGAACAGCACTCGTTTCATATTGCTATAACCTCTCCAGAATGTCACGCGCCAAAATCAATCTGCACGATCTGATGGCGGTTTTCCCGCTGGTCTTCCGGCGGGAGCTGCATATAGTCGCCGTACAGCGTGGTCAGGAATTTGTCATATTCCGCCGGTGCCTTGAAGGTTTCTCCCTCAAAGGTCACGTCCGTCAGCGCCTGACACCACGCTTTCTCGTAGGCGTCCGGCTTCGTCATGGCGCTCTGCTCGCAGACATAGCCGTTTTCCAGCAGCGCCGTCGCCAGCGCGTCATACGCCTTTGCAAGGCTTTCCTGATCGGCAAACAGCGCCAGCGCCTGATAGTATAGGTAGCCAATCCGCTTTTTCCAGAGGATTTTCTCATTCTCCCGCCAAGGCTGATAATGGGATTTCATCAGCTTTGTCCGGTAGATTTTCAGCAAACGCCCCGCCGTTTCCTGCCGTTCCCCTACATCCAGGGACACGGCGTCGTAGGGGAAAATGTCCACATAGAAGCCGTTTTCTTCTAATCTGTGGGACTTGGCCTCCAAGTACAGCGTGCCGCGCTTGCGCACCTTGCCGAAGGGCAGGGCGTAGTTGGGGTCTGTGTACCAGCTCTGCCAGCAGTATTCCGGTTTCAGTTTCTCCGGGGCGATGCGGCAGAATTTCTCATAAGCATTCCCACGTCCATATCATCGTCCCACGGAATGAACCCCTGATGTCGCACCGCGCCCAGAAGGGTGCCGCAGGTGAGAAAATAGGGAATGTCGTTTTCCTCGCACACCCGGCGGATCTCCTTTGCAATTTCCAGCTGGGTCAGCTGCACCTTTCTCAGCAGTTCCCGTTCCATATGGTTACCCCCTTTTCATAAGCCGTTCCACCAGCGCCATGACCGGGAACAGCCATAAAAACACGTCCGCAATGAGATTCTGCGTGTTAAAAGACATAAACAGGATAACGACCAGCGCCAGATTCACCCATATCTTCCGCTCCTTCCGCCACACCAGCGCGACCCAGCAGGCAATGTGGAGCAGCGCCGCCGGAATGCCGAAGGCGGAGAAAAGAATGAGGGTGGACGTGGTATTGTTTGCAGTGGCATACAGCACCTCCGCTATCTTCGCACCGAAGATGGGATGGTGCAGGAAAATGGAAATGTCCGTCACAATAGCGTCCATTCTCTCCACCGAGGAATCCTGCCCGTTGACAAATTTGCCGATGGCCATGTCGTAAACTTCCCAGTAGAGGATGTTTTTCCGGGCAATGGAAACGCCCGCTATCACGGCGACGCACAAAATCAGCCCGACCGCCACGGCGCATACCCGCTTGTCCCGATACCATTTTTTGTCAAAAAACAGTACGATCGCCAGCAGTCCCATTTCCGCGACGCCGCCGGTGGCAAACGTGGACACCATCGTCGCGGCCAGAATGCCGTTGACCAGCCACAGCTGCCACGGCCTTTTCCACTCGACTTCGTAATTGTTCAGATACAGCGCCGTGATCAGGAAAAACTGATAAACCCCCGGCTCCCGGAAAATACCGAAATTCCGGTTTTTGACATACGTATCCGGGACAATGGACAGAAAGAAATTGTGAAATTCAAAGCCCATGGAGTTCTGGAACACCGGCACCGCGTAAGCACCCCTATCCACGCCGATGCGCAGGATGTACGCCGCCAGCACGGAATACGCCCCCAGCACAGACAGAATCACCACATAATACTTGGCCGCTTCCCGTACCGTAAGGAAATAAGACAAAAACACCGCCGTCAGCAGGCACAGCAGAACGCTGAAATACATCAGCTGCCAGTCCCGCTTCACCAGCATGGGCAGCAGAAGCACCGCCGCCGCGATTCCGGCGACAATCATTCTCCGGTCTTTCAGAATTTGGAGCAGATTTCTCCGGTTGGCGATCAGGAAGGCCACACCCAGCAGGCAGATCACGCCCAGCATGAGAAACTGCGCCTTCTCAAAACCGATTACCGCCGTGGTGAACATACTGTCCCGCGCCAGAAAAAGCATGGCCGTGAAAAACGCGGCGAAGGCAATTTTTGTCCCACGGCTGTCCGGGAAGGGATAATGGGTCATTTGCGATTCTCCTTTGTGATCTGTTCCACGGCTTCCTGCAGATGCGCCGCGCCCCTTGGTACGGCGACGCCCCCGAACTGGCTGACGACCTCCTCGCAGGCAGTCCCCTGGTAAACCACGGCCTCCGTGCCGCAGCACCGGGCTTCCAGCACGGTCATGCCGAAGGTCTCCTCCGTGCTGGGGTTGAGAAATACGTCGGCGGCGGTGTACGCCTCCGCCAGCTCCTGAACACTGTTGGTACGGGGCAGCCCCAGAATTCCCACCGGGAGGGACTGAATCTGCTTTGCGCTCAGACCGATCAGCACGATGGCATATTCTTCGTCCAACAGGTCATGAAGCGCCAGAAAGTCCCGCAGTCCCTTGCGCTCGTCCCAGACGCTGGCAACGCCCAGCAGGATGATTTTATTTTCCAAGCCGTACTTTTCCCGGAAATTGCCGGGGGTGGGCTTGAAGATTTCCCGGTTCACCGTGTTGTATACCACCTTCACCGGGTAGTCCCTCAGAAAGCTCTCCTTTACCCGGCTTTCCAGCCAGTGGGAGGGGACGATGAGGGTCACATTGGGAATGCCCGTAAACAGTTCCCGCTTTTTTTCGTAATTTTTCCGGCTGTTGTCCAAAAGAATGCTTGCAGGATAAGCGCGTTTCTGTGGGCAGTCGTGGCAGCCGGTTTTCCAGCGGTCACAGCCCACATAGTCAAAATAGGCACAGTGACCCGTGAAGCTCCAGCAGTCGTGAAGCGTCCAGAAAATGGTCTTCCCGCAGCCGCGCAGGTAAGGAAACAGCTCTCCCAAGTGAATGTAATAGCCGTGAACATTGTGCAGCCAGATCACGTCCGGGTCGTATTCCCTGACCCAATCCAGAAACCGCCGGGTCGCCCGCCGGGAGCCGAAGCCGGAATCGTCCAGCAGACGGCTTTCCGCCCCGTGGAGCCTATAGTCCATGGGCGTACCGATGCGCACCGTGGGAATATCGCTGCAATTTGCCTCTTCACGGCCAAAGGCGAGCACGCACTCATGCCCCTGCGCCATCAGCCCACGGCACTGCTCCGCCGCGATGCGCCCCGTGCTGCCAAAGCCGGCAACGGAGTTGATGAACAGGTATTTCATGCGTCTCGCCTCCCGATGTTGTGAAATTTTCCGGCTGTTTCATCATATCCAGAAAAAACAGCGCAATTTGTCGGCGTCTGGCTTCTTACGACTTTCTCCAGACCATTTTGTCCACCACGCCGGTGTAGGACTGGATGATCTTGACCACCTTGGTGGATACGTTTTCCTCCACATAGTCCGGCACGGGAATCCCCAGATCGCCGTCCCGGTTCATCTGAACGGCGGTGTCCACCGCTTGCAGAAGATTCTTTTCGTCAATGCCCGCCAGAATGAAGCAGCCCTTGTCCAGCGCTTCCGGGCGCTCCGTGGACGTGCGGATGCACACCGCCGGGAACGGATGTCCCACGGAGGTGAAGAAGCTGGATTCCTCCGGCAGCGTCCCGGAATCGGACACCACAGCGAAAGCGTTCATTTGCAGGCAGTTGTAATCGTGGAAGCCCAGCGGCTCGTGCTGAATCACCCGGCTGTCCAGAATAAAGCCAGTGGCCTCCAGCCGCTTTTTGGAGCGGGGGTGGCAGGAATACAGAATGGGCATGTCGTACTTTTCCGCCATGGCGTTGACGGCGCGAAACAGGGACAGGAAATTCTTCTCCGTGTCGATGTTTTCCTCCCGGTGGGCAGACAGCAGAATGTACTCCCCTTTGTTCAGTCCCAGCCGCTGGTGGATGTCAGAAGCCTCGATGGCGTTTAAGTTGGCGTGGAGCACCTCCGCCATGGGCGAGCCGGTAACGTAGGTGCGCTCCTTGGGCAGGCCGCACTCGTGGAGGTATCGTCTCGCGTGTTCGGAATAGGCCAGATTCACGTCGGAGATGATGTCCACAATCCGGCGGTTGGTCTCCTCCGGCAGGCACTCGTCCTTGCAGCGGTTGCCCGCCTCCATGTGGAAGATGGGAATGTGGAGCCGCTTGGCAGCGATGGCGCTGAGGCAGGAGTTGGTATCCCCCAGGATCAGCAGGGCATCCGGCTGCTGTTCGACCATAATACTGTAACTTTTGGCTATAATATTGCCTATCGTCTCTCCCAGATCCGCGCCTACGGCGTCCAGATAGAAGTCCGGCGCCCGGAGGCCCAGGTCGTCAAAGAACACCTGGTTGAGCTCGTAGTCATAGTTCTGGCCGGTGTGGACCAGGATCTGATCAAAGTAGCGGTCACACTTTTTGATGACGGCGGAGAGCCGGATGATCTCCGGCCGGGTGCCGATAATGGTCATGAGTTTCAAGCGGGACACGGTTCAAACCTCCTCAAAGTAGGTGTCGGGTCGCTGGGGATCAAAGCGCTCGTTGGCCCACATGACGGTCACCAGATCCTCCGTATCGGAGAGGTTGATGATGTTGTGGGTGTACCCGGGCAGCATGTGCACCGCCTGGATGTTCTCCCCGGAGACCCGGAACTCCAGCACCTTATCGGAGCCGATCTCCCGCTCCTGGATCAGGGCCTGGCCGGAGACCACCATGAAAAACTCCCATTTGCTGTGGTGCCAGTGCTGGCCCTTGGTGATGCCGGGCTTGGAGATGTTCACGCTGAACTGGCCGCAGTTCGCCGTTTTCAGCAGCTCCGTGAAGCTGCCCCGGGCGTCAACGTTCATTTTCAGGGGGAACGCCGCCTTTTCCCTGGGCAGATAGGATAAATACGTAGAATACAGCTTTTTCGCGAAGCTGCCTGCCGGAATTTCCGGCATCAGCAGGGTTTCCGGCTGCGCCTTGAAGCTGTCCAGCAGCTGAACGATTTGCCCCAGAGTCGCCCGGTGGGTGACGGGCGCGGCGCAGTAGCGCCCGGACGCCGTCAGAACCGTGTCCACGCCCTCAAATTCGCAGTGATGCTCTCTGCCCTCCAGCGCTGCGATCATCTCGTCCACCAGATCGTCGATGTACAGCAGCTCCAGCTCCACGCCGGGGTCGTTCACCGTGATGGGCCGGTCGTGGGCATAGTTGTGGCAGAAGGTGGCCACGGCGGAATTGTAGTTGGGACGGCACCATTTTCCGAACAGGTTGGGGAAGCGGTACACCAGCACTTTCGCCCCGGTTTCGGCGGCATAGGAGAAGAACAGCTCCTCCCCCGCTTTTTTGCTCCTGCCGTACTCACTGCCCGCATAGCGCCCCACCATGGTCGCCTGAATGGATGACGACAGCATCACGGGGCAGGTGTTACGGTACTTTTTCAGCGTGTCCAGCAGCGTGGAAGCAAAGCCGAAATTTCCCTGCATGAACTCTTCCTGATTCTTCGGGCGGTTGACGCCGGCAAGATTGAACACGAAGTCCGCCTTCTGGCAGGCCGTTTCCAGCAGCGCCGGGTCGGAGTCGATGTCGTAGAGGTACAGCTCCCCCACCGTAAGCCCCGGATGGGTCTTGTCACGGCCGTCCCGGATGCACTCCAGCGCCGCCGTCAGATTCTTGCCCACAAATCCGGCCGCGCCGGTAATCAGAATGTTCATGCCAGCTCACCCTTCCGTTATTTATTCTTCATGGCTTCCAGTTCTTCCCGGATGTAGCTCAGGCTCAGCAGCTTCTGCTGCACCTGCTCCACGTTCAGCAGCTCCGTGTTGTTGCTGTTGAACTCCGTGAGGACGTTGCGCTGGGTGTCGCCGTCCTTGAAATATTTGTCGTAGTTTAAGTCCCGCTTGTCGCAGGGGACGCGGTAGAAATTGCCCAGATCGATAGCGTGGGCACATTCCTCATTGGTCAGCAGCGTCTCATACATCTTTTCGCCGTGGCGGATGCCGATGACCTTGATCTCGTGGCCGGGGGCAAACAGGCCGGTGACGGCTTTTGCCAGTGTCTCAATGGTGCACGCCGGGGCTTTCTGCACCAGAATGTCCCCGCTGACGCCGTTCTGGAAAGCAAACAGTACCAAATCCACCGCTTCTTCCAGAGACATGATGAACCGGGTCATGTTCGGCTCGGTGATGGTGATGGGGTTGCCCGCCTTGATCTGGTCAATCCACAGCGGGATGACGCTGCCCCGGGAGCACATGACGTTTCCGTAGCGGGTGCAGCAGATTTTGGTCTTTTCCGGAGAAACCGTCCGGGATTTGGCAACGATGACCTTCTCCATCATGGCTTTGGATGTACCCATGGCGTTGACGGGGTAGGCGGCCTTGTCCGTGGACAGGCAGATGACGGCCTTGACCCCCGCGTCAATGGCGGCGGTCAGCACGTTATCGGTTCCGAACACGTTGGTTTTCACCGCCTCCATGGGGAAAAACTCACAGGACGGCACCTGTTTGAGGGCGGCGGCATGAAAGATGTAATCTACGCCGTGCATGGCGTTCTTCACGGAAGCCAGATCCCGGACGTCGCCGATGAAGAACTTGATCTTCCCAGCCGCTTCCGGCATTTTCGCCTGAAACTCATGGCGCATGTCGTCCTGTTTCTTCTCGTCCCGTGAGAAAATCCGGATTTCCCGGATATCCGTGTCCAGGAAGCGGTTCAGCACCGCGTTTCCGAAGGAACCGGTACCGCCGGTGATCATCAGCGTTTTGTTGGCAAAAATACTCATACTCTATTCTCCTCCCCTGTTTCCGGGTGCAAAAGTTCCCGGAAAAGAGATACATATTTTCCCGTGCAAATTTCGGTGGTGTACTTTTGCAGATACAGCTCCCGGCATTTTCTGCGCATGTCCCGGGCTTTCTCCGGGTTGTCCCGCAGGAAACGGATGGCCTTGGCTAATCGCTCGCTTTCGCCGTTGCGCACCCAGAGCCCCGCGCCGGACTGGATATCCCGGACGATGTCGCACTCGTCCATGATGGCGAGCAGGGGGATGCCCTGCATCATATAGCTGTAGGTCTTGCTGGGGACGCAAAGCCCCGTCGCACCCTTTTCCAGAGAAATCAGCGCGCAGTCGCTCACCGCCAGCGCGTCCTGAAAGTCCTGACCATGAAGGAAGCTGTGAATCCGGACATTTTCAATGTCCTCCCGGGCGATGATCTCTCGCAGCTTCTCCATTTTATTGCCGTGTCCGGCAAAGAGGAAGAAAACGTCCTTCTCCTCCCGCAGTGCCCGGATAGCGCCCAGAATGGTGTCCATATCCTGCATGGTGCCCATATTGCCGAAATAGGACACCACGAACCGCCCCGCCGTCAACTCCCGGAACCGGTTTTCCTCCCGGTCGCGCAGGCCACCCTCGTCCCGGTACCAGTTAGGAATCACCGTCACAAGTTCGTCAATGGCGTTCCGGGTGCGGAGAATGCATTTCTTCTGCTCCGACGACAGCGCCACGACCCGGTCTGCCCGGCGGAACACACATTTGTTGATGTGGTTCATCAGCCTGCAGATCACGCTGCCTTCCCGGAGGGTGTTCGTCACCGTGGCCACCTCCGGATAGAGGTCGTAGGACACGAACACCAGCTTCGTACCGAACAGCGATTTTGCCCAAGAAGCAATCCACGGCAGAATCGGCGGGTTGGAGTACACCACCACCGCCCGGTATTTGCCGATCTCCGGCAGGTGCAGCAGCACATGAAACGTAAAGGAAAAATAGTTGACGATCCGGCCAAGAAATCCCGCCCGGCCCGTCTGGATGTATTTCAGGCGGTGAATGCGGATGCCGTTCGCATCCTCCTTCGTGGGGACCTTCCCGCCCTCGGCGTATTCCCGTGGATAGCCGCACAGCGCGCCCACGGAAAATCCGGCGTCCCGAAGCGCCAGCACCGTGTCATAGGGCAGCTGGGCGGAGGAAATATATTCGGGATAAAAAAACTGGCACAAAAACAGGATATCCCGCTTCTTTTTCAAGCAACCGCCCTCTTTCGCTTCCTAAAAATCAGGTTCTCTCCGTTTCCAGAATGGACTGCTCCAGCGTTTTCACGCAGTAATCCCGGCTGTACCGGCTCAGCGCAAAATCATAGCACAGGCTGCCAAAGGCCTTGTCCACCGCAGGCGAGACAAACCGCAGCAGCTTCAGCGCCCAGGTAAAGCCCCTCACCATCAGGATGCCCTTTCCGTTGGCGTGGGCGATCCAGTTGACCATGTCACTGGTGTTGGTGTATTCGTTATTCTGGGGGCAGAATATGCCCGCCGCCTCGTCGTCAATGAGCAGCCGGACAAATTCCGTCAGATTCTCAATATACAGCATGGAACGCTGGTTGGAAACGTAAGGAAAAACCGGCAGCTTCTTCGCCAGCTTCGCCATGGTCACGTAATTGCCCTTGCAGTCCTTGCCGTAGATCATGGGCGGGCGGAGAATTGCGACCTTGAAGCTGTCGTCCGCCAACGCCTGCAAATCCGCTTCCGCTCTGGCTTTGCTGACGCCGTAGTTGTCCGCGGGGTGCAGCGGCGTGTTCTTCGTGATGACCACCGTTTTGCCGATGGGCGCAGTCAGGCCGTAAACGCTCTCCGAGCTCATAAACAGGAACTGACCCACACCGTCGGCCTTGGCTTTTTCGGCCGTCCGCACCGCGAGGATGTGGTTGACCTGATCGTACGGGTCAGAGCGCGCCGGGTCATTTTTGCTGTCCGGCTGATGCACCAGCCCCGCTACGTGGAACACCGCGTCGTAGCCGCGGAAAGAGTGGCTCTCCCAATCGGTGCCGCGCATATCCAGCGAATCCACCCGGTAGTTTTCCGGCCACTTCCCCAGATAGTTTTCCAGAGAAACCCCGATATAGCTTCCGGCGCCGGTGATGAGAATGTTCTTCATTCTTTCTTCTCCTTTTCCAGCTGGCCGGTGCCGCCTTCCACCACGCCGTCATGCTTCAGAACAGCGCCGATGGTGGCGAAAAAGCATTTGCAGTCAAAGAGGAAGCTCAGTTTTTCCACATATTCCCCGTCGAACCGGGCCTTTACCTCAATGGGCAGTTCGTCCCGCCCGTTGATCTGCGCCCAGCCCGTCAGGCCGGGGCGCACGTCGTTGGCGCCGTATTTGTCCCGTTCGGCAATCAGGTCAAACTGATTCCACAGGGCAGGCCGGGGGCCGATAATGGACATTTTCCCCGTGAAAATCTGAAAGATCTGGGGCAGCTCGTCCAGGGATGACTTCCGCAGAAATTTCCCCACCTTCGTGATATACTGCTCCGGGTTTTCCAGCAGATGGGTGGGGGTATCCTTGGGGGTGTCCATTTTCATGGTGCGGAATTTCATGATGAAAAAATGGGTCTTGTGAATGCCTACCCGCTTCTGGCGGAACAGCACCGGGCCGGGATCGTCGATCTTGATGGCGACGGCAATGATCAGCAGCAGCGGCGACAAAATCACGATGGCGCAGCCGGACAAACTGATATCCAGCAGGCGTTTGAAAAACGTTCGGTACATTCCGCTTTCCTCATTTTCTCTTATTTCGTTTGGTCAGACCTTACACTCGCGTTTGTAAGTAGGCACAATCTCCGCGACGATGTCCTTGATATCTTCGCTTTCCGCCCGGCTGGCTTCGTCCAGCCGCTTCAGCTGCTGCTCCAGCAGCGTGTCGTCCATTTCGATGGGCTTGCCGATGTGGATGAGCTTGTTGGCAGTCTCCTGCATTCCTTCTTCCTTCATCAGCAGCTCCTCGTAGAGCTTCTCGCCCGGTCTGAGACCGGTGTACTCAATCTTGATGTCCACATCCGGTTCGTAGCCGGACAGACGGATCATGTTCCGCGCCATGGTGTCGATCTTCACCGGCTCGCCCATGTCCAGAATAAAAATCTCGCCGCCCTTGGCATAGTATCCCGCCTGCAGCACCAGACTCACCGCCTCGGGGATGGTCATAAAATACCGGATGATGTCGGGATGGGTGACGGTCACGGGGCCGCCGGCCTCGATCTGCTTCTTAAAAAGCGGGATGACGCTGCCGTTGCTGCCCAGAACGTTGCCGAAGCGCACCGCCACGAATTCCGTTTTGGACTCCCGGTTCATCATCTGCACCACCATCTCGCACAGGCGCTTGGACGCACCCATGATGTTGGTGGGGTTGACGGCCTTGTCGGTGGATATCTGCACAAACCGCTTGACGCCGTACTCCGCGGCGGCCTTCGCCAGCTTGTAGGTGCCGATGACGTTGTTCTTGATGGCCTCGTTGGGGCTTTCCTCCATCAGCGGGACGTGCTTATGGGCCGCAGCGTGGAACACAAGCTCCGGCCGGTAAGTTTCCATCACATGGTTCAGCCGGACGGCGTCACGGACAGAGCCGATGATGACCTCCAGATTCAGTTCCGGATGGGTGCGGCGCAGCTCCATTTGAATATCATAGGCATTATTTTCGTAAATATCCAGAATAATAAGCTGCTTCGGCTTCGCATGGGCGATCTGACGGCACAGCTCGCTGCCGATGCTCCCGCCGCCGCCGGTGACCAGCACCACCTTGCCGGAAATATAGCCCACAATTTCATCCAGATTGACCTTGATGGGTTCCCGGCCCAGCAGGTCCTGCGGATCGACCTTGCGCAGCTTGCTGACGCTGACCTCTCCGTTGACCATCTGGAAAATGCCGGGAAGCATCTGTACCTCGCAGCCGGTGGTGGCACAGATGTCCAGAATTTCCTTCCGGGACTTTGCGGTACAGTTGGGAATGGCGAAGATGATCTTGCTGATCTTGTATTTTTTCACAGCCGTGGCAATGTCCTGACGTCCGCCCACGATGGGCACGCCGCACAGCTGCTTGTTCCATTTCACCGGGTTGTCGTCAATGACGCAGGACAGGTGATCCTGAATATGGTCGCTGTTGGTAAATTCCACAGCCAGCGCCCGTCCGGCGTCGCCCGCGCCGATAAGCATGACGTTTTTCACGCCGTTGGCATGGGTGATGTGGCTGATGCGCCGCTGCGCCGTCCGGAGCAGCCGGTAGGAGAACCGGATGGCCACGGTGCTGACGAAGCTGAACAGGAAGCCCACCACCATGCTGGAACGGGGCATCAGATTGCCGTCAAAGTGGAATACCAGCACGCCGATCACGCCCAGCACCACATATGCACCAGTAATGCGGAACACCTCCGGCGTACTGACAAAGGCCCAGATGGAGTTGTACAGCCGGAAAATCCAGAATACCAGAAGCGTGATCACGCACCATAGGCCGATGGCGGACAGGAAGCCCTCCATATGGACGGGGCGAATTTCGGCAAAGGAAAAATCATACCGGAACCACAGCCCCAGAAAGAAGGAGACGACAGTAGCAAGCACGTCCAGCATCATAATAAAAATGACCTTCGGCGCCATGCCCAGATTCAGTTTCATCGGCTTTCGGGAACCCATTTTGTTCACATCCTGTATTTCACCGCAGGCAGCCGTCTGCGGGTACTTTGTTTTGTCTGCATAGTTCATTTTATTATAACACAATATGTCGAATACAGCAAGGGAAAGTTTTGCCGTTACAACATCTCCAGAGAACCATTTTTGCATGCATAGAAAAATGGCGCAACCATAATAGGCAGGGCGCATCAAACAATTAGCAGGCGCAGTGGGATCATGAACTGCATCTCTTGCCTCTCCCTTTGGGAGAGGTGGCTGAGCGAAGCGAAGACGGAGAGAGTAAGCAAGTCTGCAAGACCCTCTCAGTCACCTGCGGTGACAGCTCTCCCAGAGGGAGAGCCAAGGGGCCACATATGTTGACACGAGAAATGGAGCGTATCTGCACCGATACGCTCCATTCACTGTTTTACGACCACCCATGAAAGGCCGCGTCGTTTCGACGTTTTACGCTTTGTCCGGGAAAAGGTTCTCGATGGCGCAGCGGGCGGCGTCCTGCTCTGCCCTTTTTTTGCTGCTGCCGACGCCCTTGCCCACGATCGTGCCGTTGAGGGAGACCTCCACGGAAAACTGCTTGTCGTGGTCGGGGCCGGACTGCCCCACCAGCTCGTAGGCCAGCACCTGGTTTTTCTTCTGCTGCACCAGCTCCTGCAGCTCGGTCTTGTAGTCCGCGTTGTGCAGTTTGGTCACCGGCACCTCCACCAGAATGAACGTCCTGACCACCTGTAACGCCGCGTCCAGTCCGCCGTCCAGAAAGCACGCGGCGATCACCGACTCCATGGCGTCCGCCAGAATGGAGTCCCGGCTCCGTCCGCCCCCCTGCTCCTCACCGTGGCCAAGGAGCAGATGGTTCCCAAGGCCGATGCGGTTGGCAGCACCCGCCAAGGTGGTCTCGCAGACCATATCCGCCCGCATCCGGGTCAGCTCGCCCTCCGGGCGGTTGGGAAAATTGCGGTAGAGATACTCCGCCACCAGCATTCCCAGCACGCTGTCCCCCAGAAATTCCAGCCGCTCGTTGCTGAGCAGACTGTTGTGCCAGCGCTCGTTTGCGTAGGAGGAATGGGTCAGCGCATTCTGCAAAAGGGAAATATTCCGGAACCGGTAGCCGATGACGGCCTCCAAGTCCTTAATCATGCTCCGTCACCTTCTCTTTTTCAGCAGCCAGCCGCTGTAAATTTTCTTCCAGCTCACCGGTGATGTCCGACGCAGCCACGTCCGCCGCCTGCTTTACCGCGTTGCGGAACGCCAGCATGTCGGAAGCGCCGTGGGCCTTGATGACCGGCTTGCGGATGCCAAGGAACGGCGTGCCGCCGATCTCCCGGTAGTCCAGCATCTTCATCAGATCTTTGACCCCGGAGGCGCACAGAAGATAGCCCAGCTTGCTGAGCAGATTTTTCTTGAACATTCTCTTCATCAGGCTGCCCATGAACATGGCAGTACCCTCGATGGTTTTGAGAAGCACGTTGCCGCTGAAGCCGTCGCAGACCACAACGTCCACCGCGCCCAAAGGCACGTCCCGGGCTTCCACATTGCCGACAAAGTTGACAAGCCCCTTCTCCCCCGCGTCTTTCAGCAGCGCATAGGCTTCCTTCTGCAGGGCGGTACCCTTGCTGTCCTCGGTGCCGATGTTCAGAAGACCGACTTTGGGATTCTCGATGCCCAGCTGCTTCTTCGCGTAGACAGAGCCGACCAGACCGAATTGCAGCAGGAATTCCGGCGTACACTCGGCATTCGCGCCGCAGTCCACAATCACGGTCTTTCCCCCTGCCTTGTTGGGCATGGCGGGACCCATGGCGGCACGGCGGATTCCCTTGACCCGCTTGACCAGCAGCGTCGCGCCAGTGAGCAGCGCGCCGGTGGAACCGGCGGACACGAACGCGTCGCCCAGCCCGTCCGCCAGCATCTTCAGGCCGATCACCATGGAAGAATTCTTCCGCTTGTGGATGATGGATGCGGGATCGTCATGCATGTCCACCACATCGTCGGCATTGGAGATCTCCATGCCTTCCGGCAGGTTGTCAATGCCGTGCTTCTTGAGAACCGCAAGGATATCCTCTCCCCGGCCTACCAGCACGATCTCGATACCGTAGGTCTTTGCCGCTTCCACAGCGCCTAAAACGGGAGCCTCGGGGGCATTGTCGCCGCCCATCGCGTCAAGAATGATCTTCAACCGTTCCACCTCTTTCTTTCAGATACCCTTCGCCACCAGCCTATCGATCACGTCCAGCGACCGCGCGGCAATGGCGAGATTTTTTTCTGCCTTCTTACGGATGCGCTTTTCCAGCGGTGCGATGATGCTGAAATTGATATTCATGGGCTGGAAATTCTCAATGCTTTCGTCGCTGACGTACTGCCCCAGCGCGCCGATGGCGGTCTCCTTGGGAAAATCGGGAACTTCCCATCCCTGCACCTTGGCCGCCATGGCCACCGCCGCCAGATACCCGGAGGCCGTGGATTCCACGTACCCCTCCACGCCGGTCATCTGTCCGGCAAAAGCCACCAGCGGGTTTCGGCGGTCTGCGTAATACTTATCCAGCAGCTTGGGGCTTTGCAGGAAGGTGTTCTGGTGCATCACGCCGTAGCGGACAAATTCCGCGTTTTCCAGACCGGGTATCATGGAGAATACCCGCTTCTGCTCGCCGAATTTCAGGTGGGTCTGGAAGCCCACCAGATTGTACACGCTTTTTGCCGCGTTGTCCTGCCGCAGCTGCACCACGGCGTAAGGCTCATGGCCGGTGGCAGGATTTCTCAGCCCCACGGGCTTCATGGGGCCGTAGCGCAGGGTATCCACGCCTCGCCGCGCCATGACTTCCACCGGCATACAGCCCTCAAATACGTTCTTGTCCTCAAAGCCATGCACCGGGGCTTCCTCGGCGTTTACCAACTCCCGGACGAAGGCTTCGTACTGCTCTTTGTTCATGGCGCAGTTGATGTAATCGGGCGTTCCCCGGTCGTACCGGGACTGCCACCACGCGAGATTCATGTCGATGGACTCCGCCGAAACCAGCGGCGCCGCTGCGTCAAAAAAGTGCAGATACCCGGTCTCCCCGAAGTAATGCCCGATGGCCTCGCTCAAAGCATCGGAAGTCAGCGGCCCTGTAGCCACGATCACCGGCCCCTCGGGGACTTCGGTGATTTCTTCGGAAATCACCGTGATATTGGGGTGATTCCGGATTTTCTCCGTGACCATCCGGGAAAAGCCGCCCCGGTCTACAGCCAGACAGCCGCCCGCCTCCACCCGGGTAGCATCGGCGCAGGCGAGGATCAGGCTGCCGCAGCGGCGCAGCTCCTCCTTGAGAAGCCCCACGGCGTTTTCCAGCCGGTCGCCCCGCAGGGAATTGGAGCAGACAAGCTCTGCAAAATCCTCCCTGTGGTGGGCGGGGGTCATCTTTTTGGGCTTCATTTCGTAAAGCGCCACTTCGATGCCCCGGTTTGCCAGCTGCCATGCCGCTTCGCTTCCGGCCAGCCCCGCGCCGATGACTTTTACCTTCATGCCTTGCTCTCCTTCTTAGAGGATGTTTTCGTCGTCTTCTTCGTTGTGGTCTTGGCGGCGGTCTTTTTCACCGCAGTCTTTTTCGCCGCAGTTTTCTTTGCTGCCGTCTTCTTTGCCGGGGCTTTTGCCGTCGTTTTCTTTGCCGCCGTCTTCTTCTCGGCAGACTTTTCCTCCGGGGTGGCCTCCCCGTCCTCGGCGGTCTTCTTTTTATAGTAGCCCCGCTGGTCTTCCGGGAGGAAGCGGGAGCATTTTTCGTTGATGCAGAAGGGCTTCATGCGCCCCTTGCCGGATTTCTTGAACAGGGTCTGACCGCACTCCGGGCAATCCTCAGCGGTAGGAACGTCCCATGTCATGAAGCCGCACTCCGCGCCCCGCTCGCAGGCGTAGTAGGCGTAGCCCTTCTTAGACTTGCGCTTGAGGATTCCACTGCCGCACTTGGGGCAGCGCCCCGGCATCCGCTCCACCAGAGGCTTGGTATTCTTACACTCCGGGTAGCCCGGGCAGGCCAGAAATTTTCCGAACCGGCCGGTTTTCACCACCATTTTCCGTCCGCACAGCTCGCAGACCTCGTCGGTCTCCTCCTCCGGCACCTTCAGATGAACCCCCTCCAGCGCCGTCTCCGCGTCGGACAGCTCCTTGCTGAAATCCTTATAGAAATCCGCCAGCAAGTCCTTCCAGTTCTGCTTGCCCGTCTCCACATCGTCCAGACGGGACTCCATATTGGCGGTAAACTCCACATCGATGATATCGGTGAAGCGCTCCACCATCAGCCCGGTGACGATCTCGCCCAGGGGCGTGGGGGCAAGGCGCTTGTCCTGCTTGACTACGTACTCCCGGTCTTCAATGGTGGACACGGTGGCAGCGTAGGTGGAAGGACGTCCGACGCCCTTTTCCTCCATGGCCTTGACCAGCGTCGCCTCGGTATACCGGGCGGGGGGCTGGGTGAAATGCTGCTCCTTCTGGATGTTGGAGGGGAGCGTCTTCTCCCCCACCGCCAGATCCGGCAGCGGAGAGCCGACGGCCTCCTGCTCATCGTCCCGTCCTTCTTCGTAAACGGCAATGAAACCGGCGAAGCGCAGGCTCTGGTGGCTGGCACGGAACACATGCCCGACGCACATCGTGTCGATGGACACGGTGTCATAAACGGCGCAGGCCATCTGCGTCGCGAGGAAGCGGCTCCAGATCAGCTTGTAGAGCTTATACTGATCGGGGGTCAGACTGGTACGCACCCGTTCCGGCTCCAGTTCCACATGGGACGGCCGGATGGCTTCGTGGGCGTCCTGCGCCCCTGCCTTGGTCTTGAACACATGGTGCTGGCCGTAATAATACTCATTTCCGTAGCGGCTGCGGATAAACCCGGCGGCAGCGTCCATGGCCTCGTCGGAAAGCCGCAGAGAGTCGGTACGCATGTAGGTAATTAAACCGGTGGTACCTTCCCCTGCCACGTCTACGCCTTCGTACAGCTGCTGGGCGACCATCATGGTCTTTTTCGGTGTGAAGCCCAGCTTCCGGGACGCCTCCTGCTGCAAAGTGGAGGTGGTGAAGGGCGGGGCGGAATAACGCTTCTTCTCCGCTTTTTTGACGTTGGTAACGTCGAATTCCTTCCCATCGATGTCGCCGATCACGGCAAGGGTATCAGCCTCATTCTCCAGCTCCCGCTTCTTATCCTCGCCCCAATAGCGGGCAGTGAAGGAGCCGGGCTTGCCCATACGGTTCAATGTCACGTCCAGCGTCCAGTATTCCTTGGGCTGGAACGCGCGAATTTCGTTTTCCCGGTCAACCACCAGCCGGGTGGCGACGGACTGAACGCGGCCTGCGGACAGACCCCGCCGTATCTTCTTCCACAGCAGCGGGGAAAGCTCATAGCCCACGATCCTGTCCAGAATACGCCGCGCCTGCTGGGCGTCAACCAGATCATAGTCGATATCCCGGGGGTGGCGGATGGACTCCTTGACCACCTTCTGGGTGATCTCATTAAAGGTCACACGCTGCGCCTTCCCGTCGGGGAGGTTCAGCAGCTCTTTCAAATGCCACGAAATGGCCTCGCCCTCCCGGTCAGGGTCGGTTGCAAGGTACACGGTTTTCGCCTTTTCCGCATCGGTTTTCAGTTCCTTGATCAGGGATTCCTTGCCCCGGACGGGGATATAATGGGGGGTAAAGTCATGCTCCAGATCCACACCCATCGTGCTTTTCGGCAGATCCCGGAGATGCCCCATGCTGGCCTTGACAACGTAATCGTCTCCTAAATATTTGCCAATGGTCTTTGCCTTGGAGGGGGACTCCACAATCACCAGATTTTCAGGTTTGCCCATGAATGAAAATTCTCCGTTTCGTTACTTCAGATTCAGCGGTTACGTCTCTCTATTTCCCGCTCAAAACAATGCGCTTGCCCGGCAGGCGCTTGATTATGCCCTTCAGTTCCAGCATGGTCAGGCTGGACAGCAGCTTTCCGGTGGACAGGCCGGTTTCGGCGATCACATCGTCCACCAGCCGCTGCCCGCCGCTTAAGGCGTCCACAATGGTCTGCTCCTCCGGCGACAGCTTCGGCCTGACCGAGCCTACGTCACTATAAGGCGCGCAAGGCGTCTTGTCAATGCCCTGATGGGCTAAATCTTTTTTAAGATTCTCATTTTTCCGGGGAAGATGCAGTTTCTGCGCCACGTTCAGCAGCGGTTTTTCCGCTTCCGCGGCCTTACGCACCTCGTCCGGATAGGCCGTTTGGTGGGCGGGCGTATCTTCCTTCCGAATCTTATCCGGAAAGAGGGCTTCATATTCGCTCAGAATGTCCCAGCCGGAGGAAACCATGATCGCCCCGTCCCGCAGAAGCCGGTTGCTCCCCACAAAGGACGGCTGGTCGATGTTTCCCGGCACCGCGAACACGTCCCGACCCTGCTCGGCGGCTAAGCGGGCGGTGATCAGCGCGCCGCTTTTCTCCGGCGCTTCCACAACCAGCACCCCGCAGCTCAGGCCGCTGATAATCCGGTTCCGCTTGGGAAACGTCCATTTTGCCGGCGGCGTCCCCGGCGCGAACTCGCTGAGAATGCAGCCGTATTCCTCCGTGTCCCGGAACAGCGCCCGGTTGGAAACGGGATAGACGATATCCGCGCCGCAGCCCAGCACGCCAACTGCCGGTGCGCCAGCGGTCAGCGCTCCGGACATGGCCATGCCGTCGATGCCGTAGGCCATTCCGGATACCACAATGCCGCCGCAGCGGGCAATCTGGTAGCCCATGCGCTTGGCGGTGGTCAGTCCGTAGGCCGACGCCTTCCGGGTGCCGACCACGCCGATCACCGGGCTTCCGTCAAAATCCGGCAGCCGCCCCTTGTAATAGAGAACATTGGGCGGGTCGGCAATGTTTTTGAGCCGTGCGGGATAAGCCGCATCCTGACAGGTCAGGATGTGGAGCTTTTCCCGGTCACAGGCTTCCAGAATTTCCTCCGCGGAGGTCAGATTTTTCTCCCGAAGGGCAGTCTTTGCGTCCTCGCTGAGACCGATGGCGTCAAACGCCCCGTCGTCGGCGAAGTAAATGTCCTCAGGATCCCGAAAATGCTGCAACAGTGCCATTTTGTCCCGGTCGTTCAGCCCGGGGCGATGGGCGAACCATATCCAGTGTACCAGCATTTTCTCACCTGTTTCTCTCTATTTTACTGCTTCATCTGCCACATGACGATGGCCGCCGCCACCGCCGCGTTCAGGGACTCACAGCGCTTATTCATGGGGATGATAAGCTCCCCGTCGGCGCTTTCCAGAATTTCCCGGCGTACGCCCTGTCCTTCACTGCCGATGACCACCGCCATGCCGCGAAGGTCGGCATTCCGCAAATCCTTCGCCCGTCGGCTCAGCGCCGTTACCGCCACGGGAATTTGGGCTTCTGCACAGGCGGCCCTTACCTCCGCCCAGTCCGCTTTTACCGGCTGGGTGCGGAACACCGCGCCCATGCTGGCGCGTACCGTCTTGGGGCTGTAGGGGTCGGCGCAGCCTTCCAGCAGCGTCACAGGAATGTCCAGCGCGTCCGCCGTGCGCAGAATGGTTCCAAGGTTTCCCGGGTCCTGAATGCCGTCCAGCAACAAGCAGCCGGGCTGGGGCACGTATGCCTTCTTTTCCGGCAGGCGGCACAGAAACAGCGCCCCCTGAGGACTTTCCATGGGGGAAATGGATGCCATCACGTCCTCCGGCACACGGAAAAGCCGCACCGATTCCGGCACGTTCGCCTCCACGCCGTCGGATAAGATCACCGTGTCCAGTCCCGGATACCAGCGGACGGCCTCCGCCAGAAGCTTGACCCCGTCGGCAGCGAACAGCCCCGCTTCCTCCCTTGCTCTCCGGGAGGAAAGCAGCTTTTTCACCTGCTGCAACAGGGGATTTTTCCGGGAGGTGATTCTCTGCTCCGTCACAGCTTCTGCACCCTGCTGAGGGCGTAATTGTCCCCCAGAACCACCATCACGTCCCCCTCCTGAATCCGGTAATCCGCGGCGGGGGAAACGTTGGTCTTGTCCCCGTTTTCCACGGCGATGATGTTCACGCCCAGCTTCGCCCGGACGTTCAGCTCATTGATGCACTTGCCGATCCAGCTCTTGGGGGCGGGAACTTCCAGAATTCCGTAGTCCTCGGAAAGCTCGATGTAATCCAGCACATTGTGGGAGTACATGCTTCTCGCCAGCCGCTGGGCGTGTTCCTGCTCCGGAATGACCACCCGGTCGGCACCCAGCTTTTCCAGCACCAGCCGGTGGGTCTCGTCGTGGGCTTTGCAGACGATGTAGGGCGCGCCCAGCTCCTTTAAGTTCATGGTGATCAGCACGGAGGCCGCAAGATCGTCGCCGATGGCAATGACCGCGCAGTCAAAATTCCGCACGCCCAGCGCCCGCAGGACTTCCTTGTCCCGGGCGTCGCCCACCACCGCGTGGGTGACGTCGTTGGCAAGCTGCTGCACAAGGTCGTTGTGCACGTCCATGGCCAGCACCTCCGCCCCCAGCGTGCACAGCTGCCGCGCCAGAGAGCCGCCGAAACGACCGAGACCGATGACAATGTAAGACTTCATAATTCTCTCCTTATCCGATCAGCAAATTGGTTTCCGCATAGCGGAACCGCTCCTCCGCCCGGTTTCCCGCCAGGAAGCCCAGGCTGATGGTCAGTACGCCGACCCGTCCGAAATACATATAAATAATGATCAGAATCTGCGCCGGGATACTTAAGGAAGCCGTACCGCCCGCGCTTAATCCCACGGTCGCCAACGCCGAAACCGCCTCATACACGGCGTCCGTAAAGCCCATGGGCGACGTGGCGCTGATGAAAATGCCGCCGAAAACGGCCAGTGCCAGCACGATAAAGGCAATGATCATGGCGTTCTGGGTCTGCTCGTCGGGGATCGTCCGCTTGAAGGCGCAGACCGTGCTTTTCCCTCTGGCTCTCGCCCAGATGGTCAGTACCAGCACCAGAAACGTCACGGTCTTGATGCCGCCGGCGGTGGAGCCGGAGGAACCGCCGATGAACATCAGCACGCTGGAAAAGGCCTTGCCGCTTTCCGTAAGCTTTGCCTGATCAATCGCCGCAAACCCCGCGGTGCGCAGTGTCGCGGACTGGAAAAAGCCGTTGAGCAGCTTTTCGCCCACAGTCATGCCGCCCAGCGTCTCCGGGTTGTTCCATTCCAGCAGACAGGTTCCCGCCCAGCCGACGGCAAGCAGCGCCGCCGTGATCAGCAGTACCAGCTTGGTGTACACGCTGAACTTGCGCAAGGAGCGCTTCCGGGCAATGTTCTCCCAAGCCAGAAAGCCCAGGCCGCCGATGATGATCAGCGCCGACAGCGTCAGAAGCACAACGGGGTCTGCGTTGAATTCTATCAGGCTCTGCCCCGGGGCAATGGCGCCGAAAATGTCAAAGCCCGCATTGCAGAACGCGGAAACAGAGTGAAAAATGCCCCAGCGCAGCGCTCTTGTAAACCCATACTCCGGCCAGAACCGAAGGGTCAGAATGATCGCCCCCACGGCCTCCACGGAAAAGCTTCCGGTAAGCACCAGCTTTTGCAGCCGCACCACGCCCTTGATATCGTTCACGCTCAGGGACTGGGCGATCATCAGCCGCTGCTGGAGGCCGATCTTCCTGCGCAGCAGAAAAATCAGCAGTGTCGCCACGGACATGAAGCCCAATCCGCCAATCTGAATCAGACACAGAATCACAATCTGGCCGAAACCGCTCCACTGGCTCCAGGTATCGTACAGCACCAGTCCCGTCACGCAGGTGGCGGAGGTGGCCGTAAACAGCGCCGGGCGCAGCCCGCAGGACACCCCGTCCCGGGACGCGGCGGGCAGAGTCAGCAGCAGCGCCCCCAGGAGAATGATCGCGGCAAACATCAGTGCAACCATCTGCGTGGTAGCAATGTGCCTGGGTCGGTGCTTCATCCAGAAGACCACCAGCTTTCCCCGCAGAGACATATTTGTGCTCCTTTCCGGCAGGTACACCCCGCCATCATACGTTTTCTCTATTATAGCAACTTTACATTCTTTTGCAAGTCTCAATTCATCCCAGCCGCCGCAAAATAGGCAATTTACATTTTCTCCCGTCTGTGTTATACTGGTCAAAAAATTTGAAAGGGGCAGAGTTTATGAGTTATACAGAAAGCTGGTCGGGAAAGATCAACCGCAAGCTTCTAAAAAAGCTGCACATCATTGATGTCGCCGCCGGGCGGGAGAAAGCCGATCTGGTTCTGAAAAACGCCACCTATGTCAACGTGTTTTCCGGGGAGCTGGACACCGGCGACATTGCCGTGGCGGAGGGTCTGATCGTGGGCCTCGGCAACTACGAAGGCCGGGACGAAGTGGACATGACCGGCAAGATCGTCTGCCCCGGCTTCATCGACGCCCACATCCATCTGGAATCCAGTCTGGTTTCCCCCGCGGAGTTTGCCCGGGCCGTCATCCCCCACGGCACCACCACCGTCATCACCGACCCCCATGAGATCACCAATGTCATGGGCACTGACGGCATCGACTATATGCTCTGCGCCACGGAAGGGCTGCCGGTGGACACCCAGTTTATGATTCCCTCCTGCGTCCCGGCGTCAGCGCTGGACGAAAGCGGCGCGAATCTGGACTACCGGGATATCGACAGCTTTTTCGACCACCCCCGGGTGCTGGGTCTTGCGGAAATGATGAATTTCCCCGGCGTGATCTCCGCCGACTCCCCCACCGTTGCCAAGATCATTGCGTCTCAGGCGCACCACAAGAAGATCGACGGCCACGCCCCCGGTCTTTCCGGCACCGACCTGAACGCCTACATTGCCGCCGGTGTCTACTCCGACCACGAGTGCGCGGACATTGACGACGCCATGAAGAAGCTGAAGCTGGGTCAGTTCATCATGATCCGGGAGGGCACCGCCGCCCGGAATCTGGAGGCTCTGATGCCCCTGATCAAGTCCCAGAAGTATTTCAGCCGCTGCATGTTCTGCACCGACGACAAGCACCCCAGCGATCTGCTGGAAAAGGGTCACATCGATTACATCTGCCGGGAAGCTGTCGCCATGGGTGCCGACCCCATCATGACCGTGCAGGTGGCCTGTCTCCACGCCGCCCGGTACTTCCTGCTGAATAACCGGGGCGCCATCGCCCCCGGATATCTTGCGGACTTCGCCATCGTGGAGGATTTGAAGGACTTCCACGTGGTGACGGTGTACAAGCGGGGCAAGCGGGTCTACCACGACGGCATCGTGGAGGACTTCCCCCTGCCCGAGATCCCGGAACACCTGAACAAGCGCGCCCACGACACCTTCCACCTGCCGGTGCTTTCTCCCGCAGACTTTGCCAACACCCGTCTGCGGGGCGTCATCGGCATGGTGCCAGGGCAGATCATCACCGAGGACGCAGGCTACGCCGCCGGTGTGGACGTATCCAAGGACATTCTGAAAATGGCCGTTGTAGAGCGGCATAAAAATACCCGCCAC
>ERZ773150.1198-NODE-1198-length-23680-cov-2.909884_pt1 | contig 23680 bp, 10 predicted proteins | sample MGYA00580845_ERZ773150 | MGnify/ENA primary metagenome ERZ773150 (study PRJEB29015, sample SAMEA2737848) | human gut metagenome | biome: human gut; feature: human-associated habitat; material: faeces | place: China | collected 2012 ...
TCTCGGCGGTGGCCTACTTCATCTGGCGGTATTTCACCAACAAGAAGATTTTCGAACAGCGGCTCGAACTGGAGCGGATCAAGGAACAGAACATGAAGCAGCTGACCCAGGCCCGGATCAACTTCTTCACGAACATCTCCCACGACCTCAAAACTCCGCTCACGCTGGTCGTCGACCCGCTGAAACAGCTCAAGGAACACCTGCCCGCCAATGCGCCTGGCAATGCCTACGTGCACCTGATCGAGAAGAACGTGGGGCGCATCCAGCGCATGATCAGCCAACTGCTTCAGTTCCGCGAAATCGAGAGCCAGAAGATCACCCTGAACCGCCAGCCGGGCGATCTGATCCGCTTCATCGACAGCATCTTCTCGCTGTTCGAGTTCTACGCCAACAAGAAGGGGATCGAAACCGGCTTCAACTCCCAGTATGAAAGTTTCTACACCAAGTTCGACCACGACGTGATCGAAAAAATCTTCACGAACCTCTTCTCCAACGCGATCAAGTACGCCTCGGAAAACGGCTATGTCGGCGTGAGAATCTACCCGGCGCGGCAGGACCAGCGCCCGGAGTCCGCTCCGCCGGCCGCCGGCACCGAATACATCGCCTTCACTGTCACCAACACCGGGGCGGAAATCCCCGACGACAAGAAGGAGGCCATCTTCGAATCGTTCAACCACCTCTCCGACCGCCGTCCCCAATTCGAGAGCAGCAGCGGCCTGGGACTGGCCATCGTCAAGGAGCTGGTCGGCAACCTCAACGGAACCATCACCCTCCGTTCGGGCAACTCGAAAGTCGCGTTCACGGTGGTCCTGCCCTTCACGCTCAACGCCGAAAAGACCGACAGCGCCGCCGAATCGTACGAATACACGGTCTCCGAAATCGACAACCTGCTGACCGAATCCGACGTCATGGCTCCCAACGACCGGCACGACCGCAAGGCGTGCAACATCGTGGTCATCGAGGACGACCCCAACCTGCGGAGCTACCTCGAACAACGGCTGTCGAAACACTACAACGTATACACCGCGGCAAACGGCAGCGAAGGCATCGCCAAAGCGGAGAGAATCTGCCCCCAGATCGTCATCACCGACCTGATGATGCCCGAAGCCGACGGCTTCGAGGTATGCCGCTCGCTGCGTTCGAACATCAAGACCAGCCATATCCCGGTGATCATGCTTTCGGCTCTGGGCAAAAACACCGAAAACAAGATCAAGGCACTGGAATGCGGAGCCAACGTGTTCATCGACAAGCCCTTCGATATGGATTTCCTGCTCAAACAGGTTGCCAACCTCATCCGCAGCCAGCAGGAACTCAAGGAGCGTTACAGCAAGAAGTACATCGCCGAACCGTCGAAGATCACCATTTCGTCGATGGACGAGGAACTGCTGAAAAAGGCGATGAACTACATCGAACGGAACATGGACAACAGCGACTACAACGTGGATTCGTTCGTGTCGGACATGTCGATCGGACGCACGCTCCTCTACCAGAAGATCAACGACATCACGGGCATGTCGATCAAGGAGTTCATCATGGACGTCCGGCTGAAACGGTCGGCCCAGCTGCTCCGGGAGTCGGACCTGACCATCTCCGAGATCTCGGTCCTGACGGGATTCGCCAATCCCAAATATTTCAGCATCTGTTTCAAACGGCATTTCGAACTGACCCCATCCGAATTTAAGAAGAAATCCTGACGCAAACCGCACGAAAGGAGCCGACCGAACCGGCTATGAATATCTCGTGCTTTCGTATCCGCCGGAGCAGCGTCCGCATCTGCCCGCAGAAACCTTCCCGCCGTCGCCCCGCGCGACCGGCAGGGAGGTTTCATTTTGTCCGGACGGGACTCTTCGCAGGTCTGCGCAGCGCCCGCAGCGCCCGGATATGATCCTTTTTTTTACCCCTCCGTACGAAATGGAACCATTTCCGAATAAACGACGCCCATCCGGTCGCCCCGTTTTATTGACCTTTGCAATACGGGGTCCGAAGTCCCCGGCGTCCGCTTTTCCTTTGAAATACATAAAAAATTTAAAAAATTAAAACCTGAAACCTATGAAAAGATGATCGGAAAACCACACCAGGCGACGAAGTGTCTCCCGCCCCTCCAGACAATCCCTTTATAACGGAGATACAAGCACTAACCAAAAAGAAACCTTTTATGATAATGAGCATGTACAAAAAGCTTATAGGCAGCCTGACGATTTCCCTCTTATTCCTGCTGTCTGCAACACCGTCGTTCGCCCAGCAGAACGACGTCAAAGTAACCGGTAAAATCACCGACGGAAGCGGCGCCCCGCTGGCGGGAGTCGTTGTCGTGGTAAAGGACGGCAAAAGCAACAACGGAGCCGTATCCAATACGCAAGGTGTTTATGAAATCAAAGTTCCCGCATCCTCGACGCTTCTTTTCACCTGTCTGGGCTATACCGACCAGGAAGTGAAACTCGGCGCATCGAATGTCGTAAACGTGACGATGACCGAAGACGCCCAGTCCCTTGACGAAGTGGTCGTCGTGGGTTACGGTACGCAGAAAAAGAAAGACCTCACGGGAGGTCTCGCCGTCGTCAGCAAACAGACGCTGGAAATGGTCTCGACCAACAACCTGATGGACCGTCTGGTCGGCCAGGTCGCCGGTCTGAACATCACGACCGGCAACGAAGCGCCGGGCAGCAACCAGACCCTGCTGATCCGCGGCCAGAACTCACTGACGGCCAGCAACGACCCGCTGATCATTCTCGACGGCATTCCCTACTCGGGCGGACTGGCCGACCTCGACCCGAACATCATCGAGAACATGTCGGTGCTGAAAGACGCGTCGGCCGTGGCCATCTACGGTTCGCGCGGCTCGAACGGCGTCATCCTGATCCAGACCAAGCGGGGTTCGCAGGGTGAATTCCATGTCACCTACAAAACGAAGCTCGCCATCGCCGAGCCGATGCAGCGCATCGAAACCATGGGTCCCAACGAGTTCATCCGCCTCAAACAGGACATGGGCCGGCTCAAGAACAATTACAGCGGCGAGCAGCTCGATCCGCTGGTAGGTTCGATTATCAGCGCCAGCGAGAAGGTAAACTACGCCAAGGGCATCACCAACGACTGGCAGGACTACGTCTTCCGCACGGTCTTCACGATGGACCACCAGCTGAGCTTCCAGGGCGGCAACGAGAAGACCACCTATATGGCCTCGGTTTCCTACCTGGACAACCCCGGCGTGGTTTACAATTCGAATTACCAGCGCACGAACGTCTATGCCAGCATCAACCAGAAAATGAACGACTGGCTGTCCGTAGGTCTCACCACGCAGTTCGTGAACCGTGAGACCGGCGGTGCGACGCCGAACCTCGAACATGCCATCAAGCAAAGCCCCTACGGCATCTACAAGGACGAGACCGGCGCCTACTACGAGGAGCCGATGGACTACTCGAACCTGCCCAACCCGATGAAGGACGTCAACGCCGACCAGAAACGCACGGGCCGCAACTTCATGGCCAACGGGTTCCTCGATCTCAAACTTCCGGTCAAAGGGCTCTCTTTCCGGTCGCAGTTCGGCTACAACTACCGCAGCCAGATGAACGGAACCTACTACGGCCGCAACACCGTAACGGGTAAGAAAGTCGACGGCCGCGCCGAGCTGGCCAACAACCACACGACGGACTGGACGTGGGAGAACGTGCTTAAATTCGACCGGAATTTCGGCAAACATCACATCGACTTCACAGGTCTCTTCTCCATGCAGGAGGCCCAGTATACAGCCGCTTCGCAAAGCGGCGAAGGCTTCGTAAACGACGACTCGAGCTTCTACCGGATGGACGGCGCCGAGAACAAGATCGCCATCAGTTCGTCTTTCTGGAAAGAGAACTTCGTTTCGGGCATGTTCCGTGTGAATTACGGCTTCAACAGCAAATACCTTCTGACACTCACCGGACGCGCCGACTCGTTCTCGGCCTTCGCTGAAAACCACAAATGGGCTTTCTTCCCCTCGGCTGCCGTTGCCTGGCATCTCGGCGAGGAGAGCTTCATCAAGGACAACGCCTCTTGGATCGACATGCTGAAGATCCGCCTCTCATACGGCGCCAACGGAAACAACGCCATTTCACGTTATCAGTCGCTCGACCGTCTCTACTCGACCAATGGTGTCAAATATATTTGGGGCGACAACAGCGACGCCGCCAACTCGGCCTACCTGCCGAGCGACGGTATCGGCAATCCCGACCTGCGTTGGGAGACCACCTATACGGCCAACCTCGGTATCGACTTCCAGTTCTTCAACGGCCGTCTGGGCGGTACGATCGACATGTACCTCTCCAACACGCACGACCTGCTGATGTCGCGTACCGTTCCCATTATGAACGGTTACAGCAAGATTCTCTACAACGTCGGCCAGACCCGCAACAAGGGTATCGAACTGACGCTCCATTCGCAGAATATCCGCAAGAAGGATTTCAGGTGGGAGACCGACTTCACCTTCTCGCTCAACCGCGACAAGATCGTCGCGCTGCGCGGCGACGGCAGAGACGACATCAACAACAAGTGGTTCATCGGCCAGCCGCTGTCGGTCTACTACGACTGGAACATGATCGGCATCTGGCAGGAAGGCGACGAGTTCACGTTCATCGACAAGGACGGCAAGGAGGTGGCCCACCAGACCGGAGCCACACCCGGAGCCGCCAAACTGGAGGATGTCGACGGCAACGGCGTCATCGACTCCAAAGACCGCAAGGTGATCGGCAGCAAACAGCCGAGCTTCACGATGTCGATGGGCAACCGTTTCTCCTACAAGGACTTCTATTTCTCGTTCCTGTTCAACGGCGTCTTCGGCAAGTGGATGACGGACAACGTGGCCAACATCTCCTCGTATACGTTCGGTTCGGGCAACTACATCCACGGCGTGAAATACTGGACGCCGGAGACCCCCGACGCAGAGGTCGTTTCGCCGGGTTACCAGGCCTCCTTCAGCCACGGCTACTACAAGAAGCTCAACTACGTGCAGCTGCGCAACATCACGCTGGGCTACCGTGTCAACCAGAAATTCGTCCGCCGGATCGGCTTGAGCGCCATCGACGTGAATTTCAGCGTGAACAACGTCTGCGCCTTCTCCAACATGCGCCAGATGCTGAACTACGACAACACCTGGTTCGCATCGTTCCCGACCGCCCGTTCCTACGTACTGGGATTAACCTTAACCTTCTAATCAAGACCTGACTATGAAAACGATGAATTATATCAAGATCGGCATCGCGAGTTCGATCCTCTCGATAGCTGCGGGCTGCACCTCCTTTCTGGAAGAGGATCTGAAAAGTTCGCTGGCCCCCGACAACACTTACACCAGTTCACTGGGCTTCGAGGTGGGAGCCACGGGGCTCTACGCCATCGCCCGCTCGGAATACAACACCTGGGGTGAAAACGGCGCTTTCATGCACAACGGCGCCTGCGCCTACGAGGTGCTCCAGATTTCGACCGACCTCTGCCGCATGGGAACCGTCCGCGACGGTTCGCTGGTTCCGTTCGCCGAAATGACGCTCAACCCGTCGACGCTTTTCGTCGGCTCGTACTGGAACTGGGCCTACAACCTGATCGCTTCGGCCAACGAACTGCTGATCTATTCCGAAAAGAACGACAACTGGGACTATCCCACCGACAAACAGCTTTACCAGGCCGAAGCCCGTTTCTTCCGGGCTTACGCCTACCGCACGCTGGTCTACCTCTACGGCGACGTGCCCTGGGTCGAAACCATCCAGAAGCCCTTCCTGCTCTCGTTCTCGCGCGATCCCAAGATCGAGGTGCTGGGCAACATCATCAAAGACCTGGAATTTGCCAAGACGTACCTTCCCGACAATCCCGACAACGTGAAGGAGGGCAAGCTTACGACGTGGGCCGCACGCCACCTGTTGAGCGAAATGTACCTGCTGCGCGGCGCCGAAGGCGACTATAAGCTGGCCGAGGAGAATGCCCAGGACGTGATCGACTGCCCGTATTACAGTCTGATGAAAAGCCGCTTCGGCAACGCCAAGAACGATCCCGGCGACTATTTCAGCGACATGTTCGTCGAAAACAATCAGAACCGTTCGGCCGGCAACACCGAGGGTATCTGGGTCATGCAGTTCCAGTACAACACGGTCGGCGGCGGCACGAATTCCGACGACTGGACCCGCCGCGCCTGGAATCCCCAGTACCACGCCATCGACGGATTCGCACTGGCCGACTCGCTCGGCGGCCGCGGCCTGGCGCAGATCTATCCGCTGAAGTGGTGGATCGGCGTCAAGGGAACCAACGCCACGACGGCCGGAGAAAAGGAGGGTTTCCCCGGGATTCAGGAAAAAGGCATCTTCGAAGACGGCGACATCCGCAACTCGGAGTACAACATCAAGCGCAACTGGTACTACAACAACCCGCTGACGCCCAACAAGCTGGGACAAAAATGCCCCATCGACGACAAATCGTGGTCGCAGGCCCAGCTCTTCCCGGCGCTGAAGAAATTTTTCTTCGGTAAGGAGGAAAACCTCCAGCTCACCGGCGCATACAAGGACCGCATGAAATTCCGCCTGGCCGAGACCTACCTGCTGTTGGCTGAAGCCTACCTGCGTCAGGACATGCCCGATAAGGCCGCCGATGCCGTGAACGAAGTGCGCCGCCGCGCCAAAGTGTCCGACGTTTCCGACGAGGAGATGACGATGGATTTCCTGCTCGACGAGCGCATCCGCGAACTCTACGGCGAAGAGAGCCGCCGCTTCACGCTGATACGCACGGGCAAGCTGCTCGAACGCGTGAGAAAGTACAACCCCGAGGCGCGCGACCTCATCCAGGATTTCCACGTGCTGTGGCCCATTCCGCAGGCTATCCGCGACGCGAATGTCGGCAATTTCCCGCAGAATCCCGGATATGAAGGTTACGAAGGCTAAAAACCTTCGTCCCCGCCTCCGGGCGGATCAGACAAGAATGTGTCCGGCAGATTCCGGACCGTATCAGCAACCACGAAAAAAACAGTTATGAAAAAGATAAAATTTGCATGCAACCTGTCGCTGCTGACCCTTTTCGCACTCGGCCAGTGGGCCTGTGAATGGGACCCGTACGAACACGACAGCGACCCGGTCCGGGAAACTCTGGAGCTGACCGCCTCCGCCTCCCAGATCGCTTTGGACGAAAACGACCTTTCGGCTACGGTACTGACCTTCGACTGGACGCCCGCGCGTCCGATGCCCGACGAGTATCTGGTGTCCTACACGACCAAACTGGACCTGCTGAACAACAACTTCGGTTCGTCCACCGCCATCGTGACGAGCGAAGACGACGGCATCTTCAGCCGGAGCTACACCTCCGAGCAAATCAACAACTGGGCTAACGAGCGCTGGAAAGTGCCCGTAAACAAGACCTTCACGCTGGCGTTCCGCGTCATCGCGGAGTATGCGGGCGGCCCCACATACGAAATGCCCGAAGTGCGCACCGTGGAGGTGACCGTAACCCCGATCAAGGTCGATGTCTTCGATGCCGACAAGGTGTCGCTTTCCGGCACGGCCATCAGCAGCGTGACGGAGATCGAAAAGACGGTCGAGAATGCGAACCTCTATGCCTGGTACGGCGAATTGAGCATCGGCGAGTTGCAGATTCCCGTCGAGCTGGAGGGCCAGACCTACTACATCGTTCCGAGCGACGGCAACGGCGCGCTCCGCGACGGGGAGCTTGTCGACGTGAAGATGACGGAAACCCCCGTTTCGTGGAATATCCCGAGCGCCGGCAACTACCGCCTGCTGATCGACATGGAGAACAAGCAGGTGCGCATCTACTCGTCGGCGACCGACCTGAAGCCGCTGTCCGTCACATTCCACCCGAGCGGTGCGGAAGCCAATCCCGAGGCAACGATCGAAGTGCTCGATCTCTACGCCTACGGAGCAGGTACGGGCTGGGGCGTGCGCAAACTCAACCTGAAGCAGAGCTTCGCCGACCCGCAGATCCTGATCTATGACGCCGAAGAGCACAACGGCACGAAACTTTCCAGCGGCATGAAGTTCTGCGTAGCCCAGAATTTCTCGGTCGGCGATGCGGATTACAACCAGAACAATGCCTATTGCTTCACCTGTCCGCTGACGGCAGAAGGCAAGAGGCAGAACCTCACGCTGACTCTCGGCAAGGTGGGCGAACTGCACGGAGGTGCCGACGGAGAGACGCGCAACTCGTATTACACGATCCCCGCTTCCGACCTGCTGATCTTCGATCTGCGTCACGGAACGATCCTGGCCCGGAACAAATAACGCCGGACCGCACGACTGAAAAATATTGCCGTATCGGAATGGAGACTGGGTTCCGGCCGACAGGAAGATACGGCAATATTCCATTACAACGACAATCAATCGTAAAAACAGCAACATGATACACATGAGAAATCTGATGACCGGCTGTCTTCTGGCAGCATTTCTTTGCGCCGCTTCCTGCGGTTGCTCGAAGGACAACGGCGGCGGCGAAGAAGGCGGCCAAGTTGCCGGTGTGACCGTAAAGCCCGCCTACAACAAGTCGGAAGTGCTGCACAACCCGCTCAACGGCTGGGTGATGTATGTCAGCGCGGACTACGATCCCTCCTATTTCGACAAGGAGATCTACGTACCGCTGCTCGGAAAGAACGTAAGGGTGGCGGACTACGCTTCGGCCTGCTATATCCGCACGAAATGGTCCGTGCTGAATCCCGCAGACGGGCAGTACGCCTGGAAAGACCCCGATTCGAAGGTTTACAAACTGGTTCAGAAAGCCCGGGAGCTGAAACTCCCCATCGCTTTCCGCGTCGTGGTGGACGGACGTGACCAGGGCGCCAATACGCCCCAGTTCGTCTACGATGCCGGAGCCGAATACGCGATGTCGGAGCCGAAATACCCCGACCGCAAGACCCCGATGCCGCAGGACCCGATCTTCCAGCGCTACTACGAGAAGTTCGTCGCAGCCCTCGCCGAGGAGTTCAACGATCCGGAATACACCTCGTTCATCGACGGCTACGGCCTCGGCAAGTGGGGCGAGGGCCACAGCGTGGCTTACAACAAGGACGACGTATCGGCTGTCGATGAGAATACGGAAACGGTGAAGCGCGAAGTCCTCGACTGGATCACCAAGCTCTACGCCAAACACTTCACGAAGGTTCCCCTGGTGATCAACTACCACCGCGTACTGGGCCATCCCACGAGCCAGGGCACGGCAAACCCGAACAGCGAAAGCCTCGTGGCCCTGGCCATCAGCAACGGCTACTGCATCCGCTCCGACGCCTTCGGCATGAACAACTCCAGCTGGGGTTACAGCACCTGGGAGAAGGCAATCGCCGCACAATGGCGTTACAAGGTCCCCATCATCATGGAGGGCGGATATATCGTCAGCAGCCACAGCTACTGGAACGACCCGGCCGGCTACCGCCAGGGACACCCCGAAGATGTCCGCCAGGGCGAATTCGACTCCTCGGCCGAAGCCCGCGTCAACATGATGGACTTCCGTGTCGGCCAGGAGACCGAGTCGTGGTTCAACGATGCCTTCAGCCTCGTGCAGCGCTTCGTCTCCGAAGGCGGCTACCGTCTCTATCCCGACCAGGTGATCGTTCCCGACCAGGTGAGCGCAGGCAGCCGTGTCAAGGTCGCTTCGCGCTGGCGCAACATGGGCTGGGGCTATTTCCCGAACAACCTGCCGCAGTGGAACTACAAATACAAGGTGGCCTTCGCTTTGATCGACGCTTCGGACAAGGCGCAGAAGGTCTTCGTCGACAAGGACTGCGAGCCTTCGACCTGGGTCGAGAGCAAGCCCTTCTCCTACACCTTCGAAACGCCGGCCGTCGATCTTCCCGCGGGGAAATACACGTGGGGCATCGCCATCGTTGACACGACGAAGGAGAACCGGCCTGCCATCCAGCTCGCCGTGAACAACGAAAAGACGGCCGAAGGCTGGGTGAAACTGCACGAAGTACAGATCAACTAACGCCTGAAAAACCATGAAGAGGGTTGCATTGCTTTCCGCAGCGCTGCTGCTGTCCGTCACCGCCTCCTTCGGGAGCGGCGTCCTGGTCGAGGCCGAGAGTTTCCGCGACAAGGGCGGGTGGGCCGTGGACCAGCAGTTCATGGACCAGATGGGTTCGCCCTACCTCATCGCGCACGGCATGGGCAAACCCGTGGCGGACGCCGTGACAACGGTCGAATTCCCGGAAACGGGAACCTACCGGGTCTACGTCCGGACGTTCAACTGGGTCGCCCCCTGGTACGACGGGGAAGGTCCCGGAAAGTTCGCCCTCCGGGTCGGCAGCCGGAAACTGTCCGCGACGCTCGGCTGCACGGGCAGCGAGTGGATGTGGCAGTGCGCCGGAAAGGTCTCCGTCCGGAAAGGTCCGGTCAGCGTTTCGCTGACCGACCTTTCCGGATTCGACGGCCGCTGCGACGCCGTCTATTTCACCACCGAAGAGGGCGACGTCCCTCCGTCCGGAAGCGCGGAACTCGCTGCGTTCCGCAAACGGATGCTCGGCATCCCCGCAACGCCGCAAACCGCCGAATCGTTCGATTTCGTCGTCGTGGGCGGCGGCATCGCAGGCATGTGCGCCGCGGCCGCGGCGTCCCGGCTGGGGTGCAGCGTCGCTCTGGTCAACGACCGCCCGGTGCTGGGCGGCAACAACAGCTCCGAAATCCGCGTGCATCTGGGCGGCGTCATCGAGCTTGGCCCCAACGAGGGACTGGGCCGCATGATCCGCGAATTCGGCCACTCGCGCGAAGGCAACGCCCGGCCGGCCGAAAACTACGAGGACGCGAAGAAAAGTGCGTTCATCGCCGGGGAGCAGAACGTGAAGCTGTTCTCCAGCTGCCGCGCCGTAGCGGTGAACAAAGAGGGCGGCCGGATAAAATCCGTAATCGTCCGCCACATCGAAACCGGGGAGGAGACGACGCTCGAAGCGCCGCTTTTCGCCGACTGCACGGGCGACGGAACCGTCGGATTCCTGGCCGGAGCCGACTACCGCATGGGCCGCGAGAGCCGCGACGAATTCGGCGAAACGCTGGCGCCCGAAACCGCCGACCGGATGACGATGGGTTCGTCCGTCCAATGGTATTCGGTCGACACGGGCCGCAAAACCTCGTTCCCGACGTTCAGCTACGGCGTGGAGTTCAACGCCGAAAACTGCGAGCGGGTGACGATGGGCGAATGGAAATGGGAGACGGGCATGAACCTCGACCAGATCCGCGATTTCGAACGCATCCGCGACTACGGCCTGCTGGTGATCTATTCGAACTGGAGCTTTCTCAAGAACGGCCTGAAAGACAATGCCAAGTACCGCAACCGCGAGCTGGGCTGGGTGGCCTATGTGGCCGGCAAACGCGAATCGCGGCGGCTTCTGGGCGACTACGTCCTCAAACAGGACGACATCGACAAGAACGTCTTCCACGAAGACGCCTCGTTCACCGCGACGTGGGACATCGACCTGCATTTTCCCGATTCGCTCAACTCCGTGCGCTTCCCGGACCGGGAGTTCAAGGCCGCGACCAAACACATCCACATCTATCCCCATGCCGTGCCTTACCGGTGTCTCTACTCCCGCAATGTGGACAACCTGTTCATGGCCGGGCGGAACATCAGCGTGACGCACGTGGCCCTCGGAACGGTGCGGGTGATGCGCACGACGGGCATGATGGGCGAGGTGGTCGGCATGGCAGCCTCGCTGTGCCGCAAATACGACGCTTCGCCCCGCCTGATCTACCAGAAACACCTCGGAGAACTCCGCAGGCTGATGCGCGAAGGCGTCGGCAGAAAAGAGAGGATTCCCAATAACCAGAAATTCAACCAGGGGGCTTCGCTGAAAGCCCCGCGCGCACTGCGCAACGACTGAAAACGACAATGAAAAAACTACTGACACTGCTGCTTGCGCTGCCCCTCGCATGGGGACACGCCGCAGCGCAGGAGAACGCGAAATATACGATCCTCCTCACCGGGGCCTCGTTCGCCTCGCCGCAGAACGGCTGGTTCGAAATCGGATGCCGGCAACTGGACGCCCGGGCTATCAACCGGGCCATCGGCGGCGAGTCGATCGCCGACACGGCCAACCGGATGGCCGAGGGCACGCTCTGGAACGCCGGGGAGCTGGACGAGATGGATGCGCTGGTCATCATGCAGGTCCACAACCGCGACGTCTCGGCCACGGGCGGCCTGAAAGAGAAGTACACCGATTACACGACGCCGTTCGACCGAAGCAACTACGCCGCGGCGTTCGATTACGTCATCAAACGCTACCAAAGCGAGTGTTACGCCCTGAAGGACGACCCGAAATCGAAGTACTACGGCACGAAATCGGGTAAACCCGCCGTCATCGTCCTCTGCACCGACTGGCACGACGCGCGGACGACCTACAACGCCGCCATACGGCGCCTCGCCGCACGGTGGGGCCTGCCGCTCGTGGAGTTCGACAGGAACATCGGCTTCTCGAAAGACACTCCGAACCCGGCCACCGGGACCCAGCAGAGCCTGCTCCACGCCCAGGACACGCAAACCATCGAAGGCGTCGCCTACGGGTGGCATCCCCAGCGGGGCCAAGACAAATACATCCAGCAGCGGATGGCTGCAATCTTTACCGACACGATGCGCAGAATCCTGCCGGCAAAATAGAATCCCGACCATGAAACACACACTCCCGATACTGTTCACGATGCTGCTCTGCGGCACGTCCGCCTTCCCGCAGGAGGGCTGTTACAGCCGTTTGCAGAACGACACCCTGACGATCGGCAACTCCCGGATCGAACGCCGGTTCGTCTGGAACGGCGGCAACCTGATGACGCAGAGCCTGACCGACTTTTCGTCGGGACAGGTGTGGACTTCCCGTTCCCTGACGCCCGACTTCAAGGTCGCGGGCGATACCCGAAGCACCGGCGGACGCTGCTCGACGAAACGGATCGCCGAAACCGACATCCATCCGGCGCGGCTGGAAGTCACCGTGGAATTTTCGCTGGGAACGCTCGACGTGCGGCGGATTTACCGCATCTGCGCCGACACTCCGGCGATCGCCTGCGACACCTACCTCAAAGGCAGCGCCGCACAGCTTCCCGACAGCCGGACGGTCAACGCCGCCGACCGCAAGAACATCGAATCGACCGCCGACATGCAGTCGCAGCCGGTCGCCGCGACCCTCGACCGGTTCAACCCCGGCGGGTTCCACTGGCATACGCGGATCGTGGAGTTCCAGGACGTCACGGACTGGAACAACAACCTGGTCTTCGAAACCGACGTCATTCCCTACCGGAAAAACAGCTACCGGGGCAACCTGCTCTTCGCCCGCAACGCCGAGAACGGCCGCGGATTCTTCTTCCTGAAGGAAGCCCCCGGTTCGGGCGTGCAACTGGCCTATGGCGGCGGGGACTTCACGGCGGAGTTCGGCGATTTCACGGTGACGGGACTGGGCGTGACGGAGAAGGACCTCCGCGAAGGGGAGTGGGTGAAAGCCTACGGATGCGTCCTCGGAGTCTGGTCGGGCGGAGAACTCGAACAGTTGACGGCCCTGCGGAGCTACCAGAAAAATTTACGGAAGCTGCTTCCCGGACGCGACGAGATGGTGATGATGAACACATGGGGCGACCGCAGTCAGGACACGAAGGTGAACGAACGGTTCTGCCTGGCCGAGGTCCGCAAGGCCGCGCATCTGGGCATCACGCATTTCCAGATCGACGACGGCTGGCAGGTGGGCAAAAGCCCCAACTCCGCCGTGGCGAAGGGGTCGTTCAAAAACATCTGGGACAATCCCGACTACTGGAAACCCGACCCGGAGAAATACCCCCGGGGATTGCACCCTGTCGTGGAGCTGGGCCGGGAACTGGGCGTGGAGATCTGCCTCTGGTTCAACCCGAGCGTACAAGACGGCTATGCCGACTGGGAGAAGGACGCGCAGGCCCTCGTCGGTCTCTACGACGAGTACGGCATCCGCACGTTCAAGATCGACGGACTGGCAATCCCCGACAAACGCTCCGAAAGCAACCTGCGGCGGCTGTTCGACCGCGTGCTGGAGCGGACGGGCGGCCGAGTGGTCTTCAACCTCGACGCCACGGCCGGACGCCGCGGAGGCTACCACATGTTCAACGAGTACGGCAACATTTTCCTCGAAAACCGTTACACCGACTGGCAGAACTACTACCCCTACTGGACGCTGCGCAACCTGTGGATGCTCTCCAAATACGTCCCCGCGGAGAAGCTCCAGATCGAGTTCCTCAACAAATGGCGCAACACGGAAAAATATGCCGGCGACCCGTTCGCCCCGGCCAATTACAGTTTCGAATACCTCTTCGCAACGACCATGGCCGGACAACCGCTGGCCTGGATGGAGGCGAGCGGACTGCCCGAAGAGGCGCTGGGCATCGGCGCGCTGATCGAACGCTACAAAGAGGTGCAGCACGATTTCCACCGCGGAGTGATCCTCCCCGTGGGCGACGAACCGTCGGGCCGCTCGTGGACCGGATTCCAGTCGGTCGACGGCGAGCGGGGCTACCTGATCTTCTTCCGCGAGCAGAACCCCGACCGGAAGGCCCGGATCGAAACGTGGCTCCCCGAGAACTCGAAAGTGCGCCTCACGCCGGTGCTGGGGAGCGGGAAGGCCGCCGTGCAGAAGACCGGACGCCGCGGAACGCTGGAGGTGGAACTTCCCGCGCCCAACGACTACGCGATGTACCGCTACGAACTGATCCGCTGACGAACCACAAATCCTGATAACAATGAAAACACCGATAAAATTCATCCTGTCATTTGCTCTGCTGCTGCTCGCGGCGGCCGACATCGCAGCCCAGGAGCTGATCACCAACGTTTACGGACGCGACGTGCAGTCGCTCAACGGAAAGTGGGACGCCATCGTCGATCTCTACGATCAGGGCCGCAAAAACAAGATCTACCTCAACCGCAAGCCGGAGGGAAAGACCGATTTCTACGAATATTCGTTCGACAACGGCCTGCGGCTCGACGTTCCCTCGGACTGGAACTGCCAGACGCCCGAGCTGAAATACTACGAAGGCACGGTGTGGTATGCCCGGCGGTTCGACGCCCCCGAGCAGACCGGCCGGCGGCAGTTCCTCTATTTCGGAGCCGTCAGCTACCGCTGCCGGGTCTACCTCAACGGCGAGGAGATCGGCGCCCATGAAGGCGGATTCACACCCTTTGAGATCGAGGTGACGGGCCGCCTCAAGCCCGAAGGCAACTTTCTGGCCGTGGAGGTCAACAACACCCGCACCACGGACGCCATCCCGGCGATGGCCTTCGACTGGTGGAACTACGGCGGCATCACGCGCGACGTGATGCTCGTCAGCGTGCCCGACGCCTTTATCCGGGACTATTTCATCCGCCTCGGCAAGGATTCCGACGACCGGATCGACGCCGATGTGCAGCTGGCGGGCGCCGCTGCCGGAACGGCCGTACGGATCGAGATTCCCGAACTGAACGTAGACCGGACCGTCACTGCCGGAGCGACCGGTACGGCCTCGGCGTCGTTCCGGGTCAGGAGACTGCAACGCTGGTCCCCCGCCGATCCGAAACTTTACCGGGTGATCGTCTCCACGGACCGCGACCGGGTGGAGGAGTCGATCGGGTTCCGCAATATCCGCACCGAGGGCGAAGAGATCGTCCTCAACGGCTCGCCCGTGTTCCTCAAGTCGATCTCGTTCCACGAAGAGATCCCCCAGCGCATGGGCCGGGCACACTCCGAGGCCGACGCCGTGATGCTGCTCAGCGAGGCCAAGGCACTCGGCTGCAACATGATCCGTCTGGCGCACTACCCGCAGAACGAACATATCGTCCGGCTGGCCGAAAAGATGGGCTTCCTGCTCTGGGAGGAGATTCCCATCTGGCAGGGCATCGACTTCGCCAACGACCCAACCCGCGAAAAGGCGGGCCGCATGATCCGCGAGATGGTCACGCGCGACAAGAACCGCTGCGCCCTGACGTTTTGGGGCGTGGCCAACGAGACGCAGCCTTCCGGGCCGCGCAACGCCTTCCTGCGCCACCTGATCGCATGCTGCCGGGAGATCGACGACACGCGCCTGATCGTTGCGGCGTTCGATCTGGTGCGTTTCGACCGCCAGCGGCAGCTGTTCGTCATGGACGACCCGTTCATCGGGGAACTGGATGTCGTGGCCATCAACAAATACATGGGCTGGTATCACCCGTGGCCCCTCACGCCCGACAAGGCGGTGTGGGACGTGGCGCGCGGCAAACCGCTGATCATCTCCGAATTCGGCTCTCCGGCCAGCACGGCCCGGCCGATGTGGCCAGCTCGTGGAGCGAGGAGTATCAGGAGGCCCTCTACCGCGACAACCTGCGCATGTTCGAGAACATCCCCAACCTGCGGGGCGTGTCGCCGTGGATTCTGTTCGACTTCCGCTCGCCGTTCCGCTTCCACCCCGCCAACCAGGAGGGCTGGAACCGCAAGGGGCTGGTTTCCGATCAGGGATACCGCAAGAAAGCGTGGTATCTGATGAAAGCCTATTACGACAAACATTAAAAGAAGATGAAGAAGTTTTTGACATACACGCTTCTCGGCGTCCTGCTCGCAGGTTGCGCCGGAGGCGGGCGGGAACCGCTGGAGACCGTCGTGGACAAGGCGCTGGCCGGCGCCGAGCGGCAGACGCTGCTGATGGCCGAGAAGTACAGTGCGCGCGAAGGCCGCCTGCCGCGCACGTGGGAGAACGGCGAGGACGTCTCGTCGGATTCGCGCTGGTGGTGCAGCGGCTTTTTCCCGGGCGTGCTGTGGTACGTCTACGAGAACGGCCGCAACCCCCGGGTGCTGGAGTACGCCCGGATGTTCACCGCACGCGTCGAGCGGGAAAAACACACCACCGACAACCATGACGTGGGGTTCATGCTCTATTGCAGTTTCGGCAACGGACTGCGCCTCACGGGAGACAAGTCCTACGAGGAGGTGCTGCTCACCGGGGCGCGCTCGCTGGCGACGCGCTTCAAACCCGAAGTAGGGCTGATCCGCTCGTGGGACCACAACCGCGACAAATGGCAGTATCCGGTCATCATCGACAACATGATGAACCTCGAACTGCTGATGTGGGCCGCCGACCGTTCGGGCGACAAGTCGCTGCGCGACATGGCCGTATCGCATGCTGACAAGACGCTGAAACACCATTTCCGCCCCGACTTCAGCTCCTGCCACCTGGTCTCCTACGACACGATCTCGGGACAGCCCCATCTCAAGCAGACCCATCAGGGCCTCTCCGACTCCTCGGCCTGGAGCCGCGGACAGGCATGGGGACTCTACGGCTACACCTGCATGTACCGCCTCACGGGCGACGCCCGCTACCTCGAACAGGCCCGCGGCATCGCCGGATTCCTCATCAACCACAGGAACATGCCCGCCGACGGGATTCCCTACTGGGATTTCGACGCTCCGGCCCTCGCCTCCACGCCGCGCGACGCATCGGCGGCCGCGATCATGGCCTCGGCGCTGGTCGAGCTGAGCGGCTTCGTGCCCGCAGCCGAAGGGGAGCGGTACATGGCTTTCGCCGAAAAGCAGATCCGCACGCTGGCCTCGCCCGAATACACCGCTCCGGCGGGTGAGAACGGAGGCTTCATTCTCCGGCACAGCACGGGAGCCTATCCCTTCTCCTCGGAGGTCGACGTGCCGCTCACCTACGCCGACTACTATTATCTGGAGGCGCTCACGCGCATCAAACGCCGATTGCAGCCATGACCGCCGTGAAAAAATACGCGCTGCTGCCGCTCTGCGGCCTGACCCTGTTCTGCGCCCGGGCGCAGATGCCCGCGACAAACTACGACGAATCGCAGGTTCCGGCCTACACGCTGCCCGACCCGCTGACAACCATCGCCGGCAAAAAGGTGACTGACGCCGAAACGTGGACTTCGGAACGCCGTCCCGAACTGCTGTCGCTGTTCGAAAGCGAGGTCTACGGAAAAGCCCCCGGCCGTCCCGAAGGACTGCATTTCGAGGTCTTGAGCGAGGACCGCTACACGCTGGGCAACATGGCCACCCGCCGGGAGATCGCCGTCTACTTCACCGAGAGCGACGCACATTTCATGACCATCCTGCTCTACATCCCCAACAAACGCACCGACGCCGTTCCGGTCTTTCTGGGGCTGAATTTCAAGGGCAACCACACGATCTGCGACGACCCGTTGATTACGGAGTCCGTTTCGCGCATGAAGCCGCGCGAAGAGGGCGGCAGCGAAGTCCGCGCAAAAGGGTTCCCGCGCGCCGCGGCGGCATCACGGTGGCCGGTCGAGATGCTGATCGCCAACGGCTACGGCCTCGCCACGATTTACCGCGGCGACATCGACCCCGACTACGACGACGGCTTCCAAAACGGCGTTCACCCGCTCTTTTACCGCGAGGGGCAGACCAAACCGGCCCCCGATGAATGGGGCACGATCGCGGCCTGGGCCTGGGGCTTGAGCCGCGCGATGGACTACCTCGAAACCGACGAGGATGTCGATGCCTCCCGCGTGGCGGTCATCGGGCATTCGCGGCACGGCAAAACGGCCCTTTGGGCCGCAGCCGTCGATCCGCGCTTCGCCATGGCCGTGTCGAACGACTCGGGATGCGGCGGCGCGGCGTTGTCGCGGCGTTGTTACGGCGAAACCGTAGCCAGGATCAACAGCCTTTTCCCGCATTGGTTTTGCGGGAACTTCAACCGGTATTCGGGCAACGAGGCGGCTTTGCCCGTCGACCAGCACGAACTGATTGCGCTGATAGCCCCGCGCCCGGTGTATATCGCCAGCGCCGTCGAGGACCGTTGGGCCGATCCGAAAGGCGAGTTCCTCGCGGGGGTCCACGCCACGCCGGTCTACGAGTTGTTCGGCCTGGTGGGACTTTCGGGAACGGAACTGCCCCAAACCGACGCGCCCGTGCTGTCGGGACACATCGGCCACCACGTCCGTTCGGGCGACCACGACATCACGCTCTACGACTGGCGGCAATTCGTGAAATTCGCGGACAAACACCTGAAACGATAATCTAAAACAACACCATACATGAAAAACCGGTTTATAAAACTGCTTCTCGCGGCCGTGCTGTTGGGCTCCCTCTCCCCGGCGGCCGCCCAGACCCGCGAAATGGACCTCTCGGGAGAGTGGAGGTTCCAGACGGACGTGATGGATTTCCGCAGGGGATCGCTTTCGCCGCGCTACAACCACCAACTCCAGGAGACCATCATGCTCCCCGGCATCACCGACGACTACAAAATCGGCTACAAATCACCCTACCGCCATGTCGACCGCCTGACGCGCGTCTACGAGTACATGGGTCCGGCGTGGTATCAGCGCGACATCGAGTTCCCGGCCGACTGGAAGGGCAAGTGCATCTTCCTCTATTTCGAGCGCACCCACTGGCTCAGCTCGGTATGGGTCGACACCAAGGAGGTGAGCCGACTGGACTACATCAGCGTCCCCCACAACCACGACCTGACGGATTTCGTCACCCCGGGCAAGACGCACCGCATCACGGTGTGCATCGACAACCGGTTCCAGTACAACACCCACAAATGGAACCACGCCCACACGGAGTTCACGCAGATCAACTGGAACGGCATCCTCGGCGAGATGAAACTCGTGGCCGTAGACCCCGTTTACATCGACGACATGCAGCTGTATCCCGACCTCGCGACGAACAGCGTCAGGGTGGAGATGGCGATTGAAAACCACACCAAAAAGCCGTTCGAAGGCCGGGCGCAGTTCACCGTCACGGGCAGCGGGCTTGAGCTTACCCGCGAATTTCCCGTGAGCGGCGACGGGGAGAAGGTCAGCCTGAAGGAGACCCTCCAGCTGGGAAAGGAGGCGAAACTCTGGGACGAATTCAACCCGAACCTCTACACCGTGGAGTGCACGCTGCTGACCGGCACCGGAAAAGAGTCCTTCGAACATAAGAAGTCGGCGACCTTCGGCATGCGCGAAGTGGCGCAGGGCCGCAACCACATCCTGCTCAACGGCCGTCCGCTCCACCTGCGCGGAACCGTCGAGAACGCCGTGTTCCCGAAAACGGGCCACGCCCCGGTCTGCGACGCCGAATGGGAGCGTATCATGCGCATCGTCAAGGACTACGGACTGAACCACATCCGTTTCCACTCGTGGTGCCCTCCCGCCGCGGCGTTCCGCATGGCCGACCGCCACGGCGTCTACCTCGAAGTCGAGATGCCCATGTGGGGCAAGGACGCCGAGCCGGACGAAGCGCGCTACGACTTCTTCCGCCGCGAGATGCGCGCCATCCTCAAGGAGTACGGCAACCACCCCTCGTTCATCCTCTACTGCAACGGCAACGAGATCACCGGCAACTTCGACTTCATCGAGGAGCTGACCGCCGACGGCCGCAAACTCGACACGCGGCATCTGTACAGCGGTTCGACGGCCCGCACGCGCGTCCCGTCCGACCAGTATTACGTCTCGCAGCAGACCAACAAAGGCCCCGTGAAGGTCTACGAGGGACGGCCCTCGACCGACTGGGAACGCAGCAAGGAGTCGGACGTGGACGTTCCGGTAATTTCCCACGAGTCGGGCCAGCGGTGCGTCTATCCCGACTTCCGCGAGATCGGGAAATACACGGGACCGGTCGAGGCCCGAAACTTCGAACTGTGGCGCGAGATGCTCACCGCCAACGGCATGGGCGATCAGGCCCACGACTTCTTCCGGGCCTCGGGCGCGCTGACCGTCGTGGAGTACAAGGCCGTGATCGAGGCGCTGCTCCGCTCGTCCAAATCGGCCGGATTTCAGCTCCTGTCGCTCAACGACTTCCCGGGCCAGGGTTACGCCCCGGTGGGTGTGCTCGATCCGTTCTGGGACTCCAAGGGACTGGTGACGCCCGAGGATTGGCGGGCCTTCTGCGCGCCGACCGTGGCGCTGCTCCGCTACCCGAAAAGCGCCTGGTTCGAAGACGAAACCTTCACGGCAAAGGCCGAGGTCTACAACTTCGGCGCGGCGGCGCTCAAAAATGCGAAAATCCGCTGGTCGATCACCGACGGCAGCGGGAAAGCCATCGCCAAGGGCAGTCTGAAATCGCAGACCGTAGGCACCGACGGCGTGTTCCCCGTCGGGGAGTTCTCCGCTCCGCTCGGCAAGGTGCGAGGCCCGCAGAAGCTGACCGTGCACCTGAACGTCGGTGAAAAGACAAGCAACAGCTGGGACATCTGGGTCTATCCGCGCAACGCACAGCTGATGCAGTCGGATACGGAGGTGCTCTACACGACGGAGTTCGGCGAGCAGGCCAAACAGTACCTCGCCGCAGGGAAGAAGGTCGTCCTGACCCCCGCGCCGAACAAGGTCAAGGGGCGCAAATCGACCTTCCACAACCATTTCTGGAACCCGATCATGTTCGCCTGGGCGCCGATGACCATCGGCTGTCTGATTCACGCCGAGCAACCCGTGTTCGCCGACTTCCCGACCTCATACCACACCGACTGGCAGTGGTGGGACATTCTGGAGAACGCCAAGGTGATCGAGATGCAGCAGACCCCGCGCCAGCTGCGGCCCTTCATCCAGGTGATCGACAGCTTCGACAACAACGAGAAACTCGGCATCGGCTTCGAGGCCCGCGTCGGCGGCGGCAAACTGCTCGTTCTGGCGGTCGACACGAAAAAGAAGATGGACCAGCGCCCCGCCACGCGCCAGCTGCTCGAAAGCATCGACCGCTACGTCCGCAGCGACCGTTTCGCTCCCGAGGTCACACTCGACGAGTCGTTCATCACCTCCTTCATGCGCTAAAACCGCACGATTATGAACAAGATCTGTCTACTGCTCTGCTGCCTGCTGCCCGGCCTGTTCCGGGCAGGGGCGCAGGAGCTGAAAATGACCGAATGCGCCCCTCTGACGCAGATTTACGGCGAGGTCAGCGAGTCCGACGAACTGCTTCCTATGGGCGATGTGGGGGTGGAATTCGGATACGTCCTCTACCAGGCCGCAATCACCGTTCCCGCAGGGGAGGCCGCGCTCGAACTGGAAAACGTGCGGGACTATGCCGCGGTTTACCTCGACGGCGTGTTTCAGGGAACCCTGACCGACAACCGCAAAACGCTGACTCTGAAGGCCGAACCCGGCCGGCACACATTGCAGCTCTATGTCGAAAACATCGGCCGCATCACCTACGGCCCGGAGATTCTCGACAACTCGAAAGGACTCTTCGGCGAAGCCCGCCTCGGCGGCGAAACGATCGCCGGCTGGACGATCACCCCGCTCGAAGTGCGCGACGCCGATCCCGAAGCCCTCGAGTTCGAAGCCCTCGGCCCGTGCAACACGCCCTGTTTCCGGCGCGGGCAGTTCGACCGTGCGGCGCACGAAGGAGCCGTTTACCTCGACGTGTCGGGATGGGGCATGGGCGAGGTGTGGATCAACGGCCACTACCTCGGCTCGTTCTGGGACGAGGAGAAACAGCAGTCGATCCTCATTCCGGCCGAAATCCTCGCCGAAAAGGGGAACCGCATCGTGGTTTTCGACCTCAAAAACAACGACCCCGGCGCAACGATGCGCCTCTCGAACAAACCCGTGTTCAAATAACAAGCACAACCTATGAAAAAAATAACCGTTATCGCTCTGCTGCTGGCCGCCGCCCTCGGGGCGCAGGCCCGGAACGGGAGCGGAAAGCCCGCCTACAAGGACGCCTCGCGCCCCGTCGAAGAGCGCGTCAGCGACCTGCTGTCGCGGATGACCCTCGAAGAGAAGGTCATGCAGCTCAACCAGTACACGCTCGGCCGCAACGACAACGCCAACAACATGGCCGATCCGGTGGACAAGATTCCCGCCGAAATCGGCTCGCTCATCTACTTCGACACCTCGCCCGGACTGCGCAACCGGCTTCAGAAAAAAGCCATCGAGCAGTCGCGGCTCGGAATCCCCGTGCTGTTCGGCTACGACGTGATCCACGGCTTCCGCACCACTTACCCCATTTCGCTGGCCCAGGCCTGCTCGTGGAATCCCGCACTGGTGAAGCAGGCCGCCGAAGTGGCCGCACAGGAGGCGCGGATGTCGGGCGTCGAGTGGACCTTCTCGCCGATGATCGACGTGGCGCGCGACGGCCGCTGGGGCCGTGTCTCGGAGGGCTACGGCGAAGATCCCTACGCCAACGCCGTCTACGGAGTGGCGGCGGTCGAAGGCTACCAGGGCGACAACCTCGCCGACTCCCGCCGCGTGGCCGCCTGCCTCAAGCATTTCGTCGGCTACGGCGCCTCGGAGGCCGGCCGCGACTACGTCTACACCGAAATCTCGCGTCAGACGCTCTGGGACACCTACATGCCGCCCTACCAGGCGGGCATCGAGGCCGGAGCCGCTACGGTGATGAGCTGCTTCAACGACATCAGCGGAACGCCCGGCACGGCCAATCCCTACATCCTGACCGAGGTGCTCAAGGAGCGCTGGGCGCACGACGGATTCGTCGTCTCGGACTGGGCCGCCATCGAGCAGCTGCGCTCGCAGGGCGTGGCCGCCGACCGGAAGGAGGCCGCCGAAAAGGCCTTCAACGCGGGTGTCGAAATGGACATGATGAACCGCTGTTACGACGCCCATCTGGCCGCCCTGGTCCGCGAAGGCAAGGTCTCGCAGGAGAAACTCGACGAGGCCGTGCGGCGCGTTCTGCGGCTGAAATTCCGGCTCGGGCTGTTCGAACGCCCCTACACCCCGGAGTCGGAGGAGACGGACCGGTTCCTGCTTCCCGCGAGCCTCGCCGTCGCCGAGCGGCTCGCCGAGGAGTCGATGGTGCTGCTGAAAAACGAGAACAACA
>ERZ773150.1211-NODE-1211-length-23510-cov-3.497890_pt1 | contig 23510 bp, 29 predicted proteins | sample MGYA00580845_ERZ773150 | MGnify/ENA primary metagenome ERZ773150 (study PRJEB29015, sample SAMEA2737848) | human gut metagenome | biome: human gut; feature: human-associated habitat; material: faeces | place: China | collected 2012 ...
AAATTATATCGCATGGCCGGAGTGTGATAGATTGTATTTAGAGAAGAAGTATTGTGATACCAATCGAGTTATTATACCGCAAGATTTGATTATAAATCCGGTTAATAAAGTAGCATTACCTGTTTACTTGACTATGTATATAATGGATAACTCTACAATTGGCGACTACTATAATGTGCCTGTTACGTTAAAGAATATATGTGACAGAATGATGATTTTTAAGGACGTTCAGTTGAGAGCAGTACATTATAATATGGTAGCCGATGCTATACAATGGCTTGTTGATAGAGGATATATAACTGTTGATAATATCAGTAGAAAATCTACCAAAAGTTTTTCATATAGGTTTGCTTGTGATTTTAAAAAAGTTATAAAAACAAATGCAGCTGGGAAAAAGCAACAATTTGCATATGTTTATGTAAAAGAAATAAAGCGATTATTTGAGTCGATATCTTTAAGTGATAAAAGTTGGAAATTTTATGTTGATGTTTTTTCAATTTACATGTATTTAAAGCTTAAAGAAAAGTCTTGGCAGTATGAGCAAGGACACAAGATGTCGCCTGCGTGGGTAGGATATTTAGGCAGTATGTATAATATATTAGACATTTCTTCGCAAAAAGTTACATCTGTTATAGCTTGGTTAAAATGCGAAAAAATAATATTGCCTATTTATGGCGCAAAAGAAAAAAATAAAAATGGTAGGTCTGAAACTATTATCATTTTTTTGGCATGTTGCGATATCCAAAATTTACACAAAACAATTGCATCCATAGAAATTAGGTTAAAAGAAAAAAATAAAGATGCACATTGGTACCCCGCCGAAATTACTGATACAGGTGCCGAATTTATTGACGAAGCTGCGCTTGATGTGGTTTGCGACGAGGACGAGCTTTACTAAGAACTAACGCCCAACAGGGCGAAAATATAAATAGACTGGCCCCGATAGGGCAGGGAGGTGATTTTATCGGAAATGCAGGAGTCTGGCTTTGAAATCTATGAACAGGGCATAATGGCCCCTGCATGGATTGGCAAAATGCCAGACAGGGAGGTCATTATTTGGAAAAGAAAAAAATTGAAAACCTGTACTGCTTGATTGAAGCACTGTACGATGTGAAGGATGCCTTTAAGGCAATTGTATTTTTGACTTGCGCTGTATTTATCATTTGGTATTCCTCGGTAATTGTGAGCCGGGCATTCGCTATTGCTTTGTTTGTGGTATTGCCGCTGCTGATTGGCGTGCTGTGGTTCTGTATCTACAAAGAGGCTTTTGCGGATGGCGCTCTTTCTATTGAAGAGATTGAGAAAAAAGACGAGGATAACAAGGAGGGACGCTGATGTTTGCACCTCCACTGTACATTGTACGGAAATTCCCGCTATCTTTTATTATCAGCAATGACTTTAATATCCAGCTTGATGAGGATGAAGAAAAGCGGTTCCAGGTTAAGCAGCAGGACAATATGCTATTTAGGCAGATCCGGCTGATGACGTATGAAACGGACAAGTATAACCGGTTTGTAGTGTTTGTAAATTGCGTTGGCGGGCAGAACAAAAAGCCTGCCATGAAGCGGCTGATCCAACACGGGTTCAAGATTGGCAAACAGGAATTTGTGCTGAGTGAGCGAAGTGCGAGCATGGTGCGCCAGGGAATTTTGAGCTTTGTAGATAAGCGGCTGGCTAAGGAACTGGATAAACGGATCACGATGGGAATCGAGATTGATAAGACTGTATTGCAGAAGCTATATGCTTACCGTGGGCTTATGTACTCCAGTTGCCATTGTATCGAAGGATGGCTGCCCAATATTGTAATTGTCCCTGATTGCTTTTTAACTATTAAAAATCAGCACATCAATTATGTGTATGACAAGAAGATACAATTCAAGGATAAAAATACTGGCAAAGACCGTGAATGGGAACAGAAAGATATTGCCGAGACCACCAAAGATATTGAGATAAATGCTTTTGATGGTTGTGGGATTGCACATCCTAAAATCATGGAAGAGATCCGCCGCCGGATTGGCAGCGATGAGCCGATAACTAGCTTTATAGCACGTGCGCCGTATCTAAAAGGTATGATTCACCAGTTTGATTATGAGAGTTTTTTCGCAGAACGCGGTGTGCGGTTTATTACAGATATTTGGGGCGTACAGCATGACGTAAGCCCTGGGTCTGAGCCAAAGATGTTCTGCCTGGAATCTATGTATAAAGGGTTGAAATACTTTAAGAAGACCGGAACTATAGCAGACTGGGAAGAATACTGGTATCAATTTAAAAAGTACAACCATTGTATTGGTGTGGCAAAGTGGAACTTCTCGGCAGAGCTGGAACCGATGTATACCCGCGGCAATTACCAAATCTTGCAGGATCTTGCTTTGCCGTTTGAAAAGTTTAAATCATTAACCGATTATACGATTGACTGGTTTGAACGGATCACTGACGGAGACCCGGTATATACTTACTGCTTTTTGGGTATGCAGGCTGACCGCCATAAAGCGTTAAATGATTATTGTGCAGCTATCCTTAAAAATCCAGAGATGATGAATGAGGATGGTGTACGAAATTACATAGTAAATCTGCTTAGCAAATACCGCGACGATATGAAATGTGGCAAAGTTTGGCTGCATGGATCGTTCTGTTTTTTGGTGCCTGACCTGATTATGCTGGCCGAGCATATTGGTGGGCTGCCATTACAAGGAGCGCTGCAGGCGGATGAATTTTATCGATTCAATCGAGAGGGCACGTTGCTTGGAGAACATTTGATTGAACGAAACCCACATATTTGTAAAAGCGAACATGTTATCTTAAAAGGTGTAACGAACGAGGTACTGGAAAAATATTGCGGTCACCTGGTAAATACCTGCATGGTAAATTGCCGGTCAATTGTGCCGCAGAGATTGAATGGCGCGGATCAAAAGTGGTCCGGGGCTGTGGCAACACAGCATTTGGAACGGTGTGAACCCTTCGTCAGGGGTGTGGCCTGATAGGCTGCTAACAGGGAATGTCTAATGGTCCTCCAGCTATTAGAAGAATCCTGTGGTTTGTAAAGTTAATATAAGAAGAAAAGAGGTGAATTTTTATGGAAGATTTTAAAATTGCTAATTATTATGGTTTGGATTATAAGGTATATCCTGACGGAACGATCGTTGGCCCAAAAAGAGGAAAAATCAAACAGCGTGAAAATGCAGATGGATATATGGAAGTTACGCTTGGAACTATGAGCAACAGACACGCTGGCATTAGAGTTCATAGAATAGTGGCAGAACAATTTATATCAAATCCCTTGAATCTACCAGAAGTAAACCACAAAGACTATAATCGAAAGAACAATCACGTGGGAAACTTGGAATGGACCTCGCATATAAACAATGTAAGACATTCTGTTAAAGCCGGACATTATGATAACCAAAAAGGCGAACGCAATGGCCGTTCAAGAGTCACTATGGAAGATGTCAAGAATATCAGACAGCAATATAATAACAGGGTGCGTGTGTCTGAACTTGCAAAAAAATATAAAATTGGATGGAGCACCGTTTATAATATTGTCACATATAAGACTTGGAACTATTAAACTTTATGAACTGCATCGACTATCCGTGATGAGTGTAACGGAGTACGGCTGCTATTGACACGCAGTTGGGAGCGCACCGCTGCCGGGGAACCGGTAGAAGATATAGTCAGCGCCTACAAAAAGACAACGTAGGTGCGTATGATGGAGATCTTGTCCTCGTATTGGATAACAAAACCATGATGGAAGGAGTGGACAGAAACGCAGCAATAACACTGGATATTGACGATAAGGTTTGCGCCCTTGTAGAAGCTGATACGGTACAGAACAAAACCGAGTGTATTATCCGCGGATTAAAATCTCGTATTGGTGAAATCTCTAATTTTGCAAGTTCGTACCATAATAAATGCCCTAGGACAGAAGAACAACGGCAGCGGCACGATACATTCATAAATCTTTTGAGTGTCAGTAACGGAAAAGAAATTGACGCGGCAAAGACGGGTGTACATTTTAAGATACCGCGCAATATTGAAAAGTATGGTCGCCCATTGCCGTACTTTATGAAATACGCAAGCCCCTACTACAAGCGTATGAAGAATCTATCTGCAGCGCACAGTAATATGAACCAGTTATGCTGGTTTATCGAGCGCTGGGAGAACACAATACGCCGCCGCAGAACAAAGAAATTTGACTGGTCCATTATGTTTGATGCGGACGTAGGATACACACAGGAGCATTTCCAAGAGATTGAAAAAATCTGTTTGGACTTTTATAAAACTTGCAAAACATTATCTGAGACTGATCGACAATGCAAAAACTATGAGCGTTATAAAGATGTACTTAAAAAGAAAGGTATATCTAAAGAAGCTGCAAAAGAATACGATGTAGATTGGCAGTATTATTACGGTGTATACCGCAATAAATGCCAGCTTCTTGTGCCGGACCAGCGTGAACTTGCCAATATCTGCGTTGAACTCTGTTACGGTAAATATCCAAGCCGGAACAAAAAGTTTATGTGGATGATGGCGGGAAAAGGCATTGTAGAAAATATTAAACAGGTAAACATCTGCTTGCCATTGCAGTGTGATGATGGTGAGTATGAATACCTTGGCAAACGATACACACTTGCCCCTATGGAAAATGATATCCAGGTAGAATATGTTGATGCTGAACTTATTCCCGGAGGTGATGTGGATGTATTATGATTTTTTCTGCAATGAGAAGATGTTACTTGATCATTATGAGGATTACCACATGGGAAACCGGACGTTAAACCGGCTATTGGCCCAGAGTGGTATGCCACCGGATGTTTGTGCAGATACCTATCTAGCTAAAATGGACAACCATAAAGGTCTTACCTATGACAGATATGACCTGATACTTGATTATGAAAAAAGATGTACGAAAACCAGCAGACTTTTAGAAATTGATAAAATACAGATTTATAAGCAGGATATTGAGTTTATTAAGGATTGCGCCAGAAAATACCCGCTAAAGCAACGTGAGCTGCTTGTGTTGTTTGGCGTGATAGTAATGTGCCGGATCTGGCAGACCGACACGTTAGATCTGACAACAGAATTTAACTTAAAGCAGTTTTGCAGTTGCTTTAATGGGAAAATCTGGAAAGTACGGATCAAAACAGACAAATGGTATGATACATATCACGAGCCTGAAAACATGAAGAACCTATATAGTAAGTATAATATTTTACTGCGTACACCGTGTGAACCAGGCCCCAAGAAAATTGGCTGTTATTATACTTACAGTAACTATGAATTGTACGATAGAGAAGTCGTTTACGAATATGTGATAACACCACGGACCAATCGGCTGAACCTGTGTGAGGTATTTAAAGAGGTAGGACTTGAAAATATCCACTTTTGCCAGTGCTGTGGGGCGGAATATCACTTGAACAGTAAATCTACAAAATATTGCTCCAAATGTGCCAAAGAAATGCGCCGCGAGAAAACACGGGTTCGGACACGAAAGTACCGTAGCCATGCGAAAATGTGACGCTTTCTGAGGAAAGAGTTTTATGTAGGATTGGGTATAGTTGCCCGCTGGGTTTTAAGCCTGGCGGGCTTTTTGTATGCCTGAAATTATATTTTTAAAGGAGACTTGTTTTTTATGATTACTGTTACTAAGGCTGAGGCCAAGATGATCCGCAAGATGTTCCCGAAAGCACATATGAGCAAGACCGTACATCACATTATGGTGGACGAAGTGAAAGACATTTTGAAGGCACTGCCCAATAATGTTGACGCGCAGGCTGCCCTTGCGGAGATGGAGCGCGATGAAAAGCGCCGTACTGCCCGCACTTTTGATGGCGAGGTGAGTGCATGAACAATTGGCCAATTTTTGAAGGAGAGACAGAGGACCATTACGTTTACCGCATTTGTTCCATGAAAGACCAGATTGGCACATGGCCTGATGTGGCGAATGTTATCAATGAAACGCTGGGGCAGAATAAGGGCGAGTGCGCCTACCGCAAAACTTGGAAGGCTTTCCAGGACATGCAGGATGCTTGCGGCTATGACACGACTGACTCGCAGGCGGTACTTGAAGAAATTAAGAATGAGCGGCGCGAGTTGGAAAAGGCCAAGGTCAAGTTCCGCGATGAGCGGAATGAGGTAAGCCGCCTGATGCGTGTACAAGCCCGCGGTGAATCCATGCGCGAGCTGATTGAACGCTGCATTGATGCCTATGACCCAGCTGAATATGAGCATGTGGATGTGATGCAGTGTGTGGGGCAGGGTGATTGCGACCTTGTGGTACACCTGACGGATCTGCATGCGGGTATCCATATTGACAATACCTTTAATAAGTTTAACCAGGAGATCATGGCTTACCGGCTGCGGAAATACGCCGGAAAGATTACAGAGATCTGGCGGCGGCACAATGCCAAGAACTGCTACATAGTGCTTGGTGGCGACATGGTGAACGGTGCGATCCACGTAAACAGCCGCCTGGAAAACAACGAGCATGTTGTGGACCAGGTGATAACGGCCAGTGAGGCTGTGAGCTGGTTTGTGGCAGAGATGGCTAAATTGTTTGTAAATGTGGAAGTGTACAGCGTGCCGGGCAACCATAGCCGCGTGTTCCCTAATAAGGAAGACAACCAGTATGGGGAATATCTGGACAAGTTGGTGACGTATTTTGTTGGCGCGAAATGTGCTTGCATTAACAACATCCACATGCATGACAATAAAATTGACGATACTGTGGCTAATTTTACCGTGCGCGACCAGCTGATTTATGCTGTGCATGGAGATAAGGATGCGGCTGGCAGTGTTGTGCAGACCCTGACGATGATGACAGGTGCAAAACCGGCCATTGTACTGATGGGGCACCGCCATACAAATGCCTTGACCACTGTTTACGATACCAAGGTTTACGAGAGCGGCTGTGTGAATGGTCCTGACGGGTATTGTATGGAAAAAAGACTTAGAAATAAACCGGAGCAGACCGTGCTTGTGGTAAATAACCAGGGTGTGGACTGCGCTTACGATATTAAGCTGGATTAAGCCAGCAGGAATTTTGAAAGGGAAGGGGGATGGTTTTTGTGGAAGACCATGAGAAGCAGCAGCCGGAATACTTTTGCAGCTATTCTGGACGGCTGACCAGTTTTTTGAAGGCTTTTGGACTGAGCTACAGCGAACGAGCAAAGAATCCGATTACCGGCGCGACGTTTTGTATTTTTGAGCGGAACCAGAAGCTGCTGGATATTGTGGAGTTTTGGTCTGAGTGCCGTAACAAGTTTAAGGATTACGACGAGGCCGGAAACCGTATTGAGCATGAGGCGGGTGATGCCTGATGCCAGGACGGCCGAAAGGATCAAAGAATAAAGCGACTATTTTGCGGGAACACGCCGAGGCCCAAGCGCGAGCACAGCGCCGGATGGAAGAGGATGAGGTTCCCGCTTATTTTGTTTGTGCGCATTGCGGCAAGCGTTTTTTGAAACAGCAGGAAAATTTTTCGGTTTGCCAGAGTACGCTTTGGGCCGGGAATAATTATTACCTGCCGATTTGTAATAACTGCCTGAACAAGTTGTTTGACCATTACGTGGATACACTGGGTAATGAGAACGATGCCTGCAAGCGTATTTGCATGAAGTTTGATATTTACTACAGCCAATCGCTGCTTGACTCTACCGCAAAACATGCGCCAAATATCCCGCGCATGAAAGCCTGGCTGCGGCAAACCAATATGATCCAGCACAGAGGCAAGACATTTGATACATACCTTGCTGAAGTGGAAGGACGTATCATCAATGAGCCGGAAGAAATCTTGGACGCTAAGGGCAAGGTTAGCCAGCGTATGCTGGAATTTTGGGGCCCAGGATTTAAGGACCAGGACTATGTATTTTTGGATAAGGAATACAAGGACTGGATCAGCCGGTATGAGTGTAAGACCAAGGCGCAGGAGGTTTTGTTTAAAAACATTGCTATTGCGCAGCTGAATGGCATGAAGGTTGCCAAGACGGGTGATCCAAAGGATATTAAGACCGCCAACGACAACCTGCAAAGCCTGTTGGGAAGTGCAAATATCAAACCCAACCAGACAAACGATAATGCACTGACAGATGCCAATACGTTTGGCACACTGATTGAAAAGTGGGAACGGACAAAACCGATCCCAGAGCCTGACCCTGCATGGAAAGATGTAGATGGTATTGGACATTACTTTAGAGTTTGGGTGCTTGGTACTTTGTTAGAATTGTTTAATTTAAAAAATCCATACAAGGCCGAATATGATGCCGAGATGGAGAAGTATACGGCGCATAAACCTGAGTACCATATGGACGAAGATGAGTCCAGCACCGCCGCAATCCGTAGCGCTGTTTTTGGCGAGGCAGAGTAAGGCGGTGCATTATGGCTCAGAAACGAATGAGTGCAAATGAAGTTGCGAATGACAAAGCCGACCGTGTGATGAATGCGGTGGCAATATGGTGCTCTTACTACAGGGCGAATCCGCACAGATTTTGCAAAGACTACCTTAATATAGACCTGCATCCGTTCCAGATGATCCTGATTTATATGATGAATCTGGCAACGAATTTTTGCTTCACGGGCAGTCGAGGGTTAGGCAAGACTTACCTGACAGCGGTTTTTGTTGTTACGAGGGCAATCCTTTGGCCTAAGACGAAAATTTGTATAGCAGCAAAGACGCGCGGCCAAGGGATACAAGTTCTTGAAAAGATAACAAAAGAGTTGATGCCAAACTCTGGTCTGTTGCGAGGAGAAATTAAGGATGTAGTAATTAACCAAAGTAATGCGCAAATTACGTTCCGTAATGGAAGTTACATAGAAGTTGTTACCGCAAACGATAACTCCCGTGGTCATCGTGCCAATTTATTGGTATGCGACGAGTTCCGTATGATCAATAAAGATGTCATCGACCTTGTTTTGAAGAAATTTTTGACAGTTGCAAGACAGCCTGGATATTTGAAGAAGCCGGAGTACAAACACCTGATTGAGAGACCAAAGGAAATGTATTTGAGCAGTTCGTGGTTTCAGAGCCATTGGTCATGGCAGCTATGCAAAGACTACTTTGTATCAATGCTTGACCCAAATAAAAAATATTTCTGTTTCCGGTTCCCATATCAGATGCCTGTTAAGGAAGGTATGTTGTCAATTGAGCAGGTAGAAGATGAGATGGCTGAATCCTCGTTCAGTGATATCAAGTTCCGTATGGAAATGGAAGCTATGTTTATTGGGGCTACAGATGGAGGGTTGTTCAGTTTCGACGACATCAACAAGGTTCGCAATTTGAAGAAACCGTTCTATGCACCCAATGTGATACTTGGCGGCAAAGATTTTGTACCGCCTGCAAAGAAGCCGGGGGAAAAGCGAATCCTGACGGCTGATATTGCTTTGATGAGCAGCAAGCACAACGACAATGATGCCACGAGTATTTTCCTGAACAGCCTAGTACCGGATAGTTCTGGGCGTTGTACCAGCAATATGGTGTATACGGAAAACTGCGAGGGTATCATCACGCAGGATCTGGTGCTTAAATTGCGCCGGTATTTTAAGTGGTTTGACTGCGACTACATTGGCATTGATGCCAAGGGCCTTGGTGCCCCCATTATGGATTTGCTGATGCATGAGTGCTATGACCCGGAGACGGGGGAGACTTATCCGCCGCTGAATTGTTGTAACAACCCGGACTTTCAGGAGCGGTGCCCGGACAAGACTGCGCCAAAGGTGATTTGGGCTATCCTGGGCAGCGCACAGCTGAACAATGATGCTACGATTGCATTGCGAAGTGGTATACAGCAGGGAAGAATCCGGTTTTTGGAATCGGAATACGACTGCGAGGATTTGCTGCGCAAGGAGATAAAAGGTTACGACAAGCTGACGCCGACAGAAAAGACGGCTTTGCAACTACCTTTTATAAACACGGGGCTGATGGTAAACGAATTGGTGAACCTGGAATATGAAGCCACCAATAACGTGATCAAAGTACATGAGAAGCCTGGTGCCCGCAAAGACCGCTACAGCTCGGTTAGTTATAACTACTACATCGCACAGCAAGTAGAACGAAGCATGGCGAAAAACTATGCTAAGAGCAAGAAAATTGAAATAAACTTTAGAGCGCCGAATCTGAGGAGGGGTAGCTTATGACAGATAAGGAACAGCGTCAGGTTGCCGTGATTTCCCCAGACGGCAAGCGTAATTATGTGCCGGTCTCGGAATTTATGAGCAAGCTGCGCTATGCAAACTTGTCCAACATTAAAGTAAGAGACCTGGAAAACAACAAAGATTACAACCCCACATATCGCAAATACACGAAATCACAGATCGTGACCTACCTGAGCAACCCGGCCAGCTATGAAACGCAGCTGCGCCAGATGAGCCAGTACCTTTTTAATATATCGAACTATTACCGGCGGCTGATCCAGTATTTTGCCAGTATGAGTACGTTCAGCTACATTGTGGTGCCGTATGGTGTTGACTACTCCAAGAGCGTGAACGTGAACAAGTTTAAAAAGGGATATTACGGTGTCATTAGCCAGTTGGAACGTATGAATATCCGGCACGAGTTCTCGAAGGTATTGATGGTTGCATTCCGGGATGATGTGTATTACGGATATGCCTGGGAGACCAATGACAGTTATGCTTTACAGCAGTTGGACCCGGATTATTGTAAGATTTCCAGCATTGAAGATGGTGTTTACAATTTTGCGTTCAACTTTAGCTATTTTGATGCTAACAGCGAGCGGCTGCCGAATTTCCCGCCGGAATTTACCACGATGTATAACGCTTACCAGAAAGACACCAACCTGAAATGGCAGGAGCTTTCCAGTGAGAATTCTGTTTGCATTAAGATCAATGAGCAAACCCATGTGCCGATCCCGCCCTTTGTGAGTCTGTTTAGTGCATTGGCGGACATTGAAGACTACCGCGCTATCAGCAAAAATGCCAGCGAAGTGAACAACTACAAAGCATTGGCGCTGGAGATCCCGGTTGATGATGAAGGTACTTTTTTGATTGACTATGATTTGTGCAAGGACTTCTATGATATGCTGTGCAACGTGTTGCCGGAAAATATCGGAGCCTTTATGAGCCCGATGAAAGTATCCAGCTGGGATTTTGAAAAGAGCGGTGCCGTGAGCGGTAGTGATGATGTTGAGAAGGCTGAAGCGTCCATGTGGACGCAAGCTGGCGTAAACAGCATCCTGTTTGGCGGCGGAGATAAGGACTCGGCCACCTCGGTCAAATGGTCCACCATCAACGACCAGATGATCGTGTTTACTGTGATGCGGCAAATTGAACGCTGGATCAACCGCAAATTGAAGAGTGTTTCTACGGCATATAAGTTTAAGGTAAATATCTTAGATGTTACATATTTTAACCGTGACGAGATGCATGACCGCTATATTAAGGACGGCCAGTATGGATTGCCTGTCCGCGCTGCTATTATGGCGACCGGCGGCTATACGCCCAGTGATGTAGAAAACCTGATGTATTTGGAAAACACGATTTTGGACTTGAGTTCCAAGGAAGTGCCGCTGAAAAGCTCCAATACGCAGACTGTAGATAACGGTGACGGCGGACGGCCTACCAATGAGAGCCAGGGGAAAGACCTGAGCGATGCGGGGGCTGTCACACAGGAGAATGACTCCAACGCGAACTCGGAGGGCTAATGCTTTATGGTAAAAGAAGTAAAGGTCCGAGGACGAGCGATTGCGCTGCACCTGATTTTGGGCGGTGCGGCTTTAGTGCGTGAAGAAAAAGACGAGGCAGGGCATAAGATTTATGTGTTTGTTTTGGAAGATTGGCGCATTGAAGAGCTAAAAGAATATGTGAAAGAACAACAGGATAGAAACTACTTTTGACCGGCGGCCGGGCTTATACCCGACTGGCGGCCTTTTTGATTTGTGGGGGTATAACGGTGGATAAGAGACTTAACCGCTTGCCCGTCACCTTTGAGAAAACGGGAGAAGTTGCCGGTAAAGATGTGCGCTTTATCAATGTGACGATTGATGTGATGCACACCGGCGACAACTTGAACGGCTCCACTTTCTCGAAAGAGGTGGTGGAACAAGCGTTGGACAGCATCAAGAATACACCGATCCTTGGTTATATTGAGCAGAACAAAGATGGCGACCTTGATTTTAAGGGCCATGAACATGAGCTGCAGGTAGACGAGGACGGTATTAAATATGTGTACGCGGGCAGTGCTTACGGAGTGATCCCGGAAAGCTGCAATGCCCGTTGGGTGACACGCGATGATGGAACGGGAACCGAGCGGGAGTACCTGCGCGTGGATGGTTTGCTGTGGACCAAATTTGATGATTCCTGTGACATTTTTACGCGGGATGGTGTGAAAGCGCAGAGTATGGAACTGACCGAAATGGATGGCCGGGTAGATAAACGCGGTTATTACATTGTAGACAAGTTTGCCTTTGATGGCTGCTGTGTGCTTTCGACCACCGACCCGCGCATTAAGCCTGCCATGACGGGCAGCGAAGTTGTGGCGAATTTCAGTGCCGGGACGATTGCTGGCCAGATCAAGGATATGCTGGCTGAATACACAGCTTTACAAGGATCTCAATCCTCCAAGGAGGCTGAGATAGATAATTTTGCGAAAGGAGAAGATGTTTTGGAGAAGAAGAATGAAATTCTTGCATCCTACGGCATCGATGCTTCTAAGCTGGATTTCTCTTTGGAGGATATTACCATTGAGGAACTGGAAGAGAAGTGCAAAGCCATGACGGCAGAGCCTGCCCAGGAACCGGAAGCTGAGCCTGCTGCTGAAATGACGGCAGAAGTGCCGGAACAGGAGCCTGCCCAGGAGCCTGCTGCGCAGATGAGTGCCGAGCCTGAATCTGTTGAGCCTGCGGCCGAGCCGAAAGAGTTTAGCCTGACGGTAAACCAGCAGATGGACGAGCTGCGTGGTGCTATTGCTCAGGTTACTTTTGTTGACCGTTGGGGCGATGAAGGCGTCCGCTACTGGATGCAGGATGTACAGGACAACCGTGCCATTGTTTGCGATATGCAGGACTGGAAAACTTACGCAATTCCGTTTGCTATGGACGGTGACAATGTTGTTGTTGACTGGGACGGTAAGAAGCGCGTGAAGGTACAGTATGTGGACTGGGAGGACGGCGCTGCCGAGTCTGAGCTGCCTGTGCTGTATGAAGAGTTGGCTGGCCGCATTGATGCTGCTAAGAAAGCGATCTCTGATTATGCAGAGGTAAAGGCACAGCTGAATGAGATCCAGCCGAAGTACGATGCCTATGTGGCTGCAGAAGCCGCCGCGAAACAGGCTGCCGATGAGGCGAAACGTGCGCAGCTGTTTGAACTGATGGACAAAAAGCTGGAGGGTGTTGCAGAATATGCTGCCCTGCGCGAAAACAAGGATATGGAATTTAGTGCCCTTGAGGACGAGTGCTATAAGCTGCTTGGCAAAAAGGCCGCTGAATTCAGCTACATGCCGCCCAAAAATGCTAAGGGCGAAGTGAATAATGCACGCTTTGGCGTGGACGGGGTCCAGATGCAGCCTGCTGAGGGCAAATACGGTGACCTGTTTGAACGCTATCACGTTCGATAAATTTAAAAAAACATACCATATGGAGGTAATTTACTATGGCTGAAAAGCATGCTGTTGTGCGTCTGGACAATATGTCCGGCACCAAAGATGGCTCTCTGCTGAAGAGTGTCAAGGTTTATAAGAGCGATGCCACTGTTGCGATTGATAACGCACAGCTGGTTGTCCTGGGTGACCGCGAGGGTCGTGAAGTTTATAAGGCTACCGCTCCTGTCGCCGCTTCTAAGGTTTCTGACCTGGTGCTGATTGCCAGCGAGGAGCTGTTCTATGATGAGACCCGCACCCACTACCTGACCGAGTGGGAGAACGAGGCCGGCTCTATCTGCCGTGGCTATAAGCTGCACAACGGCGACATTTTTAGTGCCACCGCCGAGGCATTTAACGAGGCCCCCGCTGTTGGCAAGTTTGTTGGCTTTGCTGCTGATGACACCAAGATCCAGGTCCAGGCTGCTGCCGATGAGAAGACCTTTGGTAAGATTGCCAGCTCTGAGAAGGTTGGCTTTGGCGACGGCGCTTACGAGTATTTCGAGATCGACGTTGCTCTGTGATTGACGGTTAGCTAAAACTAATTAAATGTTGAAATTATCTGCGCTGCCCTGAAATATGGGCGGCGCTTTTTCTATTTAGGAGGAAAATACTATGATCGATGAGAAGCTGATTAAGCTTGCCGTTGACGGCTACCATGGTCGACTGGGCAATGAATATAGCGTTGCTGACAGCCAGGAAGTGCTGCGCCAGGCGCTGATTGAGGCTAATAATGGCAGCACCAAGCTGGATTACAAGGCCGTTCGTGATGGTAAATGCCAGAATCTGTTCGCTATTGCCGAAGTCCTGGTCGAGAAGGTCAGCGAGGAAGGTCTGAAGGGCGACGAGTTCTTTACCAACTTTATTGAGGACCGCAACAAGGCTCTGGGCGACGAGGATGTTTTCCATATCACCAAGGATTGCCTGTTTGCCATTGCTGACATTGCCGAGGGCACCCAGGGCATTCGTCGTCAGCGCATTGAGGCTGGCCAGGACATTACCCTGCACACCAAGCTGCAGGCTGTCAAGGTTTACGAGGAGCTGAACCGCGTTCTGGCTGGTCGTGTTGACTTTAACCACATGGTTGAGTTGGTTGGCCGCAGCTTTACCCAGAATGATCTGGACGCTGCCTATGCCGCTTTCAATGGCCTGGTTGGCAGCCTGAGTGCCCCCTACATGCAGACCGGCACCTTTGACGAGGATAAGATGCTGGACCTGATTGCCCATGTTGAGGCTTCTACCGGCGAGACCGCTACCATTGTTGGCACCAAGAAGGCTCTGCGTAAGATCACTACTGCTGTTATGGCTGATGAGGCCAAGAGCGACATTTACGCAATGGGCTACATGGGCAAACTTGCAGGAACTAACCTGATCTCCATGAAGCAGCGCCACCAGATTGGCTCTACCAACTTTATCCTACCTGACGACGTGCTGTATGTTATTGCTGGCGACACCAAGCCCGTGAAGCGCGTCACCGAGGGCAGTGTTACTATGCTGATGGGCGACCCCATGAACAATGCTGATCTGAGCCAGGATTACCTGATGATGAAGCGCACCGGCATTGGCCTGATCATGGACCGTGATTTTGGTGTTTACAAGCTGTCCTGATAGATAGCGTAACAATATCCCTGGGCGGGTGACCGCCTGGGGCTTTTTATTTGAGTATTTTTGGAGGTACTTATTTTGGCAGCAACGAGAAAAATCACGAACGACACCATGGTGGAATGTAAAAACGGCACCCATGGCCCACTGATTTACAAGAGCAGCCGCAATGCCGGTTATGTTGTGGAGTGGGAGAACTTTGGCGAGGTGCAGGAGATCGACTATGGTGAGCTTTTGAATATGCGAGCCAGCCAGCAGCGCTTTTTCCGCGATAACTGGATCTTGATTGAAGATGCAGAGGTACTGAGAAAGCTTGGTATGGACCGTTATTACAAAAACGCTCTGACTACGGAGAATTTTGATGAGGTGTTCCACTGGGCGCCAGCCGACATCCGTAGCAAAGTAACAGCTATGAGCAACGGTATGAAGGACTCTATCCGTATCCGTGCCAAGGAGCTGGTGAAAACTGGCGAACTGGACAGCCGCGGCGTGATCAAAGCACTGAACGAGGTGCTGCACTGCGACCTGGAAGAAGATATTGAGCTGGAAACCAAGAAGCCCAAAGCCAAGAAAGCCATTGAGACTTTTACCATTGAATAATGGAGGTGTGAGCCATGGGCACTAAATACGAGGAAGTCTATGAGCGTTATCGTGCCCGAGTTCGCAACTACGAATTTCTGGACTACGATGCATTGACACGCGGGACATATCAGCTGGATCTTTTGCATTTGGCTATTAGTGATTTTGAGGAGATCTGCAAGCAGGATTTAAACGATAGGGAAGACGATATCCTGCGCTTTAACATTACTTTGACCAACAGGGAAAAGGATATTTTGGCGCTGGGAATGGTACTTCATTTCGTGGAGCCATATGTGTACAACACGGATGCTTTGCAGAATGCCTTGAACACAAAGGACTTTACGCTATACAGCCCGGCCAATCTGCTGGAAAAGATGACAGACTTGATGAACATTACCAGCAAGCGGCTGAAAGGGGAGATCAACCTGTATTCCTTTAGGAATGGAGAGATTTCCAGCCTGACCGAGTGAGGTGATGTCCCCATGAACTATGAGATGTATGCCGCTATGCTTGGCGGGGCAGGAAGCAGCCGCCGAAGCCGCATTATTGCGAAATCTGCCCATGATACAAACCACATGGGGCCTGATTCGCCCGCCTACAAACAGGTGGAGATCGAGGGTGTGCCGCACCACATGATGATTATTTCCAGCACGGTCACGAACCAGAAGATCATACGCACTTTACCTGGTGACGATTTTGAGATCGGCAAGATCATGCTGTGGAGTAAGAGCCATTGGTTGATCACGGAGCGTGATGCCGACGATGAAATTACGGTGCGCGGCAAGATTGAGCTGTGTAACCGCAATATCCAATGGCAGGATGACGAGACCGGCGAGATCATTACCCGCTGGGCCGTTGTGGACAAGCCCTATTTCTCGAACCTTTCGGAAAACAAGCTGATGACGCTTTCGAGCCGCGAATTCCAGATAAAAATACCGTATGACGAAGAATCCAGTTTACTGGACATTGGCAAACGATTGATGCTGGAAGAGATCAATGGCCAGGCCAAAACCTACCGCATTACCTGTGTGGATGGTATGACCGAGCGCTATGACCGCGACGATGAGCAGACCGGCTTTTTGGTGTTGAACCTTGAGCAGGATCAGCTTGACCCGAGCACGGATAGCAAGGCCGAGATGATTTGCGATTATAAGGAAGCGAAGAAGGTGCCGGAAGTTGGCAACGTAGCGATCAAGTACAGCGGCGAAGCCAAAGTACGTATTTGCGGCCGCGGCAAAGTATTGACTGCTACCCGTGACGGCAAAGAATACGATGACTGTATCTGGCATATTGAGCCGGATGATGAGCTGCTTCGTGAACAGGTGTATTTTGCGGAATCGGCAAATTGGAACCATTTTGTGGGAGGCAAGTGCCGGATTGCTGCGGCGGATAATCCAAAATTGAACGGGCATAGTGTTACGGTTACGGTACTATCCCCGGACGAAAAGAGCCGAGACAGTGTTGCGATAAAGGTGGTGGATGCATGAACCTGAGCGAACTTGGCGCGTACAAGCACAAGGTGGCCGGGTTGTTTGCAAGTGACCCCGATATTATTGACTTGATGCTTGGCCCTGTTGATGACGATGCGGATACTGATGAAATGCTGCTGGGAGACGACAAAGACTCTTGCGGGCATATTTACGAGTTTGAGTATACGCCGGACATTAACGAAACAACAGATACTTACCTTTGCATGGAGACTGTTGTGGCAAAAGCACCGACCGATACAGCGTACCGCGTGTATTTGTATGTGTTTGCATATTGCCACAAGAAGATCATGCAGAATTATAAAAAAGAAGGGCGGCTTGGCACCAGGGCAGATATACTGGCCGAGGATGTTGACCGCCTTTTGAACGGCAACCCGGATTTTGGAATTGGACTTGTGCGCCTTGTAAATAACGAGGTGTATAAACCTGTGAACAACTATTACGGGCGCTGCCTTTGCTATGAGATACAGTCGTTTAACAGAAAGCGGGGCACGAAATGAAAGTGCCTTATTTTGAACTACTGAATCCGATTGGTTTTATGGTAGATGGGATTGGACAAGTACATTCGCCCAAATTGCGTACCATTTGCGAACGCGGCTATAAAAATTACCAGTATGCGTTGACGCTTTTGCTTATGACCCCGCATGATTTTTTTGCGGGGATTGCTGCGGCACTACATGAGGAAAAGAACCCGTATGATGAATTGCCACAGGAGCAGAAGGATGCGCTGAATATCTTTGATTTACTGACTGCAGACGAACAGACCCAGGGCGAGATAATAACCGCCTTGGGCTTTTTTATTGATGGCACGATCACATTTGAGCCGAGCCACCGCTGCTTTTTAGTAAATGCGGTGCAGGACGAAACAGGGGCACTGGCAGTGGACGGCATGATCAACGCAGAGAATTGGACGTTGGTGTGCGATGTATGCCTGCAATGTGCCTATTTAGACCCACCAAAAGATAAACAGGCACACAAATACCGGGATGAAAAGACACGCAAAAAGTTTGAAGAGTTCTACCGCAAGAAAGCGGAGTACGAGAAAAACAAACGCGGCGGGAAAAAGGCCGACCCTGATTATGAATTGGCCAACATCATCTCGGCACTGGCCACCTACCATGACAGCCTGAACATGGCAAATATCTGGAACCTGACGGTGTACCAAGTACATGACACCTTCAACCGCCAGAGAATGAAACAACAGATAGATATTACTGACTTTAACTACTCGGTTTGGGGTGGAAAAGACCACCAGGCCGATTTGTGGTTTAAAAAACTGACTTAATAACATAAAGGAGATTGCACTATGGCTATGAATCCTAATATGGCTAACCGTGAGGTTATGAACCTGGTTCTGCTGGACTACAAGACCAAGGTCCCTTACATGAACATTGACTTTGCTAATGTTTCTACCACCAACTTTACCGCCAACCGTATGTACGCCAAGGGCGGCTGGGGTGCCCCTAACCGCGTTGGCTTTGACGGCGAGCGTACCGGCACTCTGCAGATCGACACCCAGATCATGCCTGCCAAGCTGTTTGCTCTGCTTTCCGGCAAGGATATTGCCAAGACCGCCAAGGTCCTGAAGCGTGAGGAGCTGGCTGCTGGTGCTGATGGTCTGGAGCTGACCGAGGAGCCCAAGACCGGTACTGTCCAGGTGTTTGCTGCGTCTGACGATTGCGGCACCCCCATTGCTGGCGTTACCGCTACCGGCAAGAAGGTTACTGCTACCGGCATTACCGAGAACCAGAACTACATTGTTTACTACTACCTGGACAAGACCACCGGTGTGCAGAGCATCAAGTTTGACGCAGACACCTTCCCGAAGGCTTTTGAGATCCGCGGCGAGATGCCCTTTAAGACCGAGGACGAAGAGGATGTTATGTGCGACCTGACCTACTACAAGGCTCAGCCGCAGGCCACCTTTAACCTGGCTTTCCAGAACACCGGTGATCCGACCACTGTGTCCATCACCTTTGACTGCTACGCCAACCAGGATGGCGATATTTACGAGATGACTTTTGAGGACGGCACTGTCTGATCCTTGATTGACTGAACCTAGAAACAGGGGAGCTACGGCTCCCTTGTTTTTAGATTTTAAGGAGATGAAAACATGGAAGAGATTAAGTTTGTGGAGACTACAGCAGCGGAACTGCCAGCTGCACAGGCAAAGAAGCCGCGCAAGAAGGCAAAGCCGCAGGCCGAAGAGGTTGTTATGGAGACTATGCCGGAGACGCAAGTGCCGCCGATGCAGCAGGGGATTGTTGTTTACCGCAATGAGGCTACCGATGTACTTGGCTTTGAGTGCGATGGCCATGGCTACCAGGTGCCAGGTGCAAAAGAATTGGGCTATAAGCTTGGCGACAAGGTTGATTTTATGGTAGTTGACGGAAAGATCGTGTTTGGCATTGCGTAATAAGTACAAAGTTTCGGCAAAAGAGGACCGCACCTATGATGGGATTGTGTTTGACAGCAAGGCCGAGATGAAATACTACCTGGATGTTGTGCTGCCCGGCGTTGCCAACGGGACGATTGTGGATTATCAGTTACAAAAGCCTTATGAGCTGCAGCCGAAATTTAAACATGACGGCAAAACCGTGCGGGCTATAACTTATGTATGTGATTTTTACCTGGTGTATGCAGACGGACACACTGAGGTAATTGATATAAAAGGTATGGCGACTACGGAAGCATTGCTGAAGCGAAAGCTGTTTATGTACCGATACCCGGATGAAAACTGTATCTGGCTGGTGGAACGCAAGGCCGGTTGGATACGATATGAAGATTGCAAAAAGCGTAAAAAATAGGGAGGCTTTTATGACCAATAAAATTTTGCGGGGGGGGGGTACTCCCTTAATGTAGTACCCAAAATGCACCTTACGAAAGTGGGGTGTGGGGTATGAGTGTTGCGCTGATGGGGCCGAGTGGTGGTATAAATAAAGCTGGACTTGTATACATGGGTGCGCTGACACAAGATGGCGATACCGGTGATATGAATAAAAGTATCACATGCAAGGGTTATTCTTCCTATCTTGTTATCGCTGGTATCAAGGAGTCAAATCCTAGTGTAGTAACAATAACATCAACGGATGGAATTGTTGCCCAGGCTATGCAAGATGAAGTTACTGTATATAGCTCATATCTGAAAAAGAATGTGCCAAACAAACCAGACGCAACCATTTGGAGTATTACCGGATGTAGTAGAAGTGAAACAACCATCACTATTAAACGGCAGGGGTACTATTTTCTTGCTTATTTCATTTACGGTATTGACTAATCATTCACATAAAAAGGAGTTACTTATGAATTACATGAATTTTGTCCGGGGGGGTACTGTGTAAACCATAGTATCTCCGAAGCATCTCGTTTAGAAAGCGAGGTGCTGTGATATGGCATTGGCATTGATGGGGCCTGGCGGTGGCGGAAGCAAAATCACCGCGAAGATGATTAGTAATATGACATCTACTCGTGGCATTGTGCCATATATCACATATGGTGGCATTTTGTGTTGTAACCTTACGTCAAATAATGCAACTGCTTATATTCAGGTTGACCTTACTTATCTAAAACAAATCAGTTTCAACGTTGGCTATTTTGTAAACAATGGTGGTTACGGAAACCGTACAGGTGTTGTATGGATTGGTAGTAGTTATGATAATTATGATACCACACTGTATAAAACTAATGTCACAATTAAAAATGCCCCCGACGGAAATTTTTATAGGATAGATAGTCCACAAAAGGTGACAATTGATGTTAGTAGTATGACGGGAAAATATTATCTATGCTTGCAGGCAACAGGAATTCAAGGCGAAAAAAATGCAAGCGGCTATTCAAATAATGTCTATATCGCAAACCTGCGCTTAGATTTTGATGTCTAACTGCGCAGGTATTTTTATTTTCTATAAAGGAGCTGAAAGATAAGAAATGAAAATCTATGATGAGATCACTAAAGAGGAGCTGACGGCTCCTGATGAAAGTAAAGGTTATCTGTACGAGAGTCAGATTAAAACCGGCATGACTGAGGATACCTATGAAGTTATGGAAGGAACCGTTACTGAGGATTGTCCGAATGGCTTGCGCCGTTTGATCCCCGGCCATGCCGTTTATGAGGCTTGCCAGTTTTACCATACATATACCGATGAGGAAATTAAGCGCATGGAAGAGCAGGCGGCTGCGGAGCAGGCTGCAAAAGACCGTGAGGAGCGCATTGCCCGTATTGATAGCATTGACGCCCAGGTCACTTATACGGCTATGATGACCGATACGCTGATGGAAGAGACTGATAGCGGTGAAGGCTCCGGCAGTGATGGCGCGGCTGATTCTACTGATAGCAAGGAGGCTTAATTATGTTTGAGAAAATTAAGCGTTGGTATCCGAAACTGTGGAACAAAACCATGGTGAAGAATGCCGTAAAGAAGGGTGTTATTACTCATGAACAGTACAAGGAAATTGTTGGAGAGGAGTATAAAGCATGAGTGTCGCAATGATGGGAAGTGGCGGTATTAGTGGCGGCAAAAACTTCAAAGCTATATGTGTATGCAAGGACCAACATACAGATCAATGGGGCACAGTACCTGATCAGCTATTTACAACAAGTGGTGGACATAAGTACGCAGATGTATCGCTCTCCTTTGCTTCTGGGAAAGATGCAATAGTTGTTACTGCCATGTTGTCGCATCTGGATGGTGGTACCGCTGGAGATAATGTAAATACGATCAATATTTCAAATTGTTCAAGTTACACTAAACTTGGCGATTATAGAATGTATGATGGTTATTGGAAGGACGTTCATGTTACGGCTTTTCAAGTTAAAGGCGTAACATTAAACACACATATTACATATAACGATTGTAGCGGAGATGGCCTGAGTCATTCTACTGTGTTGGTTTTTTACTAAATTTTATGGAGGTATATTTTATGATTAAGAATATTCTGCGGGGGGGGGGTATAGTAATCTAAACTATACCTCTAATATGGATACTTGTGCCGGAAAGGCGGTGCGAGTATGAGTGTTGCGTTGATGGGGCCTGGTGGCGGCGACTCGAATTTTAAAAAGATGTTTAAAGATTTGTCGTTTTCAAGTGCCGAAAGGGTTCTGCTCTGGACAAATAGCAATCACACAAATAATAACACAGGCAGTGTTACTGCCGATACTGGCTCTCAGCTTTATGCTGCTTATTGTATAACTGTAAAAGGATACTCTTCTCTTAGTCCACAATATGTAGCTGAATTTATTGCTATTCGTGGTGCATCTCATAATGCCGTTGGTGGAATTGATAGAAGCATTTGGCGTGGTGTTAAAATTGATGGTTCAAACATTACAATAGGAACACCATATGCTGGTGAAACAACGCACTGGGAGAGTACCATTGTGTACCAGATTTATGGAATCAAAGGAACAGAACTTTAATTAAATTATGTTATAGCCTCGCACCTTGGATGGGTGCGGGGCGATTTTTTATTTTAAAGGAGAATTTTGTATGGAAATTAAGAAAAATATTACCGTGCAGGAGCGCGTGGATTTTGTGAATTTTGTTGTGGATACTTGCACGGTGGATAGCCGCTATGTACCGGCACTGTTTGATTTTGCCTGGCGTGCGGGCGTGGTGAAGTTTTTTGCACCGGAGGCTTGGGAGCACCTGGGCGGCCAGGATGATATTTGCGACTTTGTGTACAGCCGTGATGGCATTGAAATTGTAGAACACCCGGATATTGCCGAGGTCACCGCTGGCCTGTATGGGGCATGTGAGGAAGAGATCAAGAACCGGCGCGAGGAATACATGGTGGTTTACCAGAGCGTGGCACACCCTGACCCGATGGACCGTATTGCGGATGCCTTTGAAGAAATCGCAGGAGCCATGAAGGGGCTGAATGACCCGGACATGCTGGTGGAGATTGCCAAGAAGGCCGGGCTGGTAGGGAAGAAGGCTGCACCGGCTGGTAAGGCTGTACCGCTGGAGCTTGCTAAGAAGGAGTAAAACATGGCTACGGTAACAACGCTGAAAGGTTTAGAGCTTGAAATGCAGCGGCGCATTAACCGTGCCCTACGTGGAGAAGTTGCGAACGAAGTAGAGAAATGCGTGCAGAAACATGTGCAGCAGGATGTTTTAAGCAAATATGAGCCTGTTGAATATGAACGGCGTGGCGGTGGCGGTCTGGAAGGTGAGGCCAATATCAAAAGCGCCGTACGAGACAAAACTTTGACGGTTAAGGATGTGGCACAAATAGAGGGGCCAAGACTTCCCGGTTACTCGGCC
>ERZ773150.1212-NODE-1212-length-23493-cov-4.024234_pt1 | contig 23493 bp, 16 predicted proteins | sample MGYA00580845_ERZ773150 | MGnify/ENA primary metagenome ERZ773150 (study PRJEB29015, sample SAMEA2737848) | human gut metagenome | biome: human gut; feature: human-associated habitat; material: faeces | place: China | collected 2012 ...
CATAAATTACAGAGGGTCTGCCTTAACCGGCGGACCTTTTCGTATTTCTTCAGTTTTTCAGCGAACAATAGAAATAACTCTTGACAAAAGGCGGACTTTGCATTATAATGTATTGTGTATCGTTCACCAGGCAAAGAAAATGTGAAAGAGGAACTGAAATGGCTGAGGAAAAAAACATACATTCCGGGCACCGCCAGCGCATGCTGAAAAAGTACCTGGAGCATGGCATAGACTGCTTCGAGGATCATGAGATACTGGAGATTTTTCTCTTTACCGCATATTCCCGCAGGAACACAAACGACATAAGCCATCAGCTCATCAACCGCTTCGGTTCACTGGAAGGCGTGCTGAACGCAGGCTACGACGAGATAGTCGAGGAAAAGAACGTAGGAGTAACCGCGGCGGCGCTGATAAGCTTCATGAAGGACTTCGCCCGCAAATACAACCGCACTCAGCTGGCAGGAATGAAGCTATCCAGCTCCGAAAGCGTGCGGAAATTCTGCTACGAGCTTCTCAAGGACAGCACCACCGAGGAAGCGCACGTTCTCTTCCTTGATCAGAACCTCAATTTTGTCGGTGAATCCCAGATATCCCAGGGCAGCCCGAATTCAGTGGATCTCGACCTGCACGATATCGTAATAAAATCGGTGCGCACCTCATGCACTAAGATAATCCTCACGCACAGCCACCCGCACGGAGTACTTCTGCCGTCGTCGGCTGATATAGCGTCGACCCGCCGTGCCGCCTCCGCGCTGAACAGCATAGGCATCGAGCTGATAGACCACATCATCGTTAACGAGGAGGACAGCTACTCCATGCGAACTGCGGGAATGCTGCCCGACATCTGGTTCTGACCTTGAATAGCAGGTGTTTTTATGGATCATTTTGAATTACACTCGAACTACTCCCCTACCGGCGACCAGCCTCAGGCGATAAAGGAGCTGACCGACGGCATACTCCGCGGCGACAAGGAGCAGACCCTGCTCGGCGTTACCGGTTCAGGCAAGACCTTCACGATGGCGAACATCATCGCGAACTGCAACCGTCCGACGCTGGTTCTGGCACATAATAAGACGCTCGCGGCGCAGCTCTGTTCCGAGTTCCGAGAGTTCTTCCCGAACAACGCCGTGGAGTACTTCGTGTCATATTACGACTACTACCAGCCGGAGGCGTACATTCCCTCCACCGACGCATACATTGAAAAGGACAGCGCGATAAACGACGAAATAGACCGCCTGCGGCACTCCGCGACCATGGCGCTTGCCGAGCGGCGGGACGTTATCATTGTGGCTTCCGTTTCGTGTATATATTCCCTGGGCAGCCCGGAGGACTACCGCAGCAATACGCTGTCCCTCCGCGAGGGTCAGGAGATAAGCCGCGAGGACGTTATAAAACGCCTTGTCGAAATACAATATGAGCGCAACGAGCTTTCGTTCACTCGAAACAAGTTCCGCGCCAAGGGCGACACGCTTGAGATATTCCCCGCCGGCGGAACAAACGAGACCGCGGTACGCGTGGAGTTCTTCGGCGACGAGATCGACCGTATCAGCGAGTTTGACGCGCTGACCGGACAGGTGCGCTCCACGCTCAAGCACGTTATGATATTTCCGGCTTCTCATTACATCGTAGGCCACGAGCGGCTCCACGACGCGCTCCAGGAGATAACCCGCGAGATGGAGGAGCGCGTGAAGTACTTCACGGAAAACAACAAGCTCATCGAGGCTCAGCGTATCGAACAGCGCACCCGCTACGACATGGAAATGCTCGGAGAAATAGGCACCTGCAAGGGCGTTGAGAACTACTCACGTATACTCGCAGGACGCGCCCCCGGCTCCACGCCGATAACGCTCATCGACCACTTCCCCAAGGATTTCCTGCTGTTCGTGGACGAGAGCCACGTTACGCTCCCGCAGGTCCGCGGAATGTACGGCGGCGACTTCGCCCGCAAGAAGAACCTGGTGGATTACGGATTCCGCCTGCCATCTGCGTACGACAACCGCCCGATGAATTTCGACGAGTTCTACTCAAAGGTAGGACAGGCGGTGTTCGTTTCCGCGACACCGGGCGACTTCGAGAAGGAGCATTCCACCCAGATAGTTGAGCAGGTCATCAGACCCACCGGGCTGCTTGATCCGGAGGTAATTGTGAAGCCGACGGAGGGTCAGATCGAGGATCTGATCTCCGAAATAAACACCCGCGTTGCGAAGAAACAGCGCGTGCTCGTCACCACGCTCACGAAGAAGATGGCGGAGGATCTCACAGATTACTTCACCAAGCTGGATATCAAGGTGCGCTACATGCACCACGACGTCGACACGATAGAGCGAATGGAGCTTATCCGCGACCTGCGCGCCGGGGAATTCGACGTTCTTGTCGGAATAAACCTGCTGCGCGAGGGTCTGGATATTCCGGAGGTGTCCCTCGTGGCGATACTCGACGCGGACAAGGAAGGCTTCCTGAGAAGCGAGACCTCCCTCGTGCAGACAATAGGCAGAGCCGCACGAAACGCCGAGGGCGTTGTAATAATGTACGCCGACAGCGTGACCGAATCCATGGAGCGCGCGATAACCGAGACCCAGCGCCGCCGCGAGATACAGCAGAGATACAACGCCGAGCACGGAATAACCCCGAAAACGATAATCAAGGATATCCGCGACGTGCTCGAGATAACGAAGAAATCCGACGGCACATCGAAGCACGGAAAGCCGGCGAAGCAGCTCACGAAGCGTGAGCGCGAGGCGCTGACAGCGCGGTACACCGCCGAGATGAAAAAGGCGGCGAAAATGCTTGATTTCGAGCATGCTGCATTCCTGCGCGATAAGATAAAGGAACTGCAATAAGCAGAAAGGAACAAAAGAGTAGCGACAATGGCAAAGAACGATAAAATAATAATCCGTGGCGCCCGCGAACACAACCTGAAAAATATAGACCTCACTATCCCGAGGGATTCCCTGGTGGTAATGACCGGACTTTCCGGCAGCGGTAAGAGTTCTCTGGCGTTCGACACGATTTTCGCGGACGGTCAGCGGCGGTATATGGAGAGCCTTTCCTCCTACGCGAGAATGTTCCTCGGACAGATGGAAAAGCCCGATGTAGACAGTATCGAGGGACTTTCCCCGGCGATATCCATTGACCAGAAGACCACCTCGAAGAACCCGCGCTCTACAGTTGGCACCGTCACCGAGATATACGACTACCTGCGACTGATGTACGCCCGGATAGGCGTTCCGCACTGCCCTGTCTGCGGCAGAGAGATAAAGCAGCAGACCGTCGATGAGATCGTCGATAAGGTGCTGGAGCTTCCCGAGCGCACCAAATTTCAGGTGCTTGCCCCGGTTGTCCGCGGACGCAAGGGCGAACATCAGAAGGAGTTCGAAGCCGCGCGGAAATCCGGATTTTCAAGAGTACGCGCAGACGGCATCGCCTACGACCTCAACGAGAAGATCACGCTTGAAAAGAACAAGAAGCACTCCATCGAGATAGTCGTGGACCGCCTTGTAATGAAGGACGGAATAAAATCCCGCCTCACAGAGAGTATCGAAACAGCCGGCACCCTCACCGGCGGGTTAGTTTACATCGACGTCATCGACGGCGAGGAACTGCACTTCTCCCAGAGCTACGCCTGCCCGGAGCACGGCGTATCCATCGAGGATCTTTCCCCGAGAATGTTCTCGTTCAACAACCCCTACGGAGCCTGCCCGAAATGCACCGGCATAGGCAGCTCACTTCGGGTAGACCCCGAACTCATCATGCCAAACGCCGGACTTTCCATCAGGAACGGCGCCATAAAGGCTTCCGGCTGGAATTATGCCGAAGGCACCATAGCAGCAATGTATATCGACGCCCTCGCCGAAAAGCACGGATTCTCGGTCGATCAGCCGGTGTCCGAGCTGTCCGATGAAGCGGTAAACGAGATAATGTACGGTACCCACGGCGAGAAGATACTGATAAAGCGCCCGAAACAGCAGGGCGGAGGTCAGTTCTATACCGATTTCGAAGGTATCGCAGCCAACCTAGAGCGCCGCTACGCCGAAACGAACAGCCAGTATTCCCGGGACACCATCGAAGAATTCATGAGCGAGGTAGAGTGCCCGGAGTGCCACGGCGAGCGTCTTAACAAAGCGGCTCTGTCGGTAACTGTCGGCGGCAGGAATATCATGGAGTTCTGCCGCATGTCCGTCACCGAAGCGCTGAACTTCGTGAACGGCCTGGAGCTTACTCCGCGCGAAGCGATGATAGCCAAGCAGATACTCAAGGAGATAAAATCCCGCCTGGGCTTTCTCCAGAGCGTAGGCCTGGAATACCTGACGCTTGCCCGTTCAGCAGGGACCCTCTCCGGCGGCGAGAGCCAGCGCATACGCCTTGCAACGCAGATAGGAAGCTCCCTTACCGGCGTGCTTTATATCCTGGACGAGCCGTCCATCGGACTTCACCAGCGCGACAACGATAAGCTGATAGCAACGCTGAGAAGGCTGCGCGACCTCGGAAACACGCTGATAGTAGTCGAGCACGACGAGGACACCATGCGCGCCGCCGACTGGATAGTCGACATCGGCCCCGGCGCGGGAGTCCACGGCGGCGAGGTCATCTACAGCGGCGAAGTCAGCGGGCTGCTGAAATGCAAGAATTCCATAACCGGACAGTACCTTTCCGGAAAGCTGAAGATACCTGTGCCGGAAAAGCGCCGTAAGCCGTCGGATAAGTGGCTGCACGTTATCGGAGCTGCTGAAAACAACCTCCGCAATATCAACGTAGACGTGCCGCTCGGTATATTCACCTGCGTTACCGGAGTTTCCGGAAGCGGCAAAAGCTCTCTTGTCAACGAGATAATCTACAAGCACCTCGTTGCAAAGCTGAACCGAGCACGCACCCGCCCGGGCAGGTTCACCGATATGACCGGCTCCGAATACCTCGACAAGGTGATAATGATAGACCAGTCGCCGATAGGGCGCACCCCGCGGAGCAATCCCGCGACCTACACCGGCGTGTTCAACGATATCCGCGACCTGTTCTCCCAGACAAACGAAGCGAAGGCGAAGGGCTACGGACCGGGGAGATTCTCGTTCAACATCAAGGGCGGCCGCTGCGAGGCGTGCGAAGGCGACGGAATCATCAAGATAGAAATGCACTTCCTGCCGGACGTATTCGTACCCTGCGAGGTCTGCAAGGGGCACCGCTACAACCGCGAGACCCTGGAGGTCCGCTACAAGGGAAAGAACATCTTCGAGGTACTCGACATGACCGTCTCCGAGGGCGTGGAGTTCTTCGCGAATATTCCGAAGATATACAACAAGCTCAAGACCCTCGAGGAAGTCGGGCTGGGATATATCAAGATAGGTCAGAGCAGCACGACGCTTTCCGGCGGCGAAGCTCAGCGAATAAAGCTTGCGGCGGAGCTTGCAAAGCGCTCCACCGGAAAGACGATATATATTCTTGACGAGCCGACCACGGGACTTCACACTGCTGACGTCCGCAAGCTCATTGAGATACTCCAGAAGCTGACCGACGGCGGAAACACCGTGCTGGTTATCGAGCACAACCTCGACGTGATAAAGACCGCGGATTACCTCATTGACATGGGACCCGAAGGCGGCAGCGGCGGAGGAACCGTCATTGCGTCCGGAACCCCCGAGGAGGTCGCGGCAAACCCGGTAAGCTACACCGGCGCGTATCTCAAGAAACTCTTATAAAACAAGATCCCTCTCCAGCCCGGAGAGGGATTTTTAAGCTAATTCTGTCAGGAATCATGCAAGTTCGCTCATCACGATATTCTTTATCCGTCTGGCGAGGCCGCCGGTTCTTCCAACGCCCGCCTGCTGCGTACCGAAAAGCAGCGTGATACCGTGGGCAGGCTCATTTGAGAAGAACGTACCGAGCCAGCCGTCCCAGCCGTACTCTCCCCTTGTCGCAAACAGCGTAGTCATGCTCTCATCGTCGCACACGCGCATAAGGTTGCCGTAGGTGTAGCCGCGCATCCAGCCCCAGCCGTCCTCAAGCTGATGTTTCTGGTTCGGCTTGAGACCTCCGTGGGTCAGGAACCAGACGGACTCCGGCTTTAATACCTGCCTGCCATTAAAGCTGCCTTTGTTCATCAGCATTCCGGCAAATTTTGCGTAGTCGTCCAGCGTGGAGCAAAGCCCCGCGCCTCCGGACTGAAACGACGGAATAATATCGCGGTCGTAAGCCAGACCGAGGTGATTCGTGCGAAGCTCGTACAGCCCGTTTTCGGAATAATCGTACACCTTAGCCAGCCGCTTGGACTTTTCCGCAGGCACCCAGAAGTCGGTGTCCTTCATACCCAGCGGCTGGAAAAACTCAGAAATGAGATAGTCCCGGAAGCTAATTCCGCTGACTTTCTCGATCACCGCGCCTAGGACGTCAGCAGAAGCGCCGTACATGAACCTTTCGCCAGGCTCAAAGCAAAGCTCTCCCTCAGACATCTTCCGCGCGAATTCAGCCGTTGTGACCGGCGAATCGGAATACAGCTTCTGCTCAATCTCCCAGAAAACCGCGCCGCTGTGCTTTCCACCCTCGCTGTCCTCGCAGGGATACGGTATACCGGAGGTCATATTCAGCAGGTCGCCGACTGTGATATGCTTGTGCGCCGGGACGCGCTCCCCATTGCGCCGCACATACGATACGGCGTATTCGGGCAGGTAGTCCGAAAGCCAGGCGCCCGCGTCGAGTTTCCCCTTTTCCATGAGCGACACTGCGGCAGCAGCGGTTATCGGCTTGGTCTGGGAATACAGCCGAAAAATTGTGTCGCGCTCAATGGGAAGGCGGTTTTCGATGTCGCGCATTCCGTAGCCGCAGTATGCCGATTCTTTGCCGTCCTTGATAACCAGGACGTTTGCACCGGCTGTGTCGCCGTTATGTACCGCTTCCTCAATAGTGGCAAGTATTTTTTTCTCCATGATACGATAACTCCTTTACGATTTGATCTCTCTGCTAATATATCGTACCATAAATCGGCGATTTTTACAAGGGCTTTTCAAAAAATACATCCAGAACCAAAAACAAGGTTCAGAAACCTCGATATTCCAAGATTGCAAAAATACCAGTGCAATTCTGAGAAGTATCTGCGCTCGAAACGAAAGCTAACTCGCAATATATTCCACGAACTTTAAGTTTTCAGCATTGACTTTTCCCGCGAAAAGGTGTATATTATATAGGTAATGATATAAGATGAATAGCGGAGACAGCCGCTGAAAAAGGAGAACACAGTGAACATAATCATCGTAGGCTGCGGCAAGGTCGGACAGGCGCTTGTAGAGCAGCTCAATGACGAAGGAAACGATATAACGGTAATAGACAAGGTAGCCGAAAAGGTTAACGACGTATCCAGCCGCTGCGACGTAATGGGCGTTATAGGAAACGGCGCGACCCACTCGGTGCAGCGGGACGCAGGAATAGACACTGCCAACCTGCTGATAGCGGTCACGGGCTCAGACGAGCTGAACCTGCTGTGCTGCCTCATCGCAAAGAAGGCGGGCAACTGCCACACCATAGCCAGAGTAAGGAACCCCGAATACTACAGCGAGAGCCAGTTTCTGAAAGACGAGCTGGGTCTTGCAATGGTGATAAACCCGGAATTCGCAGCGGCAAGCGAGATAGCAAGGGTGCTGCGGTTCCCTTCCGCAATAAAAATCGACGTATTCGGCAGAGGCAGGGTGGAGCTTCTGAAATTCCGCCTGCCGGAAAACAGCCCGCTTGCAGGCTGCGCCGTCAAGGAGATAGTAACCAAGCTGCACTGCGATGTGCTGGTATGCACGGTTGAGCGCGGCGATGAAGTCCACATTGCAAACGGCGAATTCGTGTTTGAAGAAAAGGACGTCATTTCGATAGTGGCGGCTACCCGCAAGGCGGGGGAATTCTTCCGCAAGATAAAATACAAGATGAACTCCGTAAAGGACGTAATGGTAGTCGGCGGCGGCGAGATAGGCCACTACCTGTGCGAGCAGCTCATACGCTCGGGAATGTCCGTAAAGCTCATTGAGAAGGATCCCGCACGCTGTGAGACCCTGTGTGCCACGCTCGACGACGGAGTAGCGGTCATCAACGGCGACGCGAGCGACCAGAATATCCTGGTTGAATCCGGACTGGAGCAGACCGGCGCATTCGTAGCGCTGACCAACCTCGACGAGGAAAACATACTGCTGTCGCTGTTCGCGAAAAGCGTCTGCGACTGCAAATGCGTGACCAAGATAAACCGAATCGGATTCGACAACGTAATAAGCAAGCTCGACCTCGACACGATAATCAATCCCAAGAGCATTACATCGGATACCATCATAAGATATGTACGTGCGATGAACAGTTCACGAGGCAGCAACATGGAAACGCTGTACAATGTGATAAAGGGCAAGGTAGAGGCCGCGGAATTCATCATCAAGGAAGATTCGCCGGTGATTGACGTTCCGCTGATGGAGCTCGACCTGAAGCCCGATGTGCTGGTAGCCGCGATACTCCGCGACAAAAAGGTGATGATCCCCCGCGGACACGACAGTCTGCAAATAGGCGACGCGGTGATAATCGTTTCACGTCAGATAGGTCTGCGGAACATCACCGACATAATAAAGTAAACGGAGGTCGTTATGAACTACAGAATGATCTCCTATATTCTCGGATGGATACTTATATTTGAAGGGCTGTTCCTGTCGGTTCCGATGCTGACCGCCATAGTCTACGGCGAGTCCGTGCTGCCAAGCTACCTTATCGCGATGGGAATTTGTTTTCTTATCGGAGGACTGCTGGTATTCAAAAAGCCGAAAAAGAAGCAGCTATTTGCCCGCGAAGGCTGCGTTATAGTTGCACTGAGCTGGATAGTACTCAGTGCGTTCGGAGCGCTCCCCTTCCTGATGACCCGGGAGATTCCGACATTCATCGACGCGCTCTTTGAAACCGTATCCGGATTCACAACGACCGGAGCCAGCATACTATCAGATGTTGAAAAACTCTCGCATGCGTCGCTTATGTGGCGGAGCTTCACTCACTGGGTCGGCGGCATGGGCGTACTGGTGTTTATAATGGCGTTTATACCGCTGTCCGGTGCCCAGAACATGCACATTATGAAGGCGGAATCTCCAGGGCCGTCCGTCAGCAAGCTGGTTCCGCGAGTTAAGACCACCGCGCTGATACTCTATTCGATTTACTTCGCGCTGACACTTATCGAATTCATAATGCTCCTCTTCGGAGGCATGACGGTATTTGAAGCGCTGAACACCGCGTTTGCAACAGCGGGAACCGGCGGATTCGGGTTCTACAATTCCAGCATGGGAAGCTTCTCGCCGTACTTGCAGATAGTCATTACGGTTTTCATGATATTGTTTGCGATAAACTTCAACTGCTACTACATGCTTCTGTGCGGAAAACTCCGCGAAGCATTCAACCTTGAACTCCGGACGTTCCTGATAATCATAGCCTCGGTAATAACCGTCATAACGATAAATATACACGGTATGTTCTTGAGTGTTGGGGAAGCGCTGCGGCATTCAGCGTTTACAGTAGCTTCGCTGATTTCGACCACAGGCTTTTCAACGGTGGACTTCAACCAGTGGCCGGAACTGTCGCGAGCTCTGCTGGTTATAATAATGTTCATCGGAGCCTGCGCAGGAAGTACCGGCGGCGGTATCAAAGTATCGCGAATAATAATTCTGTTCAAGGGCATGTCGAAGGAGCTCCAGACGATGGTGCAGCCGCGTCAGATCAAGAAGATCAAGATGGATTCCAGGATTATTGATCACGAAACGGTGCGTTCGGTAAACGTCTATATGGTTGCATATCTGATGATATTTGCGATATCCCTGGTACTGATATCGTTTGATAATCACGATCTGATAACGAGTTTCACAGCCGTAACTGCAACAATAAACAACATAGGTCCCGGTCTTGACCTGGTTGGACCTACGTCCAATTTTGGACTCTTCACCATGCAGTCGAAAATCGTGCTGATATTTGACATGCTGGCCGGCAGACTGGAGTTGTTCCCGATGCTGCTTTTATTCACCCCGGCAACCTGGAAAAAATAACGAATAAATACGAGACCGCTGAACGGAGATTCAGCGGTCTTTTCTATGCACTAAAAAGGAAATGCCCTCTCCGCCAGGAGAGGGCATAAAAATTACTTCTTACGCTTCTTGAGAGCCGCAGCAGCTCCAAGAGCGGCGACTGCACCAGCAGCGGCGATACCAGCTCCAACCGGAGCCTCGACGCCCATCTTAGGATTCTGTCCAAGCGGGATAATTCCATCGTCGAACGTTACAGAATCAGTGGGGTTATCCGGAGAATAGTCGTCAGGAACAAATCCCATAGGAACATCTTCCGGCGGAATCTCAATTATCTCCCTGTCAGACTCATCGGGAACATCATCGGTATCTGTGTCGGTATCTGTGTCTATGTCAGTATCTGTGTCTGTATCAGTATCGGTATCTGTATCTGTGTCGGTATCTGTATCTGTGTCCGTATCAGTATCAGTATCAGTATCAGTGTCAGTATCAGTATCAGTGTCAGTATCAGTATCAGTATCAGTGTCTGTATCTGTATCCGTGTCTGTATCTGTATCTGTATCCGTGTCTGTATCTGTGTCAGTGTCTGTATCCGTATCTGTGTCGGTGTCGGTGTCGGTATCAGTGTCCGGATCTGTGTCCGTGTCTGTATCCGTATCTGTGTCTGTATCAGTGTCGGTATCAGTATCCGTATCTGTGTCTGTGTCTGTGTCTGTATCGGTATCGGTATCGGTATCCGTATCCGTGTCTGTATCGGTATCGGTATCCGTATCCGTGTCAGTATCGGTATCCGTGTCTGTATCCGTATCAGTATCCGTATCCGTGTCAGACTCCTGATCATCATCGCCTTCATCAGGCGGAGTTACAAGATCCTGATCATCGTCATCGTCATCATCTACATCAAACTTATACTCACCGCGAGTGGACTGGTGGATCTCACCCTGCTGAGTAAAATTATCGCAGATAACCGCGCCATTAGCGTTACCGGTATCAGTGGAAACGTGAGCAAACGGAGCCACAACAATTCCTCCGGAAGGAGCCGAAAGCTCACCTGCATAATCGCCGAAATTCCAAACGACATTAGAGCCGGTCTTGAACTGCTCGTTATTTATGTTCCTGATCTGGAGTTTTGACCCGCTGTAGTTGCTTGTATCAACGTTAATTACAACATCAACACCGGAATTAAGGCTCAGCAGCTCGGTTACCGCCCGTGGAAGCTCATTCTGATTGTGGTCGAATTCACTGGCGTCGATATTGAGGATCATCGTCTCGCCTGCGCTGACCTTACCGGTTCTGATAGCCTCAGAAGCGTCCCTGAACGTAGAAACAACGTCCCCGTTCTCAACCTTTCCCACGGAATCCATCAGCTTTACGCCGGTAGTTCCAAGCTTATCAAGATTAGCCGAGATATCAAAAGAACTTTCATCAGTCTGCGCGCGGCGCAGTGTGAAATCAGCCTTTTTATGCTCGGAACCCTCGATGTAGTATCTCTTTCCGCCTACCTCGAATCCGACGTTGTTGTTAACCGTAATCGGAGTATAGTCAAAACCGAGCACCAGCTCATACCTAGTGCCTGACGGGAGGTTGGACATCTTGAGCACAGCGTCGCCAAGACCCTCGGCACTATCGAGATAAACTACGTATCTTCCGCTTTTTATCGTCTGCATGCTATGTACGCGATTGTAGTCCTGGTTGATCGCGCCGGTAGAGCCGAAGCACGCGTTGCCCTCGATGTGGTTGATAGAAGCGGTTCTGGCATACAGACCGAAGTCCTTGACTTCGTTGAGTGCGTCATAGTACTCCTTGAGCGCCTTTGCCTGGCGTGTTGCCACAAAGACGTTATCGTTGAGTTTGGTATAAGCCGGGGTACCTCCGGTGTACTTTACATCGGTAAGATCCGGGTTTTGAACGAAATCGCTGCCGGAAGTCTCCTCAGCCGCCGCCATGACAGAAACAGCGTTGGACGCAAGCAGTGCTGCTGCAAGCGCAAGGAAAGCCGTAGTCTTTTTTCCGGGTTTGCGTTTGTTTTCGCTCATTATAAGATCAACCTCCTTAAGCTGGTCTCATGGGAAGCGCACCGTATGTCTCCTGACAATAAATGGGCATAACTATCCCTACTAATATATAATAATTATACACGATTTCAAGCGGAATGTCAAGTTCGGCAAAGTGAAAAGCCGCATTTGAGCTAATTGCCGAGACCGCGCGGCGAGTGGAGTTACACGAATTTACATAATCATTCCTGATTTACATTGCTATATCAGTAAATTACATAATACGTTTTGCCATGATATCCGGGTTGTAAGCGTAGTTGACAGCGGTCTTAGCGCTGATCCTGCCCTCGCGGAAAAGATTGATAATGCAGCTGTCCATAGTCTGCATGCCTCCTGCGGACTGGAGTATCGTGTCGATCTGGTGCGTCTTTTCATCTCTGATGAGGGTGCGGACCGCGCTGTTTGTGGTCATTATCTCAAACGCCGGAATGAGGCCGCCGTCCACAGATGGCAGGAGCTGCTGACAAACCACGGCGTTAAGCACCATCGAGAGCTGCACGCGTATCTGGTGCTGCTGATTTATCGGGAACACATCAATGATACGGTCGATCGTATTCGCGGCGCCGAGCGTATGCAGAGTCGAAAGCACGAGCTGACCGGTCTCTGCGGCAGTCATAGCAACGCTGATGGTCTCATAGTCGCGCATTTCTCCGAGCAGGATAACGTCCGGTGACTGCCTGAGAGCCGCACGGAGCGCGTCAATGTAGCTGTCCGTATCAATATTTATCTCGCGCTGGCTGACAATGCACCGATTGTGCTTGTGAAGAAACTCGATAGGATCCTCTATTGTTATTATATGCCCGCTGCGGCTTTGGTTGATACGGTCGAGAATGCACGAAAGCGTAGTGGACTTGCCGCTGCTCGCCACACCTGTTATCAGGACTATGCCGCTCTTGCATTCGCTGAGCTGCATGACCTGCACCGGGATACCGAGCTTCGCCGGGTCGGGAAGGTCGAACGGAACATACCTCAGCACAGCCGAAAACGACCCTCTCTGCTTGTAGATGTTAACGCGGAATCGACCCACCCCGGCAACTGAAAGCGAAAAATCCTTCTCACGCTCTGGAAGCTGCTCCTCGGTGATATCCCTCTTTGCAAGGTGGAATATCTGAAGCACCAGATTCTTGGTGTCCTCCGGGGACAGCGCGTTACCGTCCAGCTCGTACATTCTGCCGTTCGCCTTGAAGCTCAGAACCGCGCCGCAGACGATAAAAATATCCGCAGCCTGATTCTCGGCGGCCTTTTTCAGTATATCCAGAATATCCATACAACGCTCCTTTTCAAACCTGTTTACCTATACCAGATCCCCGCCGTCCCATACCGACGGGTGACTTTCACCGGAGATCTCCTTCTCCGTACTGTTCCACTTTTCAATTCTGAACCGCTCTCCGGAAGGCGCGCTGAAAAACACAACGCTGACCGCCAGGGTCTGCCGCTCGTTTATCGCCTGCGAGTACTCCACCCGGACTCCCCCGGCGGTCCTCGCCGCGGAAACTCCCTCAACGCCGGATACAGCCTCGATGAACCCCTCCTCAAACGAGAATCCGTCAAGCGCCTCCGCTGCCAGCCCGTCAAGCCTTGAGAGCGTTTTCTTAGCCTCCGTGTCAGCCGTGTAGTACTGCTGAGTAAAACCGTCGCTGCGGTTTGTCATCTTGTCGCTGGAATACACCGCCTGGAAGCTCAGCACCGCAAAAATCGTAAGGCAGATCACAGTGAATATCAGCATTATCGAGATATACCCCACGCCGACCGTTCCGCCGGATCTCCCCTTTTTCTCCGTATTATCCAACCGCGCCACCTCCCGGAACATACGCGCCGCATTTCAGCGAATAGATCAGTTCCTCGTCATCGCCGGAATTATCGAAAAACTCCACCGCCAGCTCGGAGTAAACACCTGCGGCGGTATCCTGCTTCTGTTCGTCCAGCCGCAGGATCACGTCTGAGGAATCCGCCGGGTAAAACCCGCTGTCCAGACCTATCTCAGCGCTTCCGGTGAAATCGCGCAGATCTGCGCCCAGAGCCAGGCTTACCGCCTTCTGAACGTCCCCGCCGACCGAGTAAGCTTCCGCAATGGACTGCGCGCACAGCGCCGCGCTCTGCCGCTGACGGCTCCTGCGCTCAAGGCTGTCCGCCGAAGCGAAAACGCGGATAATTACCGCAAAGGAGATGACGAAGAACAGCAGCGCAATGATCATCTCCGCATAAAGCAGAACATTGGATCTTCTGTTGACCTTCAGTCTTATCACCCTTTCCGAACCAGTATCACAGAGCTGCTGGAGCCGCTGCCTACTGTAATTTCATAAAGCCCGTCGTGCTCGCTGAACTCCAGCGAGGAAGCCGCCGAAATAAGCTCCCCGCCATCGGCTGTAAGTTCCCCGCCGGGGACCGTGTTTTTCTCATAAAGGCTGCCGTCGCCGCAGTAGATCACGCTGACCGTTCCGGCGCTCTCGATCGCAGCCGCGCTGCCATCCTCAAGCAGGGTGACGTTTTCAGCCGCCCTCAGCTTATTTGATATGTATTTTATGGAAGCCGCCGTTCCGAAGGACTGCTGATATCCGGTCTTTATCCGGCTGTAGGTATCCGCAGCGACGGCGACCGCCATCAGCATACAAACCGCGAACAGCACGAACAGCAGCATGCTCCCGACCGCAGAAGCGGTATCTCCCATGCTCCTTGCCCTGTGATCCTTCATATCAATTCTCCCTCCGGATAACCGTGACAGTCGGGCGGACATTCGCCGCGAAGCACTCGTAATGCACCAGGTATTTGTCCTCGTCGAATACCACGCCGTAGCTTTCCGTGAGGTATTCCAGGCTCTCGGGGTACGCTCCTTCGACGGCGTAGCATAACGTCACGCCGTTTTCCACCGACTGCCTCACCTGAGCCAGCCGCTCCTCCTCGGAGGCGCTGGAAGCGTTGGAAAGCCCCATCACCAGCCAGACGATCATTCCGGCGAACAGCACCAGCCCCAGTATCCAGGGCAGAGCCGAACGCAGTCCGGCAAAACGTTTCATAGAAGTTCCTCCGTTCGCTCAGCCAAGCACTGACATAATGTTCATCAGCGGTATCATCAGCATGAGCAGTATCGCGCCGATGATAAGCCCCAGAATGATTATAATAGCCGGCTCGATGACCGCTGTGATATTCATAAGGCTGCGGGAAGCCGCCTCGCTGTAAGCGCCGCTGATACGCCTCCATACGCTCTCAAAGCTGCCGGAGCTGTATCCCAGCTTCAGCGAACGCGCATAGAGCGGCGGAAGAAATCCGCTGCTGATTATCGCGTCCGGGAAGCTCTCGCCCTCAATGACGCGCTTTTCGCAGTCCTCGTATTTTTTCTTTATCCTGCCATCGGTGATGAAGCTCTTGATATCGGAATGCAGCATCATCTCCGCCGGTGAAACGCCCGCCGAAACGGTCACGCAGACCGCCTTTGTGAGGTCTGCAAGCGCGAGCTTTTCAGAAATACCACGGGTGAACGGCAGAATGCTGAACAGCCTGCGGGTACCTCCGCCGGACTTTCTCACCGCCGAAAGCACGGCAGTGACCGCAGAAGCCGCGATGATGGCAAGCAGAACTATCATGATGATAAGGCCTGCCTGGTAAGCCATATCCACCGTATGCTGAACCGTAGCGCTGACGGAGCTGTCAAACTGCGAGAAAATATCCCCGAACATGGGAATTACCATCACAACGAGTACGATGATGACCACCGTCATCATCAGCAGAAGCACCATCGGGTGAAGCACCGCGGAGCGCAGCATTCTGCGAATCTCATCGCGCTCCTCATAGTATTCTGCAAGCCCCCTGAGGACGTCCTCGAGCTTGCCGCTCATCTCGCCCAGCGCGACCATATCCACCGCGTATTCCGGGAATCGCCCGGTGCTTCGCATAGCCTGCGAGAGCGGCTCCCCCCTGTCGACCTCGGAGGAGATCTCATTACATGCGCTGACGAGCACCCTGTCGTCAGAATCGGCGCACAGCAGCCCCAGACCCTCGGAAACGCTCATTCCCGAGCCGAGTATCATCGCAAGCTGCTCGCACAGGAATTCCACCTGTGAGTATGTAAGTCTTTTCGCCCTCATTCAAATTTCCTCCGGTCTCAATAGTAGTACAGCGCGGCGTAGTTCCCGCTGTTCTGTATGTAATCGGCGATCTTCTCCTTGTTTGAAGAACCCGCGTAGAATGTCGCGTCAACGATGTTGTAGCCCTTTTGGGAAAGCAGCAGCTCCGGGGTTATCCAGCCGGTTTCATCCGTCCAGACCTCGTTCCACGCGTGATAGATGTTATCCGCCGCATAGCCCACTACCAGCCGCGCAGGGATCCCCTGCGACCTGACCATAGCCGCCATCAGCGAAGCGTAATCGTAGCATATCCCCGATCTCTTGGCAAGAACGCTGTCCGGATCGGGAACGTAGCCGCTCTTTACAGTCGCTGCGAGCTGCGTGTCGTAGGTCACGTTGTCAGTAACCCACACGAAAATAGCCGCCAGCTTCTCTATCTCATCGGATTTCCCCGCGCAGACCTCCGCAGCTTTTTTCACCGCCGAGGAGCTCTGCGAAAAATTCACATACTTATTCGGATACAAAAACGGCGAAGTTTCGCTGCGCAGCTTCACCGAAAACTCGGTCTCAAGCGATTTTGCATATTTGTCGCCCTCGGTCTGCTCGTAAATCTGTACCTTGTAAGTCCCGCTGCCGCAGCTTATAGGGAAGTACTCCGTAGCTCCGCCGCCTGCGACGTCGTGATCGTAGGTCTTGTCGCCGAATATCATTCGCAGCTTGACCCGCTTTCCGGATTCCTTCCAGCATACCGAGATGTAGCCCTCGGAGCAGTTGCTGTAATCCACCAGCACCTTTTCGTTGGAAGCGGTGTCCTTACCCGGCGAAAGCGGCACTCTCACCTCGGGTATTACTACCTTTACAGGCTTGGGAGGCTCCGTAGCCGCAGCCGTAGTGGTAACAGCCACCGACGGAGCGGTCTGAGCCGGAGTCTGCGAAGTCGTGGCCGCCGTAACCGAGCTTACGTCAGAAACAGTTTCAGCCGGTTCATCGCTTACCTGCACCGTTCCATGCTCGATTTCCGCCGGAGCCTGCCCGGAGCCGCTCTCAAAAGAACCTGCCTCCGCAGAGCTTACCTCCGCGGACGCCGCCCCCGACGTATCGGAAGTTCCGACGGCGCCGGAAGTCTCCTGCACGGTGACTTCCGGCTCAGCGCCCCGCGAAACCGCAGAAACGCCCGCCGAGGAGGCGGAGGTCTGCGGCTCGGACTGTTCGGGCTTGTTGTCAGCGGCGCATCCGCTTAGTAATATCAGCGCAAGCAGCGCGGCGGCAAATTTTAAGGCAATACCGCACAAAGATTGTGCGTGTATTGCGCAGTCAGATTTTTCGTCAGATTGTACAACGAGGACGCGGCAAGGCTGTCGCCTTGCAAGGACGAATTGTGCAATATGACGGAAAAGATGCAAGCAAGACATGCACAAAATCCAATAAATGGTCTTTGTGCGGTGTTGCCTTAATTTTTTCTCCACAGACCCCACCTCCTTTCAGCGGAAAAAATTTATCTGTTGAGCCTGAGATTTCTGAGCAGCAGGTAGTTGTCGTCCACCGTGCTGAACACGTGTCGGCTGCTGCCGCTGATTATTTCATTGATATACTCCCCTGCCTGGCGGTAGAACTCCTCCTCGTAGTGAACGATGTGGGCTCCGCCCAGCGGGAAGCTGTCGGAAGCATAGAAATGCTTCGAAATGTCGATGACATAGCACCCGGTAACGCTCGCGAAGCGCTCCTCGCACAGCGAGATGAACTTCTTCTTTATCTCGTACATGCCGTCGTCCTCCAGGCGCCTGAGCCTGTTGTCGAGGTCGATGTAGCTGTCCTTCGGCTCAGTCTTGAGGAGGATTATGTTCTCGCCGTACTTTTCAAGTATCATCTTTGCGAAGCGGGTCATATTGTCGAAGCAGTACTTCATGTCGCGCTTCTCAAAGAGGTAGCACTCCTGGCAGTCCTTCTGAATGCTCTTGTAGAAATCCGTCCGGCAGATGAAATCGTCAATCTCGAACAGACCTCCCTTGTAGTCTGCCATGCGGCAGATAAGATCGTACATATCCACGAGTATCCACCGTGATTCGCTTCCCTTGATATCTGCGTCGCCGCTTCTCAGGAAGGAATCCTGCAATGTGCGTCTGCGCCATTTGTTTCCGCAGAACGCCTCCGCGCCGTCGGGAAGCTCCGCCTTTACCGGCGGCTCAAACGCCAGAATAGGAGCCTGCTTGAAAATGTACGTGCCGATGTGCGCGTCCTTGCTGCGGTTCGCAGATTCCCTTGAAACGCAGCTTCCCCAGATGTCCAGGGTCATGCGGTTGAGCGAAGCAACGTAGCGCTTTATCTGCGGCTTTCCGCGCAGCAGGAACGCAAGCTCCGCGCTCTCCTCGTTGACCGAAGCGCCGATCTCCGCCGAAAGCAGCCGCACCATCTTCTTGATGATGTTGAACTTCCCGCGGAATGCAGGCTCGAAAAACTCGTAGGATCTGTCAAGGTGTCCGCCAAGCAGAGCGTTGATTATCTCCGCCGCCCTGACTACCTCGTCGGCGCCGGGGTCGCTAGCAAAGAACTCCCTGACGGAGCAAAGCTCGGTACTCCCCGCGCGCTTCAGCTGCATAATGCGGCTTCCGTTCCTCGCGGCGAACTCCACGGAGGTGTACGCTATCAGGAGGTCGGCGGCGCAGTTCATATCCAGCAGCCAGTTCTGGTAGGAGCGCGCGGTCATATTCCGGTAGTACTTCATAACGCGCTCGAACCATATCTGCTCATCGGGAATGTAAACGCTGGTCCTGCCGCCGCCGGCGCAGAGCTTCCCTGCAGCGTGGTAGCAGTCGAGATAGTAATCGCGCTCGAAATCCTTGCCGTCGCCGCCCTCCATGAAATAGCCGCCGGAAAGGTCGACCGTCATCGGGGCGGTCAGGGTGATGAAGTAGTCCTCCATAGCGCGCATTGTTCTGTTGATGTTGCTGCGGAGCGTAACGTTGCGCAGCTCCGAGTGTTCCGCAGCGCGGCTGCTGAGTCTGTGCCGGAACAGGATTATCCTGTCCTTCGGGATAGCCGAAAGAAGCTGCTCCGCATAGCGCTTGACGAGCGGCTTCCAGATGCTTTCGCCGAACGGCGGGTTGACCTTCGTGAATTTCTCGCGGTTCACAGTGAAGTACGCAAGCTGCCTGAACGCTTTGCTATCAGTGAAGCAGCAGAACTCCTCCCCGGGCGCGCCGTTAGTTTTCCATACTGCGACAGAAGCCGCCGTGAAGAAGTCCACCGCGCAGAAATCCGGCGCGGATTCCCTGACAGCCGCCGCAATATCCTTGTTCATATCCAGCCTGAGCCGCTCGTCGGCGTTATCCGGAAGCGCTCCATCCGGCGCAGCCTTTGCGCAGCCGAGCGAGATCTGCGAGAGCCGCAGCCCGGATTTGTCCAGCCGGAATTCCGTACCCTGCGTGAAGATCCTTCCGAGCATAGGAGATCCGCTCAGGAACACCTTCGGGCGGTAGGCATAGCAGTTGATCCGCTTGCCGATGACCTCTTTGGTGCGCTGTAGGGAAGCACGGCTCTCCGCGCTGTGCGGCGGGCTGACCGGAACTATCTCAGCGCCCCAGTCCCTGTCCTCCGTCATGCACGGAATGTAGGAGTATTTTGCAGAGATCCCGTCAGCACCTCGGGTGAGTTCCACGCGGAGTATTGCGCTGTCGCGGTTTCCGCTGAGCTCCGACATTGTGGTGAGGAAGTTACCGAGCGAATACGCGCAGGGAACCAGCCTGCCGTCCGCCGCGCCGATATAGCTGAATCGCTGGACCATATGCGGGTGGGAGCCTATGATGAGGTCTGCTCCGGCGTCCGCCATGAACTGAGCCTCCTCGGCCTGATCCTTCCTTATCCGCGGGGAGTTCATACTCCCCCAGTGCTGATACGCAGCGATGAATTCAGCGCCCATGCGGCGTGCGCTGTTCACAAGCTCGGTGAAGTAGTCGCGGCTGTAAATTCCGGCGGGGTTGACCAGACCGCTCTTTGAGAGGTCCCAGCCGGTGTTGTTGGTTATCATGGTCGTAGCGATGACCGCGACTTTTATCCCCTTTACGTCGGTCATAACAAGGGAATGCCCCATGCTGCCGATGTTGAGCATACCGCAGCGCCTTATCTCGGAATCGACCGCCTTCAGACCCTCAACGCCGCAGTCGGAATTGTGGTTGTTTGCGGTGACGACTGCGTTGAATCCTGCGGCAGCGACCGCGGAAATAAAAGTAGACGGCGAATTGCAGTTAGGCGCGCCGGTCAGCAGCCGGAGCTGCTCAAACTCGAACGGAGCGCGGTCGATACTGGTGGTCTCAAGCACTCCGGCGGTGAAGTCCGCCCCGGAGAGAATATCCCTGACCCGCCTGAACGAATCGAAGTAGTCGTGCTGGTGCCCGGAGGCAAGCCGCTGGTGCTTGACCGCGCACATGATATCCCCGGTGAACATCATGACAGCCTTCTCGCGGCGCACTGAAAGGCCGCGCCCGACCTCCACGCGGGTAACGAAGGTCTGGCGGTTCTCGGAGGTTATCGTAATATGCGCCGTGCCCTCTGCCTTTCCGGTGATCTGCCCGAGCGTATCCACCGGAACTATCTCCGGAGCGTCCGACGAAAACGAAGCCTGCGGGACGCGGTTAGCCTCCTCCCAGAAAAGCTGAGCGGTCTCGCCGAGGTCAAGACATACCACCTTCTGCGCGGTAAGCTTAAGCGATATCGGAACGAATCTGACTTTCTGCGAGCGCTCGCCGAGCATCTCCCTGCCGTCCTTTACCGAATAAGCGCAGACCTCCGCAAAGTACTCCCTGCCGTTGGTGAAGCCGAGTATCACCCTGGAGCAGCCCTGCGCGTAGCGCGTCTTGAACACCTTATCCGGCTCGCTGCCGTCGTAGAAGAACATGCGGTAGCCGGCTGCGCCACTGACCTCGTCCCAGGTGAGCTGGGCAGACCTGTCCCTGCCGGTTATCCTGAAATTCTGCGGTGCCTTTAAAACCTGTGCCATTTGTCAACCCTCGTGTTCTGCTTTGTTGAATGAATTCCTTAGCTCCTCAAGCCTGCCGTAATTGCGGTAGAACGAATAGTACGCCCCGCAGAAATGCTGGATATCGTCTATTCTCATTCGGAAGCCGTCGTGCCGCACAAAGAACCCGCCCATATCGCACGCCGGGAACTTCAGATACATGACGAACTCCGGATAGCCATAGCCGTTGAGCATGTAATCAGCGCGGTGGTATATAGTTTCCACGAACTTCTCAGCCCTGAACTTTTCAAGGTAGCTGCACTCCAGCCCCTGTTCAAGAATGCGGGAATACATCTCGAACGTTACGCACAGCAGCTCCAAGTAAGTATGGTAGGTGGTGTCCTGATTGTAGATACGGTCGAGATTCACGTTTGCGTTCTTCAGCCCGAAGCTCAGGTACTTATCCTCCGGAAGGTGCTTCGTAAGCTCGTTCATCGCGTATGCGACCCAGTGGTCGCGGTGCTTCTCGTAGCCCTCGCGGATAAAACGCTCAGCGGAGAGCGCCGCGGCGTCCAGCCACTTTTTGTCGCCGGTAAGCCCGTACAGCCGGGCAAGCGCGAATGTAGCCTCGCCGTCGTAGTACACGGTGCGGAACTTATCCTTCGGCGACAGCGTGGGGAAATTCAGCACGTGGAAAAAGCTTCCGTCGCGCTTGTCGAACAGCTCCATTATGCCGTTTCCAAGCTCCTCGCAGAGCGTCCTGTACCGCTGTGAGCCGGTGGCGTCCATGAATTCAGTCAGCATTATCACCGCGATGGCGTTTCCGCCCACCTTGACCTCGCCCTTCGACTTCTCCGCAAGGTAGACCGTGTTTGTAACGCCGGGGCGGTCGGGGTACTTCTTGAACGTGTTCGCGACCATGTACCCTATCGCCTTCTGAATCTGGTTCAGCGTGAATTTATCCTTCGTGAGCCTGTAGGAGCAGATAAGGCTCCAAATAGACGAAGAATGCCGCAGGATATTGTACCCGGGAATCTCCTTGTGGAATATCGGGTAGTATCCGTATTCAAACTTTCCGTCCAGCCCCACCATATTTTCAAGGTACTGCGCCGCCGTGCTGATGACCTCAAGCGCGGTCTTGTCGTCGAATTTCGAGATGATACGCCTGCCGCAGTTGTTCCCGCTTTCGTAGAGCGGATATACGGCGTCTCCCGCTGTGAAGAAGCTGCGGCAGTCAAACAGCCGGACTTCCTCCGGAAAGCCGCCGAGCGTTTTCAGACCGCATTCCGAAAGCCGCTTGTTGACCCTGACAAGTTCGATTTTGTGCTCTTTATAGGTTATCACCCTCGAGCCGTTTATCTCGCCTTCGATGAGCGCAGTATGCATGCCCTCGTCGAATGAAATTCCGCGCCGGAAGAACTCGTTGCGGCTCTTTGCGATAAGCTCCTCAAGCTCCGCGAACGAAACCCTTTCGCTTTTCACCGTGACATCCGACTTCACCCATGCAGGCATAAGCCCGCTTTTCCTGACGTACTCCCGGGCCGCACGGCAGGCGCTTTCCCATGCCTCCTCCGGGGAATCCCCGGCTCCGCGTAACACGGAGGCGCGTGTATTGATATCGCATACGGATATGAACGCGGCGTACTTTCCGCCGTTCATAGCCTCCGCCGAATCCGCCGCGAGTTTACCGAACCCGCCGTCCTGCACGTAACATTTCCGCAGGATATCCAGCTTTTTTTCAAGGCTGTTCATAAATTCAGCAATAACATGAGGATCAGATACTGCCATAGACACCTCCGGAAATTACACCTGTGATTTCTTTGATTATAGCATATCTGCACTTATTTGTAAAGAATAAATTAGCTTAGATATCTATTATATCCTCGTCGCTTTCATTTTTGAACTGCTTGACGAGCTTATCTGCAGCTCTGACGCCGATGATCACCGCCGCAAGGATAGCGGCGCTTGAAATCAGCCTGAATACTTCCTTTACCATGAGTTGCCTCCCATATACTCAAATCGTTCTGACATTTCATCTGCGCTGTCCACCGGATAATGGTCGGAAAACTGCGCCCACCAGTAATCCTTGTTATCGCTGATATCCGTGAAATGAATATCCACGCGGTAATACTCCAGCCCCGAATCCGCCCAAGCCCTGTAGGACTCATACATCGGATAGTCCTTCCATGGCTCCTGCTCGCCTTCCTCCTCCGGAAAAGTCAGCACACAGCGGACCTGCTCCACCGGCAGCCGCACGTCATGTATGTATCCCGTCTCGAGGTGCTGGCAGGTGTGCTTCATCTCGATTTTCGCCGAGGAATCCGCGAAAAACGGCTCCACCAGATTTTCCCTTGCTTCTGACAACGCGCAGGCGATATCGTGGTCGTCAGAAACGACCTCACCGCCGGAAGCCATCACGGTGA
>ERZ773150.1218-NODE-1218-length-23443-cov-19.528647_pt1 | contig 23443 bp, 12 predicted proteins | sample MGYA00580845_ERZ773150 | MGnify/ENA primary metagenome ERZ773150 (study PRJEB29015, sample SAMEA2737848) | human gut metagenome | biome: human gut; feature: human-associated habitat; material: faeces | place: China | collected 2012 ...
CGACGCCGAGCCTGGCCACGGCGGCGCAGGCGCCAGCGGTGTGCAGGGCGCCAGGGGCAGCGGCGGCGCAGGCGGCACGGAGAAAGACAGAGATAAGAAAAAGGGATGTTATGATGGCGGTGCAGGCGGCGCAGGCGGCAAAGCCGTGTCGCTGAAGGCCTGGCACAGCTCCGCCAACCTGATTCTGTCCACTGCGGCCAACATCAATGGATATTCCTGGGGCGACGGCGGCGGCAATGGCACGGCAACCGAGTTTGCGCCCCGCGTCGTCTATGACCTGATGGACTGTCAGATCACCCTGACGCCCAGTCAGTACACCTATACGGGACAGCAGCTCCGTCCCACGGTGCAGAGCGTGAAGTACAACAGCGCCAGCGACCGTGACAGCAAGAACATTATCAGTGGATCGGCAACCAAAACGCTTCCCAACAGCGGATATTCCATCTCCGGCTACGGGGAAAATATCCACTGCCCCAGCGGCACCGTGACGGTGCTGGGCGCGCAGAACGGCAGCCGCACCACCGTGCAGACGAATGAAGCGGTGATCGGCTCGGCGGAGGTCACGTTCACGATCCATAAGGCAACGCTGGCCGCGCCCATCACCATGAACCCGACGAAGCCCTATTTGAACCAGAGCGCGACGGCGTCGCTGAGTACCTACACCTCCTCGACGGCAGGCAGCGGACAGCTGGCGGCTGTCTGGCGGGGCAGCACGAAAAAAGCAGAGGGGCCGAAGGTCACATGGTCGGTGCAGAACGGCGCCGGAATAGTCACGGAGGCAAACGGCCTGCAGGCAAAGGTCTCTTTGACCAACACCTCCGCAACGGTGACAGCAAAGCTGACCGACATGAACGACTTCAACGACTATACGGCGACGCTGACGGTTACCACACAGCCGCTGAAGCCGTGGACGCCTACCCTTTCCGCGGATACGCCCCATCCCCGCGTCCCCATCTCGGTGAAGCTGATCAACGGCATCACAAATCCCACGTATCAATGGTACGCGAACGGCACGGCCATCAGCGGCGCTGCCGCCCAGAGCTACATCCCCACGGCGGCGGATATCGGCAAGACGCTGTCTGTGAAGGTCACGCCCGACGCGGCCTCCGGCTATGCTGCCGCCACGGTCGCGGCCAAAAACGCGGTGGAGGCCCACAAGTATAGCGGCAACGGCTTCTGTACCGTGTGTAACGAGTATCAGCCCGCGACCAAGTCCAGCGGCACGTATCAGATCACCAACGGCGGCCAGCTGTTCTGGTTTGCCGCCCTTGTGAACGGTGACGGCGCCCACGCGGTGTTTACCGCAAAGGATGCGGCGGCATCTGCCGTGCTGACAAAGGATATCGATCTGGAGGGCCGCGAGTGGACGTCGATCGGTGGGGATGGCAACAATTATACGGGAATCTTCCGCGGACAGAACCACACCATTTCCAAAATGTCCATCACCAAGGCAGCCTCTTATACGGGCCTGTTCGGCCGCACCACGGGAACCATTTGTGATTTCACGGTGGAGGGCAGCATCACGCTGCCGTCTGCGGAACTTGTCCGCATCGGCGGCGCGGTAGGCACCGCCTACGGCGGCACGGTGTCCGGCATCTGCTCGAAGGTCAGCATCGACGACGGCGGCAATGCCTGCAAGCATATCGGCGGCGTGGTCGGCGGCGTGGACACGCCGGAAACAGCCATTGAGCGGTGCGTGTTTGAGGGCACCATACAGGCGGACGCCACCACCGACTGCATCGGCGGCATCCTGGGCTATTCCAACGGCGGCGCCCGCATCCGCTGGTGCGCCAACCGCGGCACCGTGGCGGCCAAAGCCGCCGGCGCCTATACGGGCGGCATTCTGGGTTATGTGAACAACTCCGGTCCCAGTGTGAGGAACTGCTATAACTACGGCACGGTGAAAAACGGCGACGGCAATTACTGCGGCGCCATTGTCGGCCGCATGCGCGCCAACACGGGAGCGAACTACACCGATAACTATTATCTGGACAGCTCCGCCCCGGCGGGCATCGGCAAGGGCAGCAACAGCACCACGGCAAAGGTCTATGCCAAGGACAAGGCGGCCTTTGCCGGCGGCGAGGTGTGCTATCTGGTCAACGGCAGCGTCAGCAATGAGAACGTGGTCTGGCGGCAGGATATCGACAACGGCAACGAGCCCTATGACAGCTATCCTGTGTTTGACGGCGGGATCGTCGTGTGCAACGGCGACCACGACTGCACGGCGGGCCAGATGGAGATCAGCTATTCCAACACCGCCCAGGGCGAGATGAAGCACATCAACCACAACTATGTCAACGGCTTCTGCGCCTGCTGCGACGTCCTTCAGCCTGCGGAGGCGACAGGCGGCGTCTATCAGATCACCAACGGCGGCCAGTTCTTCTGGTTTGCCCAGCAGATCAACGCCGGAGCGATCCCGCAGAACACTGCCGCCGCGCTGAGCGCGGATATCGATCTGGAGGGCAGCGCGGACGGGCAGCCTGCCGGATATGAGGGCATCACCAAGGCCCGCAATTTCCCCTGCGTCGGCATAACCGACGAACTCTATAACTATAAGGGCACCTTTAGCGGCAATGGCCATACGGTGTCCGACCTGTATATCAGCCGCATAAATGTACAGGTAAAAGATGTTGGCCTGTTTGGTAAAGTCAACGGCGCCAGTATTTCGGAGATGACCGTCAAAGGAAAAATTGTGGTTCAAGCGGCAGCGGACAAGGGTATCCAGCATGTTGGCAGTGTTGTAGCTTCTGCCGGAAACAGCAAACTTTCGAAGCTGATTTCGTATGTGGACATTGTCAGCACCGGAGAAAATATAACCCATGCGGGTGGCGTTGCCGGTGAGGTGATGTATGGCAGCACAGCCTCCCAGTGTCTGTACTTTGGCAGCATTGATCTTTTGAAAGCGGAAGACTGCATCGGCGGTGTGGTGGCCTATATCAATGATGCTGAGGTCAAATACTGCGCCAACCACGGTTCCGTAAAAACCGGCACAGCCGGAGGCTATACCGGCGGCGTGGTGGGTTATCTGAACAACAGCGACGGCAGCATTCGCAACTGCTACAACTACGGCACCGTGCAGAACGGCGGCGGGGATCATTGCGGCGGCGTTATCGGCTGGCTGCGCAGTCACACGGCGTCTCAGATCACCGACAACTACTATCTGGACACTTCTGCTTCTGTCGGAATCGGCAGCGGCAGCAACAGCACCACGGTGGAAGCTCCCGCCGGGAGCAACGCGGCCTTTGTCAGCGGCGAGGTGTGCTATCTGGTCAACAGCAAGACCAGCACCGGCGACAAGGCGCTCTGGAAGCAGGACATCGACAACGGCAATACCCCCTACGACAGCTATCCCGTGTTTGACGCGGCGGCGGTCTATCTGCACAGCGACGGCATTTACAGCAATGATCCGGAAAGGGTCTCGGTGACCATTGCCTGGGGCGACATGACCTTCGCCTACAACGCGGGCAGCTGGGATCCGGAAGAGCACGAGTACAGCGGCGGCTGGTCGCCGATGACGGCGACGGGCAACGACCTGTCGGTGCAGAACAACAGCAACGTGGCGCTGCTGGCCACCGTTACCTTCAAGGCGGACGACGCCTTTACGCAGTACGGCCTGACAGGCACCTTCAACGGCATCGCGGCGGACGCCAACCGGATCGAGCGCGATGGCGTCCTTGCCTCCAAGCTGAATCTGAAATCCCAAAGTCCGGAGACGCTGAAGGACGGGAGTACGAAAAAGATCGGTGAGATCACCATCAGCCTGACCACCGTGGGAGGAGGAAACTGAGCATGGGAACACGTGAACAAAAGGAAACGCGGCGTGACGGGAAAAAGTGGCTGCTGCTATTGCTGGTGCTGCTGTTGATCGTTACCATCGGCATCACCATCTGGGCGCTGTTTTTCCGGTCTGCGCCGGTGCTGAAGCCGGATTACGCGCCGCGAAAGGCGGAGCAGTACGCCCAGGATATCGGCGACAGCGGCGACCAGAAGCTGACCCAGGCGCAGGGCGGCGGCGCGGTCAGCATCACCTACACCACCCAGGTGGAGGTCAGTCTGTCCGCCCAGCAGGCCACGGTGTATTTTGCCAACCCCTCAAAATCCAATCAGGATATCGTGCTGCAGATCGTGGTGCAGGATGTGGTGATCGCCCAGTCCGGCACCCTGTCCCCCGGCAAGCAGACGGAAAAGCTGGATCTTTTGCCGGACGCGGCGGCGCAGCTGACGCCCGGCGGGTATAACGGCAATTTCGTCGTGCTATACTATCAGCCCGATACCCACGAAAAGACCATCGTCAACACCGAGATCCCCGTGAATATCACGGTGGTCCAATGACACGGTTCAGGACGCGCAAGCGTTTTGAAATAAAAAAATACAAAAAGGAGAAGTGTAAAAATGAATGCAAAAAGATTTGCCGCAGCTGCTCTTGCGCTGGTAATGGCCCTGAGCCTTACCGCCGTGGCGTTTGCGGAAGCAGGCAGCAACACGCATACCTCGATGTCTAGTTCTGATACCATCGGCGTCACCGGCGTTTATAACGGCGATGGTACGAAAGACGTTTACAGCGTGAAGGTCGAGTGGGGCGAGATGAGCTTTACCTACAAGACCACCGGCGAAAAAACCTGGGATCCGGAGACTCATATGTACGATATTACGGAGGGTGACGGCTGGGTGTCCAGTGGCAATGAGGTGAAAGTCACCAACCACTCCAACCGTCCCGTCAATGTGGAGTTCCGCTTCACAAAGGATACCACGACCTACAAGGGCGAGTATACCGGCGCGATGAGCGTGCAGAGCAAGCAGCTGGCGGCGGGTGTGGAAAACAAGCCCGGCGAGGCCGCCAGCGTCACCAGCACACTGACGCTGAGCGGTACGCTGAATGCTGTGGTGACAACATCGACCAAGCTGGGTGAGATCACCGTTTCCCTTTCTGCGGTAACGCAGGAGCCGTAAATAGATAGAGTACGGCCGTATGCGAAGCGGTCTTGCGAGCGTTCTCCCCTGCCTCGCAAGGCCGCCCAGCATCCGTGATATCCGCCCCAGCCGCCGGTTGAGACGGATATCACGTATGTTGACCACACGGCAGAGAGGGACGAAATGACATGAAGAAAAACATATTGTGGATCACCGCGGCGCTGTGCGCCGTTTCGGTGGCGGTCATGCTCCTTGCGCTGACCCGCGGCGGGCGGCAGGAGGCGTTTTCACCGCCGCCCTTCGATCCGGCGGCGCAGACCGGCACGCCCAAGGTGCCGGAGGACGCCGGTTACGGCCAGCTGGACGCCAAGGCCTTTCAGTTTTCGGCGGCAGGTGAGCTGATCGTCCGCGACGGCAGCATCGACGTCTGGCTGACGGATCCGGCGGAGAATCAGGTCTGGCTGAAGGTGCGCATTTTGGATGAACAAGGTGGCGTTCTGGGGGAAAGCGGTCTGATCCGCCCGGGCCAGTATGTGCGGGCGGTGAAGCTGGATACCGTGCCGCGGCAGACCGCGGCCGTAACGCTGAAGGTCATGGCCTATGAGCCGGAGACGTATTACAGCGCCGGCGCAGCCTCGCTGCGCACCGTGCTGCAGATCGGGTAAAGGAGGAAGCTGACATGAAAAAGTGGATCACCATTCTGGCGGCGGTGCTGCTGCTGACCTGTCCGGTGACGGCGCTGGCCACGGAGCCCGTCCCCGCTGACGTACCGGAGCGCCACGGTGTGCCTGTATACGGCATCTGCCAGAGCAGCCGGAATTATTATGAGATCACCCTGGGCGTCCATGGGCTGGATACGGTGGTGCTGCCGGACGGTACGAGCATCCGCGGCAGCAGCGACAGCGTGGCGGACAACGGCTTGCGGATCATTATCATCCCTGTCACCGCTCAGGAGGAGGCGGAGGCCTACGCCTGGGCTGCCGATGCCGCCGCCCAGCTGGGGAAGGACCACGTGGTATACTATTTCGCTTTCCGCCGCAGCAACGCCCCTACCCAGCCAAGGGGCAACGTTACGCTGACCGTGACGGCGGAGAACAGCGGAGACAGGACCCTGTTCTATATGGACGGCAGTGCCCGGACCCACCGCCTGACCAGTACCGCGGCGGCAGGTGGGCTCAGCTTCCGGATGGAGCAGACGGGATATTACCTGCTGGAAAAAGCGGAGTCCCACCGGCGGCCCGGCCATTCCGGTGGCACAGGCCAGACGGCGGAGTCGCCGGAGACAGGCGATACCACCCCGCTGCTGCTGTATCAGCTGGCTCTGGGCACCGGCGGGCTGGCGCTGGCAGCGGTACTGCGCAGCGGCAGGAAGAAGGAGCGCTGAAGCAACAGAAAAGCCGCACGGCCTTTGCCGTGCGGCTTTGTGCTTGTGTTAATAGCTCACTCATTCAGCAGTTCCAGCGTCTTTTCTGAAAAGTAAAAATCGCGTGCGGCGCAGATTTGCGCCGCACGCGATTTTTTACTTATTGTGCGGCTGTGCACTCTGAACGCTGCCGCCTTGGCCGCGCGGAGCGGGGCCGCAAGCGATGGGCCTTCTCAGTCCGCCTGCTCTGCTGTTTCCGCCGGGAACTGGCGGCCGGTGTGGTCGATGGTGTAGTCCACCGTCAGGATCAGCTGGCTGATGGGCACCACGGTGTAGCCCTCGTTGATAAGATATGACAGGATTCGGGGCAGCGCCTCCGGCGTATGCAGCGCGGCGTTGTGGAACAGCACGATGCTCCCCGGCTGCACCTTGGAGGTCACCCGCTGGTAAATGGTATCGGCATCGTAAGCATCTTTATTTCAACCGATGCAGGCGGCGAGGGTTTGAACTTACAATTTGCTAATATCATAATCAATTATGATTTGCCGTGGAATCCAATGAAAATTGAGCAACGCTGTGGTCGAGCAGATCGCATCTGTCAGCAGCGTGATGTTCACATTTATAATATGATAGTCAGGGACACTGTTGAAAGTCGCGTCCGTGAAGTATTGGAGGAAAAGCTCTCTGTCATAATGAAAGAGCTTGGCGTGGATAAATATGCAGGGCGGACACCTCTACATGGGACGTGCCTTTGGTGGTAAAAATCTTACAGAGAGCGCCATAGAGGATATTTTATGCAGCATTCTGCCCTTGGCATCGTTCTTCGCCGGGTGCACAGGCGAAAAAGCGGATACCCGCAATAATCGCTTTTTAGGGTATTTCACCACGCATTGGAAGCGGCTTCGCGGCGAAAAGGTCGATCCCATGGACTACGAAGACTCTGCTGTGGCGCGGATCGCGGTGCAGTTCCCGGAGCTGAAGGACGAGTACAAAATCGAGGATCTTTTCAATATGTCCGGCTCGGAACTGCTTGAGGAAGTCTACCATACCGATCCGCAGCGTGCCATCGCCATGTGGCGATCCCTGCCGCAAGAGCAGAAGCCGCTGCAGGACGATTTCCTTTCTGAGGATTTCTTTTATATACTTGACTTCCTTTGGTACTACAAGGAATTTGATGAAGATGCTATAGCTCCGCTGCTGGATGCCATCCAGAAGGATGATACGTTTGCAGAGATGGTGTTTCGCAGTCATTATGTATGCAAGCTGCACCTATACCTGATCCAAGTTGCCATTGAACAAGACAAAACGGAGTTGGCAGAGCATCTGTATGCGCTGCTGCAGTCAAATCCGCTGCCGCGAGAGGAATGGTGCGAAGAACCCGATGCGTTTAAAGCCCTAATGGAAGAACGCTTTGACACAGAGGATAATGCGCCGAAGTACCATTACTGTTCCGTGCAGGTAGGGAATAACCGGCCATACGCCTACCTGACCGCCGGCTTACCAGTGAAAAGGGGCGACCGTGTGCGTGTGCCCTACGGCAAAAAGAACGAGCCAAAAGAGGGTGTCGTCCGTTCGGTGGGTGATTACACCCGCGACACTGCCCCGTGGCCGCCGGAGAAAACCAAGCGTGTGTTGGAGATACTCCCCAAACCGCAAGAGCCCTTAAAAAAAGAACCCGCCGTGCCGAAGCCGCAGCAGGTTGAAAAAGAAACTGTGAAATCAGAAGTACCGCCTGTCACAGAGGAAGCGAAACCGACTTCAGATGCAGACACCACCCCCACAGCAGAAGTACCGCAGGAGACTGCTCCGCCTCCCAAACGGAGTCTCGTCCCCATCCTCGTCGCTGTGGCGTTGGTGATAATCGCTGGCTACGCTTTGCTGAATAGTCATAACCAACGCGCGGCATGGGAACAGCAGTATCAGACTGCGGCGGAGCTATTTGCGGAAGGTAGCTACAAAAAAGCGGTGGAACTGGTGGAGGACGTACCCGAAAATATCGCCGAGCAGCCTGCACTGCTGACCGTGGCCAGGGCGGGTGTGCTGCTGAACGCCAATACGGAGGAATCGCTTCGTGACGGGCTCGACCTGCTGGAATATGCGTGGGATCTCGGTTCTTATAGCGAACAGGGTACAGCCCTGCAAGCGGAGCTGACTGCACGGCTGCAGGAAACCCTCTATGAGAAGGCCATTTCCCTGCTGCACAAAGGGGACGCATACGCGCCCCGCGACTGTCTACGGGAGTTGGGGGATTACAAGGATGCTGCAACAATACTGGCGTATACGCATGCGCTGATCGATTCTCAGTCGTTCAATGTGATTCTATACCGTTGGGCGTTGGAGTCGCTGCAAGCAATACCCCCAGACTACAACGGTGAATTTGCGGAGGAGATCGCCGCGCTCCGGGATGCGCTGCCGGGGAAAATTGCAGAGCAGGAGCAGATTGACGCAGAGCGCGCCGCCAGCCTTGCCCAGCAGCAACAGCAGAAACCGAAGCCGCCCCAGACCTTCAACTATGGCGGCGGCAGCACCGACACCGGCCCTGGCAGCGGCTACAGTCTCCGCGAGGACTATGGTGACCCGGAGGATCTCTATGAGGACGGCGACTACGACGACCTCGATGAAGCCTGGGACGAGTGGGAGGAAGGGTGGTAAGCACTCGGAAAAGCGTATAATGCCGACTATAAAGATAAAGTGTGCAATGATTGCACACTTTATCTTTTTGCCTCATGTGGAAGAAAACGCATCCCAAAAGCGTTTCTGAACAAAACGAAAAATTGCTTCGCGGAAGGGATTGACAGGATTGAAAAATATGATATATTAAAAGTATAATTACGAAGCTTTTTTATCGGGGAAAGAAGGTTATCCTCTTTCCAATTTGAAGACACCACATGTTTTTAGGCAAGATCATCCTAGGGATGGTCTTGCTTTTTTTGATGAAAAAAGGCTAGTTACTACTGCTTCATTGCCGCAGGCACGGGTGTGGACGGAGGGGAGGGGGCCGCTGCAAGAGATTTTAATATATGCGAGAGTATGATTACTCGCTTGAAAGGAGAATGACACCAAGATGATAATAATTAAAACTTAATACCTCCCCTCCGGCCACTGTGCCGCATGAGGGTTAGTATATGAAGTTTAGCAGTATCGATTTCTTTGGTGCAACTGTCACTTACCGCATGGAGGCACGTAAGGCTGGTCCTACAGTTTTTCTTTCCCTGCGTTCTAGCGATGGTGTGCACATCGATGGTGCAGGACGTATTTATTACGAGCACAAGGGACGTATTTGTCGTGCACCTGAGGGAACTGGGCTGGAGGAGTATGCGCGCATGCTGATTCCCGAATGCCTTAAACGGGCCTTTGATCCCGATACGGAGGAAGGACGTACGCTGCGGGAAAAATTCGCACAGAACTTACCACTGGCCGCGTTGATCGCGGCGGACTTTGATCGGGTCGCCCAGGAGATGGGCTGGGCAAACTCCACTCAAAAAGACCATAAAAAGTTACTTGATTTGCTTGTGAGCAAACTTGGATGGATGCCATTTTGCGAAATCACACAAGAGATGTTCGCCTTTCATTTGCGTGAAGGCGGGTTCTCCAGTTATCAAATCAATGGGCAAATCTGCGCCTTCAGGGCATTGATTGCGTATGAGCAAGCTTGCCATTTGATCTCAGAGCACTTCATAGACACTTTTACCATGGGAAACCGCCGCACAGTCGTTGGCCCGCGGGACGCGAGTCGGCATTTCGAAAAAAACATTCTGACGCACGCTCAGGCAAGGCGGATTATTGCGAGTTGCGCCGAAAATCTTGAGAGTAACCACGGCTACCTATATTTGGGCTTAATCTTGATGTTGACTACAGGCATCACGATCAACGAGCTGTGTGCGTTAACGTGGGGATCATTTTCCTTCTCAAACACCTATACGGGAGTTGTTGCTATTGAAATTTCGGCAGAGGCAAAGTCTGCAGGAGAAGTCTATCATACCGAAGAGTTAAATGGGCCGCGGCGACGGACTATTCCACTGTCGCCGACGATGGCAAAGCTTTACCACAAGGTAAAGACCAATGCGCCGAACGTACAAGAAAATGCGCCGTTTATGCGTAGCTTCAAAAACGCGGCACGGCGGATGCGCTCCGACGAGTTTGATCGGTGGTTAAAAGGATTTTTCAAAAGTTTTCATTTCTCAAAACAGCCAGAGCTAAAGAGCTTGACGAAAAATCCAGAACGAACTTTAAGAGCTACTTTCAGGTCGGCACTGGAGTCTTGCGGATGTGATGAGGAAGAAATCCGTTATCTGTGCGGTAATGCGCCCAAAAGCGTGTTCGCGCGGAATTACTGTGCCTATGACGATCCTCGGGAGCTGGCAAAGCTGGCTGCAATGCTGGATCGATATATTTTTTCACTGATGGGCACTCCCGACGCCACACTTGATTTCAAGATCAATCGCAGTGGTGAAGATCACGCTATTGCAGCTGCACCTGGTAGCAGGATCAGCGGCGATTTGACTGTGGATCTCAGTAAAGTTTCACATGACAACCTCGAGGCTGGAAGGGATCTGATTATCGACTTTGAGGCAAATGACACTATTTTCGTCACGGCAGAACTAGATTTGGAGGAGAATTAGCATGGAATTTAAAGCTGATGGTGATATGTCCCTGAAGGAATACTGGGGGAAACATTGTACTTTTATCGCAAAAGATCGCCATTGGGCAATCCAGGAGGGAGACCAATACAGTTTTGAAACCTGTGCGACACTGCGCCAATACGATGATTATATCAAAAAGGTTGCAGGCCATCTGGATATGTCGATCTCCGAGATTACTCCGGCAAGTATTTTGCGCGCTGTTTCTGAGGTCGCTAAGGAATACAAATACCAAGAGGCAACCGTCAAGACGATCATCTCGGCATTGCGGGACGTCTTTTCCTATGCCGCCACATGCGGACATGCTTACAACATCCTCTCAAAAAATCGTGCGGGAGACAAGTCAAATAATCTTACGACTTTGATGATACAGAGGATCTTAGCCCCGGCAGTGGCAAACGCGGAGCTGAATAATAGTTGTCCGCGGGCCTTGACAATTGGGCAGCAGGGACGTCTGGCGCTATATGCGGCGGAACATGTGCTGGAGGATGGTCGCTTCTGCGGCATTTTGATCTCATTGTACACTGGCATGCGCCCCGCGGAGTGCCGCGGACTGCGGTGGAACGATTTCCGATCGTTTTCCGATCATCCAGGCCGGCATTACCTGAAAATCGATGAAATTTTGAATGATAAATTGATGTACAGCAAGCAGGTGAAAACAAAAAACGCGCTGCGCAGTATCCCCGTTCACATTGAAATCGAGGGTGCTTTACAGAAGCGGAGAAAGTTTGTGCAGCAGAGCATGGGCGCGAACAAGGATATCGGGGAGTTACCCGTCGTCTGTTTTGAAAATCAGTTTAAGGACCCGTGCCGCGGGCCTGATTATTCAAATTTTGCTTTCAAATTGTTGAAAGAACTTGGCGTTTCAAGCGAGCAGTTAGGATTTTCCTTGCTCGATGATCCTGATAATTTTGCACCATCGGATTTCCACCCGCCTATGCGGATATTGCGCCGGAATTTTGCAACGGTACTCCAGGCGTGTACAGACATGTCGCTGGAGGAGAAAGAATATATTTTCGGACACAGAATATCCGGTAAGGATGGTGCGAAAAAGCGCATGGAATATAGCAGAAATATGGATCGCCTATGGCGCATTGCGCAGAAGCTGGACAAGGCACCCTTTTGCAAAAAGCTTTACGAACTTCATTTTCCTCAAATCACCGTCGGTGACGGCACCGTGACACAGGAGGGACGTGGGCAAGGAACGATCAGGATTCCCCGGGAGAAAGCCGTGTGCGGGCAAAAATTACATCTGCATTTTGAGGGTGGCCCAAATGCTTCTGTGAGTATCTCAACTCCGAACGCCGTGCGCCCCTTCGGTGGGCTGCCGGTCGAGGTAAAGATGGCTGACGCACCTATTTCCTGGGGTGACCCTTTACCGCCGATCAACGCAGAGGCGATGCATTGGGAAGCAGTGAAGAAAGTGCGGTATTTGAAGAAAAATGATAAATAATTAATGTAAGAAGCCGGCGCAGGAAATTCCTGCGTCGGCTCTTTTGCTGCTGAAATTTACAATAGATCAAAGTGCAATCTATTTGATGCATTCACAGGTCATCCGACAGTGTATTACCATTCTTAACGCTCGAAAATTGTTGAAAAGTTGCAGATTTAATTATTTTCTGCTATAATGCATTTGTATATTTTTTACGAGGTGAAGCTGTATGCCTTTATCACATGTATGTGTATGGGACGCTGACATCGGATATAAGCGAATCAGTCTCGAGAGTGCATGTAAAATGTATCCAAATGGCGCATCTGCCAAAAGTGGTTACTTTGTTTGCGAGCTATGTGCGCAAAATGTTTTGCTTACGGCACCGGGCGTAAATGTACGACACTTTCGTCATGATCCGTCTTCTCCAAATAAAGAGTGTGATGAGCGCCAGGCTCATTTCGATCCCTTATATGGCCGGCGGCTTAGAAATCTCAATAGCCATCTGATGCCGTTACGGATCACAGTAGCAAAAGAATCCTTTGCTTTGCAAATGGGCTTTTTTTGCCCACCCGATTCTGGAGCACGGTGCGATAAAATTAGAATAACCACGAATTCTGGCAAAGCCTATGAATATTCCTTTGAGCGCATCGAACGAGGAGGGAGTACATATTTAAATATCGGAGAGACGCCAAGTCGTGAATACAACCTCGAATATATAAATGCAGCCGCTGATTTGGTTAAATTTTGGCCTTCAAAAGTGCCTGGGATCAGTTCATCGGGTTCGTTTTTTGATGAAAGGACGGGGCAGATACTACCGTCTGGGGCAAAAGCGTACTTTGGTGATTCCTACTATTTACTACAATCCAAACCATTGGGATATCCTCCTACAGGCCTCGAAGTCTCCGAGGTGCTGAGAACAAAAACAGGCTCACTTGCGACATGGTATCTTTACAAAATTCAAATCAAACGGTTTTCAGAGATAACAGCCAAATTCTTTCTCAAGTATGCAATTTTCTTAACTGAACATCCAACAAAGTTTTATCCTATTTGGCCTGCATATATTAAAGAACCGTATTTTATATATCATAATTCAGATCAGTTCTTTTTCTATCTTGATGGTGATGATGCAGAACTAAGAGCGTATCCAGCTTCGGAAAACCTAATAAACTCCACAACTGGACGACTGTATAAGTTATATGCACGGAATCGCGAGCAACTGGTTGCTATCGGCAAATCTGGTGCATTAGGATTCTCATATTTAATTCGCCAACCCTTAAATAGGAAAGTGGTTTTACCATCAATTGAGGTTTCGGATTATGATGGGAATGTACTTGATGGAGACAGCTGCGTAAAGCTGCCGAAATTCAAGAGCATATCTGTTTTCTGTAGATATGACGGAAAAGTGGTAATCCAAAAGCGCGGGAGAATAAATCACATTTACAAGCTATCCGCAGGACAGAAACTGGAAATAGACGGTCTTAATTTTGATACGGAGCTGCTCGTATACCAAGGATGCGACTGTATTAGGAAGATTCGGTTTGAAAGAGAAGCAGATCATGGAAAAGTTACGATCCAAGATGAGCACTTGGTTAGAATGCTAAAAACATGTAAGGCTCCATTGATCCCAGTTCCGCACACGATTGGCGCAGTTGCTTTTACGAGGAAGGATTACCCCAAAACAATTCGATGGATTCGCAAGACTCTGAAATGCGGAGAAATATCTCTCGATGCATACAAACTGATAAAAAGAGAACTGTTTTTCAAAAGGAACAAATGAGGAGAGTGCATCATGAAAGTCTTTTTCCAAATCAAGTTTTCTATTACTGCGAAAGAAGAAACGCAGATTGAGGAAGAATTATCCAATTATGTTTTGACATGGCTTGAGAGCAAATATGGTGTTGCTGCTAAGCGCGCCATATCTGCATGTAAATCGCTCCTGTCAGATAGCGAATTCGGAGATCCCAATGGGTTGTTCGTTGAAACGGTACATTACGAAGATGTAAAATATGCTCAACATAATTTGTGGGCATGCAAAGTTATGGAACCGCCAAAGAGATGGGGGAAATTTGCTCCTCGTAGATGGGCAACTGAAGTTGGATACGAGCAAACCTCTGACAAAAGTGCAGACATATCGTATTCTGTTAGATACGATGATATTGCGAGTAACGGAGAGGAACGAGCGCCCAGGCCGCAATTCAATTTGCCTAAGTTAGCAGAAATGTTGATATCGTCTGAAAAATGGATTTGCACAGCAAATGGCGAAGTATTGCATGCTACAAATTATCAGCAGCATGTAGGACCTGTATTCGGAATAGATGAATGTCGTGCCGCAAAGGAGCAGGCACTTAATGCAGGAGAGGGAAAAATGGATAAACACTGGATTTCGTTGTGCAAGGTCAACCGCCTGGACAAGAACAGAGACATTTGGATGCTAAGACTGGCGGACGCTGTTGGCGGTGTCCTCGTGGCTCCTGATTATGATAAGCAAAAAGAGCAAATACATAATAATCGCTTGTTCATTTTTTGCGATGACGGACCAACGGAACCTGGTCGCATTGGCTTTTGGGAGTGGGAAGAATTTGAGAGTGAGCCTGGACGATGGAAAACAACGTCCACCTACATGGAGCAAGCATCCCCTGTAGAGGTTATTGTTTTCGATGAAGTTTCCAATATAGAAGGCGTCATTATGTCTCTGAAAAGCGGCTTGAAGATTCCTTCGTATGTTCATGGCAAAATTATATTTGCCGCCAAGAACGACACAGTTTTTGAGGGTGTGCTATGTGATACCGGTGATTCTTTGCTTCGCCAACGCAATTCTGAGTTAGTGGCATTGCGGGATGACATTTATACATTGCCATACTATAAATTAAGCAAAAGCGATATTTTTGAATGGAAATATGAATGGGAGTCTCGAAAAATATATAAATACATTCATCTTCGGGAACCGCAGAAGCGAATTCCGATATATCCAATAAGCGAAACAATAAAGAATATTTTTCTTTCCAGTATGGGATGGCCGATTTTCAAGGCACAAGCCATCCTCAAAAACGATTATTTGAAATTCCGAGAGGCTCTGGCGTCTATACCCAAGGAATCCATTTTGGAAAGAGTGGCAGACACCTATGGTATTTCGATCCAAGAAGCCCAAATGCATGTGGATGAGTTCTTACAGATGGTTGAAAAATATATGACGGTGGAAGATGTGGATTCTGCAGTCATTACGCGTATCCTTAGCAAACATGGAGGACTTTGGCAAAAATGCAATGACATCGCCTATAATAAATGGATTGCTGACCATGCCAACGAAGTAAATACGGCGCAAGAAGAACTGACAGTGCTTCAACGCAAGGTGGCACAGGCTGAGAATGATGTGTCTTCAGCCAAGGAGAAGCATGGTGATATACTGCGTGAGGTAGCTGAAGCTCAAGATAAGCTATGCCGTTTACAAGCAGAGATTGCACGCTATAAGATACTCGAAAAGGACACTGTGGCGGCAATTCGTGAAAAGATTGCCGGGGCTCAAAAGGATGTGGCCGGGTTTATAGCTGATCTTTCTATACTACTCCCTCAGGCGACTTCCAATGAATCAGGTTGGAAATATAGGCATATATCAGCGGTGTATTCGGAAGATGAAGTGGGGGTAGCCAAAGACTGGAAAGATGAACTTAATGAATTGTCTCAAAACTTATCTTATTCTTTGAGCGTAGAACCGGATCTTGCTACAATGCTTGCGGCGTTTCTGTACTCCGCCCACATTCACAACGCTCCAATCCTAATTGCAGGTCCCTGTGGGCAAGATATTGCTAATGCATTATCTGTCTCCCTATACGCAGACAATGCGGGACAATTAATGTTCGGGGAGCAATTCGATTGCGATATAGCGGATGCGGTAAATAATGTCAATGAACATATCGTTGCAGCGCAGAATATGTTTGGCAAGGGATGGAGGGAGATAATCCCACAAATGTTTGTTAATTCCCAAAAGCACATCGTTTGGACGCACCCCTATGTAGAAGATTTGGCCATAGAGCCGCAAGGGCTGTACAACTATATGCTTCCAGTTATCAGTGAGTGCTTCGTTGGAACGGTTTCCGCACTTGAACTATATGCGGGAAAACGATCGGAAGATTTTATCGGTTATGTTCCAAAGGATACACATCCACTGCGTATTGCCGCATTTAAAAAGTTAGGTATTAGTAAGGCGCTGCTGCGTCAACTCAGCCGTGTTATTTCGGATGCGAAGGTGATGGTTGATAGTCCCGAGAGAGTAAAAGATATGGAGATGCTTTTCGGGGTGATGCCGATCTGCGTGCTTACTGGACGACTGGATGTGATGAGAGAGGTCTTGGAAGCGGAGAGTGGGATTTCCAGTGCCGTGAAAGCTGAAGCCGAGAGGTATCTCAAGGATGAATGATATATGGGAAATGAACTGATTATATCGATTGGCCGCCAATTGAACATTCCAGGGAAGGTCGACAATGAGTGGATGTGCCGAGTGATTTACAGTATTGCGGGCCAAATGGGACTTGCATCGCTTTGGGACTATGATGAAGGCGAGGATACAGTTTCTATCCAGCACTTTAAAGAACGCATTGCGGAGATTTTTGCCGCCTATGAAGAACTCTATTCGAGTATAAAGTTCATACTTCCTGAGAAAAAGAGCGACTTAATTGACGAAATATATCACATCTATCTGCGAAGTGGATTCTTCTATCACTCCGCCTATCGAATTTCACCTGCTGTGCCATCATTTGCGGCATATAACAATCTAACTATTTGCCGCGGGAGTTCACCTGATGCGCAGCTCTTTATGAGTGGGTTAGGCTACTATTCCCGACAAAAGAGTTCCGCTGACAAGTCGATAGCAGAAGTGTTTGGCTTGCAAAATCAAGGCCTTGAGGACTACCTCGGAGGCCTACTGGGGGATGGCGAGTGGGTTCCAATAGATTGGCCTGATAGCGCAGAATTTATGTACTTGGGGCCTTCGTTTAGGCTGGGATACTGGAAGCAAACCCCAGATAAAGATGGTAGGATTTCCCTCGCTCGATATGGGGAGCCGAGTAGAGTATATGCGTTCTACCGTTACTATAATGGACAATATCAGCAAAAGGCTATCCCAGAATGGAAAACGCAAGATTTCTCACATTCATATCCGGGAAGTTATGGCGAACATGCAAGGATCATGTCAGCATTGTTGAAAAGTTATGACATGCTCCCCCCTGTACGAGTAAGTAGTGCAGGAGACCTTGTAGATATCAAAATTGGTTACCGCCTACCACCATCCGAGGAGGATTTTTTCAAACTATACAGCTGGCCTGTACGCTATGATTTTCCAATTAGATCACCACAGATATTTACAAGACAGATGGCAAAGGAAGTATACCCGGTTTTTAGGCATGTGCTGGAATCGATTGGGTATTGTTTTGCGGAGGAGTAATTATGGCAAATGGTGCAAATGGAGTCCACCTACAGCTACGCGAAGCTCTGGAAGACTACATTAAGTCTCAGTATTTTGGGAAATCTCCCATTTTGCTTTCGGCAGTACAGAATAAACTGGATCAAGAGGGCATTCTATATCAAAAACCTTATATCGAGTCCTCACCAGCATATAAGAGCGAATTAAATGGCATTCAGAAGTCTTCTAAACTGCCAGATTGGGTAAAGGCTTATTTTGACGCTCTGGCCAACGCAGACCTCGGGGTTCATTCCTCGCCGTTTTGCCATCAGGTAGAGGCATTGGAAGCCGCGTTTGCTGGAAAAGATCTCTTTGTTTCCACGGGAACAGGTTCCGGTAAAACGGAGTGCTTTATGTGGCCTTTGCTGGCAAAGCTTGCGGCCGAGGCACGGAATACACCTGCCAATTGGTCTATGCGTGGTGTCCGAACGATCATCATGTATCCGATGAATGCGCTTGTTTCAGATCAGGTTAGTCGTTTGCGGAGATTAATTGGCGATTCCGAGCATAGATTCGTAAATGTTTTTCGAGAGACCTGCGGAGAGGATTCGCGCCGCCCCCAGTTTGGTATGTACACGGGTAGGACGCCCTATGCTGGTAAGGAATCAAAACGCAGTGCGGATCGTTCACTTGTTGCGACTTACTCCGAAATGCTTAATGCAGAAACGGATGAAGAAAAGGCGTTTTTGCAAAAGTTGATTAAAGATGGAAAATTTCCTGTCAAAGAGGATTTCCATGAGTTTCTTAGGAAACTTTATGATAGCAAGCATATCCCCGATGATGAGGATGCAGAATTGGTTACCCGGTTTGAGATGCAACGGTTTTGCCCCGACATTCTCATTACGAACTATTCTATGCTTGAATATATGCTCCTTCGCCCTATCGAGTCCAAAATATGGGCAGATACACAGAATTGGCTGAATGCGGACTCTAACAATAAACTTTTGTTTGTTATCGACGAAGCGCATATGTATCGTGGTTCGGCTGGTGGAGAAGTCTCGTTTCTGATTAGGCGGTTGTTCCATCGCCTTGGCATTGATCGCAGCCGAGTTCAGTTCATTTTGACAACAGCGAGTATGCCGAATAAGAACGAGGCAGATCGACGTGTAATCCAAACATTTGCAAACGATTTGACTGCCTCCGATGATGGGCACGAATTCCATTACCTTGCGGGTCAACAGGAAGAAATAGGAAGTGGCAGAGCATATGATATTCCTTTCGATAGATTCACTAAAGCACATCCCGAAAGCTTTGAAGGGGATAATGCGGAACGTCTTTTGGCGCTCAATAAGTTTTGGGAGGGGATCATCGACAGTCCTGCCCCATTCAGTACAGATAATAGTGCTTACCAATGGCTATATGACCATCTGGTAGATTATGTGCCGTTCCGCGAATTGTTTAAGCTTTGCCGGGGTACGACCGCATCTTTGCAGGAATTGGCACAGTCTATCTTCCCCAGTGCAGAGTTGGAAGATGCTTTTCATGCTGTAGGTGTTATGCTTGCAATTGCACCACTGGCGCGAAGTGGAAGCGGGAGTGTTCTATTTCCTGCGAGAATGCACATGCTTTTTCGTGGTATCAAAGGTGTATACGCCTGTACTAACCCAGAGTGTTCCTGCGCCCATACAGAAAATGGGTTGACATCGGAAGAGGTATATTTTACTGATGGCAATTTGACCTGTAAAAAATGCGGAAGTACGGTTTATGAGTTATATAACGATCGTCGCTGTGGAAGTATTTTCTTTAGAGGCTTTGTCTTAAAGCAAGACTTTGACGATAGAAAGCGGACATACCTATGGCACTATCCTGGCATGATGAATGAGAATGAAGTGCAGGAAATACACCTGTTTGTCCCATCCGCAGACTATCAATTGCCGGAAAAGCAAGGAAAGAATAAGATACAACCATGCTATTTGGATGTTTGCAGTGGGTTTGTCGATTTCTCAGATGATTCATTGGATGGGAGTCCAGGAATCCGAAAGTTGTACTATGGGGAATTTACCACGAAGGCTCGCCCTGATATATTGACATTCTCAACTTGTCCTCATTGCCGTCATGAACTGGGAAAAAGGCAACTTACGTCATTTAGTACACGAGGAAACCAATCTTTCTTCAACTTGATTAAGGCACAGTTTGCTGCCCAGCCGGCAGTTCCGGAAAAAGTAGGGGAGCCGGATCGACTACCTAATGAAGGAAGAAAAATTTTGCTTTTCTCGGATAGCCGACAGCGCGCGGCAAAGTTGGCGCGCGATATGTCGGATGCCTCTGACGCAACAGTGGCACGGCAGCTTGCTGCCATTGCTATCGACCGCATGGAGCATGAAGTTTCTGAGCAGTCGATGAATTATATCTATGACTATTTCGCTATGGTGGCCGTAGAGCATCATGTTCAAATTTTCCACGATAGTGAAAACGAAAAACAGCGGGAACGCTTAGTTGAACACGGAAGCATAGCTTCAAAAAACTACAAAAGAGCTAAGAGCAGAAGACAAGAATATCATCCTCGTTTTTCGATTGACAATGCTCCTACGCAGATGAAGGAGCAACTCTTGCACTTTTACTGTGGTGGATACAATACATTGATAGATTCTGCTATAAGTTGGATAGAGCCTACGGATGAAGCAAAATGGAATGCAATTGACGCTTTGGAGGATGCAGGTATTGATGCTTCTGAAGAAGAATTTATGGAATTGTTCAACGCATGGATATTATCCACCTGCGATAACGCAGTCATCCTTGGACACACAATTAAGGATACGACCCGCGAGAAAGTACGGCCAAATTATGTGGGATACGGTGTCACGAAAGATTCGAAGTTTTCGACCAGTATACGAAAAATAATGGGGTGGAGCGACAATGACCCTATTTCAGCAAAATGGAATCGCATTTTGCGCGAGACCTTCATGGATGAGGGATCGGAGTCTAACGGCAAATACTACATTGATCTTTCGCGTGTTAAACCTCGCTTTGACTTGAGTCATACATGGTTTCGTTGTGAACACTGTTCAGAGTTGACGCCATATATGCTTAAAGGCAAGTGCCCAAACTGTCAGCACGAGAGTATTCATCCTATGACAGATGCAGAAATTAGTGCACTGGATTTTTGGCGTAAACCTATCAACGACGCATTGCAGGGGGAACCGATTCGTGCAATTGATACGGAGGAACATACGGCACAGCTTTCTCATAAAGATCAGCGTGATGAACTGTGGTCTAAAACAGAGCAGTATGAACTTAGGTTTCAAGATTTCCTGCAAAACGGCGAAGCGCCTGTGGATATTCTAAGCAGCACCACCATGGAGGTTGGTATTGATATCGGTTCTTTGGTCGCTGTTGGTCTGCGCAATATTCCGCCCATGCGAGAAAACTATCAGCAACGCGCTGGACGTGCTGGACGCCGTGGCTCAAGTCTGTCAACTATAGTAACTTTTTGCGAGGATGGCCCACACGACTCGCTGTATTTTTCAAACCCAGTCCCTATGTTTAGGGGAGACCCGAGAAAACCGTGGATAGATGTAGGAAGCGAAAAAATCGTTCAGCGACACCTTGGCATGGTAGCACTGCAGGCATATCTCAGGTTGAAGGGGAATAGCCTTGATGTTATCCCTGCGATTGATTTTTTGGACGAGAATCTACAGGATTTTTACAGGTTCTTAGACACTTTCGCAATTGATTACATGAGCATTCTTGTGCCGACAAATTCGCAGAAGGTGTTGCGAAGTTATAAGTCGAGTCTAAAAGATTCTCTGTCGGTGCTAAAGTTAAAGCGGGATGCACACCCTGAACTGTTTGAGTCGGATGGTAGTAGTGATTCAAGCAAGAAAACTTTTTTGGATGCGTTGTATGAAGAAGGTATTATTCCTACCTATTCATTTCCCAAAAATGTTGTCAGCACATATATTTCCGATATAAACGGCAAAGTGAAGTATCAGGTGGAGCGAGGCTTAGATGTAGCTATCGGCGAGTATGCTCCTGGGCGAGCAATTGTTGTAGATAAAACGACTTATCAAATTGGAGGCTTGTATTATCCGGGCGGTGGCCGGACTGAACAAGCGGCTTATTCTCCGGCCAGGGCTTTTATTCAAGATGCGAGCTACTGCAAGAACATCTCTACCTGCACTGAATGTGGATGGTTCGGATTAGATGAGGATCATCCGCATAAATGCCCGTTTTGCGGGAACGACAAGCTTACGCATATGCTTCCTATGCTACGCCCTTGGGGATTTGCGCCTCGCGACGCCAAGGCAATAGAACAAGCCCAATTAAGCGAAGAGTATACCGCAACACAACAGCCCCTTTATTCTACATTGCCTGATGCTGACGATGTTGTAGCTATTAAGGGATATTCCAACACCAAAATGGCGGTGCGCCCAAATCAGCGAATCATCATGCTCAACAAAGGCATTGGAGATAAAGGCTTCACCATCTGTTGCGACTGTGGTGCAGCGATGCCTGGTGATGATCCATCTGTACTCAAAGATATCATGCGGCCTTATAGATCCAAGTTTCTTAGAACCCGCTGCAAGCACAATGAAACAAAGAATGTCAATCTCGGATATGACTTTATTACAGATATGCTTGTGCTGGAAATTGCCTTGGATCGACAGCAAGTTAGCATGGACCTCGCAAAAAATTCTTGGTTAAATCGTGCGGGACAGTCTCTTGCAGAAGCACTACGCTTGTCAGCATGCCAAGAGCTCGATATTGAGTTCACTGAGCTTGTTACTGGCTTTCGTGTTAGGCAGAATCAGAAGGGTGACTTTATTGATATTTATCTCTACGACAGCCTTTCAAGCGGTGCAGGCTATGCCGTTAGCATTGAAGCATCTATCCAAACATCGCTTGACAAGGGCACACAGAGAAAAACAACTGAAAATGAGCTGCCAAGCCTTACACAATGCACCGCCTAACAGGACATAGGCGGTGTTTTTGTATGCAGACAGCGGTTTCTCTGTGTGCCGATATGGGCCAGCCGCGCGGTGTGGCCTAAATTCTTGTCAAGGAGGTTATTCGTGTCATGGCAGAAGAAAACAAACATCCCCCTACCACGGAGGAACAGGCCCCGCCTGAAATGCCGGGAAAGGCCCCGGAAATGGAGCAGGCCGAGATCCCTGATGTGGGCGGCGGCCCTACTCCGTCCGCAAAGGTGATCGACCTTTCCGCTGTGCGTCCCGCGCCGGAAAAGGACGCTCCGCCGGACATTCCCAAGGAGCCGGAGGCCCCGCCCGTTTCCGTCACCGAGTACAGCAAGCAGGAATGGGAAAAGCCCATGCCGGAGCCGAAGAAACCCAAGGCCAAACGGGGCCGCCCTGCAAAAGCCGAAAAAGCTGCGCCCACCGAGCCGGGGGGCAAGAAAGAGGAAAAGGCGGAAAAGCCCCGCCGAGGCCGTCCGCCCAAGGTGGAAAAGACAGCCCCGGAGCAGGGCAAGCCGCCCAAGGCTGGCAAGACCCATGCGGCCCCCGAAGAAAAGGCAGCGCCCCCGGCCCCGGAAGTGCCGCCTACGCCCCGTGACGCTACCAGAGGCGAAAAAGAGGAAATCGTCTATCTTGACCTTTCCGACCTGCATCCGTTCAAGGATCATCCTTTCGGTGTCCGTGACGATGCGGAAATGAAATCTCTGGTGGAGAGCGTCCGCAACGGCG